>Ga0307486_1001155_pt1 | contig 21120 bp, 17 predicted proteins | sample CBIW02metaG_FD_203663 | JGI IMG/M metagenome (GOLD analysis project Ga0307486, IMG submission 203663) | Sea-ice brine microbial communities from Beaufort Sea near Barrow, Alaska, United States - CBIW 0.2 | ecosystem: Environmental > Aquatic > Marine > Coastal | place: USA: Alaska | collected...
CGGTGACCACATACAACGAAATTGCAGATGCCCCCGAAACTAAAGCGGCCCCAATTAAAATCAATGCAGACAGCAGTTCGCTTTCCCCCGAAGAACTGCGCGCCATTATCGCCAAGGCTAAGGAAGCAGATGGGGATGATTGTTTGATGTGTGGATCTTGAAATAGATATGATTCAAGAGCCAGGAATAGGTTAAACCTGTAAAGAAATATCAAGTAATGAATAAAAAAATCGGATAATATTGACAGACGAGGAAGCTAAAAAATTTAGGCCGAATCCAATATTACCATAAAAATCTATCCCCCTCAATAAATTTGTTGCGCATACCAAAGAAAAGGGAAGTATTCGAAAGTTTACTTCCCTTTTTTGTTATTTTTGAATTGAGTAATTGTAAAATCCTTGGGTATAATTGAAGATCGCGAGGATTGACGACAAAAACCCATTGTGAGAAAAGGATAAATCTGCGGAAATCTGCGGGAGAAAAAATAAAAATGATATGATGAACTGGGAACAACTTCTTTCCTTAAAGAGATTTGGAGATAAAAACAAACGACTTCGGAAAGAACAGGACGAAACCCGTTTGGGATTCGAGGTAGATTACGACAGGATAATATTTTCCCCGGCCTTCAGGAGCCTGCAGGACAAAACCCAGGTAATTCCGCTCTCCAAAACAGATTTCGTACACACCCGGCTCACCCACAGCCTGGAGGTTTCAGTAGTGGGAAGGTCATTGGGAAGATTGGCAGGGAAAAAGATTCTTGAAAAACACCCGCACCTAAAAACCATTCACGGACACCAGATCAATGATTTTGGAGCTATTGTGGCCGCGGCAGCTCTGGCGCACGACATCGGGAATCCGCCTTTTGGGCATTCCGGGGAAAAAGCGATTGGGGAATACTTCAGCCTTGGCAATGGAAAACGTTTTAAAGAGCAACTTTCAGATAAAGAATATCAGGATCTAATAAAATTTGAAGGCAATGCAAATGGGTTCAAAATTTTAACCGAAAACCGTCCAGGAATTGAAGGTGGACTTCGGCTGTCCTATGGAACATTGGGAGCATTCATAAAATATCCCAAGGAATCCCTTCCGCATAAACCCACAAGAAATATCGGCGACAAAAAATTCGGGGTTTTTCAAAGCGAACAGGCAATTTTTGAAGAAATAGCTGCCGAATTGAACCTTATCCCGGTTCGAAAAGGAGAAAATATCGCCTATGCCCGGCATCCTCTCGCCTTTCTGGTGGAAGCCGCAGATGATATCTGCTATACCATCATCGATTTTGAGGACGGGATCAACCTGGGCTTAATAGATGAAGAATACGCCCTGGAATATCTGATCAAACTGGTTAAAAACAGCATTAATACCGCAAAATATCATTCTCTCACCAATACTGCAGACAGGCTTGGTTATTTACGGGCACTGGCCATCAACACTTTGATCACGGAAGCTGTGGATCTGTTCCTGAAAAATGAAGACCTCATTCTGGCCGGCGAGTTCCACGATTCCCTGTTCGACAAAAGCAGTTATGAGGCTCAAATTAAGGACATCATCAAGATAAGTGTGGAACGCATTTACCAGAGCGAAGAAGTAATAAATAAGGAAATTGCAGGTTATAAAATGCTGTCGTATTTATTGGATACTTATACCCATACCTTTTTACCTGAAATTGGGGATTCCAATTTCAATTTGTTGGTAAGACGCTCGGTGCCGAAATTGGTCATTCAGGATGATCAGTCGGTTTATAAAACCCTGCTTCAAATTTGTTCCTATACCGCTTCATTAACTGATGGGATTACGGTGGCATCTTTTGAAAAATATATGGGATTGAAGTTGTAAAGTTTTGGAAAGACCTCACAGGTTTTTGAAACCGGTGAGGTCTTTCCAAATTGGTTAAATACCTGCCAGCACAAATTGAAACCTAACAGGTCCTGAAAACCTGTTAGGTTTCAATTAAAAATCATAAACAACTCCTACCCCCAGCATTTGTTTAAACTGCACCTTTGGCCCCAGGATTTCCAGTTCACCGTCGCCATTGGTATCTCCCTTGACCTTCACATCATCGTCATATCTAAGATGTGAGCCTATATTGGCTTTGATAAAATCGTTTACTACGAGATTTAAATTGAGTTCCCAGTCCACATCCACATTCCCGAATTTATTCAAATAATCGGAATAAAGACTCAACTGATTTTCCAGGTTTACATTAGTGAAAATTTCCTTTTTAAAACTGCTGGTGAACAAAATCCCGAATTCTGTACGCACTTTCTCACCATCTTTAATAATATTCCCCAGCGTATCCCGTACAGCCGGAGTTACCCCGAACATCCCCTCATTTGCCAATGTCTGGTTTAAAACAAATGTCGATTTTTGGGTAACAGGGGAAAGATAGATGATCAGGTCCTCCTTAGGAGCTGTATATTCGGCTCCTATTCCTAAAAAAGCATAACCCGGGGCCATAAATGAAGAGATCGGCTTTTTAGTATCAGGGTATCTGTACCCGCTGGCAAATTGAGTGTTGAAATTAAATTTTGCCGAATATCGAAAATTAGAGGTGGGATTTCGCCTGTATCCAAAAGTGGAATTGAATACAATTTGATCTTCGGTTTTCCTTAATTCCCTTCCTTCCTGAGCATTAAGGCCATAGCGTACTGATCCATTTGTTTTCCAGGAAAGGAGTTTCTTTTGAAAATTGCGTTCAAAATTGCCGAAAAACAATGCTGAAATTGAATTGTTCCCCCCTGCATTCCAGTTTACAAAAGCCACTTCATTAAAGTTCACTCCCACCGCATTTTTTCGGGTCCAAAGAATTATAATTTCCTGGCCTACCATCATTCCCGGATTGGATGCAAGGCTATCGTTTTTTGTTTTATCAACTTTTGTTGAATCAACACTGGCAATATTAATTTGGATCGAGTCCATTTTGATTGTAGATACTTTGATCATGGACACTTTGGTTATGACAACCTTTGTTGTATCAATTTTGGTAGTATCAATTTTTATGGATGGAAATTCTAAGGCAAAAACGGAAGATCCAATCAATAATAAGAGAATAGTTAGGATTCTTTGGGGAGGCATGAAATATAAAGACATTGTTGGACTACAGGCTTAAATAGATTATTCTAAAAGGTTTAAGATGCACAGGCTTATACTATGAACGTCAATTTTCGCGATTTCTTGTAATTGATGTACAGTTCCTTGCTCAATAAAACCATCTGGGATCCCCAGGCACTTAATTTCAGGATGATATTGATGTTTTGAAGCAAATTCCAATACTGCCGATCCAAATCCGCCGGAAATCACCCCGTCTTCAATAGTTATGATCTTATCGTATTTTTTTAAAATTTCATGAAGCAACTTTTCATCCAGTGGCTTGACAAATTTGGCGTCATAATGAGCCACCTGATTTGCATCAGGCAACATTTCAATTGCGAGACGCGCATTCTCAGCAATGCTCCCAATGCTTATAACAGCCAGTCTACTTCCGGATTTCAGAAGCGAACCTTTCCCAAATTCCACCTTCTTAAATTCCTGTTTCCAATTCAATTTAACTCCCCTTCCCCGGGGATAACGAATAACCAGAGGGGATTTTAAATCAAGCTGTGCGGTATAGAGCAAATTGCGCAATTCAACCTCATCTGCCGGGGCGGCGATCATTAGATTGGGAATGCAGCGCAAATAGGCAATATCAAAAACCCCGTGATGCGTGGCGCCGTCCTCCCCTACAAGTCCTGCCCTGTCAAGGCAAAAGATCACCGGCAAATTTTGCAAAGCCACATCGTGAATAACCTGGTCATACGCCCGTTGCAAAAATGTGGAATAGATTGCACAAAATACAGTGAATCCCTGGGTGGCCATTCCGGCTGCAAGGGTTACGGCATGCTGCTCTGCAATTCCAACGTCAAAAGCCCGTTCCGGAAAAGCATCCATCATATAATTTAAGGAACTCCCAGTTGGCATTGCGGGAGTAATTCCAATAATTTTTTCGTTTTTTTCTGCCAGTTCCAAAAGGGTCAGCCCAAAAACATCCTGATATTTTAAAGGCAGTCCATCGGTATTATAAGGCAGCAATTCTCCTGTATCTGCCACAAATTTCCCGGGAGCGTGATATTTCACTTGATTTTCTTCCGCTTTTTTCAGCCCCTTTCCTTTGGTGGTGATTACATGCAGAAATTTAGGACCACTGATATTTTTTAAATCTTCAAAAATCTTCAACAAACCCTCAATATCATGTCCATCCACCGGGCCGAAATATTTAAAATTCAGCGCTTCAACGATATTGTCCTGAGAAGGTTTATAACCCACCCTGGCTTTGGTGAGATATTGCTTTAAGGCACCAACACTTGGATCGATTCCAATGGCATTATCATTTAGAACCACCAGCAGATTTGCATTGGTAACCCCAGCGTGATTAAGTCCTTCAAAAGCCATCCCGCTAGCAATGGAAGCATCCCCAATTACGGCGATATGTTGCTTTTGAAGATCTCCCTTTAAATTTGAAGCGAGCGCCATTCCAAGTGCTGCAGAAATGGAGGTAGAAGAATGGCCTACCCCAAAAGTATCGTATGGACTTTCGCTTCGGTTTGGAAATCCGCTTAAGCCTTTTAATTGCCTGTTGGTGTGAAAAACATCCCTTCTTCCTGTAAGAATCTTATGTCCGTAGGCCTGATGACCCACATCCCAAACCAGGAGATCATCGGGAGTATTAAAAGCGTAATGCAAGGCGACGGTAAGTTCTACCACGCCTAGGCTGGCGCCCAGATGTCCTTCTTTGTTCGCTACGATATCTATGATAAATTTCCGGAGTTCGGCGGCCAGTTCCGACAGTTTTTCCTTCGGAAGCAGACGCAGATCAGATGGGGAATTTATAGTATTTAGGATACTTTTCGACATTGAAAGCAAAGGTACATTTTGAAACTGTAAAAAAAATTCAAAATTCGGAAAAAAAAATTCAATAGAGTGATGGAGTGACGATGTAACGCAGTGATGTAGTAAAAATATTTTGGGCAGAAAGTGGAACAAAAAAAGAACCGGGAATCAAAACTAAAAACTTCTTTATATTAACACCCTGAATATGTCATTCTGAACGCAGTGAAGAATCCTGAGCACTAATTGGACGAATCATGATTTAAACAACATTATGTGGTATCACACATGCTCTCACACACCCTGAATATGTCATTCTGAACGCAGTGAAGAATCTTGCGCACTCATTGGACGAATCATTATTGAAGCATCGGACAAGTTAGCACACTTGCCCTCACACCCGCCGTTGGGATTCTTCCTCGCCCAAAAGCTCGTTCAGAATGACAAAACAAGGCGGTTGATGCAAAATGACGTTGTATCACACTTGCTCTCACACACCATGAATATGTCATTCTGAACGCAGTGAAGAATCCTGAGCACTAATTGGACGAATCATGATTTAAACAACATTATGTGATATCACACTTGCCCTCACACACCCTGAATATGTCATTCTGAACGCAGTGAAGAATCTTGCGCACTCATTGGACGAATCATTATTGAAGCATCAGACAAGTTAGCACACTTGCCCTCACACCCGCCGTTGGGATTCTTCCTCGCCCAAAAGCTCGTTCAGAATGACAAAACAAGGCGATTGGAAGGAAGTCGAAAGACCGGAGTTAAAAAAAATTCAAAATTCTAATTAACAAATCCCGAATTAACGAATAAACGAATCCCAATTAAATTTATATCTTTCAGAAAGTTAAAAACTCAAGATGAAAATCACCCCTTTTGACGACGATTACTTTATGCGGAAAGCTTTGGAAGAAGCCGAAAAAGCCTTTGAAAAAGGCGAAATTCCGGTAGGTGTTGTTGTTGTGATAGATGAAAAAATAATCGCCCGTGGCCATAACCTGACGGAACTCCTGAACGATGTTACCGCTCATGCTGAAATGCAGGCCATAACCGCAGCGGCAAATTACCTGGGCGGGAAATATTTAAAAGGCTGCACCATGTATGTCACTCTGGAACCCTGCCAGATGTGCGCCGGAGCATTATACTGGAGTCAATTATCAAATTTGGTATTTGCCGCGACAGATCCGGAGCGTGGTTATCGCAAAATGGGATCAAAACTACACCCCAAAACCAAGGTGAAAAAGGGAGTTTTGGAAGAAGAAGCTTCCATCTTGATAAAGCGTTTTTTTATTCAAAGGCGGAACCTGAATTGATGTGAATTTAATAGTAAGAGGCCGCCCGCAGGCAGCCTCATGTATTTTCTAGGAACAACAGCTTCAAGAGTTTGAAGCCCGTATTTCTTCAGGAGGTCATAGTTTTAGCCTCTTTATGCCTTATTAACCTTAATTTCTTCCGGAATATCCCAGATATCTTCAAGTTCTTCCAGGGATTTTCCTTTAGTCTCAGGAATATATTTATAGGTAAAGAAAATAATTGCCAGGATAAATATTGAAAAGATAAAATAGGGTACCGAACCATTCCAGTATTCGCTTTTATTTACTTCACTTTCGGCAACTAAAGGGAAGGACTGGGTAACCACATAATTGGCGGCCCACTGGGCTGCAACCGCAATAGACATGGCGATACTTCGCATATTGTTAGGGAACATCTCCGATAAAATTACCCAAACCACAGGTCCCATGGACATGGCGAAGGATGCAATAAATAACAAAACTCCAATAAGGGACAATATCCCAACATTTTCTGACATTAATGTGCCTCCCAGCAACAAAAATCCGATCAACATCCCAACCGAACCTATATAGAGAAGCGGTTTACGTCCTAATTTATCTACTGTTGCCATCGCGACAAAGGTAAAGAGCAAATTAATTGCTGCGAGCATCACCTGTTGCAGCAACACATCTTCTTTCCCAAATCCAAGGGCTTTTTCAAAAATATCGGCACCGTAATAAAGTACCGCATTGATTCCGGTAAATTGTTGTAAAACGGACAAAATTGTACCAATAACAATGATCGAAAACACTCCTTTGGCAAATATATTAAGCTTAACCTTAGCTTTATCTTTTTGAATGGAATTCTCGATTTCCCGCATTTCAGTTTCAGCGACCTCTGCTCCGTGAATCCGGGTTAAAACACTGTATGCATTAGATTTTAAGCCTTTCAAGGCAAGCCATCGCGGACTTTTAGGCACAAAAAACAAAAGAAACATGAAGGATAAGCTGGGGATAAGTTCCGACCAAAACATCCATCTCCATCCAGTTTGAATATTTTCAGCTTCGGTGGCCTGGTTCCCAATCATATAAGTCACTATGAACACCACAAAAAACCCGACTACAATTGCCAGTTGATAATAACTCACAAGGGTCCCCCTTATTTTTGCGGGAGCAATCTCAGCGATATAGGTTGGAGCATTCATGGAGGCTATCCCAATTCCCAATCCGCCAATTAATCGAAAAGCGACTAATAAGGAAACAGATTCAGGTAAAAAAGAAGGCAATCCTGAGCCCCAGGCTGAAATTGAAAACAATATTGCCGAAATGATCAAAGAATATTTTCTTCCAATTGCATTACTTATAGGCCCGGAAATAATTGCTCCAACAAAGCAACCTATCAGGGCACTTCCCACAACCCAACCTTTCATTCCTGGATCCAGGTCAAAATACTGACTGAAATAATATTGTGAACCGTTAATTACACCGGTGTCATATCCAAAAAGTAATCCTCCCAAAGCTGAAACAATGGTAATAAGGATTAAATAGGTTTTATTTTTCATGAGGAGAGCTTATGAATTTGTTAAAACTAATTAAATCTTTTAGTAAATTTTTATAATTCCGACACTTTGATATAATCGATGTAAAATTTTGCCGGGAAAATAGAATCATCTACCTCCGGGCCCCCAAAATTACCTCCGACAGCCATGTTTATTAAAAAATAAAACGGTTTTCTGTATGGAAAATGTACCTCATCATATTTTTCTGGAACAAAAGTGTAAACCAGGTTTCCATCAATAAAAAATTTAATATCCATTTCTGTCCATACCGTTTTATAGGTATGAAAGCCTTTTTCAATATCTTCTATAAAAGTTTTCTTTGTATTTAGGGTTTCTCCATGACTTGCGGGGGTGTGCAAGGAATTATAAATAGTGTGCGGCTCACGTCCCACATATTCCATAAGGTCTATTTCCCCGGAAGCAGGCCATCCCACTTCGCCAATATCAGTTCCCAACATCCAGATCGCCGGCCATAAGCCATGTCCTTCTGCAAGTTTAGCCCGAACTTCAATTGTCCCGTACTTCAATTGTCCCGTACTTAAACTCTATCTTATCCTTAGTATTGATCTTCCCGGAAAAATACTGAAGGCCGTTTTTTACAGCTTCAATTACCAGGTTCCCATCTTCAACCTTCACATAATCCCGGCTGTAGATCTGGCGTTCATTATTACCCCATCCGCATAAATTGGGGCAACCATCACCTTCTTCATAATTCCAGGATTCCAGGTTTAAACTGTCTCCATCAAAATTATCCTCAAAAATCACCTGGGAAAATATTGCGAAAGGAAAACCCCCAAAAAGAATTATACTGAAGGTGAATTTCAAAAATGTGCTCATAATTAATTCTTTATCAGATTGAAAGCTGCGCTTTTAACATCTCTTGAGTTTCCGCCAACAAATACTTCAAACTCTCCCGCTTCAGACTCCCATATTTTATTCGAAGTATAAAATTGCAGCATTTTTTCTTCAATAACAAATTTTACTATCCTGCTTTCTCCGGGTTTAAGATCCAAAAGTTGAAATCCTTTTAATTCCTTAACAGGTCTGGTCGTACTTGAAATCATATCCCGAAGATATAACTGAACCACTTCCCTACCTTCAACTTTACCTGTATTTGTAACCGGAATACTTACTTCCATGTTTCCATCGGCATTCATTTCAGGAGATGAAAGATCTATTTCACCGTATTCAAATTGGGTATAGCTCAACCCAAAACCAAACGGAAATAACGCATCCTTTCCTACATCGGTATAATGAGAATAGGTTACGTGAAGTTCACTGAATGGTCTTCCGGTATTTTTTTGATTGTAATAAAGCGGTTCCTGCCCCACGGTTCTGGGAAAGGAAACCGGCAATTTTCCTGAAGGATTGTATTTGCCAAAAAGGACATCGGCTATTGCGTTCCCGCTTTCCGACCCTAATTGCCATGCCTCAACTATTGTCGGGATATTTTCTGAAGACCAGGTTAATTCAAGGGGGCGGCCATTAATAAGTACCAGGACAATGTTTTTATTAACCTTGTGAATTTCTTCCAGTAATTCCTGCTGAAGGCCTGCCAATCCAATTTTTGACTGGCTCCTGCCTTCTCCGGACTGGAAGGCATCTTCGCCCAACACCATTATAACCAGTTCTGATTTTTTTGCCATTTCGAGAGCTTCCTTAAACCCGGACCTATCTGTAGTATTTATCTCCAATGGCATTAAAAAGCTGCGCTCACCAATTCCCAGGTTAGTTCCCAGGGCATAATTCACTTTTACATCCTTGCCAGCCGCAGTTTTAATTCCCTCTAAAACAGAAACAGCAGAGTTGGCTTCACCCTGTGCTCTCCAGTTCCCTATTGGGCTGTCTTTATCATTTGCAAGCGGACCAATTACGGCTATGGATTTAACCCCCGGTTTCAGCGGCAATAAATTATTTTCGTTTTTTAGAAGGACGATCGATTTCCTGGCGATATCCCTGGCTGCTTTCTTATGATCCTCATAGGAAATATTCGCGGCTATTTCCGGATTTGAATATTTATAAGGATCGTCAAAAAGACCTAATTTAAATTTTACGCGAAGCACTCTTTTTACGGCATCGTCTATTAATTTTTCGTCCACGCTTCCTTCCAAAACCAATTCCTGCAAACTGGTTTCATAAGCTCCGCCTTCCATGTCCATATCACTTCCGGCTTTTATAGCGATCTCGGCAGCATGTTTTTTGTCTTTTGCAACCCCGTGATTGATCATCTCAGGGATAGAGCCCCAATCTGAAACCACAAATCCGTCCCAGTTCCAGTCGCCTTTCAAAATATCCCGTTGTAAATTCTTGTTGCCTGTGGAGGGAATTCCGTCAATTTCGTTAAAAGAGTTCATAAAAGTAGCGACTCCTGCATCTGCTGCCGCCTTAAACGGAGGAAGCACTGTATTGTGGAGTTCATTTTCCCCTAAATTTACCGTATTGTAATCCCGGCCGGCCTCTGCCATCCCGTAACCTGCGAAATGCTTTGCAGTTGCGGCAATGGTTAAATCCCCGGAAAGATCATTCCCCTGATATCCCTTTACTTTGGCTATTGCAACCATTGAAGTAAGATATGGGTCTTCTCCGCTACCTTCCATAATCCTTCCCCATCGTGCATCTCTTGAAATATCTATCATTGGAGAAAACGTCCAGTTTATGCCATTGGCAACAGATTCTATGGCAGCTATCCGCGCAGAATTTTCCATGGCTTCCAGATCCCAACTGGCAGTTTCACCCAGCGGTACCGGAAAAATGGTTTTATATCCATGGATCACGTCATATCCAAACATCATGGGGATTTTCATACGTGAATTCTCCATTACCATTTTCTGAGCTTCCTTTGTCGCTTTAACAGATAATACGTTAAGCATGGAACCCACAAATCCTTTTTTTATATTATCCTCTTTTTGCTTATTGTCTAATTCTGAAGCCGGGCCGGTAAGGTCCCAACTTCCATTATACTGAACAAGTTGGCCCACTTTTTCCTCAAGGGTCATCAAGGCCAAAACCGAATCGACTTTGGTTTCAACATTTTTAACAGAACTCAAAATTTTTGAGTTTTGTCCCAGGGCTAAAAATCCACCATAAAAAAGTACTATTATAAGCAGTGTATATTTTTTCATATCGGTCAATTAATATTCCGGGGTGAAAATTTATTCCCCCGGAGATTACTGGCTAATTTATTTAATTTTTATTTATATACCCCTGATGTAATCAACTTCCATGGAAGATTCTCTGAAAGCGGGACCAATATTACCTCCAAAGGTACCACCCATAGCAACTTCAGGATTAAAAAGAAATCTTTGTTGAAGACTGAATCCCGGGTATTTTCATACATATGATAAACCTCATTGTCAACCAAAAACCAAATTCTTTCCGGGGACCACTTTACCGTGTAAATATGAAATTCAGAACACGCATTTGAAAGGTCTTTAGTATCTCCTCCAGATCTTCCTGGATAGTGCAGTGTCCCCATAATATCTATTTCACCGGTGCAAGCCATCTAACTTCTGGAAAGTCTGCTCCCAGCATCCAGATTATGGGAAATAAATCACAGTAAAATGAAATAAAAACCTTTCGAAAAATTTAAAGCTGATTTTTGATTCTATTCAATCAGGTGAATTGCTTGTACAAGGAATTTTAAATTTTTCAATAAAAAACCATCTTTAAATAAATTCAAGGGGTGTGTTTTAATATTGAATTCTTATTAAGAAATAGATTTTATTATCTATTTCTTAATGTAAGTATAATAAAAATCAAGCGACCTATGGTTTAAATAAATTAACCTCCCGTATGAAAAACTACAACTAAATTATTAAAGGCTTAAAAATCAAGTTTCGTTTATAAAAATAAAATAGACATAAAATGAAAAATCCTGTTTTTAGTTACAATGAATTTTACGAATGGATGAGTGAGCTTTCCAAAGAAGGCAAATCCTCCGGGGAAGATCAAAGCGCAGTTATGGCTGAATATACCAGCCTTAACAACAAACGCATGAAACGATTGAACAATACCGTTAACCTTCAGCCGGAATTCATTGGGCTTATTGAAGGTATAAAAAAACCACAGACCTGGTACCTCATAACCGAAACCTGGTGTGGGGACAGTGCTCAAAATTTGCCGGTAATCGCAAAAATAGCCGCTGCTTCCAATAAAAAAATCGAGCTGCGAATAATATTAAGGGATGAAAATCCGGAATGGATAGATAAATATAGAACCAATGGCGGTAAGTCCATTCCCAAACTTGTATCATTTGATGAGAAAGGGGAGGAGTTATTTTCCTGGGGGCCGCGTCCTCTATCTGCACATCATATAATGCTTAATTGGAAAGAAAATCCGCTTGAAGTTACCAAGGCAGACTTTGAAAAGGAATTGCATACCTGGTATGCGAAGGATAAATCGTTAAGCCTCCAAAAAGAGTTTGTGGAGATTTTTGAAAAATTATAAAATTACGTTGTTTTAATCCAACAGCATTTTCTTTTATGCCATAATTGCCCAAAGGAAATAAATCTCCCGGTCAGCTTTTATGGCATAAAATTTAAGTGTAAATCCCTGTAATAAAACAGACCTCAAATAGAAAATACTTTTTTTAAGGGGACCTATAAAACGGGTTTCCAGTGCAGGTTGGGATGCTATTACTAATCGGAATTAAAAGATTATCGAAAAAAAGGGATTTTCACTTTGTTTCAAAATAATCCTCCACAAAGGCAACCATCTGGTTTTCGGTCAATTTATCACTGATCTGTACCGAAATCCTTTTGCCTTCCAAAAAGTGCTTTTCTGAAATTCGTTTAAAAAACTTGTCCCTGGCAGTTCCGGGTCCAAATAAAAGTATATCCCGATAACCTTCAATATTTTTTTCCAGCATTTTAAAATATTGCTTGAGTTCTTCCTGTTGAACATTTCGCTTGCTGTATTCATTGGGAGAAGATTGCTGCGGATCTTCAGAAAACCTTGTTTTGTTATCGGTTTCCCCTTTCTCCCGAAGATGGCTTACTGTTGGGGCTTCTATTGCATCAACAATCAAGGCGTTAATACCATCGTATTCTATAAAATAAGCATGGCCATAATCCATCCATACTCCTACCCGGTTGTTCTTTGGTGTTTTCATATGTAGATATTTATTGTTTTTTATTGGTCCCCCGATAGCTATCGGGGGTAATTCGCATATCTTCATTGGTGTTTGCATCGAGTTTTCGTTATGCTCATTTCATAATTATAAGGTTTATTAATGCACTTTTAGATAATCGTTCCCCAACTTTTTATCGAAATAATAAAAATAACCAAAAAAGAAATTCGGTACTATGATTTATATCAGGCGAGGAAAAAAATTGGAAGAACGAAGTTAGAGGTACGAGGTTAGAAGTACTAAGTTTAGTTCTGGCTCTTGCCTCTCTTTCTCCCACAAATATTTTTACTGCATCACCGCGTCACTTGGTCACTCCATCACTTTATCAAAATTTAGATTTTTTTTAGTCTTGATTCCAGGCTCCTGGCTCCTGGCTCTTTCTCCCACTTCCCACTTCTAATTTCCAACTTCGTACTTTTCACTTATACAGAATAACCAATGAAAAGTTAAACAACCTGCAAAGCTTTAATAAAACAATTAAATTTACGGAAGCAACCCAAAATTTCAAATACCATTAAACGGTAATAATTAATCAAACAATTATGGCAGAAGAATTTAGCTTTAGCTCAAAATATCTTTTACGGGCTTTACAGGGAGATTATCACCCCTTTACTCCTAATTTTCTTAAAATTGATGAAAACCAGGTGGAATTCGAACGCCGAAACTGGCACATGATATCTATTGATACAGAAACCCTGGATTTTCAAAATATTACGGGAATTACCGTCGATAAACACATTTTCGGGGCGACCTTAAATTTTAAAAGCACCGGTTCTGATCCTATAATTGTTCACGGTTTCGGAAAAAAAGATGCCGACAAAATTCGCCAACTCTGCATGGCCAACGTTATGGCAAATACACAGAGGAGAACTTCCCATGCAATGTCTGACGCACTTAAAAATTCCCGGGGCCCGCAAATAAGTGTTGCCGATGAACTCCAAAAGCTAAAAAACCTGGTGGACGACGGCATCCTAACAAAAACGGAATTTGAAGAACAAAAAGCAAAACTCCTACGGGGATAGTTGGAGCTTCGTTAATTCGAAATACGAAGTTAGAAGTTTTTTCTCTTGAGTCTTTTCTCTTGGCTCCTGGCTCTTATTCCCCCGGAAAATCGGTTTTATGCTTTTGAGAATACATTGGTTCCCCCTCAAAATCTGCCTGGTTTTACTTCCTTATTTTTTAGCGGCACGCAACTTGTTTAGATACAATAGCGGGATGCATTTAAGAATATTTTTAAATAGCAATCCCGATTTATTTTAATAAATATCCAAGATCATGAAAAAATTCAACACAATTTTAACTTGTCTTGCAGTAGTGATGATTTCTTTTACAACCACCACAGCAAAAGCTCAGCAAAATAAGGAGAAAAATAAAATAGAAAGAGAAGAAGGAAACTGGGAAAAGGAAACAGCCCAGGTTCAGGCAAAAGAATATAAGGAAAGAGCGAAGGCCGAAGCTGAATGGCATAGGGAAAGAGAAAAAGAAGCGGCTGAACGGGAACGGGAGTTAAGAAAAAACACCGGCGAAAAGTACAGGGAATCTTCCAAATTTGAAAATGAGTTATATCGTGAAAGGGCTAAAGCCGAAGCTAAATGGCATCGTGAAAGAGCCAAAGAGGCAGCAGAACGTGAGAGAGCTTTAAGGAAAAATGAGGCCGCATGGACCAGGGAAAGAGCAAAATCTGAAGCAGCATTTTACAGAGAACGAGCTAAGGCTGAAGCGCAATGGTATCGTGAAAGAAGTAAAGAAGCAGCCACACAGGACCGTGAATTTTACGAGAATAATTCAAAACTGAATAAAAAATTAACCAGGGAAGAAGAAAAGTATTATAAAGAAAGAGCCAAAGAGGAAGCAGAATGGTATAATAAAAGAGCTGAGGAAGTAAGCCAGAGAGAACACAAATATTCTAAGAATGGAACAAAATCAGACAGGAAATATTCTATGGCTAACAAAAACTCCCATAAAAACAAACCAGGTCAAAAGCCTAAGGCTCCTAATAAGGGAAAGTCCAACCGGAAATAAAGACAAATTAAATGCGCTTTTTAGCCAACTTTGCAAATGTATTTTAAAAAAAGATTCGCAACGAAAGTTGCGGATCTTTTTTTATTCTTATCGGTTTTGAAGAACCCCTTCTCCGGAAGATAAGATTCCTGGAAATTCCACTTAACGGGCGATAAGTTTATATTCATTTAATACCTAAAAATTATATGAGGAACCCGAATATTTAATTAAATATTTGGGTTCCTCTATTAAATATTTTAAAATTATTAAATTAAACACCTGTTCTTTAACACAATAAATCTTGTTTTTGATTACCTTGCCGAGGAGTCAATAAGTTAAAAACTTATGAAAGCACTTATAGTAGATGACGAGGTCCTGGCCCGAAAAAGAATTTTGAACCTGCTCACTTCTGTTGAGCAAATTAGGGTTATAGAGGAATGTTCCGATGGAAAAACTGCCATTGAGAAAATCAATGAATTAAAGCCCAATCTTGTTTTTTTGGATATCCATATGAAGGATATGAATGGTTTTGAGGTATTGCAAAATATAACAATCTCTCCAAAACCCCTTGTGATATTCATCACTGCCCATGAAAATTATGCCATAGATGCTTTTGATCATGAAGCCTTTGATTTTATTTTAAAACCTTACCGGGATGATCGTTTTTACAAGGCCATAGACAAATTGTTGAAACTATCTCCCAAGGAAATAGATCAGGATTTCGATAAAAAGATGCAGGAATTCTTTAAACTGAGCAGGGAGGAAAATAAAACAAAAAAACAGGTAATAATTCCTGTCAAACAAGGCAACCGTACAATTTTGCTGGAATCGAAAAATATCATATATATATGTGCCTCAGGTTCTTACGCCGAAATTTATACGGATAAAAACAAATATCTATTAAGGGAATCCTTGAAGAATTTAATTGAATTGTTAGGGAAGAAAAATTTTGTCAGAATTCACAGATCTGCTATCGTGAATATCAATTTTATCCAGGAAATCGTGCATTCAGAATATTCGGAGCTGGATGTTAGAATGAAGGACAATAAATTAATCAGGGTGAGCAAATCCAATAAAAAGGATTTACTGCTTCTATTAGGTATATAAAATGAAATTGTTCTGCTTTAAAAGAAAGTATTTTGACGGAAAACTCATCCTTTTGCTAATGGGTTTTTACACCCTCTTTTATGTCTTTCTTATCACAAAAACCCTCTATATACGAGCTGTTATGGGTGAAGATGTCAAATATACAATGACACATCTCATCTTGAACTATTTTCTTATAGACTGGGTCGTTGTAATAGGTTATATGACACTTATTGCAATGAGTACCAAACGGCTTATTCTAAAAAAAGTATCCTGGAGCAAAATTTTCTTTCTTCATCTTTTTCTTTCTTTAACCATTGGTTTGGTTATTAGGGTCATGGTAAATTTCCAAAATCTTATAACTGGGATAACGAATATTTGGGAGTTGAGCATAATGGACAACCTGAATAATTTTATGTCCGAGCTGGACGTGAATTTTCTTATTTATTTTGCGATGGTCTTTATAATATATACCTATTACTATGTGAATCAGGTAAAGGAGGAGGAAGAAAGGAGAGGAAAACTGGAAACCCAGCTGGCAAATACCCGAATGAAAATGCTTACTTCCCAACTACAACCACATTTTTTGTTCAATACCTTAAATAGCATTTCCAGTCTTATAGAAATAGATTCCAAAAGCGCCCGTGATACAATCGCTGATCTAAGTGATTTTTTAAGGGAAATATTGTACAATAGTGATGAAAAGTTTATCACCCTGGAAAAGGAACTTGAGGTATTGGAATATTACTTGAATATTGTAAAAATGCGGTTTTCAGATCATTTAACAATAGAGGAAGATATAGATCCCAAACTAATGCCGTATAAGATCCCTGCCATAATTCTTCAACCAATAATAGAAAACTCCATTAAATATGGGTATTCCTATAATCATCCAAAACTAACAATAAAAATTTCAGCCTACCTTGAAAAGGATTTTATAGTAATTAAAGTTGAAAACAACGGAAAGTTGCTTACTGAAAACTTCCGCACACATATTACTAAAGGTTTAGGTTTGTCCAATTTAAATGAAAGACTGCTCAATTTGTATGAGAACAAACATATTCTTACCATGAAGAACAAGCCAGATGGTTCCGGGGTTGAAACTTTTATAAAATTACCCGCGAAATGTTCCTCACCGGGCGGCGAACTTTCCCTGTCTATTCCATGAAGTGTTTTGAGAATGCTAAATCAGGGTAATATAAAATGCCTTGTTTTACAACTTCAGAATTTAAATCTCATTCCTTAAAAAATGAAAATGAAACTATTTATCCTCGCGTTACTGGTATTTAACTCCTGTTCTCAAAAAACTTCCCTGAAACCTATGAAAGAAGAAATCATTGCAACCGAAATTGCCTTCGCTAAAATGGCCAAGGAAGTTGGGGTGAAGGAAGCCTTTTTAGAATTTGCGGCAGACAGCGCTGTACTGAACCGCAATGGAAAGATCATTAAAGGAAAGCAACAGATAGCCACCTATTTTGATAGCCAGACGTTGCAGAATGTGAGCCTGGAATGGGAACCGGAATTTGTTGAAGTTGCCAAGGCAGGAGATATGGCCTATACCTATGGGCCATTTACTTTTTCAGCATTTTCAGCGGAAGGAGAACCCAAAACAGCTTCGGGATATTTCCACACAGTATGGAAAAAACAAGAGGATGGCAGCTGGAAGTTTATATATGATTGATCTTTTGTTGCAACTAATAAGTACTTAAAATTTTATGAACTGATTAGTTAGCTTTTGTTTGATCACTATCGCTATCAAAAAAGGGGGGAAAGATAAGGGTAGCTTTTTGGAATAAGCCCCCTTATCTTCAATTGTTGGGATAAATATTAGAATAACGTTAATCACGCGCCACAATACCACTTCCAATTCTATCCGGAACAATTTTTACAATTTGAGACTTGTTACCGTTCTTAAGTTTTATTCTGTAAAGCTCTTTATCTATTTGGTCACTTTTACCGCTTGCTGTATAAGTGTTCTTAACCATGTTCCAACCCTTATAACTTGTATAAAGCTCTCTTCGAACATTTAATGGCACCAGGATGTTTTTAAAGTTTTGTGAAGTTTCTACCAACTCCCCGTCTTTGGAGAATTTAGCCTCTAAATGCCCTTTACTACTTGAAAATGTGACCCCATAAGATTCATAATCGGTTTTTTGAAGGCCAGTACTATTCCGTCCGTCTAGAAAGGAAATGAAGCTTTGAATATTAAAATTCTCTTTCATAAATTTAATAGGGTTTTTACTGAATTCTCCGGCATAATTCTCGTCAACCTTTACCATAAAAGAATTGTCAAAATTTGAATCAAGATTGGCTACATATGGCTCAAAAGTAACCGTGGTTGTTTTCAGTTTAGTTACTTCCTGTGCCTTAACCGAAACAACACAGAATAACAATAGCGAATAAAAGATTACATTTTTCATGATGATGGATTTAAATTATTATTAATTTTCAATACCCTAAATTACCTGATTATCATGGAGTTAAGACTGTAAATGATGTGAACCGCTTAATTATGGTGATTAGTGTACTATTTATTGAAGTAAACCGATTTTTAATAAAAAATCTCAATACAAACAATCCCTGGCTTTTTCTAAAGAAGCATTATTATGTCTGTTAAAACACTTCTATTTAATACGAATGAAGCGGGATTAGAAACTATAAATGCAGCAAACCTAAAGTGTTCATATAAAAATCAACTTGGCTAATCAAAGTAATATAACAACCGAAGTTTTAGAATGGCTAAGGAAGTTGGGCTGAAGGAAGCCTTTTTAGAATTTGCGGCAGACAGTGCGGTACTGAACCGCAATGGAAAGATCATTAAAGGAAAGCAACAGATAGCCACCTATTTTGACAACCAGACACTGCAGAATGTAAGCCTGGAATGGGAACCGGAATTTGTTGAAGTTGCCAAAGCAGGAGATATGGCTTATACCTATGGACCATTTACTTTTTCAGCATTTTTAGGGGAAGGAGAACCAAAAACAGCTTCGGGATATTTCCACACAGTATGGAATAAGCAAGAGGATGGCAGCTGGAAGTATATATAGGATTCATCTTTTGTTGTAACTAATAAGACTTAAAATTTTATGAACTGATCAGTTAACTTTTGTTTGATTACTATTGCTATCAAAAAAGGGGGGAAAAGATAAGGGTAGCTTATTGGAATAAGCCCCCTTATCTTCAATTCTTGGGATAAATATAAGAATAACGTTAATCACGCGCCACAATACCACTTCCCATTCTATCCGGAGCAATTTTTACAATTTGAGACTTGTTACCGTTCTTAAGTTTTATTCTGTACATCTCTTTATCTAATTGGTCACTTTTACCGCTGGCTGTATAGGTGTTCTTAACCATGTTCCAACCCTTATAATTTGTATAAAGCTCTTCTCGAATATTTGATGGTACCAGGATATTTTTAAAGTTTTGTGAAGTTTCTACCAACTCCCCGTCTTTGGAGAATTTAGCAACTAAATCCCCTTTATTGGTTGAAAATGTAACATCATAAGATTCGTTATTGGATTTTTGAACGTCCGTACCTTTCTTTAGGTCCAAATAGGAGATATAGCTTTGAATATCAAAATTTTCTTTCATAAATTTAACAGGATTTTCACTGAATTCCCCGGAATAATTCTCTCTTACTATAAAAACATTATCATCCAGATAGGATATTCCATCAGTTACAAAAGTAACAGTGGTTGCTTTCAGTTTAGTTACTTCCTGTGCCTTAATTGAAACAACACATAATAACAATAGCGAATAAAAGATTACATTTTTCATGATGATGGATTTAAATTATTAATTAATTTTCAATACTCTAAATTACCTGATTGTCAACGCGATAAAACTGTAAATGATGTGAATCGCTTAATTATGGTGATTAGCGTATTGTTTATTGAAGTAAAACGATTTTTCAAAAAAAATCTCAATACAAAAAATCCAGGGCTTTTTTACAAACGAAGCATTAGAGGAAATTGCAACAACCATTATCAAAAACCTAACAGATTTTGAAAGTGGAGCAGCTTTAGAAAATGAAGTGAAATTGAAAGCCCGATAAATTAAATGTTCGACCAATTTAGACAACCCAACCAATTTCAAAAGATCAAAACAAACTCATTTGCCCGGTTTTATACTGAGCGTGCAGGTCACAGTTTAATTTAGGAGTACTTCTTCCGGAAAGATATTTTTTTCGGGCTATTTTAAATTGTTGATGCACCTGCTCTGCAATATTGCCTGTTCCCTTCATTCTTCTTCCAAATTCGCTGTCGTTTAAATTTCCGGCATGACAATCCTGAATTTGATGTAAAACTTTTTCGGCCCTGTCCGGCAAGGTTTTTTTTATCCAGTCAGAAAAAATCCCTCCAATGGCCCCATTTAACCTTACCATGGTGTATCCCACACTTAATGCGCCTCTTTCGGCAACCGCTTTTACCAAAGGCAAAATTTCGTGGCTGTTGATCCCCGGGATTATAGGTGCCATCATCACGCTTACCGGGATATTTTCCGAAGAAAGTTTTTCCAAGGTTTCAAGTCGCTTTGTTACACTTGCCGTTCGCGGTTCCATCATTCGTCTCATTTCTTCATCCAATGAAGTAATAGAGAGATTAACGTGTACTAAATTATCTGCTGCCAGTTCTTTTAATATGTCAATATCCCTCTGCACCAAGGCGTTTTTGGTGATAATTCCCACCGGATGTTTGTATTTTAAAAAGGTTTGTAAAAGCCCTCTTGTGATTTGAAGATTTTTTTCGGTTGGCTGGTAGCAATCGGTATTTCCGGACAGTACAATAGGAGTAGCCAGCCAGTTTTTACTTTGCAACTTTTTTTCAAGCAGCTCCACGGCATTCCTCTTAACCAGTATCTTTTGCTCAAAATCCAATCCGGCACTGAAGCCCCAATATTCATGGGTATTTCTTGCATAACAGTAAACACATCCGTGTTCACAACCCTGATAAGGATTCAAGGAATACCCCATTCCCACATCGGGGCTGGTGATCTTATTGACTATGGTTTTAGGGAAAGTCTCTATTAAAACCGTTTTCGATCTTTGGGCTTCTTCCCCTTCCGCAGCACAATAATTGAGAAATTCATCCCGGAATTTGTGACTGTGGGCATCAAATTTATTTGCAACATTCAGTTGCGCCCCTCTTCCTTTTATATAATCTTTTGAACCTGACATATTACAAAAATATGGAAT
>Ga0307486_1001156_pt1 | contig 21101 bp, 16 predicted proteins | sample CBIW02metaG_FD_203663 | JGI IMG/M metagenome (GOLD analysis project Ga0307486, IMG submission 203663) | Sea-ice brine microbial communities from Beaufort Sea near Barrow, Alaska, United States - CBIW 0.2 | ecosystem: Environmental > Aquatic > Marine > Coastal | place: USA: Alaska | collected...
TTTTTAAACTGATAAGTTTTCTGTGGGGTCACGCAATAATCCAGGGGTACATCACTTGTTAATATCTCCGGAATCTTTTCTTCAGCCTCAAAAAGTGACAGTCCTATTTTTATCACAGATTTTTTACAGCCGGCAAGGAAAATGTCGTAAAAGCCTTTTCCGTAACCTACCCGGTGCCCCAATATATCAAATGCGAGCAAAGGGACAAAAACCACCTCTATTTTCGAGGCCCGTATCTCAATTCCATCAATCGGTTCCGGAATGTTCCAATTATTTTTTTTGATCACAGTAGAATCGGTAAGCAAATAATTGGTGAGTTTTCGGGTACTGAAATCACATTTTGAGAGCACAATATTTTTATCTTTTCCCTGAAGAATATGGAGGATGGGTTCTGTATCGATTTCTTTTTTTTCTAAAATTGTCAAAAAGAGATGGTAGAAATTATAATCCCAAATAGGTAATTTCAGTAAATTATTGGCGATATCAATACTTTTGTCCTCAATTTCTTCTGAAGAAATGCCGGTTCGCAATTCCTGATATTTATTCCTGAGTTTGTTCTTCATTTATCGGAATTGCAGCGATTGAAATATGAAATATGGCATCTCCCTGATACACTATAGGTGATTCATTTACATTTATTATATGGCCGGTATAGGAAGCGGTCACCTTATGCCGGAATTTCCCGTAAGGATCGGTAATAGTTGCAATATATTCCCCTTTTTCCACATGTTTTCCACAATCAATTTTTATATGAAGAAGTCCGCTATACTTTGCCCGCATCCAGGTGCTGTTCTCGATAATGATACTTTTTACGGTAATTTCGGGAAGTAAGAATCTGGGTTTTAACATTCCCAGATGACTTAAAATACGCATCGCGCCATCTACGCCGTGTTTCGCGATATCCCTATTACTGTCCATGGATTTTCCCCCTTCAAAAAGCAGGATCATTTTACCCAATTTATGACAGGTTTCGCGATAAGATTTAGAAATAGTTTTGGAATAAATGGTGAAAGGAGCGTTAAATATTTCGGCAAACTTCAGGCTTTTTTGATCTCCTTTTACTACCCGAAGTTGGGCCACATTAAAACGGCTGGCACCACCTGTGTGATAATCTATACAGAATTCGGCTACCGGGAGTATTTTATTGACAAACTGGTAGGCAAACCTGCTGGCCAGGGAGCCGTTTTTTGTACCTGGGAATACTCTGTTTAAATCCCTGCCGTCGGGAAACGCACGGTCTAAGTTTAAAAAACCAAATACATTCACTATCGGGATACAAATTATGGTTCCTTTTACCGGTTTATTTATGTTTTTGGAAATAATTTGACGTACAATTTCCACTCCATTAATTTCATCTCCGTGAATTCCTGCGGTAATTAGCACCACAGGCCCCGGTTTTAAAGAACGCTCAATAATTACGGGAACTTCTACTGAAGTTGTGGTATATAATTTTGCCATGTTCAAATTGATCATGGCGCCTTGCCCGGGCATTATTTTTCTTCCTAAAATTTCGAGAATATTGTTCTTATCTATATAAGCCATAGGTTAAACATTTCTTTCTATATACCGGATAATGGTTTTTGCGATATCTTTTCCGGTAGCACGTTCTATTCCTTCCAATCCGGGTGAGGAATTTACTTCTAAGATAAGCGGGCCACGGGAACTTTGCAGCAAATCAACACCTGCTACGCCCAATCCCATTACTTTTGCTGCTTTTATGGCCGCATTTTCTTCCTCATCGGTAAGTTCAATAATGCTTGCAGTTCCCCCACGGTGAAGGTTGGACCTGAATTCCCCTTCTTTTCCCTGGCGTTTCATGGCCCCAACTACGTGACCATCTACTACCAAAACACGTATATCGGCTCCGCCTGCTTCCTTGATGAATTCCTGAATGATTACCCGGGCTTGTAAGCCGTTAAATGCTTCTATAACCGATTCAGCAGCATTTTTGGTTTCAGCCAAAACTACACCTAAACCCTGAGTTCCTTCCAATAATTTAATGATCAATGGCGCTCCGCCAACGTGGTCTATCACCTCACCCACATTCTTGGAATAATTGGTAAAAACGGTTTTCGGCAAGCCCAGGCGAGCCCTTGACAAGACCTGCAAACTTCTCAATTTATCCCTACTGCGCACCAGTGCCTGAGATTCAGTAGTGGTAAAAACCCCCATCATTTCAAATTGACGTACCACAGCAGTCCCAAAAAAGGTGACCGAAGCTCCAATTCTCGGGATTACAGCATCAGTACCTTCAAGCATTTTTCCCTTATAAAAAATTGAAGGATGCTTTTTTTCAATGATTAAATTGCATTTCAAAGGATCGATAACTTCTATAGTATGATCTCTTTTTCTTGCAGCCTCAATCAAGCGTTGTGTTGAATAAAGATTGCTATTTCTGGAAATGATTTTTATGTTCATCTGTTTTCAAATTATATGAAACGTCTATTAACTCAGGGTCAACTATAAATTTTTTGGTTAGGAATTTTCTCCCAATCAAAACCGGGAAGCGCATTTCCTGCCGTGCCGACAAAGAAAGTGAAATTTTAAAAACTTTTTCAAAAATTATTATGGTGGATTGTACCTGATAGCGCTTTTGAATAATTCCATTGCTGCTTTTCACAAACACAATATCAAAATTTTTAAAAACAAACTCCTTTCCATTGTAAAGCGTGTGTTCTTCATCTAAAAATGTACAGTATAGCAGATCGTCTTTTTCAACGATATTATTGCAATGAATGGAGGAGGTATATGCCCCCGTATCAATTTTGATCGAGATATCTTCTAAATCCAATAAAGGGAAGTCTGCCTTTTCAAAACGGCCAATCGTTATCTTTTCCATGTATGCAAGGTAATAAAATGATTAATCCTGTTTCTTATAGCAAACTTAAATTATCAATTTTTAAGTTGACATCTAAATTTTTTCTTGCCGGTATTTCAGCGATGTGAACAGACAGGCTAATATAAGTTCATTCGTAGCTATTCTTGAAAATTGCACTTTATAAAAGACAATTTTGATGTATAATAATCTTCCATCTATATTCTCTCGTCTGGTTAAACCACCAAATTTTTATTCATTAAATTTTAACATTAACATCCGGGTCTTAATTTAATGCTCTAAAAAATATGTAATATCTTTGAACTAATGGAAACACCCGATATAAAAATACAAGTACAAACCCTGCCGGAAAGCCCCGGAGTTTATCAATATTACGATAAAAACGGCAAGATCTTATATGTAGGGAAGGCCAAAAACCTTAAAAAAAGGGTTACTTCCTATTTTAACAAAAAGCATGACAGTAACCGCATTGAGGTTATGGTAAAAAAGATATGTGACATCAAGCATATCGTAGTGGCAACAGAAACTGATGCCTTGTTGCTGGAAAACAACCTTATTAAAAAATATCAGCCGAGGTTTAATGTCATGTTGAAAGATGACAAGACCTACCCCTGGATTTGTATAAAAAATGAGCGCTTCCCCAGGGTTTTCCCCACCCGCAGATTGATAAAGGACGGCAGCGAATATTATGGGCCCTACACCAATTTCAAAACAGTGAACATTCTTTTGGAATTGATCAAAGGTTTGTATCAGCTTAGAACCTGTAATTATGATCTTTCCGAAGAAAAAATAAGAAAAGGAAAGTATAATGTATGTTTGGAATATCATTTGGGAAATTGCAAAGGCCCCTGTGAAGCCAGGCAAACCGAGGCAGAATACAATTCATATATCGATGCAATCAGGGAAATTGTAAAGGGAAATTTTAAAGAATCGCTTCAGCAATTCAGGGAGCAGATGAAGGATCATGCGGAACGGCTGGAATTTGAAGCCGCACAGCAAATAAAAAATAAAATTGAGGTCCTGGAAAATTATCAGGCCAAATCTACCGTGGTCAATCCAAAAATTACCGATGTAGATGTGTTCTCAATTGTGAGCGATGAAGGATACGGCTATGTCAATTTTCTGCAAATATCCCACGGGTCTATCATCCGGTCGCATACCATTGAAATGAAAAAGAAACTGGACGAAAGCGATAAGGAATTGCTGGAGTTGGGGATTATAGAAATAAGGCAGCGCTTTAATTCCACTTCAAAAGAAATATATGTGCCATTTGAGGTAGAAGTTGGAGAACATGTGAAAATTACTATTCCGCAATTAGGAGATAAAAAGAAAATAATCGATTTTTCCATCCGCAATGCGAGGTATTACCGTCAGGAGCAGTTTAAACAAATGAAAATTATAGATCCCGACCGCCATGTAAACCGAATTATGGCCCAAATGAAACTGGATTTGCGTTTAAGTGTAGAGCCTCGCCATATAGAATGTTTTGACAATTCCAATATTCAGGGAACACATCCTGTGGCGGCTTGTGTAGTTTTTAAAAATGGGAAAGCCAGTAAAAATGATTATCGTAAATTTAACATCAAAACCGTTGAAGGCCCCGATGATTTCGCGTCCATGGAAGAAGTTGTTTTCAGGAGATATAAAAGATTGCTCAATGAAGGAGAACCTTTGCCGCAGTTAATAATTGTCGATGGAGGAAAGGGACAACTTTCTTCCGGGTTAAAAGCTTTGGAGGATTTGGGACTAAGAGGAAAAATAGCCATTATTGGAATAGCTAAACGCCTGGAGGAAATTTATTATCCCGGAGATTCTGTCCCGATGTACCTGGACAAAAAATCGGAAACTTTAAAAATAATTCAGCAATTGCGCAACGAAGCCCACAGATTTGGCATTACCTTTCACAGGGATAAGCGCAGTAAAACCGCACTTAATAATGAACTTGAATCGATTCCGGGGGTTGGTGATAAAACCGTTGTTGAATTGTTAACGCATTTCAGGTCCCTAAAAAGGATAAAAGAAGTCGCTTTGGACGATTTGACCCAGGTGATAGGTGCGGCCAGAGCCGCAATAATATTTAATTATTACCATCAAGATTAAATGAAAAAATTCATTCTTCTCTTTCTGTTCCTTTTGCCTTTCTTATCCTTTACCCAGGAAAAGAAAGATGTGAAAATAGGCCTTGTTCTAAGCGGGGGGGGAGCTAAAGGTTTGGCTCATATAGGTGCCTTAAAGGTTATTGAAGAGGCGGGAATACAAATAGATTATATTGGGGGAAGCAGTATGGGGGCAATTGTTGGGGCTCTTTATGCAGCGGGATATTCGGCGACCCAATTGGATTCCATCTTCCAGGGGATCAATTTTAATAAACTTATACAGGATGATGTTCCGCGAAGTGCCAAAACTTTTTATGAAAAGGAGGAAACAGAGAAATATGCGATCACTCTCCCTTTTGACGATTTTAAAATTTCCTTTCCTTCCGGTTTGTCCAAAGGGCAGAATATTTATAATTTGGTGACCCGGCTTACAACCCACCTGGGCAATATTCGGGATTTCAGTAAAATGCCAATCCCGTTTTTTTGTATCGCTTCTAATATAGAAACCGGGGAGCAGGTAATTTTGGAAAGTGGATCCCTGGCAAAAGCTGTTTCAGCCAGTGGCGCCATCCCTTCGGTATTTAGTCCGGTAAATATAGATGGTAAGCTGCTTACCGATGGCGGAGTGGTCAATAATTATCCGGTAAGCGAACTTCGAGATAGGGGCGCCAATATAATAATTGGAGTAGATGTGCAGGATAGCCTGGCTGATCGTAAACAGTTGAGAAGTGCGTTCGACATTTTAACACAAATCGGCAACTTCAGGACAATCAGTCATATGCGTGAAAAAATAAAGCTCACAGACTTGTACATAAAACCAGATATTACAAGATTTAATGTGCTGTCTTTTGACCGAGGTTCAGCAATAATTGATTCGGGTGAAGTTGCAGCCCGTAAAAAAATGGATGAGCTAAAACGTATCGCTTCCAAACAGGGCGCAACGACCCCCATTGTAAAAAGAGCGGCTAAGGGGAATAAGCTCCATATTAATTCCCTTAGCATTGAAGGTAATAACAGTTATCCCAGGGCTTATATTCTGGGGAAACTTCAACTCAGATATTATTCGAAATACACCCAGGAAGATTTATACAATGGAATCAATAACCTTGCTGCAACCGGGAATTTTGACCGTATTAATTATGATCTAATTCCCCAAGACAGTACCTATACCCTGGCACTGCAACTGGAAGAAAGTTCAAATAAAACCTATTTGCGATTGGCTCTGCACTACGACAATCTATATAAAAGTGGGGCATTGATCAACCTCACCAGGAAAAGTTCCCTTTTTACAAATGATGTGGCCTCGATTGATGTGATCCTGGGGGATAACTTCAGGTATAATTTTCAATATTATATAGATAAGGGATATTACTGGAGTTATGGCGTAAAATCGAGATACAATATTTTCAAAAGAGGCGTTGGATTTGATTTTGCACGTGAAAATGCAGATTTGGAGGATATCGGAATTAATAGAATTGAAATTAAATACCAGGATGTTACCAATCAATTTTATTTAGAAACACTTTTTCAACAAATATTTTCGTTCGGCTTGGGTTTGGAACATAAATATTTAAAAATAAGTTCAGAAACCCTTGTAAATGAATCTAATAGCGAATTTCCTTCCGCCGTTTTTGAAAAAAGCAATTATTACAGCAGCTTTGGATACTTAAAATTGGACAGTTATGACAATAAGTATTTTCCTTCAAAAGGAGTTTATTTTGACGGGGATTTTCACCTGTATTTATTTTCTTCAGATTTCAATCAAAATTTTACAGAATTCTCAATAGCTAAAGGAACCGTGGGTTATGCATTTAGTCCGTTAAATAAATTTACCACGCGACTCTCTTCAGAAACAGGTTTTAGAATTGGAGAAAAATCTACAAATATTATGGATTTCTTCCTTGGGGGTTACGGAAATAATTTTATAAACAATTTTGTTCCGTTTTACGGGTATGATTTCATCACCATTTCCGGAGATAGTTATATAAAAGCTTTGATCGAACTGGATTATGAAATTTTCAGAAAGAACCATATTATCGCCAGTGCAAATTTTGCCAATGTGGAGAATAGGCTTTATACCTCCGGGAATTGGTTTTCTGCACCAGATTATACCGGCTATGCATTGGGGTATGGGTTAGAAACTTTAATTGGGCCTTTGGAGGTGAAGTATTCATTTTCCCCGGAGTCAAAAAAGAGTCAGTGGTTTTTTAGTTTGGGATTTTGGTTTTAGCGGCCTGAGGGGAAAGCTTGGGGAAAGTAGTAAATTCTCCGATTTTTTCAAACAACCGAAAAAACCATCTTTTAACGGCATTGATTAATTGCTGGAAATCTTTATATTAAAATAAGCTTAATTCTCAAAAGCAAATGAATCCTGACATAGAAAGAAAACTCCAGCAAAAAAACATACGGCCAACCGCTATGCGACTGTTAGTGTATGAATTCCTTGAAAAACAAGTTATAGCTGCCAGTTTAACCGATATAGAAAACACTTTTGACAAATTGGAACGCACAACCTTGTATCGAACTTTGAAAACTTTCGAAGAAAACGGAATTGTTCACAAAATAGACGATGGTTCCGGAATTGCCAAATTCGCATTGTGTGAAGACCAATGCAATTGCGATCTGGAAACCGACCTTCACCTGCATTTTCATTGCACAAACTGCAACGAAACCCAATGTTTAACCGAACAAAAAATTCCTCACATAAACTTGCCTCCCGGCTATAAAGCGATAGACGCAAATCTTGTGGTGAAAGGAATTTGCAATAAATGTAATCTGGTTTAATGCACTTCTGTTGCACAGATTTTCACCTTAATTTTGTGATAATTATTGCAACACTTATGAAAAAGAGAAAAATCGGTTTAAAGGACCTGCAAAAAAGCAAAACTCAGAATAAAAATTATCTCCCTTCCATAGCGAATTTAAAAATATACCTGCCAGCCATACTCAGCTTTTTGATGTTGGTGGCGGGATTGGTGGTAGATAATTTCTTTAACCTTGCTTTTTTCACAGGATGGATTCGGGTAGTTTGGTACGGAATTGCTTACCTCCCCGTGGGAGTTCCGGTGGTTATTAAAGGATTGAAAAATATTTGGCAGGGGCAGTTTTTTACCGAATTCTTCCTGATGTCCATCGCGACTATTGGCGCTTTTGCCATTGGGGAATATCCCGAAGGTGTTGCCGTGATGTTGTTTTATTCCATTGGGGAACTTTTTCAGGATGCCGCGGTAAGCCGTGCAAAAAGCAATATTAAGGCTTTGCTCGATGTTCGCCCAAATATTGCTTCGGTTTGGAGGGATAATAAGTTTATAACTGTACATCCGGAAGCTTTGAAGGTTGGAGAAAAGATCCAGGTGAAAGTTGGGGAGAAAATTCCGCTTGACGGAAAACTTATTTCTGAAAAAGCCAGGTTGAATACTTCAGCATTAACCGGCGAGAGCAAACCAAAACTGATCAAAAAAGGAGAAATTGTGTTGAGCGGTTCCATCAATCAGGAAGCCGTCATTGAAATAGAAACCACTAAAATCTTCAGCGAAAGTTCGGTTTCCATGATCATAGAATTGGTGCAAAACGCGAGTTCCCGAAAATCCAAAACCGAATTGTTTATCCGGAAATTTGCAAAAGTCTACACCCCAATTGTCGTTTATTCCGCAATTGCACTTACATTTTTACCATTCTTTTTTGTTGAAAATTATGTATTTGAAGACTGGTTATACCGGGCGTTGATATTCCTGGTGATTTCCTGTCCATGCGCCCTGGTTATTTCCATTCCGCTGGGATATTTTGGCGGATTGGGCGCCGCTTCTAAAAATGGGATCCTGTTTAAAGGCGCTTCCTATTTGGACGAGATCACCAAAATCAATACCCTGGTCATGGATAAAACCGGAACCCTCACCAAAGGGGTTTTTAAAGTGACGGAAGTTGTAACTGAGCAAATTGATGAAACCGAATTTTTGAAGTATTTGGTATCCCTGGAACAAAAATCTACCCATCCCATTGCAACGGCAATCGTTGAACATGTCTCCCTAAATGATGTTTATAAGGTTGATAACACCGAAGAGATTTCAGGAAAGGGATTAGTGGGAATTGTAAATGGGAAACAGGTATTGGCAGGAAATTCCGCATTAATGGACCAGTATAATGTGAAATTTCCGAAAATATTAAGTGAAATTTCAGATTCCATTGTTATAGTTGTCATTGACAATGATTATAAAGGCTATGTGACAATTGCCGATGAATTAAAGGAAAATGCCATAGAAACTATCGCCCGACTTAAAAAAATGGGAATAGCTGAGATTGTTATGCTTTCCGGAGATAATGATGCCATAACGCAAAAAATAGCCTGGAAGTTGGGAATTGCCAATGCAAAAGGAGATTTGTTGCCGGAAGATAAATTAAATGAGGTAGATAAATTAAAAAGTGAACTCGGCAGAAAAGTTGCTTTTGTGGGCGATGGTATCAACGATGCACCGGTATTGGCTATAAGCGATGTTGGGATCGCGATGGGCGCTATGGGCAGCGATGTCGCCATAGAAACCGCAGATGTTGTGTTGCAAGCTGATGAACCATCAAAAATAATTTCGGGGATTCTTATTGGTAGATCAACCCGTAAAATTGTCTGGCAAAACATTGTCTTTGCCCTTGGGGTTAAAGCCGCGGTTTTAATTTTGGGTGCTTGGGGTTTGGCTTCCTTATGGGGAGCCGTTTTTGCCGATGTTGGGGTGGCCTTGTTGGCAATTTTAAATGCCATCCGTTTACAGAAAATGAAATGGGATTAATAATCCAGACGAAAGAATATAGAAAATAGAGGAAAGATTATTAAGAATATAATTATATGTGTCAATATTCAAAAAATCCCTGAACGAAAGCTTTCTTAGTTTTAATCCTTCTTTAAGAAAATTTTCCATTAAAAAAGCGATATTTGTTTTAACCAATTAAAACTTCAGAATTCAGTAAAAGGAAGTTTTCTTTTGAAGTTTTAATCTAAAAACTAAAATCTTATGCCTTTTTACCACAAATTAGGGAAGATTCCACATAAACGACATACGATTTTCAAAAAACCTGATGGCAGTTTATACTACGAGCAACTTTTTGGAACTATAGGTTTTGACGGAATGTATTCAAACCTTTATCACGAACACCGCCCTACACAAGTCAAGGAAATCAAGGGAAGTTATAGTGTAAGGCCAAAAATTGCGACTGAAAACAACATAAAATCTTACCGTTTCAGGGGATTTGATGTGAAACCGGAATTGGATTTCCTAAAAAGCCGAAAAGTGATACTTACCAACAGCGATGTTGATATTGTATTGGCGAGTCCGCAGGAATCCACAAAAGATTATTTTTACAAAAATGCCGATTCAGATGAATTGTTGTTTATCCACAAAGGAAGCGGAAAATTGCGCACCCATCTTGGAAACCTGGATTTTAAATACGGGGATTATTTAGTGATCCCGCGGGGTATCATTTACAAACTGGATTTTGATGATGCAGATAACCGATTGTTAATCGTTGAGGCCAGAAAGCCAATTTACACCCCTAAAAAATACAGAAATTGGTTTGGCCAGTTATTGGAACATTCCCCCTTTTGCGAGCGAGACTTAAGACGGCCCTATGAACTGGAAACCAATGATGAAAAAGGGGATTTCTTGATAAAAATCAAGAAAAAAGGAGAAATATTTGATATGATTTATGCCACTCATCCCTTTGATGTCGTGGGATACGACGGGTATAATTATCCATACGCTTTTTCAATTCACGATTTCGAACCAATTACCGGAAGGATACATCAGCCGCCACCGGTGCATCAAACTTTTGAATCTGAAGGCTTTGTAATATGCAGTTTTTGTCCCAGAAAATACGATTATCATCCTGAAAGTATTCCTGCGCCTTATAATCATAGCAATATAGACAGTGATGAGGTTTTGTATTATGTTGCGGGCGATTTTATGAGCAGAAACGATGTGGAGCAAGGGCAAATCTCATTGCACCCAACAGGCATTACCCACGGCCCGCACCCTGGAGCTGCAGAGCGAAGCATTGGAAAGACAGAAACAGATGAACTCGCCGTGATGATTGATACCTTTAAGCCTTTGATGCTTACTGAAGATGCCTTGAAAATTGCCGATGAATCTTATTACAGATCCTGGTTGGATCATTAAATTGATTGATAATTTGAGGATTTTTTGATTTAAAAAGGACAATAAAAATTTCTGAATTTATTCAATAATACAAAAACACACAATGAGCACAAATAATTCATCTTTAAAATTAGAAAAAGTAATCCCACAGGCAGAGGATTTCTTGCCGTTATTGGGTACAGATTTCGTGGAACTTTACGTAGGCAATGCCAAACAGGCGGCCTATTACTATCAACAAGCCTGGGGTTTTGAACCGGTGGCATATTCAGGTCTGGAAACTGGCAGAAAGGAAAGTGTTTCCTATGTGATGCAACAGGATAAAATCCGTTTAGTGCTAACTTCGCCCTTGCAACCCGGAGGCGACATCAATGCGCATATCAACAAGCACGGAGATGGAGTAAAAGTAGTGGCATTATGGGTAGACGATGCCAGAAAAAGCTATATGGAAACCACAAAACGTGGTGCAAAATCTTATGTAGAACCTTATGTCCTGGAAGATGGCAATGGCTCTGTGGTGATCTCCGGGATCCATACCTATGGAGAGACTGTGCATTTGTTTATAGAGCGAAAAAATTACAGCGGTTCTTTTTTACCCGGATATATAGCATATACGCCTAAATTTAAAGTTGAATCTACCGGCCTTAAATTTATTGACCATATGGTTGGCAATGTTGGCTGGAATGAGATGAACAAATGGTGTGAGTTTTATGCAAAAGTGATGGGTTTTGCACAATTGGTTTCTTTTGACGATAAAGATATTTCTACAGATTTCACCGCCTTGATGAGCAAAGTAATGAGCAACGGAAACGGCAGGATCAAATTCCCTATCAACGAACCAGCTGAAGGAAAAAAGAAGTCTCAAATTGAAGAATATATAGATTTTTACAATGGGGCAGGGGTACAACACATCGCGCTTGCAACCGATAATATTATAGAAACCGTAACTAAATTAAGGGATCGCGGGGTAGAATTTTTATATGTTCCGGAAAGTTATTACGACACAGTTCTTGAGAGAGTTGGCGAAATTGATGAAGAATTGGCCCCGCTTAAAGACCTGGGAGTTTTAATTGACAGGGATGACGAAGGCTATTTGTTACAAATATTTACCAAACCGGTTTTAGACAGGCCAACCATGTTTTTCGAGATCATTCAGCGAAAAGGAGCCAAATCTTTCGGAAAAGGAAATTTTAAAGCACTTTTTGAAGCTATAGAAAGAGAACAGGAAATGCGGGGAACCTTGTAATTTTTATTAATTAACCTCTAATCTATTGCTTATTCGAATATTTCAATAAAAAATTAACCATATTTGAGTTAAAGTTATTTTTTATAGCGCAATATCGGTAGAATTAAAATATTTTTGTGGAACATTTTGGAGTGGTTACCAGAATGTTTAATTTTTTTTATAATTTAAGTTTTAGTTGGTTAATAAGATAAAAACTCCATCATTAATTTGATGGAGTTTTTTGTTTTTATACATTTGGAATAGTAATTGTAATTCTACCAAAACATCATATAATGAGAGATGTTTATTAAATTTAAACCTTTAAAGAATGAAAAATAGAATTACAATAATCCTGTTTCTTCTAATGTTGGCCCCTTTCAGTATATTTTCACAAAATGCTTTTCAGGAGGGGGAATGGCTTAAATTTCGGGTTTATTATGGAATATTTAATGCGAGTTATGCAACTTTAGAAGTCAGTGAAGCCAATCTTAATAATAAGGAGGTTTTACGCGTTGTTGGGCAGGGCAAATCTACAGGATTGTTGCATTTATTCTTTAAAGTTGACGATAATTATGAAACTTTTATAGACAAAAATAATGGTCTTCCTTATCGGTTTATCAGGCAAATTGATGAAGGCGGACATACAAAGGATATACAAATTGATTATAACCAAGAACTTAATAAGGCTTACGTTTTTGACAGGAAGCACAATGAAAATAAAACCTATACCACACAGGAAAATGTGCATGACATGTTATCGTCATTTTACCATATCCGCAACTCCCTGAATGGCAAAAAATTAGTGGCTGGTCAGGAATTTAATATGAATATGTTTTTTGATGATGAAAACCACAACTTTAAATTAAAGTTTCTGGGAAGGGAGGTTTTAAATACAAAATTCGGTAAAGTTGCAACTTTAAAATTCCGTCCTTATGTAATGGCCGGAAGGGTTTTTAAAGAAAAGGAAAGTCTTACTCTTTGGATCACCGACGATAAAAACAAAATGCCAGTCAGGATTAAAGCCGATCTTGCAGTAGGTGCACTAAATGCCGATTTGGAGGAATTTAAAGGATTAAAACATCCATTTGTAATAATAACCAAATAGGTCTATGAAACAAATAAAGCCTGAAATTGCTGAGCGTATCCTGAAACTAGAGGAAAAGTTTAAGAATTCTGGGCAGGATATTGGTTCTTATTTGGACGGACTTTTATATGACAGGTATATAACCTATTGGGAATACATCAACCTGGATACCTTATTGAGCTTGCAGGTTCCTAAAACACATTTCCCCGATGAAGAAATTTTTATAACCTATCATCAAATTACCGAGTTGTATTTTAAACTCATCCTGCACGAGCAAAAGCAAATCATTGCAGAAAAAGATCTCACTGCTTCCTTCTTTACCGAAAAATTAATCAGGATAAATCGCTACATCAGGATATTGATCACTTCTTTTGATGTTATGATCAAAGGAATGGAACGCGAACAATTCCTGAAATTCAGAATGGCGCTGCTGCCCGCCAGCGGATTTCAATCGGCACAATTCAGGATGATCGAATTAAATTCTACTCCTTTAGAACATCTGGTCCCTTTTGATCTGCGGAAAAATTTTACTTTAGAAAACAGCATTGAAGAATTGTATGAAAATTTATATTGGAAAAAAGGCGGAATAGATTTGGTTACCAGAGAAAAAACCCTTACCCTAAAACAATTCGAATTGCGTTACACGCCACGTTTCCTGCGCATTGCAAATCAGGTAAAAGGAAATACCCTTTATCACAAATACCTGAAACTTCCTGAAAAAGAAAAAAACGATCACACTTTAACTGATGCGTTGCGTACCTTTGACACCAATTTAAATGTTAATTGGCTGTTAATGCATATGGGCGCGGCCCACAGGTATTTGAATAAGGATAAAAAGACACTTGCAGCTACAGGTGGAACAAACTGGAAGGAATTTTTACCACCCAGCTTCCAAAAAAATAGTTTTTTCCCAAATCTTTGGTCAAAAGAAGAAATAGATAATTGGGGTAAAGAATGGGTGACCCATTTATTAAATACAGAAAAATAATTTGAAATTGAAAAAATTTAGTCTTTTACTATTGTTGTTTATGGCATTTACTGCCTGTAATGAAGAAATTGAGCAGAAGGATCTTAGCGAGGTAATAGTGGTTGAAAAACCCCCGATACTCGAAGAATATGGATTTGTGCTGAATGATTATGAAATAGTGCGCGACACCATAAGATCTGGTGATATTTTTGGAGGGATCCTGGGTTCACAGGGCGTTAGCGGAACAAAAGTTTATGAGATCATGGAACAGGTCCGCGGAACTTTTGACCCAAAAAAATTGAAAATCGGAAATCCTTATATAATCTTAAAGGCTCGGGACTCAGCTAATACCCCTCAATTCTTTATTTATGAAGAGGATAGGATTGAATATATGGTAGTGAATATTGCCGATAATATAGCTGCTTATAAAGCACGAAAACCGGTAAGCATTAAAAAGAGAACTGTTTCGGGTGTCATCGTCAACAATTTGTCTGAAGCGATGGAAAGCCAGGGTTTAAGTGTACTTCTATCTTACAAGTTGAGTAATATCTACCAATGGAGCATCGATTTTTGGAAACTTCAGAAAGGAGATCAGTTTAAAATGGTATACACCGAAAAGTATATTAACGATACCATTTATGCCGGAATAGAAAGTATTGAAGGCGCTGTTTTTGTGCATCAGGATAAGCCTTATTATGCCTTTAATTATATGGTAGATCCCGAATCAGGGGATTTCAATTTTTACGATGAAAATGCCAGGCCATTAGAAAGCTTCTTTTTAAAAGCGCCTTTAAATTTTAGCCGTATTTCTTCCAGGTTTTCCGGAAACAGATACCATCCGGTACAAAAGCGATGGAAGGCCCATAAAGGAACAGATTATGCCGCCCCTCATGGCACGCCTATCTGGTCTACAGCAAACGGGCGGGTAATAGCCTCCGGATACACTGGCGGGAACGGGAACTATGTAAAAGTGAAACACAACAAAACCTATACCACCCAATACCTGCATATGTCCAAAAGAAATGTAAAAGTTGGGCAGCATGTAAAACAAGGGGATGTAATAGGATTTGTTGGCAGCACCGGCCTGGCAACCGGTCCACATGTTTGTTACCGCTTTTGGGTTCGCGGCAAACAAGTAGATCCATTCAGGCAAAATCTTCCTGCGGCAGAACCTATTGCCGAGAAATTGAAAGATAATTATTTTGCTTCCATTGAACCAGTGAAACTGGAATTGGATAAAATCCCTTTTAAGAAAATATAGATTGCAAAGCGTTTATTAGGACGGTTCTATTAAATGGAGTTCTAAAAATTGAAAAAATAATTTAAGATCTGGGAATGACGGTTTTAGATTTTAGAGGCGATCTTTTCTTTTGTTCCAATTTAACCGCAAAGTACGCCAAGAAAAAAAACGCAGAGGACGCAAAGAAAAAATTAAGATTGAAAATAGACCAAATGGAAAATCATTGAATTGGAAATTATAAAAGAGACTACTTGACAGAAGTACCGCTGAAATAGCAAGACTTTGCGATTAAAGAAAGCAAAATTCTACAATTTCCTTAATCATAACAAACAATAACACTAAACAGATGAAAAATATAAACCCTGCCAAAACCAAAGCCTGGGAGAAATTAAATCGGCATTTCGAGGAAATCAAGGATTTGGAAATGAAGCAGCTTTTTGCTGAAAACCCAGCAAGAGCTAAAGAATTTACACTTCACTGGAAGGATTTTTATCTGGATTTGAGCAAAAACAGGATCACAGAAGAAACCCAAAAAATTCTGGTTGAATTGGCTGAAGAATGTGGTTTGGCCGAAGCGATCCAGTCTTATTACATCGGGGAGCCCATCAACCAAACCGAAAACAGGCCGGTGCTTCATACTGCTTTAAGAACTTCTGAAGATGATGAGGTTTTAGTAGACGGGAAAAACGTGATACCGGAAGTTTACCAGGTGAAAGAGAAAATCAGAAAATTTTCGAATTCGGTAATAGAAGGCACAAAATTGGGATATACCGGCCTGCCATTTACCGATGTGGTAAATATAGGAATTGGAGGATCAGATCTTGGTCCCTCAATGGTTACCGAAGCATTAAAATTTTACAAAAACCACTTAAAATCACACTATATTTCGAATGTAGACGGAGATCACGTACTTGAAATCCTGAAGGACCTGAATCCTGAAACTACTTTGTTCGTAATTGTTTCAAAAACCTTCACCACACAAGAAACCTTAACCAATTCCAATACTGCCAGGACCTGGTTTAAAAAGAAAGCGCCGATCGAGGCTGTGTCCAAACATTTTGTGGCGGTTTCCAGCAATATTGCGAATGTTAAGGAATTTGGGATTGACCCGGATAATATCTTCCCTATGTGGGATTGGGTTGGCGGCAGATTTTCACTTTGGAGCGCCGTTGGTTTATCCATCAGCCTGTCAATTGGCTACAAACAGTTTGACGAATTATTGGAAGGCGCTCACCAAATGGACCTTCATTTTAAAAATGAAATCTTCAGCAAAAATATTCCCGTACAACTCGCCTTATTGAGTATTTTGTACAATAATTTTTTCAAGGCCGAAAGCGAGGCCGTGATCCCTTACACCCAGTATTTACAGAAGCTTCCTTCCTATTTACAACAGGCAATTATGGAAAGCAACGGTAAAAGTGTGGACAGGAACGGGGAGCCTGTTTCCTATCAAACCGGAAATATCATCTGGGGAGAACCCGGTACCAATTCTCAACATGCTTTTTTCCAATTGATCCATCAGGGTACTAAATTGATCCCCGCAGATTTTATTGGTTTTAAAGAATCACTGTATGGGGACAAGGATCATCACGATAAATTGATGGCCAATTATTTTGCCCAAACCGAAGCCTTGCTGATGGGGAAAACTTCAGAAGAAGTTCAAAAAGAACTGGAAGATAAAAATTTGTCCAAAGATGAAATTAAAAACCTGAAACCTTTCAAAATCTTCGAAGGGAACAAACCCACCACTTCCATTCTAATTAACAAGCTTACCCCTGCAAGTTTGGGAAAACTGATCGCGATGTACGAGCATAAGATCTTTGTTCAGGGCGTGATTTGGAACATATTCAGTTATGATCAGTGGGGCGTTGAATTAGGGAAACAATTAGCTTCACAAATCCTATCAGAAATTCAGAGTTCAGAAATCCGGGAACACGACAGTTCTACTGAAAATCTCTTAAAATCTTATTTGAGTTAGATATCAACTTTTTGTTAATAAATTCCCAATACTTTTAAAGATTTGGCTCTCAGACGCTTAGTTTTTTTAGGTATTTTTGAACTGAAAAAGATGTTGAAAAAACCACAACCTTAACATTGTGTTAAAGGTTGTTACCGGTTAATTTGCTTCTTTTGCCGTGAATTATAAATACTAACAAACAATTAAAGCATGAGAAAATTTTTACTTCTGGCGTTGTTATTAGCAACATCAACAATTTTTGCTCAGGGTACAATTACCGGTACGGTGGTTGGTTCTGAAATAAATGCACCATTACCGGGTGCTAACGTGATGGTAGTGGGAACAACCATCGGGACCATGACAGATTTTGACGGAAATTTTTCATTGAACGTAGAAAGTACTTCCGGTACAATTGAAATCAGTTATATTGGTTTTGAAAAAAAATCCATCAAATTTAACGTTACTGGTGGGGAAACAAAAGGCTTAGGAAAGCTTGCTTTAAACCCTGATGCCGATGCCTTAGGTGAAATTGTTGTTACAGGTATTGCAGATTTGGCGAAGGATCGTCAAACTCCGGTTGCTGTTTCTACGATACGTGCTTCTGTGATTCAAGAAAAATTAGGAAATCAGGAATTTCCTGAAATTTTGAGTACCACTCCTTCTATTTATGCCACTAAACAAGGTGGTGGGTTTGGAGATTCACGTATTACAATTCGTGGATTCGATACTCAAAACTCTGCGGTAATGATCAACGGTATTCCTGTTAACGATATGGAGAATGGCGCTGTATATTGGAGTAACTGGGCAGGTCTTAGCGATGTTACTACAGCAATACAAGTACAACGTGGATTGGGTTCTTCTAAATTAGCGGTTTCTTCAGTAGGGGGAACTATTAACGTAGTTACAAGATCTGCAGATAAAGCAGAAGGTGGTATGGTAAAGGCTAGTTTTGGTAATGACAATTATTTGAAAACATTAGCTTCTTATAATACAGGTTTAAATGACAATGGATTGTCTGCATCTTTTCTTTTTAGCCGGACTTCTGGAGATGGTTATGTAAATGGGACAGAATTTGAAGGCTATAACTATTACATAGGTGTAGGTTACAAAGCAAATGAAAATCATGATTTCAATTTCATGTTAACCGGGGCACCACAACAACATAACCAAAGAGGTTATTTCACACCTTTGTCTAGTTATCTTAAATATGGTAAGGACGGAGAGCCAAATGAAAAATACAATCCAGACTTTGGATATAGAAATGGAAAAGAATTTACCTTTGCTGGTAACTTCTATCATAAGCCAGTAACTTCCTTAAACTGGGACTGGAAAATCTCAGAAAAATCAAAATTATCTACCTCAGCTTATGCATCTTTCGGTCGTGGTGGTTCTATTGGTTCAATTGGTGGAATTAATGGAAACCAATCTTTTGCATTACCTCAAACCGCAGATGGGTTACTTCCTATAGACGATATTTTTGCATGGAATTCTGGTCAAGAGGTTCCTTCATTTGCTACTAGAGAAGGTCAACCAATTCAAAGAGCAGTTTATTCAGGTGAAGGAGTTTACCAAGGTCAATACGTAAACAGTGGTAACGGAGATCGTAGTGCAGAAAATGGAATGTCTCAGCGTTCTTCTGTAAATTCTCATAACTGGTTTGGGATTATATCAAATTTTGAAACTGAATTAAGCGAAACTTTAACTTTAGATTTTGGAGCAGATTTAAGATCTTATAAAGGATTTCATTACAGAAGGTTAGTAGATCTTATGGGTGGAGATGTTTATGTTTCTAATGCAGATACCAACAATCCAAACCGCTTTTTGACTGAAACTTATGAACCAACAATTGGAAATACTTTAAATGTATTTAAGAATATAGATGACGAAGAGAAAATTGACTACAATAGCGAAGGTCTTGTAAGATGGGCAGGAGTATTTGGTCAGTTGGAATATAATAAAGATAATATTTCCGCTTTCGTACAAGGATCTGTATCTAATCAAGGATTTAAGAGAGTTGATTATTTTGAAGAAATTCCAGCAAATCAGGAAACTGATTGGGAAAATATTATAGGAGGAAACATTAAAGGGGGTCTTAACTATAACATTGATGAGAACCATAATGTTTTTGGTAATATTGGATACTACTCTAAACAACCTTTATTTGATGCTGTATATCCTGGAAACAGGAATGCTTTAAATGAAGATCTTAAAAATGAAGAAGTGTTCGGTGTTGAACTGGGGTATGGTTTCCGTTCTCAATATTTTAATGCTAACGTAAATCTTTATAGAACTTCTTGGGCAGATAGGTTTGAAACCACTTCAGCAACATTCTTTGAAGATACACCAGAAGAAATTAGGGGAACTGCAAACTTGCAAGGAATTACTCAAGTTCACCAAGGTATAGAATTTGACTTCTACGGAAGAGTAGGAAACAAGTTTAGTTGGAATGCAATGCTTTCTGTCGGAGACTGGGAGTATAAAGGTAATGTAGATGCCAATTTCTTTGATGACAGTCAAAATCCAATTCAAGGTGCAGAACAAGGTACTCTTAACTTAGATGGAGTAAAAGTTGGTAATGCAGCTCAGTTTACTGCAAGTCTAGGTGCCGATTATGAGATCATCAATAATCTTAAAGTAGATGCTACTTACAGATTTGCAGATAATTTATATGCAAGTTATGATGCTACCGATGCATTAGATAATCCAGATTTCGAAGTTTTTGAATTACCTTCTTTTGGTTTGTTAGATTTAGGGGTTTCTTATGGGGTAAATCTTGGAGATAATAAATTAGGTTTTAGAGTGAATATGAATAACGTTACAGATAACATTTATATCTCTGAATCGAACACTAATATTCTAGAAGGAGAAAGAGCAAGTGATGTAAGTTATGATGGTGTAAATACTAGAAATAATGTTTTCTTTGGATGGGGAAGAACCTGGAATGCTTCAGTTAGTTATAAATTCTAATATCATAGAATATTATATTTAAAAATCGTCCTGGGAAACCAAGGCGATTTTTTATTGAAAAAAAACTATATTTACTGAAAATAAAAATTATGTACGAAACAGTTCAATTTATTCACTCCTACTGGGCTTATTTGGTTTTAATAGTCTTGATAATTGCCTCTATAAATGCTATCGTAGGTTATGTTTCCAATAAGGAATATGGCGCCACCAATTTCAGGATAGCGCTTTTTACACTTATTGTTGCTCATATCCAACTGCTGATTGGACTTGTGCTTTATTTTGTTTCTCCTAAATTCAAGGTGTTTAGTGAAGTTGGTATGGGTGGAGTGATGAAGGATCCAATCGCAAGATTAAACCTTGTAGAGCATCCACTGGTGATGATTATCGCAATAGTTTTGATCACTATGGGTTATTCAAAACACAAAAAGAAATTGACCTCTAAGCCAAAATTCAAGATCCTGGGTATTTTTTATACCATAGCGCTTATTTTTGTACTTTCCAGGATTCCATGGAATATGTGGTTCTAAAATTCAAGATTCAAGGTTCAAGGATCAAAATTGAGGGACGGCAATAAACTAACACTTAAAATTAT
>Ga0307486_1001159_pt1 | contig 21021 bp, 21 predicted proteins | sample CBIW02metaG_FD_203663 | JGI IMG/M metagenome (GOLD analysis project Ga0307486, IMG submission 203663) | Sea-ice brine microbial communities from Beaufort Sea near Barrow, Alaska, United States - CBIW 0.2 | ecosystem: Environmental > Aquatic > Marine > Coastal | place: USA: Alaska | collected...
AGCAATTCGATCAATTTTTCCAGCGAAACTTTTTCCTGATCTCCGGAGACCATGTTTTTAAGGCCATAAAGATCTGATTTCATTTCCTCCGGGCCTGCCAATACCACAAACGGGATTTGGCGTTTATTTGCATAGTTCATTTGCTTTTTCATCTTGGCAGGATCGGGATAAAGTTCGGCTGCTATTCCCGCATTTCGCAATTTCTGAATGGCTTTTAAACCGTACAAAGCTTCCTCTTCCCCAAAATTGATAAAAAGTATTTTAGTTGTTGAAGTTACGGTTTTTGGAAAAAGGTCCAATTCTTCCAAAACCAGGTAAATCCTGTCCAATCCAAAAGAAATTCCAACCCCACTCATATTTTTTAATCCAAAAATTCCGGTGAGATCATCATAACGGCCACCGCCGCCAATGGAACCCATATTTACATTTGCCGGGGCCGAAACCTCAAAAATTGCACCTGTGTAATAATTAAGTCCGCGGGCCAGAGTGACGTCCAGATCCAAAATGGCGGTTTTTAAAGGCATTTCTGAAATGGCATTTTGCAAAAACTGCAATTCTTCTATTCCTTTTTTGCCTATTTCGGAAGCGGATAAAATCTGGCTTAAAATTTCAATTTTTTCAGAAAATGTTCCCTTCAACCCAAAAATTGGTTGAATTTTTTCCAGGGCTTCCGCAGAAATACCTTTTTCTGACATTTCATTTTTCACGCCCTGTTCCCCTATTTTATCAAGCTTATCCAGGGCAACCGTGAAATCGATTAATTTTTCCTGCTCGCCAATCACTTCCGCAAAACCGGAAAGAATTTTGCGGTTGTTAATTTTAATGCTAACACCCTTCAGTTTCAAGGATGAAAAAACGGCATCATATAATTGAATAAATTCAACTTCCTGCCATAAACTATCGCTGCCCACCACATCGGCATCACACTGAAAAAATTCCCTGAACCTGCCCTTCTGGGGCCTGTCTGCCCGCCAAACCGGTTGAATTTGATAGCGTTTAAAAGGAAATTCCAGCTCGCTTTGGTGTTGCACCACATATCTGGCAAAAGGAACCGTAAGATCGTACCTCAGGGCTTTCTCGCTTATGGAAGGCGTTAACTTCAGGCTGTTCTTTTCCACTAGAGCCATATTATCAGCCTTATTTAAAAAATCTCCGGAATTAAGAATCTTGAAGATCAACCGGTCACCTTCTTCCCCGTATTTCCCCATCAGGGTTTCTGAATTTTCAAAACTCGGGGTTTCAATAGGCTGAAAACCAAATTTTTCGAATTGAGATTTTATGGAATTGATAATATAGGTCCTTTTTGCCACCTCTGCAGGTGTAAAATCCCTGGTTCCTTTTGGGATTGAAGGTTTTTGTGCCATATCTAATATTTATTGTGCTTTGCTAAACTTAGCTGTGTTTATCTCCTATATCTCAACAACTCTGGATACCGGATTTTTAAAGTGCAAATATCTTAATTTTTGAACGAACCCAAACTAATTTCAATTTTTAAGTAACATTCCTGTACATTGTTAGTCTAATCCATACGCTTGATATATTAATTATGTTCCCACTATTAAAGGAAAATATAAGGATTGCTTTTGATTCCATTAAAAGCCAGGTCCTCAGGACAACGCTTACGGTTTTGATTATCGCCATAGGAATTACCGCATTAGTTGGTATTTTGAGCGCTGTTAGCGCGTTGGAAAATACAATAAGCAGTGATTTTGCCTCTATGGGCTCCAACACCTTTAACTTACAGCGCTATGAGTTTACAACACAAACAAGAGGTGGTGGGGAGCGCGAAAAAATTAATCCCATAATAACATATCGGGAGGTAAAGAATTTTAAGGATGCGTATAGCTTTCCAAAAACTCAAACCTCGATTTCCTTCACGGGAACTACTTCTGCAGAAGTTAAATTTGAAAGTGAAAAGACCGATCCTGAAGTTTCTGTGTTAGGGGTTAATGAGTTTTTCCTGACGAATTCCGGGTTAGATTTAGAAGAAGGAAGGGAATTTAATTATTTTGATATTCAGAATAACAATAATGTAGCTGTCCTGGGGGCCGATTTTGCCGATGGTTTATTTAAAAATACTTCTCCAATAGGCAAAACCATCAGTGTTCGTGGCGTAAAATTCACAGTGGTTGGAATTTTGGAGTCCAAGGGTTCTACTTTTGGAAATAACCAGGATTTACGGGTATTGATCCCTATTGAACTTGCCCGTTCCATTTTCACCCAACCCAATATCAACTATAACATCAGCGTACGGGTGGGCGACAAGGAAATGATGGAAGGGGCGCAAAGTGAAGCCATCATCACTTTTAGGAACATTCGAAGGCTCAATCCCGTTGAAGAAAACAATTTTGGAATTGAAAAAAGCGATGACCTTATTAACCGGATTTTTCAAATTACCGGATACCTGAATCTGGCTGCCTGGATTATTTCCATCATTACAATTTTTGGTTCCTCAATAGCCCTTATGAATATCATGTTGGTGTCGGTTTCTGAACGCACCCGCGAAATTGGGATCAGAAAGGCACTTGGAGCCAAACGCAGCACCATTGCGACCCAATTTTTTATGGAAACCCTGATAATTGGTCAAATTGGCGGATTTGTAGGGATTATATTCGGAATTTTAATAGGTATGGGCGTATCCGCCGCTGCCGATTTTGATTTTGTTACGCCCTGGAAAGCCATTTTATGGGCTACCGGAATCACTATTTTAGTAGCTATTCTGGCAGGAAGCTATCCGGCCAACAAAGCAGCCAAGCAAAACCCCATAGAATCGCTGCATTACGAATAAATCAGGTATTCACGATCAGGTCAAAATATTCGAATAATTCTCCTTTGGTGATCACAGCTCCTTGTTGGATCAATGCAAAAATATCCTGATTCCTGTCTGGACTTATTGCTTTGGTTGAAGTAAACATATTTACAGAATCCTCCATTATATTTTTTTGCAACCACTGATAACCTTCACGGGTTGTAATATCTATAGCTTCGTTTGCTACTGTTACCGCAATCAGATCAATTTCCTGCTGAGATATATTAAACAAGTACATCTGATTTGGAGAAAAATGTTCGAGATAAGTTACCTGTTCCAGGACCCCTTCCCATATCAAATCGCTGAAAACATCTAATTCTTCCTCTGCAGCTTCCGGTTTTTGCTGCTTTATCTCTTCCCATTCTTTTGCAGAAATAGATTGTGTCGCGAGAAAATTAATGAATTCCTGTTGCAATTCTTCAAATTGTTCTTTACTAAGTCGGCTGTATTTCATTTTTTTGATTTTTACAAACCACCTGGCAGATGGGTTTAGTTTACTGGGATTACTATTTGAAATAGAAAAGCCTACTCAAAAAGAGTAGGCTTTAATTTATATCAATTTTAACTTATGCCTGCGCAATAACGTCAAATCCAAAAGTTACAATTACCGCGCGGTGAAAGCGCAAAGTAGCTTCATAATGACCTAAACGTTTAATATTTCCACCGGCAATGGTGATAAATTTTTTGTCAAGTTCGATTCCTTCTTTAGCAAAGGCTTCAGCCAAATCGATATTGGTGATAGATCCAAACATTTTATCTCCACCACCTGCTTTTGCAGTTAGTTTTAGTTCGAATCCATTTAATTTGGCAGCTTGTTTTTTAGCTTCGTCTATATTTTTCTGTTCTTTATAGGCACGTTGCTTCAAAGTTTCAGCCAAAACTTTCTTTGCTGAAGGGGTTGCCAAAGCGGCAAAACCTTGAGGGATTAAAAAATTTCTACCGTAACCGTGCTTCACGACTACCATATCATCTTTAAAACCTAAATTCTCTACGTCTTTTTTAAGTATCAATTCCATAATTGCCTTCTTTTTATTTTAATAAATCGCCAACATACGGCATTAATGCTAAATGGCGCGCACGTTTAACCGCAACAGCCACTTTACGTTGATATTTCAATGAAGTACCGGTCAATCGTCTTGGCAACAATTTACCTTGTTCGTTTACAAAACTCATTAAAAAGTCGGCATCCTTAAAGTCGATATATTTAATACCTGATCTTTTAAATCTGCAATACTTTTTGGTTTTGGAAGTTTCTATATTCAGAGGGGTTAAATATCTAATTTCCCCGTCTTTTTTTCCTTTTGATTGTTGTTCAATAGATGACATAACTACGCTTTTTCTTTGTTTCTATTCCTTCTTTTTTCTGCCCAGGCAAGTGCGTGTTTATCTAAACGTACTGTTAGATAACGCATCATTCGCTCTTCTCTCCTGAATTCTACTTCAAGAGGGTTAATTGCCTCTCCTGGTGCAGCAAATTCAAATAAGTGATAGAAACCACTTTTTTTGTGTTGAATTGGGTAAGCTAATTTTTTAAGCCCCCAATTTTCTTTGGATATCATCTTGGCACCGTTCGAAATAAGAAGATCTTCGTATTTCTGAACTGTTTCCTTTATCTGGTCATCAGATAAAACGGGATTCAAGATGAAAACAGTTTCATAATGATTCATAAAAATTGTTTTAAATTAATTTGGTTGCAAAAGTAACATGTTTTTTCACATAAACAAAGCCCCATTATAGGGTTAAACTACAAATAATAACGACGTAATTCAATATAAGCTTGTATTAATAAAATTTAATGATTAATATTGTTTTGGCTTAACCTGCAAACCATGGAAGAAACTTTACTTAAATGTGCTGTCGTTGATGATTCCAGTTTACAACGTTTGTCTATTGTAAAGCTGATAAGAGATCATCCCAATTTAAAATTAGTAGCTGAGTACAGTAATGCCATTGAAACTAAGAATGGCCTGCTGGACATAGATGTTGACCTCATATTTTTAGATATTGAAATGCCTATTTTATCCGGATTTGAACTTTTGGATAACCTGGCCAATAAACCCCAGATAATCTTTGTCACGGGAAAAACAAAATATGCTTTTAAAGCCTTTGATTACGATGCCGTAGACTATATACATAAACCGGTAACTAAGGAGCGATTCAACAATGCTGTAACAAAAGCGATCAACCTTCATAATCTAAAGGTAAACGGCACAACTGTAGAAGATGAGGATTTTATTTTCGTAAAAAGCAACCTAAAGAACAGAAAGGTATTCTTAAGCAAGCTTAAATATATAGAAGCTCTTGGAGATTATGTGAAATTTGTGACAGAAAAAGATACGTTTGTAGTTCTTGCCACGATGAAATCTTTTGAAAATCAGCTCCCACAAGACAAATTCCTGAGAATTCATAAATCCTATATAGTCAATTTGGAAAAAGTGGAACGCTATAACAGTAAAAATATTGAAATTGACAAACAGCAAATTCCGCTTAGCCGTCATAAAAAATCTGATTTGATAGAGGCATTAAGTGCAATACAGTAAACAGAATTTTCTTCTATTATGCTTATTTTATCGAAATTATAATCGAAAAAATTATAGCCAAATTATACAATATACTTTCAGCTTAAGAAATTATCAGGCTTAACCGTTAATACATAAATCTTAGTAAGGATCGACGTTTATTATTACCCTCACGCCTCTCCACATCCCTATTGCACTAAAACTTTTCATTATTTTTTGGACATATCCCTTGGTTTTTCCCAGAGATTGTTGTGGCGGGATCTTTAGCAGGATATTTTTGTAATATTCGTTTCTGATACGTGCAACCGGAGGAAATTCCGGTCCTAACACATTTTCTCCGAACACATTTCCCAAAGCCTTTGCAATCCAGTCTGCAGCTTCATTTGTTTTTGAATAATCCCGGCTTTTCAGTGTGAATCTTATGAGCTTAAAATAAGGCGGATATTGATACTGAGTGCGTTCTTCAAGTTGTTCTTTAAACATGCTCTCAAAATCGTTGGCAGCAACCTGTTGCACTATTTTATGTTGAGGGTTGTAGGTTTGGATCAAAACCTTTCCCTGTTTTTTTGTGCGTCCTGCCCTGCCAGCAACCTGCAGCATTAGTTGAAAACTGCGCTCATGCGCCCTAAAATCGGGAAAATTAAGGAGATTATCAGCATTCATAATTCCAACCAGCCTCACCTTTCTAAAATCCAATCCCTTGCTGAGCATTTGGGTACCCACCAAAACATCAATGGTTTCCTGTTCAAAAGCAGTGATTATTTTTTGATGTCCATGCTTTCCGCGGGTAGAGTCCAAATCCATTCTGCCAATTTTAGCTTCCGGTAAAAGTGTTTGCAATTCGGTTTCTATCTGTTCTGTACCAAAACCTTTGGTTGTCAAATCTACACTTTCACAAGCCATACATTGTTTTTGCATCGCGATATGATAACCGCAGTAATGGCAGCGCAATTGGTTGCTGTTATGGTGATATGTTAAACTCACATCGCAATTTGGACATTGCGGGGAATGTCCACAGGTTATGCACTCCAGAATTGGGGAATATCCCCTTCTGTTTTGAAAAAGAATAACCTGTTCCCCTTCCTCCAGGGTGATTTTTATCTCTTCCAATAACCTATCTGAAAAGTGGCCTTTCATCTGCTTTTTTCTGTACTTCTCTTTAATATCGACAATTTCAATTTCCGGGAGTTGCACGTTGCCGAAGCGCCTTTTTAAATTGACCAGTTTATATTTTTTTTGTGAGGCGTTGAAATATGATTCTAAAGAAGGGGTTGCAGAACCCATAAGGATTTTTGCCTTGTGCATTTGAGATAAAACCACCGCTGCATCTCTTGCGTTATACCGTGGGGCAGGGTCAAATTGCTTGTAGGTAGTTTCATGTTCTTCATCTACCACAATCAGTCCTAAATTCTGAAAGGGCAAAAATAAGGAGGATCGTGCCCCCAACACGATCTTTGCTTTCGTGTTTGAATTTAATACGTGCCGGTAAACCTCCATACGTTCATTTACAGAGTATTTACTGTGGTACACCGCGACCTGTTCCCCAAAATATAGCTGAAGCCGGCCAACCAATTGTGAGGTTAGGGCAATTTCAGGCAATAAATATAAAACCTGCTTCCCCTTGGAAATGATATTTTCAATAATTTTGATGTAGATCTCGGTCTTTCCGGAAGAGGTAACTCCGTGCAACAAACAAACTTCATCCTTTGTCAAAATTTCATTAATCTCTTCAAAGGCTTCCTGCTGCCATTCATTTAAAACCATGGATTGATCGGTATCCTCAATATCAAATTTTACACGGTCGGTTTTTAAGTAGTATTCTGAAAATATTTCTTTGTCAATTAAAGCTTTTATGATTGCTGTTGATGCTCCGCTGGTTTCAGAAAGTAATTTTAACTGAACTGGTATTCTGGTTTTCGCCTGAATTTGAAACCAGGATAGAATTACTTCCCGTTGTTTTGGGGCATTGCTCAATTCCTCCAAAAGCCGATGCATTTCTTTTTCCGAATCAAACTTCTCATTTAGCCTGATATAGCGAATCAGTTTGGGTTTGTATTGTTCAAAAATCTCCTGGTTTACCACCAGGAGATTTTTTAAAACCATTCTGTTTATAATGGGCAATACTGATTTTTTATCCAGCAACTGCATAATTTCCTGAATTTTCAGGGTAGATTGGCGCTGCAGGGCTTCATAAAGTAAAAATTCTTCGTCATTTAAATCTTTTTCATCAATTTCAGCTGAAGGTGAAATTTGAACCAAAGTTTCGCTTTCCAATAAAAACCCACCCGGAAGTGCAGCCTTGAGCACTTCTCCTTCAGCACACATATAATAACGCGCTATCCAACCCCAAAACTTCAATTGATGCATTGTAACTACGGGAGATTCATCCAGAATTTGTTCAATTGGTTTGGCTTCATATTTTTGCGGGGCATTTTGATGAATTCCCGCAACGATCCCGGTATATATTTTTGTTTTTCCAAATGGTACTGCCACCCGCATCCCCGGTTGCAAAAATTCGGCTTCAGCCTGATTTACCTCATAAGTAAATTGTTTTTCTAAAGGAAGTGGAAGGATAACATTTATATAGAAATTCATTGATTGTACTTAAGTTTGGAAACAAATTTAAGTTTCTTTTTTCTCCAAATAAAAAAAAACCACCCTTTAAAAAAAGAATGGTTTATATACTTTGATTTAATGGGTTATTGAGCCCGTTCCCAGGTTTGGGTCCTGTAAAATATCGCTATGTATCCTCTAACATTTAAAATATCGGAATTATTTTGATCCAGCCATATCTTACACCTGTATTCCTTCCCTGATTTAGGGTCAAGAGCTGTTCCCCCGCCATAATAATCTCCGTCTTTTTGCAATCCGTCCATTACTACCATTCCTTCAACAGGCATATCTTTCATATCCCCCTCACACTTGGTACAAAGGCGATCCCGGTCCTCTTCTTTTAAAATCCTTATCACTTTTCCAAAGAACTGACCTTCCTCTTCATAAATTTCAACAATACACATGGCTTTCCCGTTTTCTTCATTAATCGCTTTCCATTCACCAAGCACCGATTGAGATTGCAAGTTGGTACCGACAAAAAGCAGCATTAAAAACAAAAGCGATATATATTTCTTCTCAATCATTTTATTGAAGTTTTAAAATCAGATTTAGTTCACAAAAAAAATTTATTTCTTACCCAACATAGCCTGTTTCAATTTTTTATCGGCAGGTTTTTCAGACAACCATATCCCGAATAATGCTTTTTTAAATTGCATTCCTTTAATGACTCCTTTTTGTTTGCCATTTTTATATGTCAAGATTCCCTTAGAAGGAATATAGACAAGATCGAAAACATCTTCTTTACTGATTTCTTCTTCAAAAAAACTTTTGAATTTTTGAATTTCAGCAGAAATAGCTTCAGTTTTACCTTTGGTTGAATTTTCAAAACCTTCGTTAATAGCTGAGATCATTTTATCGCTGGTGATAAGATTGGATACCATATGAAGTTTAAGTGCCGCGGGATTATCGCCGCTCACAATCGCATTGGCATCAGAGGATTTCGAAGTTAGATAAAGTGCGCCGGCATACATATCCATCCAATACTTTTCTCGCACTCCTGCTCCGTTCAATATTAGTTTTTCACCTTCAAAACTAACAGTATTGGGTAAAGTGGCACCACCTACATTTGTTTGGGCAGGGGCTGAGGCGAACATTGTAATCGCAATTAATAATAAGAATGTTTTTTTCATAATAAAAGTTTGATTGGTTATTTTATTTGTAATCCTTTTTTCATTTTAATTAGACAGGCATTTAATTCAAAACCCAGCAACAATATATTTGAATTTAACCAAATATAGATCATCAAGACTAAAAGTGCACCAATGGAACCATATAATTCGTTATACTGAGAGAAATTTTCTATATATATACCAAAAAGATAGGTTGTGAGTAACATAAGTAGAGTGGTGAACAGGGCTCCAATTGAAAAAAAATTGGACTGTTTCCCTTCTTTGGTTCCAAAATAATACAATGTTGATACCGTAATATAAATTAACAGAACAAACACCGCATATTTCACCAAAATTGCCGAGAAACCTTTTTCAATAAAAATACCTAATTCACTTAAATCATCCACTGCATAGGTTAAATAAACCGCCAGTATCACTGTAATGAGCAATAACAATGCCATGAAGATAGACATTCCAACCGCTACCAGGTATTGCCTTATTATTGATCTATTGGCATTTGTGTGATAAGAAAATTCAAATCCTGTGAAAATCGCATTTACGCCATTGGTCATTAAAAATATGGATAACATAAATGCAAAGGAGAGTAGGCCCGCCCGCGGTGTATTGGCTATATCAAGAAAAATATCATTAAAGAATTCGGTAGTGGTTGGAGGCAAAAGTGAATCCATAAAAACCAGGAACTGCAGCTGGAAATCGTCTATAAAATTAATGTAGGGGATTAAATTAAGCACAAAAATTAAAAATGGAAACAAGGCCATAAAAAAGCTGAAGGCAATCGCGCTTGCACGTGTGGAAAAGGTACCCTTGATTATCCCTCCCGAATAAATCTCCCATAAATCATAAGCAGTTAACCCGTTTAAGCCGGGTAGAATGATCTTACTTGTCATTCGTTCCCAGGCATCTGATATATTTTTAAAAATGGATATTACCGTTTTCTCTATATGCATATATTACACAGCTTTTAAACTTAAGTCCATGTTGTAAATGGAATGTGTCAACGCGCCACTGGAAACAAAATCTACTCCGCATTCAGCATATTTCATGAGCGTGTCCAAGGTAATTCCGCCGCTGGATTCGGTCAAGCATTTATTATTTATAAGTTGAACAGCCTTTTTTGTGTCTTCAAAATTAAAATTATCGATTAAAATACGATAAATTCCTTCAGATTTTAAAATTTCGGCTATTTCAACGAGATTTCTGGCCTCAACAACAATCTTTAAATCCAGGTTATTCTCCTTTAAATAGTCTTTGGTTTTATTAATTGCCGGTGTAATTCCCCCGGCGAAATCTATATGATTGTCTTTCAACATAATCATATCAAACAATCCAAACCGATGATTTTCCCCGCCCCCAATTTTGACCGCCCATTTTTCCAATGCCCTGATTCCCGGGGTAGTTTTCCTGGTATCAAGGATTTTAGTTTTGGTACCTTCAAGTTTTTTGGCAAATTCGCCGGTTTTTGTGGCAATAGCGCTCATCCTTTGCATGGCGTTTAAAACCAAACGTTCCGATTTCAAAATAGACCGGGAAGAACCTTCAACATAAAAAACGATATCTTTTTTTTTGACAAAACTCCCGTCTTTGATCAAAATCTCTACTTTAAGATCTTTATCTACAGCTTCAAAAATGCGTTTTGCAAATTCCACCCCGGCAATAATACCGTCGTCTTTAACCAGCAATTTTGCCTTGCCATGCGCAGTCTTTGGAATACAGGCCAATGAGCTGTGATCCCCTTCCCCAACGTCTTCCCGGATGGCGTTGCTAATAATTAATTCAATTTCCTTTTCGAATTGTGCCTTTGAGATCATTGCAATGGTTATTTTTGTAAATGTAGCAAAGTATAAGTTATAAATAAATGACGATAAAATTACTCGGAATAGGAAAAACTGATGATCCAGCCCTTCAAAATTTAACCGAAGTGTACATCAACCGGCTTCAGTTTTACAACAAATTTGAATTTGAACTGATCCCGGATATAAAAAAAGCTAAAAATTTAAATGAAAATCAACAAAAACAAAAAGAAGGCGAACTCATTTTAAACAAGTTAACAACCTCAGATTTTGTGGTGCTTTTGGATGAAGGCGGAAAACAATTTACCTCTGAGGGTTTTTCCGAATATATTCAGAAAAGGCTGAACAGCGGATTAAAGCAACTTGTATTTGTTATTGGTGGCCCTTATGGATTTTCTGAACCTGTTTACAATCGGGCCGATTCCTCCCTTTCCTTGTCAAAAATGACTTTTTCCCATCAAATGGTCCGCTTATTTTTTGTGGAACAGCTTTACCGGGCCTTCACTATATTGAAAAATGAACCATATCACCATCGTTAATATTAAACAGACGAAAGAATATAGACAAGAGAAAATAGAGAATAGAAAAGAGCCAAATAGGTAAATAGGTAAATTGTGTAGAAATTTTATGTGGCAATTTATTGCCGTCACCTTAATATTAAATATAAACAGATGAAACTCGTATTTGCAACCCACAATAAAAACAAGTTAAAAGAAGTACAGGCTTTATTACCCGATACCTTTGAGTTAATTTCCCTTGATGAGATTGGGTGTCATACCGAAATCCCGGAAACAGCTGAAACCATCGAGGAAAACGCAGCCTTAAAAGCCGATTTCGTTACTCAAACATATAGTTTAAATTGCTTTGCAGACGATACCGGCTTGGAGGTAGATGCATTAAACGGCGAACCGGGCGTGTTTTCAGCCCGGTATGCAGGAGAAGAAAAAAACGACGAGGCAAACATACAAAAGTTGCTAAAAGAGCTGGAAGGGAAAGAAAACCGCAAGGCTCAATTCAAAACCGTGGTTGCTTTAAATCTGAATGATCGTCACTATTTGTTTCCCGGTATTTGTAAGGGAATAATAACAAGGAAAAAACGAGGTGCCGGCGGTTTTGGCTATGATGCTGTTTTTCAGCCTAATGGAAGTGAAAAAACTTTTGCCGAAATGAATTTAGAAGAGAAATCGGCACTAAGCCACCGTGGGATCGCTTTTCGTGATTTGATTGATTTCCTGTCGAATTAACTGATTTTCAATCATTTAAAAAATTCTTGAATAAGCTGTAAACTAATGCTTACCTTTGCAACTTATTAAAATTTTATATGGATAAATTTGAACAATTAGGGTTAAATCCTGCCATTCTTAAAGCGGTCGAAGAAATGGGCTTTACAAGCCCAAGTGAGGTACAGGAAAAAGCAATCCCTATTCTATTGCAAGAAGACACCGATATGGTGGCACTTGCCCAAACCGGTACAGGGAAAACAGCTGCTTTTGGTTTCCCACTCATTCAAAAGATCGACGCTGATAAGAAACACACGCAAGGATTAATTCTTTCCCCAACACGGGAATTGTGTATGCAAATTACAAACGAACTTAAACATTATTCAAAATTCACTCACGGGTTGCACACTGTGGCAATTTACGGAGGTGCAAGTATTACGGAACAAGCACGTGAGATCAAGCGGGGAGCACAAATTATTGTGGCAACTCCCGGGAGAATGCAGGATATGATCAACCGTAAATTGGTGGATATTTCAAAAATTGAATATTGCGTTTTGGACGAAGCCGATGAAATGTTGAATATGGGCTTTTTTGAAGATATCACTGCAATTTTATCGCATACGCCTAAAGAGAAGAGCACCTGGTTATTTTCAGCCACGATGCCGAAAGAGGTTTCCACCATCGCCAAAAAATTTATGCGCACTCCGGTTGAAATTACCGTGGGTACTAAAAATCAAGGAACATCAAACGTATCACACGAATATTACCTGATTAACTCAAGGGACCGGTATTCTGCCCTTAAACGTTTGGCAGATGCGAATCCTGATATTTTTTCGGTTATTTTTTGCCGGACAAAACGCGATACACAAAAAGTTGCTGAAAATCTAATTGATGATGGATACAACGCAGCAGCACTTCATGGCGATTTAAGCCAGGGACAGCGTGATATGGTAATGAAGAGTTTTAGGGGGCGTCAAATACAAATGCTTGTGGCTACTGATGTTGCCGCACGCGGAATCGACGTTGAGGATATAACACACGTTATCAATTACCAATTGCCGGATGAAATAGAGATCTACACCCACCGAAGCGGAAGGACCGGAAGGGCCGGAAAAAGCGGGGTTTCTATGGTCTTAGTTTCCAAAAGTGAGGTTCGGAAAATAAAAGGGATCGAGAGAATGATCAAACAAACGTTTGAACATAAAGATATTCCCGATGGTAAGGAAATTTGCAGCATTCAGCTTTTTCACCTGGCAAATGATATAAAAAATACCGAGATCAATCCTGATATAACACCTTATTTACCCAGTATTGAAGAAGTTCTAAAAGATTTCTCCAAAGATGAGATCATTCAAAAGGTGTTTTCAGTAGAATTTACAAGGTTCTATAATTACTACAAAAATTCCACGAATTTAAATTCCAAAGCACCCAATACCCGTGATGAAGCTTATACCGGTGGTGGGGATAGCACACGTTTTTTCATAAACGTAGGATCAAAAGACGATTTTGACTGGATGACCCTGAAGGATTTCCTTAAGGCAACTCTGGATCTTGGAAGAGATGATGTATCAAGAGTAGATGTGAAAGAGAGTTTTGCTTTTTTCAATACAGATTCCTCATTAAGCGAGAAAGTGCTTTCGACTTTTCAGGATTTCCAACATAAGGGAAGACGCATCAGCGTAGAAATTTCTCAGGATGGCGGCGGAGGCGGACGTTCTTCAGGACGAAAACGTACTGAAAGAAGTGACCGCAGAGACCGTGGCGATTTCAAATCTAAAGGAGCACCAAGATCATCAGAATCTGGTGGACGACGACGATCCGGAGGTTCTGAAGGAAGCGACAGTAAAACTCCCGGTAAAGGAGGAAGCAGGAAAAAAAATATAGAAAGCTCTGTGAACAGAAGAAAATCAAGACGTTCATAAGAAAATAAGACAAGGGGATTAGTTTGGTACAATATTTACTATACTTATCCCCTATTCTATTGCATTCCACTTTTATGAAACTACTTATATCCCTTACATTTTTATTATTCCTTGGTTTTAACGGATTTTCCCAGAAGCAAGACATCGTAACCGGGAAGGTTTTAAACGCTTCCAATGATCTCCCCTTGGAAAGGGTTAACATTGTGAATTTAAACCAGGTTAAAGGAACAACCACCAATAATTCAGGTGATTTTGAAATAGTTGCTACAGTCAATGATACCTTGTATTTTTCCTATTTGGGTTTTAGAACTATCCAGGTAAGGGTTACAAACGACTGGTTGAAATATGGAGTGGTGAAGGTGAAAATGACCGAACTCGGAATCGCTTTGGAAGAAGTCGTTATAAAACCTATTCAATTGACGGGATATCTCGAAATTGACGCCAAAAACATCCCAATCTATGAAAATTACCGATATAGCATATCAGGACTGAATTCTGCCTATGAAGGAGGGGATTATTCCCCCAATGCGACCACAAAGGTACTGGGCGCAATATTTAATCCTGCAGATGCACTCTATAATATATTTGGAAATAATCCGAAACAAATGCGGAAACTTCGCAAAATGAAGGATGATGATGAGATCAGAAAATTGCTGTTAACCAAATTTGACCGACAAACATTAGCTGCCGTACTTCAAATGAACCAGGTTGATATAGATGAGATTCTTGCCAGATGTAATTACTCAAAAGAATTTATGCGCAGTGCAAACGATCTACAAATCCTGGATGCAATAAATGGTTGTTACGAGGAATATAAAGTGCTGAAAAGAGATTAAGTTGAAGTAAATATTTGAATCTATTTCCCTGAATCACGACACCTGTCAATATAATTACAGGGTTTTTAAGCTAAATTGATTAACTCATATATCCCAGACAAAAAGAACATTAAAAGTATTATAAAGCCTTGACTTCTTTGGGAATATGCTTAGCCTCCAGGCTTGTTTTTAAATTTTTTAACCCCAATTCCAATTCCTTGCCATAAGCTTTATCCACAGGTTGGATAAGTGAAAGTACTGAAAAAGGAAATGCGAGGTATCCTCTTACGCCCCAAACCATTTTGGTCTTGTTGTCATCAATTTCCTTTAAACCTTTATATTCCAACAAAACCATTCTAAAGGGTTTTACAATTGAAAATTTTGTTTCAATAATTTTTCCCTGCTGTATTTTTGTGATTTTCTGGGTACCTTCATAAAATCTTTTATGTCCTTTCCAGTATAAAAGAGCATCTGTTTTTCCATCATCCCCTTTATATTTTAAAATTCCCTTATAATTTCCGGCAAACCAAGGCATCCATAAATGTTGTTTTTTTAACTGCCTCACAAGATTAAATACTTCTTCCTTGGAGCAATTTATAACCACTGTTCTGCTGATATCAAATTCCTTTTTAGCCGCGGCATGTAAAAATGCGATAAAGGTAATTATGCCAATGATAGTATAAAAAATTAATGTCATAAAGCCATTTCTTTTAACGATTAGGGTAAAACTAACTATTATCCTGAAACTTTTTGACCAGTTGATCAAAATTTTTAAAACTTATACTTAACCATTCAAATTTAATTGCATTTATTTCATTTTCGCTCAATTCCCAATTTATTTTGCTGCTTTTTAATTTCTGGGTTATATCCTGAAGAATTATTGCAGCTGAAACTGAAATATTCAGGCTTTCGGTAAATCCTGACATCGGGATTTTTATAAACTTGTCGGCCTGGTTAATTATTTCATCTGAAAGTCCATTTTTTTCGGTTCCAAAGAAAATTGCGGAAGGTTTTGAAATGTCAAAATCTGCCAGCAGCTCCGCATTATTGTGAGGTGTTGAAGCCACAATTTGATAACCTTTACCGCGTAATTTTTTGATGCAATCTTCACTTTTGTCATACCTATTAAGAGTAACCCACTTTTGAGCTCCCATTGCAATTTCACGGTCTATCTTTTTTAAGTTCCTTTCCTCGATAACATGGATATTTTGAATTCCAAAAACATCACAACTCCTCATAACAGCACTTGTATTGTGGAGCTGATAAACATCTTCGGTTACCACCGTAAAGTGATTTGTGCGTTTCCTGACCACCTTTTCAAATAAAGCTTTTCTTGCAGGAGTGAGAAAATCCTCTAAAAATGTTATCAATTCAGGATCAATCATCTAATATGTTAATTAAAATATTGAGTTTTGAGTTTTTAAAAAACCTTAAATTCTTTATCAAAAAAGGCTGTCCAAATATAATAATTTGGACAGCCTGCTATTCCACAAAAAACATCTGATTTATTTCTCAAATGGTTTTAAGGTTTTAATTATAATTTGAACGCAATCCATTAATTCTTCTTCGTTCATAACCAATGGTGGTGCAAAACGTATGATATTGCCATGAGTTGGTTTTGCAAGTAGTCCATTTTCTTTTAAGGCCATGCAAATGTCCCAGGCAGTTGAGCTATCTTCAGGCTCGTCTATCACTATTGCATTGAGCAGTCCCCTGCCCCTGACCAGTTTTACGATCCCGCTTTTTTCTATGTACTTGTTTAATTCGTCCCGGAATAATTTTCCGAGTTTTCTTGCATTTTGGGCAAGTTTTTCATCTTTCACTACCTCTAAAGACGCAAAAGCTACAGCCGCGGCAATAGGATTACCTCCAAAAGTGGATCCGTGTTGTCCCGGATTTATTACGTTCATGATTTCATCATCAGCCAAAACTGCAGAAACGGGATAATTTCCACCTGAAAGTGCTTTTCCTAAAATCAATAGATCAGGTCGGCTATAGGTATCCTGACGTTCACAATGACCTTCACAAGTACAGTTACCACAAACGGCAAGCAATGCCCCTGTTCTGGCAATTCCTGTTTGAATTTCATCGGCTATAAAAAGCACATTGTGCTTATTGCACAAGGCTTTTACCTTTTTTATATAATCATCTGCCGGGGTATAAACGCCTGCTTCTCCCTGGATTGGTTCTACAAGAAATCCTGCGACATTATCGTTGTTCTCAAGTGCATTTTTCAATGCTTCAATATCATCATAAGGAATTTTAATAAACCCGGGAGTGTACGGTCCAAAGTTTTTACGGGCATTTTCATCGTTGGAAAAAGAAATTACGGTAGTAGTCCTTCCGTGGAAATTGTTTTCGCAAACTATAATTTGTGCTTCATGCTCAGCTACCCCTTTTTTCTCATAAGCCCATTTCCGGGTGATCTTTATTGCAGTTTCCACTGCTTCCGCCCCGGTATTCATGGGTAGCAACTTATCGTATTTAAAATACTCCGTCGCATATTTTTCAAAAGGCCCAAGGACATCGTTATAAAAAGCCCTGGAAGTGAGTGCAAGCGTGGAAGCCTGATCTGTCATTGCCTTCACGATTTTTGGATGGCAATGTCCCTGGTTTACCGCAGAATAAGCCGATAAAAAGTCGTAATATTTTTTATCTTCCACATCCCATACATGAACGCCTTTTCCCCTTTTTAATACTACTGGCAATGGATGATAGTTATGAGCTCCATGTTTTTCTTCCATTTTAATAACCTGATCCGGGCTTGTAATTTCTTCTAATTTCATGTCAAATATTTTAAAATTTATTTCTTACAATTCCTTCTTTGGTGTTCCTAAAAAACTGGTTGAGCAGAAGGAGAGAAATCATCCAAATGCAACCTGTGCAAATTACTAAATGTTATCTGAAATTTATAATCCAAGCCTTAATAAATCTTTACAATTATACTATTTTTGTGACATGAGAAAAAAGAGGGAAAATTTGATTTTTGAGCGGTTGGAAATTTTGGGAGCCGGCGCAAAAGGTAAAAGTATCGCGAAGTCCCCAAATGGCAAAGTGATCTTTATAGACAATGCCGTTCCCGGCGATATAGCCGATATTCAAACCACTAAGATGAAAAAATCTTTTTATGAAGGCACTGCGGTAAAATTCCACGAATATTCCAATAAACGGGTTGAACCGGTTTGCGAACATTTTGGAACCTGTGGCGGCTGCAAATGGCAATTTATGGGCTATGAACACCAATTGTTTTACAAGCAGGAGGAAGTCGAAAATAATTTAAAAAGAATAGGAAAAATCGAACTTCCTCCCATAACCCCTATTTTGGGAAGTTCGGATATTTATTTTTACCGAAATAAAATGGAATTTTCTTTTAGTGACAGAAGGTGGCTCACTTTAGATGAAATTAAAAGCAACCGGGAAATCGAAGATAAAAATGCCCTGGGTTTTCATATTCCGGGAATGTGGGATAAAATTCTGGATATTAAAAAATGCCATCTTCAGGAAGATCCCAGCAATGCCATCAGAAATCACGTAAAACATGTTGCCACAGCGAATGATATTTCATTCTTTAATACCAGGGACCAAAGCGGTTTGTTGCGAACCCTTATGATACGCACTTCTTCAACAGGGGAACTCATGGTTTTAATTCAATTTTTTGCTGAAGATCTCGAAAAACGGACTCTTTTGCTCGATAGTGTAGCTGTAACCTTTCCGGAAATCACTTCATTACAGTATGTGATCAACGGCAAGGGCAACGACACAATTTACGACCAGGAAGTAATTTGTTATAAAGGCAGGGATCACATTTTTGAAGAAATGGAAGGGCTTAAATTTAAAATTAATGCAAAATCCTTCTATCAAACCAATTCAAAACAAGCTTATGAATTATACAAAATAACCAGGGATTTCGCCGATCTAACCGGAAATGAACTTGTGTACGATCTATATACCGGGACAGGCACGATCGCGCAATTTGTAGCTTCAAAAGCAAAAAAAGTGATTGGGATTGAAGCGGTTCCCGTTGCGATTGAAGATGCCATAGAAAATGCAAAACGCAACAATATTGAAAACACCGAATTTTATGTCGGTGATATGAAAAAAGTGTTTTCCAAGGAATTTATCCGGGAACATGGACATCCGGATGTGATCATTACCGATCCACCCAGGGACGGAATGCACAAAGACGTAATTGAGCAAATTATTGGTATCTTGCCAAAACGAATCGTCTATGTGAGCTGTAATTCGGCTACACAAGCAAGGGATTTGGAATTGTTGGATACACATTACAAAGTTACAAAGGTTCAACCTGTTGATATGTTTCCGCAAACTTTTCACGTAGAAAATGTAGTATGCTTAGAAAGAAGATGAAAAAATTTGATTTAAAGATCCTGGGAGTTGGAATAATTTTTCTTGCCCTGATCAATTTAAGTTGCCAGCGCGACGATATTTGTCCCGAAGCTACCGCACTCACTCCATTGTTGCGTATTTCATTTTTTGATATTGAAAATCCTGAAATTTCGAAACCCCCAACAAACCTTAGAGTAAAAGCGGCTGATTTTGATTCCATTCTTTTAAACAGGGTGAATGTAAGTGAAATCGAAATTCCTTTAAAAACCGATGTAGATTTTACTGAGTATGAGTTTATTCTGAATGCTCCGGCAACTACTGAAGATTCAACAGCAAATTCAAATACCGATAAAATCAGATTTACATACGCCCGAAATGAAATTTATATCAACAGGGCCTGTAGTTTTAAGGTAAATTATATCGATTTAAAGGCATTTCCCCAGCCAAATTCCGAAGATTCCCTCAGGTGGATCAAAAATATTGTAGTTGAAGAAGAAAACATCGAAAATGAAACAAACACTCATATCTTTATTTACCATTAGTATATTTTTCCTTCTCAACTTTTGGTCGGCCAATTCGCAAACAAACCTTGATACAATTCAGTATAAGGAAAAATACGGATTAAGGCTTGGCATAGATTTGAGTAAGCCGCTCAAAACCTTACTTGAGGACGATTACCGAGGATTGGAAATTATTGGAGATTATCGGGTTTATAAGAATTATTATCTGGCCGCCGAGATCGGAAATGAAGAATTGGCAATTACAGAGCAAAACATCAGTGCTACAGCTAAAGGAAGTTACATAAAATTGGGAGCCGACTACAACGCCTATGACAATTGGGCTGGAATGGAAAATGTAATATTTGTGGGAATGAGATATGCCTTTTCCACATTTTCACACACGTTGGAAGAATATAATGTCTCCACCAGGTCTCAATTTTTCCCGCCAAACATTATTGAAGGTCCTTTCGAGACCAAAGGGCTAACCGCCAGTTGGGTAGAACTGGTTGCCGGGTTAAAAGTTGAACTCCTTAATAATATATTTTTAGGTGCCAATGTGCAGTTAAAAAGGCGCATTACCCAAACTACGCCTTCCAATTTTGACAATCTTGCAATTCCCGGATTCAACCGTACTTATGATGAAAGTTTATTTGGTGTTGGCTACAGTTACACAATTTCCTATTTGATACCACTCTATAAAAAAGCAAAAAATTAATCCTGCAGATCTTTTATTTTGTGCAACTTCTTGGTGCCCTCATAAATATCATATTTCAAAAATTTAGCTTCCAAAGCTCCGTTGAAAATCTTTATTTTTCGCGAAGGACGTAGTCCCACGTGTTTTATCGCTTCCAAATTTGAAGTGATAAACCAGGCCTCGGTCCCGGGGTAATTTTGTTTTAAGGTATCCCCTATTTTCTTATAAAACACCGGCATATCTATATTGAGGCGTTCGCCATACGGAGGGTTGAATACCATATGCAAATGTCTTTCCGTTTGCTTTTCGCTTTCAAAAAAATCCTGTTGCTCAACTTTTATAAATTCTGAAAGATTGGCATTTTCAACATTCTCTATGGCTTTATGTACAGCAGATGGCGCTGTGTCGTAACCCGTAATAGTAAAATGAAAATCCCGTACTCTTTTCAAGACCGATTCCTCTACTTTTTCAAACAGGTCTACATCCCAATCTTTCCACTTTTCAAAAGCAAATTCCTTTCGGTTTAAATTGGGGGGAATATTGCAGGCTATCATCGCCGCTTCAATTAAAAGAGTTCCGCTCCCGCACATAGGATCCATAAAATCGCACTGCCCGTCCCAACCCGAAAGCAACAGCAACCCGGCGGCAAGGACCTCATTGAT
>Ga0307486_1001161_pt1 | contig 21016 bp, 9 predicted proteins | sample CBIW02metaG_FD_203663 | JGI IMG/M metagenome (GOLD analysis project Ga0307486, IMG submission 203663) | Sea-ice brine microbial communities from Beaufort Sea near Barrow, Alaska, United States - CBIW 0.2 | ecosystem: Environmental > Aquatic > Marine > Coastal | place: USA: Alaska | collected...
CTATGGCAAATTCCATATATCGCAATACATCAGTATCCCAAACCGCGGTATTTCCCGAGGTTTGATATGCCACGTGAACTTCGTGCCCCTGATCTACCAATCTCATAAAGGTCCCTCCCATGGAAATCACATCATCGTCCGGGTGTGGAGAAAAAATAAGCGATCTTTTATGGTCTGGTTCTGCCCTTTCCGGGCGCTGTGAATCATCGGCATTGGGTTTTCCTCCTGGCCAGCCGGTAATTGTATGCTGTAATTTATTAAAAACGTGAATGTTGATATTATAAGCCGGTCCTTTTTCTGTCGCCAATTGGGCCATTCCGTTGTTGTTGTAATCTTCTTCGGTGAGTTTCAGAATTGGTTTTTCAACCTTGGCAGAAAGCCAGATCACGGCCTTTTTAATTTGTTCCTTGTCCCAGACACAGTCTTTTACCAGCCAAGGCGTGTTAAATCGCGTAAGCTCGGAGGCTGCATCCATATCCAGCACAAACTCTACATGTTCTGAAAGCTGGAGATAGGTTGCCGGAACATTCCCGGAGATTTCTCCTTCCACTGCTTTTTTGAGGATGGTTGCCTTTTTTTTGCTCCACGCCATCAAGATAATTTCGCGGGCTTTAAAAATAGTGCCAATCCCCATTGTAATGGCTTTGGTGGGTACATTTTCTTTTCCCCCAAAATCGCGGGAAGCATCCCTTCTGGTAAGGTCGTCAAGGGTGACAAGCCTTGTTCCTGAGTTGGGCGCAGATCCCGGTTCATTAAAACCTATATGCCCGGTTCTACCAATTCCAAGAATTTGAAGGTCCAAACCTCCCAGTTCCCCGATTTTGTTTTCATAATCCAAACAGTAGGAAGCGATATCCTCCTTTTTTAATGTTCCGTCAGGAATATGAATGTTTTCTCCCGGAATATCAATATGGTCAAAGAGGTTTTCATGCATAAAGGTCACATAGCTTTGTTTGGCCGTAGGCTGCATGGGGTAATATTCGTCCAGGTTAAAAGTGATCACATTTTTAAAGCTCAAGCCTTCTTCCTTGTGCATCCGCACGAGCTCAGCATACATTTCAATAGGAGTTGCCCCGGTTGCGAGTCCTAAAACGGCATGAGTACCTTCTTCGTGTTTCCTTTTTATAAGATCTGCGATTCTTTGTGCTATCATTTTGGAGGCTATATGCTCATCCGCATAAACACTAACCGGCAATTTTTCAAACCGGGTTTCTTCAAGTAAATTTAATCTGGCCATAATAAAGAATATGTTTTTTTAGGATTTTGTAATTTAAAATCCGGGTTTTTTTTAATTGAGCTCTGCTTTTACTGAATCAATTTGTTCTTTAAAAATATGTTCCATAACCGCCACGGTGGCGCCCAACAAGCTCGAATTTTTTCCGAGAGTTGACAGGGAAATTTGAGTCCTTTCTTTTAACTGGATCATAGTATAAGTGTTGAGGGATTGCTGAATGGGAGTGGTTATAAATTGATTGGCTTCTGCAATTTTTCCTTCCAGGATAATCAGTTCAGGATTAAAAATTTGTATTAAAATAGCAATTCCTTTGCCTAAACTTATCCCAATTTCCGACAAAACATTGATAGCAAATTGATCGCCCAGATTGGCCGCTTCAATTATGAGTTCCGGCTCCAGGTTTTCAATTTCATTGTTGATCATCGAATTTAAAATGGAAGTTTGCCCTGCCTCAAGCCCTATTTTTGCTTTACTGACCATTGCTATTCCGGATGCTACGGTCTCTAAACAACCGCGTTTCCCGCAATGACATAACAATCCGTCTTCTACAATAGGAATGTGGCCAAATTCGCCGGCAAAACCGGAAATCCCGGTATGCATTTTTCCTCCCATTATGATTCCTAAACCAATTCCCCAATCCAGGGAAATCACCAGTACATTGCTTTTATTCTTCGCAAGTCCAAACCTGAATTCTGCCAGACAGGAACTTTTTGCATCGTTAAAAATGACCACAGGTTTGTCAAATCTTTTTTCAAAAGCGCTTTTTAAGGATTCCGATTCCTGGTCTTGTAAGAAATAAGTGTAGTTTTTGCCTTCTTGAGATGAAACCAGGCCTGGCATGCTAATTCCCACCCCCATTAATTTATCAGAATTTATTTTTGAAGCCGTTATCAATTCTGAAGCGTATTTGTGAATAAATTCTACAATCCGGAAATCTTTGGATATTATGGTAGGAATGGTTTTTTCAAACAGGATCTGATGCGTATTATCCAAAATGGCAAGTTTGATCTTGAAGCGCTCTATTTGAATGCTCAACACAAAAAAGCTGTGTTTCTTTAAGCCAAACAAATCTGGCTTTCGCCCCCCGACCGAATCGCCTTGACCTTGTTTTTCGACTATTCCGGCAGCTATCAATTGGTTGAGCTGCGCCATGGAAGTAGGCAAGCTCAATTTGAAGGTATTGCAGATATCTGCATTTGTATTGGTGCCGTTAATATAAAGGTATTTTATTATCTGGATCTTTTGCAAATATTTTTTCCTTTCAACATTAGTTAGCCCCAATGGAAGAAAACTGTTTGTAAAAAAATCCTGTAAAACTTGAGACATGGTTATAATTTAAATTGAAGGAATTACTTTTATAAATTTATCAGATTGGGGTTTATCCAGACAGATAACAATAATTAATTTTTTCTAAAAATATATAAATATATATATTTCTCAAAATACTTTGCTTAAAATTTAATAAAAGTTTGATTATTTATTTAAAATTTATATTTTTAGCCTTTGGTTATTTAAAATAATTCGGACTTTTTTTTTAAAAACTTATGAGGAAAGATGAAAGAGTAGGAAAAAAGATAGAAGAGTTATTCGTGTGAGCGGGAAGAGTGCATGAATGGCGAATAAGCGGGTAATTTTGGTACGACCGGGTAAAGTTGCTTTTATTATGATTTGTCCAATGAATACGAGGGATTCTTCATTAGCGTTCAGAATGACATGGCCAGGCTGTTAAATGAAAGAAAAAAAGTTGGAAATCTGAAGAGCGAGGTAAAAAACAAGATTATATTATAGAGAGAAAAAATTTTATTTCTGAAATTAATTCAAAACAACTCAACAATAAATACCGAAGTCATTATGTTAAAAACTCAACAACGTTATCTCGCCCTGGACGTGCTCCGGGGACTCACCATCGCCCTGATGATTTTAGTAAATACACCCGGAAGTTGGTCCACTGTTTATGCGCCATTCATGCACTCCGCCTGGCACGGTTTTACCATTACCGATCTGGTATTCCCCACATTCCTTTTTGTAGTTGGGAACGCTATGAGTTTTAGTCTTAGGAAATACGAGGGGAAAGATGAAAGCCTTTTCCTAAAAAAAATATTTAAGCGCAGCATATTGATTTTTATTATCGGCTTGTTTTTGAATGCTTTTCCATTTTTTTACAGAAATGAGGCGGGCGATCTGGCATTTAATAACCTGGCTAATATTAGAATTATGGGAGTTTTACAGCGAATCGCGTTGTGTTATTTAATAGCTTCCCTGTTAATTCATTATTTAAAATTAAAAATCGCAGTGGTCGCAAGTATCCTGATCTTATTCGGATACTGGCTTGTGATGTACATCTTCGGAAATCAACCTGATCCATATGCCTTAACCGGAAATGCCGCATTAAAATTCGATTTAATATTGTTCCGCCCTGAAAACCTTTATCGGGGTTTTGGCTTGGCATTCGATCCTGAAGGTTTGCTGAGCACTTTTCCTGCTGTAGTTAATGTAGTGGCAGGATACATGGCGGGAATTTTTATTCAAAAGTCGGGGAATACGTATTCAACGGTTTGGAAACTTGTATTGGCAGGGATTATTGCTATTATTTTGGCCCAAATCTGGAATCCGTTTTTTCCTATTAATAAAGCGATCTGGACCAGTTCATACGTATTGTTGAGTATTGGATGGGCCCTTATTATTATCGCGTTGCTTATTTTAATAATCGAATTGTGGAAGTTAAAAGGCTGGACCTATTTTTTCGAGGTTTTCGGGAAAAATCCTTTGTTTATTTATGTGCTTTCAGGTTTGGTGGTGGGGATAATGGGTATCATCCTGGTAAATTCCGAAGGCTTACAAACATGGATCTATAAAAACGGGTTTTTGAGCTGGCTCACAGATTATAATGCCTCGCTGGTTTTTGCCATTTGTTATGTGCTATTAATGTGGATCGTGGGTTATATTATGGATAAACGAAAAATATATATCAAGGTTTAATCGTTCATAAATCTGAAATCCTTCATCAATAAAAATCAATTTTTACCTATGAAATTTTTACGTGCTGTTTGTTTTGTTTTAATTATCCTTTGTTCCGGTATTTCTTTGAAAGCGCAGGAAAACCATCCAAAAACCCCGGAATTCTTACAATATACCAATAGTACCTGGGTAGATTCCGTGATGAAGGGTTTAACCCCAAATGAACGTATTGCGCAGCTTATTATGGTTGCGGCATATTCAAACAGGGGAGAAGAACATCGCGAGGAAATCCTTGAATTGATCAAAAATCAAAAAATAGGTGGGTTGATCTTTTTCCAGGGAGGACCCGTAAGACAGGTCAACCAAATGAACGAGTATCAGGCAGCTTCAAAGGTCCCGTTATTGGGGGCAATCGATGCCGAATGGGGATTGGGAATGCGCCTGGACAGTACCATGAGTTACCCTTTTCAAATGGCCCTGGGAGCGATCCAAAATGATTCTTTGATCTATAAAATGGGAACGGAAGTAGCCCGGCAAATAAAGCAGGTTGGATTGCATCTCAATTTTGCTCCTGTGGTAGATGTAAATAACAACGCCAACAATCCGGTGATCAATTTCCGATCTTTTGGAGAGAACAAGTACAATGTAGCTGAAAAAGGGATTGAATATATGAGCGGCTTACAGGATGGCGGAGTGTTGCCAACCGCAAAACATTTTCCCGGCCACGGTGATACAGCTACCGATTCACATTTTGCGCTGCCGCAAATAAACCATTCCCTGGCAAGGCTGGATTCGCTGGAGCTTTATCCGTTCAGGGAAATAATAAAAGCCGGAATTGGAGGGGTGATGGTTGCCCATCTGGATATCCCGGCCCTGGATTCTACCGGAGTTCCTTCAACTTTATCAAAACCCATAATCACCGGTTTGTTAAAAAACGAATTGAATTTCAAAGGTTTAATAGTTACCGATGCGATGAATATGAAAGGGGTAACAAAGGGTCATTCCCCCGGAATTGTAGATAAGGATGCCATTCTTGCCGGGAACGATTTGTTGGAATTTACCGTAGATGTACCGCTCGCCATTGCCGAGATACGCAAAGCCATCAACCAGGGTCTTGTCTCACAGACTGAAATCGATAAACGCTGCCGAAAGCTTTTGGCACTTAAACAATGGGCGGGATTAAATGAATATCAACCTACTTCCTCACTAGATCTGTTGGAAGAACTGAATACTTCAGACGCCGAATTATTCAGCAGAAAACTTACCGAAGCTTCGCTTACCGTGCTCAAAAACAAGAATGATCTCTTGCCATTAAAGGATTTGGAAAACCTCCAAATCGCCTCGGTTTCTTTTGGAAGTGATAACACCACTTTTGAGGAAGCTATAAGTTTATACACAAAGATTGCTCAATTTCATCTTCCCAATGATGCAACCGAGGAGCAGGTAAGTAAAATTAAAAGTGCCCTCGAAAATTATAACCTGGTAATTGCGGCTGTTTATGACGAAAGTAAATTCCCAAGGAACAACTTGGAACTTTCAACCGAAGGTCAAGTATTCCTGAGCGAATTGGCGGGCAAAAAAAATACGGTAGTCACATTTTTTAAAAATCCTTATGTGTTAGATCAATTGGAGGGAATAGAAAACTCCCCGGCTTTAATACTTACATATCAGGACAGTAAAAATGCCCAGGATCTTGCGGCACAGCTTATTTTTGGCGGAATTGGAGCAAGTGGAAAACTCCCGGTGAGCATAGGTGAAAAATTCAAAGAGGGAGACGGACTTGATGTTGAGGGCGGAATCAGGTTTAAATATACCCTGCCGGAAGAAGTGGGAATGGATTCAGAAATCCTCAATAATCAAATTGATTCCCTGATGCAGGAAGCTATGGAGGCGAAGGCAATTCCCGGGGGACAGATTTTGGTGGCAAGAAATCAAAAAGTGATTTTTCATAAGGCTTATGGAGAACATATTTACAGCGATACCACAAAAGTAAAACTCACTGATATTTACGATTTGGCTTCGGTAACCAAGGTTTCTTCAGCATTACCGGCCTTGATGAAATTATATGATGAGGGGAAATTCGATTTGGAAGCAGGGATAGAAACCTATCTGCCGTATTTCAAAAATTCAAATAAAGCAGGTATTCCATTCAGGGAAATCCTAGCACATCAGGCGGGTTTTAAACCCTGGATCGCTTACTGGAAAAACACCCTTCGTAAAAATGGCAGCTATAAATGGAACACCATCAAGAAGGATTCTTCGGCCAGATTTCCAATAAAAATTACCTCAACTATGTGGTTGCACAAAAGGTATAAATCAAAAATATTTAAAGCCATAAAAAAATCGCCATTGGAACCTGAACGAAAATATTTGTATTCCGGTCTTGCTTTTTATTTGCTTCCTACCATTGTTGAAGAAATAACAGATGAAGATTTTATAGCTTATACAGATAAAAACTTTTACAACTCATTAGGAGCCACGACCCTTACTTACAAACCGATGGAAAAGTTTCCGCTGAGCCGGATCGTTCCCACTGAAAACGATTATTTATTCAGAAAAATGCCAATACACGGAACGGTGCATGATGAAGGAGCAATTATGATGAACGGAGTTTCGGCCAATGCGGGTTTATTTGCCAATGCCAACGATCTGGCAAAATTGATGCAAATGTACCTCAACAAAGGAAATTATGGGGGAAGGCAATATATTTCGGCAAAAACAATAGAGGAATTCACCAAATATCAATTTCCCGAAAACGATAATCGTCGCGCATTGGGATTTGATAAACCCTCTTTAGGTGAGCGAAAAGCAGATGGAAATACTGCCCGGGACGCAAGCGATTTAAGTTTTGGACATACAGGCTTTACCGGGATAATGGTATGGATGGATCCGGCAGAAGATCTTCTATACATTTATATGTCAAACCGGGTTCATCCCACAAGGGATAATACGCGTTTATATCAGTTAAATACCCGAACAAAAATTCAGCAGGTTTTATACGATGCGATAAAAAAGGAATAATTTTAATAAAATGAAGTTTTATTTTAGAGTTCCTGGATATTTCCCGGAGAATATAGCGATGGCATATTTTGAAATTAATAGTGAAATGTTAAGAGGTTCTTAAAGAAACTGTATATTTGTTTGTTCAGTTCTTAATAAAACCTACTAATTTTTGTTATTTAGAATGAAGAGACACTTTTTTTTACCCATAATCTGTTTAGTTTTTCTTATTTGTTTTCAGGCTTTTTCTCAAAATTCCATAAAGGGATCTTTAATTGACAAAAACCAAAATCCAGTTGCATATGCTAACATCATATTGCTCCAAGCCTCCGATTCCATTACTGTCTACAAAGGAGCAGTTTCTGATGAAGCCGGTGTTTATTCCTTCGAGAACATCGCCAATAATCCATATATACTTCATGTAAGTTTTGTGGGTTATGAAAATTTTTTAAAGCGAATTGAGGTCGATAAAAATAATAATATAGAAACCATAACCTTAACCGAAGCTCCCGCAGGATTAAATGAGATAACAATTTCGGTCAAAAACCCTACTATTACACGAGACATAGACAGGCTTATCTTTAATGTTGAAAAATCTACACTTTCCTCTGGAAATTCCTGGGATATTTTAAAGAAAACCCCGGGAGTGATCTTAAATCAGGGGCAACTTCAGGTAAGGAATAGCGCCGTTACGGTTTATATCAACGACAAAAAGGTGCAGCTTTCGGCTTCAGAATTACAGTCTTTGCTGGAAAGCTATTCCGCAGAAAATATTAAATCTGTTGAGGTGATCACCAATCCCCCGGCGAAGTATGATGCTGAAGGCGGAGCAATTTTAAACATCATTACATCAAAAGCATTGACTCCCGGATATAAAGGAAGCCTTGAAAGTTCTTATACCCAGGCAACTTTTCCGAAATATACTTTTGGGACCAGCCATTATTTCAAATCTGAAAAATTTAACCTTTTCGCCAATTACAGTTTTAGCCCCCGAAAAGATTTAAAAAAGGACGATAGTCATATTAATTTTATGGATGATAACGGGAATATTTTCTCGCGCTGGAACACCGATTTTCAACGTATCACCCGTTCCAGGGCTCATAATGCCAATGTTATCCTGGATTATAATATAGATAAACAAAATTCTTTGAGTTTTTCTTCAAATATTAATATTTCGCCCAATCGCACTTTTAACAATAAAGTGCATACTGATATTGCCGATGGACAAAATCAAATTGACTCAACTTTGATTACCAATAGCCGACTGGAAAATGACGAAAACAACCTCGCTTTTGATCTAAAGTATACCCATAAGTTTGAGAACGGAAATGAAGTTACAACTGCGGCACATTTCACCAAATTTGATCAGGAACGTGAGCAGGATGTTGCTTCAAATTATTTTGGAGCAACGGGACAAGCTTTGAACAATATCAGTTTTAATACAAAAGCCAAACAGGATATAAATATTTTTACGGCGCAAATAGATTATACAGGAACCCTGGGAACTACAAACTTTGAGACCGGCGCAAAACTTTCAAACATAGATTCTGAAAGCGGGATCGATTTTTTTAATGCCGAAAGTCTTGAGAATTTATACGATAACCTGGCCGATAATTTTCTGTATGATGAAAAGGTGGTTGCTTTATATGCCAGTTTCGCGAAGGACTGGGAAAAGTGGAGTGTTAAAGGGGGTTTACGTGGGGAGTTTACAGATCTGCAAGGAATTTCAATGTCTATGAATGAAGTGAATTCACAGGAATATTTTGAGTTGTTCCCAACGGCATATTTACAGCATACGATTTCAGAAAATCATATTTTAACTTTGGATTACAGCCGAAGGATTGACAGGCCAAGGTACGAGAGTCTGAACCCTTTCAGGTATTTTCTGAATGAAAATAATTTCAATGCCGGAAACCCCAATTTAAGTGCGGCTATCAGCAATAATTTTAATTTAAATTACACGCTTCAGAATCAGTATTTTTTCGATGTTTATTATCGGGATCACGGAAATTCTCCGGCAGTATTGGGATTTCAGGATAATCAAAATTCAACTATCCGAAATGTGAGCACCAATCTGCTAAGCGACAAATCCTATGGATTGGATATTTTACACGGCAGGTCAATCACCAAATTTTGGTACTCGCAGGTTTATATGTCGGTATTTCATGACGAAAACACCTTTCTGGCGGTAGAAAGCAATGATCAGGAGGTTACCAACGAGGTGGATGCATTTTTCGGACAATTTTATAACAGTCTGACACTATCTAAAGATGGGACTTTTTCGGGGAATTTGACTCTAACCTATGTTTCCGATTATATTTCAGGGTCCTATAAATTTGATCCTATGACTACTCTTTCCATAGGTTTCCGAAAAACCTTTTGGAACAATAGGGCTGAATTATCATTGAATTTTGAAGATATTTTAGATAAAACCAACACGAGATTGACATCCGAATATTTGAACCAGGATAATTCGTTTTTTGCCAGGGAAGAATTGCGATATGTTAGAATAGGCTTTAAATATAACTTCGGAAATTTCAGGCTTCAGGATAATAAACGAAGTATAGATGCGGCAGAAAGGGATAGGATATAAAAGTCCCCCTAACCCCCAAAGGGGGAATTAAATTTGTTTTCGCAAAATTTAATAGTAAGTTTTGACTTCAGAAATCTCAAATCGTTCGTCCTTGTACTTAGATTATTTCCCTCCTGTTTTGTTACCAAAAACCCATGTTTCTCATTCACAAATTATTCATCCATAAACGTTTATCCGGAAATCTGTTTTTTCGAATAATGATTAACCTTTAGCGCTTTTACTTCTTATAAGAATGAAAAATCAAAAATCGTTAATCCTTGTTCTTAAATCCCTGTATTACAATCAAAAACATGTTGGATTGAAAACCCTTTCAGAGTTTTAACCCTGAAAGGATTAAAAGATTTATCCATTGCTCCTGACTTCCGTTAGGGGATAAATGGGTTTTCTATTTTTTTTCGTAATTTTGCAAACTTAATTTTATTGATTTGGCCAAAATAGGTAACATAGATGTAGGAGAATTTCCATTGCTTTTAGCACCGATGGAAGATGTGAGTGACCCACCGTTTCGCGCTTTGTGCAAGGAACAGGGAGCAGACGTGGTGTTTACCGAATTTATTTCTTCGGAAGGTTTGATACGCGATGCCGCCAAAAGCATGATGAAACTGGATATTTACGAAAAGGAGCGACCAGTCGGCATTCAGATCTTTGGTGCCGTTTTAGAATCCATGCTGCAAACCGTTGAAATAGTTGAGAGATCCAAACCGGATATAATCGACATCAATTTTGGTTGCCCGGTTAAAAAGGTGGTTTCCAAAGGAGCCGGAGCAGGGATTTTGAAAGATATAGATTTGATGGTTTCCTTAACCGCTGCCATGGTGAAACACACCAATTTACCGATCACCGTAAAAACCCGACTGGGCTGGGACCAGGATTCCATACGAATTGTTGAGGTTGCCGAACGTTTGCAGGATGTGGGAGCAAAAGCTATTTCCATTCACGGGAGAACCCGCGCGCAGATGTACAAAGGCGAAGCCGATTGGGCGCCAATTGCCGATGTTAAAAACAATTCCAGGATGCATATACCTGTTTTTGGGAACGGGGATGTAAACACTCCCGAGAAAGCGATGGAAATGCGTGATAAATACGGTTTGGATGGCGCGATGATAGGCCGTGCAAGCATCGGATATCCGTGGTTTTTCAGGGAAGTGAAACACTATTTTAAAACAGGGGAACATATGGCCCCACCAACTTTGGAAGAACGGATAGAAGCAGCCAGGAAGCATCTTCAAATGTCCATCGACTGGAAGGGTGAAAAATTAGGCGTTTTTGAAACCCGTAGGCATTACACCAATTATTTTAAAGGAATCCCGCATTTTAAAGAATATCGGTCAAAATTGGTGACCAGTGATTATTCTGTCGATGTTTTTGCCGTATTAGACGAAGTCGAAAGGGAATTTTCGGGCTACGAATTCATTTAAATCTCCAAAGCTTTTTTGCTTCGACTTGCCGCAATATAAGAAGCCGCGAGTCCTAAGATCCCAATTGTAAGAAACACCAATAATATATTGGTGGCCTTTATCTTCACAGGATAAGGAAGGCTGGGAGTGATCATTACCAAATCAAATTGAAGTTGCAGATATACCAGGCCAATTCCGCATACCAGGCCAATTGCACCGCCCGCTATGGTCATTAAAGCACCCTGCAGGAAAAAAATGTTTTTAATACTGTTGGGTGTAGCTCCCAGGTTATAAAGTGTCCTGATATTTTCCCTTTTATCCAGGATTACCATAATTATGGAACCTATAACGTTGAATAAGGCAATGATCAACACCAAAGTAAAGATGAGATAAACTGCCAGGTTTTCGGTATTCAGCATTTTATAGAGCGTTTCATTGAGTTGCTCGCGGTTTTTAATCACTATTTCCTCATCAAAAACTTTTCTGATTTGCGAGGTCACAGTTTCCTGATCTACTCCGGGATTCAATTTCAGTTCGATTGAAGAAATCTGATTTTCATCTAATTCAAGCAATTTCCGAACAAAATTGATGTTGGCAAATACGTATTTGCTGTCCAGCTCTTCATTTACGCTGTATATTCCCGTAACAATAACACTTTCTTTATTGAATGCATCGGCAGGATTTGTGATCTGGCCTTTTCCGGCCCGGGGAACCATGATATCGAGTAAATTGGTATAATCAAAAGCGCTTAAAGTGAGCAATCTTGAAATCCCGTTTCCCACCACCACCTGAAAGTCACTTTCGGTAAGCCAGTTCCCATATACCAGGGAGCTGTCTATATTGTTCACTTTTTGATAATTGGCATCTACGCCTTTTATAAAAGCGGTGTGGTTTTTGGATTTATAATTCAGGAAAACGCGTTCTTCAATTATTTCCGAATGGGCATTGATTCCTTCTATTTTTAAAAGTTTTCCCCTTTCTTCATCTGAAAAAGTTATTGTTTTTCCGCTTGACGGCAATACTTTGAGATCGGGATCAAATTCATTTGAAAAGGAAAGACTGAAATCTTTTAGGCCCGAAAAGCCCGAGAGTACGATAATTAAAGAGAAAGCCCCTGCAAATACGCCAATGGCAGCAATAATGGTAATAATATTGATCGCATTGTTGCTGCTTTTGGTAAAAAGATACCGCCTGGCAATGTAGAGGGAAAAATTCACTTTATGATTTTTTCCGACGCCCCAATAAATCGGGTTGGTTGATAGGGTTATCTTCCCCTTTCATGGATTTTTCTATTTTTTCTATATAATCCAGAGAATCGTCCACAAAAAAGTCCAGATCGGGCATGCGGCGCAATTGATGTTTGGTACGCTGCGACAATTCGTGTTTGATCTTAAATTTTATCAGGTTTATTTGGTCTAATATTTCTTGGGCATTTTTAGAAGGAAAAACGCTCAGATATGCTTTTGCTATAGAAAGATCGGTAGTAACCTTAACTTTAGAAACAGAAATCAAAATTCCCGTAATCCCGGAATCCCTCAAATGGTTTGAAAGGATTTCTGCCAAATCCTTTTGTAAAACCCCGCCTATTTTTTTTTGTCTATTTGTTTCCATAGTGCAAAAGTAACATAATTAAATATTATAGTATTTTTATAATCGGAAATTAGCTAATTTATCTGAAAGCATTTGCAACTAAGACTTCCTTAAAACTGAAGTTTGAAATACCAATTTCAGGAAACGAAGAAGAAAATTAATAATTTATTATTCGAAATCTGCCAGCTGCTAGGCAGGTTTCGAAGCTATTTTTGCGATATTACGTTTTTTAAACAAAGCTGCGAAGATAAAGGTCACTATCTTTATAATCCAATAAATAAAAAAGATGAAGAGCATTGAGCATATAGGAATTGCCGTAAGAGACCTGGAAGCGGCCAATAAAATTTATGAAACCTTGCTGGGGGTAGCGCCTTATAAGAGGGAAGAAGTGGAAAGAGAAGGGGTGATCACCTCGTTTTTTAAAATTGGAGACAGTAAGATCGAATTGTTAACAGCCACGAATGATGACAGTCCTATAGCTAAATTCATTGAAAAAAGGGGAGAAGGGATACATCACATAGCCTTTTTGGTGACTGATATAGATTCGGAAATAAGTCGTTTGGAAAATGAAGGCTTTGTTTTGATCAGCAAAGAAGCCAAGAAAGGAGCTGATAATAAGTTAGTTGCCTTTTTGCACCCAAAATCGGTGAATGGGGTCCTGGTGGAGTTGTGCCAGGAAAGGCCCCTCACATCCCGATAATTATCGGGATCCCCAATAAAGAGGGCTTTTAGAGAAATCTATACTTAAGTTGTTTGAACGAAATAAAAATATAAAAAAATGCTTGTCAGGTTAAAGCAATTATTTAAATTTGCGCTCCCGATTGCGATCGGGATCCGGTCCCATAGCTCAGCTGGTTAGAGCACCTGACTCATAATCAGGTGGTCGATGGTTCGAGCCCATCTGGGACCACAGCCGAAAAGCCCCGTTAATACGGGGCTTTCGCGTTTTTAATACTTTCCTAATTAAATTAATTAGCTGATAAATAGTGTATTTTGGGGTAATTTACTGATATTTGTTTACGTAAAGTTTCCGAAACTATGAAAGCAAAGATACTGTTATACCAAAATGATGGAGAGAGTTTTTTAAATGGGTATCCTATTAAATTAATTTTATCTCATGAAAGGAAAACCCGTAGAAAAACAATAAGCTATTCAAATTTGAATGAATGGGATGCGTTAAGGAATTTACCTTTAAAAACACATCCCGATTTTGAAGAGCTTTATTCTAGGATTTTAAATATGAAGGCAAAATCTATAAAGTTTGATTTTAGAGAATTAACAGATTTTGAAGATGCTTTTGAATTACTATTAGATAAGAGAAAGAAAAAAGTTGATTTATTTTCTGAATGGGCGGATCAAAGAATTTCTTTTATGGAAAAAAATAACCGGCCAGGAAATGCGGATGCTTATAGGACTGCAAAAAATCAACTTGATAAATTTGCACCTTCTTTAAAATTATCAGAAATAACGCCAAGATTATTAGATAATTTCAAAGTTTTTAAAAAATCTGAAGGATTAAAAAACACCTCAATAAAAAATTATTTAGTAGAAATTAGAGCTATATATAATGCAGCGGTTAAAGCTGGTATTGTAGAAGATTCTAAACCCTTTACAGGGGTTTTGAATAATTTATCTATTCAAAAAAGAAGGCAAAGAAATAGATATTTAGCACCCGAAGAAATTAAAAGATTAGAAAATTTAAATTTAGAACAAGATAGTTTTCAAAGGGCGTTAGATTTTTCCTTGCTTCAATTTTATTTATGTGGAGTTGATTTAATTGATATTTATTATTTAAAAAAGGAAGATTTATTAAATGATAGGGTTATTCTTACCCGTAGAAAATTAGGTGATAAGGCTTATGAATTTGATGTTTATCTTCCTAGTAAGGCAAAAAAAATAATTAATAAATATAAAGTTTTGGAAGGGGAAAATGTTTTTCCGTGGAAAAAAGAATATATATCTTATAAAACTTTTAGGAATAATCATAATAGGAGTTTAAAGAAAATTCAAGATCAATTTGAAATTAAGTTATTACCTAAAAATGATAGTTTTACTACTAAAGTTATGCGCCATACATTTGCGACTTTAGGAAAATTTGAAAGGATAGAAGAAGATTTGTTAAGGGAATTAATGGGACATGAAAGAAATGATATTGATACAGTTTATAAAGATAAATATCCACAATCTGAAAGAGATACAGCGCAACTTAAAATAATAGGCGAAAATATACCTAGTAAGATTAAGCATAAAAATAAAATTAAAGATTAAAAACATAAAATAATTAATTACTGTAATAGCGGCTTGAATTGACCTCAGGGAAATCCTACCATTTTGAGAATTACAATATCTGTAATAGCGGCCTGAATTGACCTGGTTAAATCCTTCCATTTTGAGAATTACCATAACCTGAGACAGCGGCTTCCATTCCTACCAGCTAAATCCTTCCAATTTGAGAATTACAATATCTGGATTAGCGGCCTGAATTGACTTCAGGGAAATCCTTCCAATTCCGGAATAACATTTACTGGATTAGCGGCCTGAATTGACTTGGTTAAATCCTTCCAATTTGAGAATTACCATAACCTGAGACAGCCGCTTCCATTCCTACCGGTCAAATCCTTCCATTTTGGGAATTACCGGAACCTGAGACAGCCGTTTCTATTCCTACCGGTTAAATCCTTCCAATTCCGGAATAACATTTACTGTAATAGCAGCCTGAATTGGTCTCAGCTAAATCCTTCCAATCTAAGAATTACAATATCTGGATTACCGGCTTGAATTGACTTCAGGGAAATACTTCTATTTTGGGAATTACCGGAACCTGAGACAGCGGCTTCCATTCCTACCGGTTAAATCCTTCCATTTTCTGGATAACATTTACTGTAATAGCTGCCTGAATTGACTTCAGCTAAATCCTTCCAATCTAAGAATTACAATATCTGGATTAGTGATCTGAATTGACTTCAGCGAAATCCTTCTATTTTCTGGATAACATTTACTGGATTAGTGATCTGGATTGGTCTCAGGGAAATCCTTCCAATCTAAGAATTACAATATCTGGATTAGTGATCTGAATTGACTTCAGCGAAATCCTTCTATTTTTAGGATTACCGGAACCTGAGACAGCGGCTTCCATTCCTACCAGCTAAATCCTTCCAATTTGAGAATTACAATATCTGGATTAGCGGCTTGAATTGACCTGGTTAAATCCTTCCATTTTGGGAATTACAATATCTGGATTAGCGGCTTGAATTGACTTCAGGGAAATCCTTCCAATCTAAGAATTACAATATCTGGATTAGTGATCAGGATTGACCTCAGGGAAATCCTTCCAATTTCTGGATAACATTTACTGTAATAGCGGCTTGAATTGACTTCAGGGAAATCCTTCCAATTTGAGAATTACCGGAACCTGAGACAGCCGTTTCCATTCCTACCGGTTAAATCCTTCCAATTTGGGAATTACAATATCTGTAATAGCGGCTTGAATTGACTTCAGGGAAATCCTTCCATTTTGAGAATAACATTTACTGGATTAGCGGCTTGAATTGACTTCAGGGAAATACTTCCATTTTGGGAATTACCGGAACCTGAGACAGCCGTTTCCATTCCTACCGGTTAAATCCTTCCAATTTGGGAATTACAATATCTGTAATAGCGGCTTGAATTGACTTCAGCTAAATCCTTCCAATTCCGGAATAACATTTACTGTAATAGCAGCCTGAATTGGTCTCAGCTAAATCCTTCCATTTTTAGGAATTACCGGAACCTGAGACAGCCGGTTCCATTCCTACCAGCTAAATCCTTCCAATTTGAGAATTACAATATCTGTAATAGCAGCCTGAATTGGTCTCAGGGAAATCCTTCCATTTTGAGAATAACATTTACTGGATTAGCAGCTTGAATTGACCTCAGGGAAATCCTTCCATTTTTAGGATTACCGGAACCTGAGACAGCCGGTTCCATTCCTACCAGCTAAATCCTTCCAATTCCGGAATAACATTTACTGGATTAGCGACCTGAATTGACTTCAGGGAAATCCTTCCAATTCCGGAATAACATTTACTGGATTAGCGGCCTGAATTGACTTGGTTAAATCCTTCCAATTTGAGAATTACCATAACCTGAGACAGCCGCTTCCATTCCTACCGGTCAAATCCTTCCATTTTGAGAATTACAATATCTGGATTAGCGGCTTGAATTGACTTCAGGGAAATACTTCCATTTTGAGAATTACCGGAACCTGAGACAGCCGCTTCCATTCCTACCAGTTAAATCCTTCCAATTTGAGAATTACAATATCTGGATTAGCAGCTTGAATTGACCTCAGTTAAATCCTTCCATTTTCTGGATAACATTTACTGGATTAGCAGCCTGAATTGACCTCAGGGAAATCCTTCCAATTCCGGAATAACATTTACTGGATTAGTGATCTGGATTGGCCACAGGGAAATCCTTCCAATCTAAGAATTACAATATCTGGATTAGTGATCTGAATTGACTTCAGCGAAATCCTTCTATTTTCTGGATAACATTTACTGGATTAGTGATCTGGATTGGTCTCAGGGAAATCCTTCCAATTTGAGAATTACAATATCTGGATTAGTGATCAGGATTGACCTGGTTAAATCCTTCCATTTTTAGGATTACCGGAACCTGAGACAGCGGCTTCCATTCCTACCGGTTAAATCCTTCCATTTTGGGAATAACATTTACTGTAATAGCGGCTTGAATTGACCTCAGGGAAATCCTTCCATTTTTAGGATTACCGGAACCTGAGACAGCGGCTTCCATTCCTACCAGCTAAATCCTTCCAATTCCGGAATAACATTTACTGGATTAGCAGCTTGAATTGACCTGGTTAAATCCTTCCATTTTGGGAATTACAATATCTGGATTAGCAGCTTGAATTGGTCTCAGGGAAATCCTTCTATTTTGAAAATAACATTTACTGGATTAGCGGCTTGAATTGACTTCAGGGAAATACTTCCAATTTGAGAATTACCGGAACCTGAGACAGCCGTTTCCATTCCTACCGGTTAAATCCTTCCAATTTGGGAATTACAATATCTGTAATAGCAGCCTGAATTGGTCTCAGGGAAATCCTTCCAATTTGAGAATAACATTTACTGTAATAGCAGCCTGAATTGGTCTCAGGGAAATCCTTCCATTTTGAGAATAACATTTACTGGATTAGCAGCTTGAATTGACCTCAGGGAAATCCTTCCATTTTTAGGATTACCGGAACCTGAGACAGCCGGTTCCATTCCTACCAGCTAAATCCTTCCAATTCCGGAATAACATTTACTGGATTAGCGACCTGAATTGACTTCAGCTAAATCCTTCCAATTTGAAAATAACATTTACTGGATTAGTGATCTGGATTGGTCTCAGGGAAATCCTTCCAATCTAAGAATTACAATATCTGTAATAGCGGCCTGAATTGACCTGGTTAAATCCTTCCAATCTAAGAATTACAATATCTGGATTAGCGGCCTGAATTGACTTCAGCGAAATCCTTCCATTTTTAGGATTACCGGAACCTGAGACAGCCGCTTCCATTCCTACCGGTTAAATCCTTCCATTTTGGGAATTACCGGAACCTGAGACAGCGGCTTCCATTCCTACCAGCTAAATCCTTCCATTTTCTGGATAACATTTACTGGATTAGTGATCTGGATTGGTCTCAGGGAAATCCTTCCAATCTAAGAATTACAATATCTGGATTAGCGGCTTGAATTGACCTCAGGGAAATCCTTCCAATTTCTGGATAACATTTACTGGATTAGCTGCCTGAATTGACCTGGTTAAATCCTTCCAATTTGAGAATTACAATATCTGGATTACCGGCTTGAATTGACTTCAGCTAAATCCTTCCATTTTTAGGATTACCGGAACCTGAGACAGCCGCTTCCATTCCTACCAGTTAAATCCTTCCAATTTGAGAATTACAATATCTGGATTAGCAGCTTGAATTGACCTCAGTTAAATCCTTCCATTTTCTGGATAACATTTACTGGATTAGCAGCCTGAATTGACCTCAGGGAAATCCTTCCAATTCCGGAATAACATTTACTGGATTAGTGATCTGGATTGGCCACAGGGAAATCCTTCCAATCTAAGAATTACAATATCTGGATTAGTGATCTGAATTGACTTCAGCGAAATCCTTCTATTTTCTGGATAACATTTACTGGATTAGTGATCTGGATTGGTCTCAGGGAAATCCTTCCAATTTGAGAATTACAATATCTGGATTAGTGATCAGGATTGACCTGGTTAAATCCTTCCATTTTTAGGATTACCGGAACCTGAGACAGCGGCTTCCATTCCTACCGGTTAAATCCTTCCATTTTGGGAATTACCGGAACCTGAGACAGCGGCTTCCATTCCTACCAGCTAAATCCTTCCATTTTCTGGATAACATTTACTGGATTAGTGATCTGGATTGGTCTCAGGGAAATCCTTCCAATCTAAGAATTACAATATCTGGATTAGCGGCTTGAATTGACCTCAGGGAAATCCTTCCAATTTCTGGATAACATTTACTGGATTAGCTGCCTGAATTGACCTGGTTAAATCCTTCCAATTTGAGAATTACAATATCTGGATTACCGGCTTGAATTGACTTCAGCTAAATCCTTCCATTTTTAGGATTACCGGAACCTGAGACAGCCGCTTCCATTCCTACCAGTTAAATCCTTCCAATTTGAGAATTACAATATCTGGATTAGCAGCTTGAATTGACCTCAGTTAAATCCTTCCATTTTCTGGATAACATTTACTGGATTAGCAGCCTGAATTGACCTCAGGGAAATCCTTCCAATTCCGGAATAACATTTACTGGATTAGTGATCTGGATTGGCCACAGGGAAATCCTTCCAATTTCTGAATAACATTTACTGTAATAGCAGCCTGAATTGACTTCAGCTAAATCCTTCTATTTTCTGGATAACATTTACTGGATTAGTAATCTGGATTGGTCTCAGCTAAATCCTTCCAATTCCGGAATAACATTTACTGGATTAGCGGCCTGAATTGACTTGGTTAAATCCTTCCAATTTGAGAATTACCATAACCTGAGACAGCCGCTTCCATTCCTACCGGTCAAATCCTTCCATTTTGGGAATTACCGGAACCTGAGACAGCCGTTTCTATTCCTACCGGTTAAATCCTTCCAATTCCGGAATAACATTTACTGTAATAGCAGCCTGAATTGGTCTCAGCTAAATCCTTCCAATCTAAGAATTACAATATCTGGATTACCGGCTTGAATTGACTTCAGGGAAATACTTCTATTTTGGGAATTACCGGAACCTGAGACAGCGGCTTCCATTCCTACCGGTTAAATCCTTCCATTTTCTGGATAACATTTACTGTAATAGCTGCCTGAATTGACTTCAGCTAAATCCTTCCAATCTAAGAATTACAATATCTGGATTAGTGATCTGAATTGACTTCAGCGAAATCCTTCTATTTTCTGGATAACATTTACTGGATTAGTGATCTGGATTGGTCTCAGGGAAATCCTTCCAATCTAAGAATTACAATATCTGGATTAGTGATCTGAATTGACTTCAGCGAAATCCTTCTATTTTCTGGATAACATTTACTGGATTAGTGATCTGGATTGGTCTCAGGGAAATCCTTCCAATCTAAGAATTACAATATCTGGATTAGTGATCTGAATTGACTTCAGCGAAATCCTTCTATTTTTAGGATTACCGGAACCTGAGACAGCGGCTCCCATTCCTACCAGCTAAATCCTTCCAATTTGAGAATTACAATATCTGGATTAGCGGCTTGAATTGACTTCAGGGAAATCCTTCCAATCTAAGAATTACAATATCTGGATTAGCGGCTTGAATTGACCTCAGGGAAATCCTTCCAATTTGAGAATTACAATATCTGGATTAGCAGCTTGAATTGACTTCAGGGAAATCCTTCCATTTTTAGGATTACCGGAACCTGAGACAGCGGCTTCCATTCCTACCGGTTAAATCCTTCCATTTTGGGAATTACCGGAACCTGAGACAGCGGCTTCCATTCCTACCAGCTAAATCCTTCCATTTTCTGGATAACATTTACTGGATTAGTGATCTGGATTGGTCTCAGGGAAATCCTTCCAATTTGAGAATTACAATATCTGGATTAGCAGCTTGAATTGACCTGGTTAAATCCTTCCATTTTTAGGATTACCGGAACCTGAGACAGCCGCTTCCATTCCTACCGGTTAAATCCTTC
>Ga0307486_1001162_pt1 | contig 21005 bp, 20 predicted proteins | sample CBIW02metaG_FD_203663 | JGI IMG/M metagenome (GOLD analysis project Ga0307486, IMG submission 203663) | Sea-ice brine microbial communities from Beaufort Sea near Barrow, Alaska, United States - CBIW 0.2 | ecosystem: Environmental > Aquatic > Marine > Coastal | place: USA: Alaska | collected...
CTTCCGTCGACTCCTGGAGCAGGCGGTCATCACAGAGCCGGTGACCGAGGCTAAAATAACTCACGGGTACCTCTGGTGAAAACACAACATATAGTGGGTAGAGGAGCTAACCGACTACCCCGTTTAACCTATTAATTGCCTGCAGCTCCCCCGTACCCCGCCCCGGTGAAACAACTGTCCGCCTCGACTGTTTACCTCGTGGACTTCTAACCTCTTCGTTTTTCTGTAATTGATGTCTGTGCATTGGCAATCGCTTGAGCTGCCGTTAATAGGTAGCCTATGAGGCAGGTATCGATTTTGGCGAATTGGAAGGACAGCCGGCATCGTGAGTGCTTAGGAAGAAATGCATTGAGAGATTTCTTGTCAAAAAGGTGAATGGTTTCAAACCGCATTCTTCATTCGCTGCTGCGCTCATTCGTCTCATCCAAGATATTCGATATTGAGCTGTTGAATGCTGGCATAAATGTTCGACAGTACATGATTTATGAAATCTTCAGGAAACGAATGCTAGTTTTCGGTATGTGTCTGCCCACTCATGTTTGATGTCGTGCTAAAGGCTAACCAGCATTTCGCGGCGCTTGCAATTCTGCGGAGATCTCGTATCTACTCTGATGATCTAGTGGCGTCACTTGGGCTTGGGGTTGCCAGCTTCGTATATTGCATATATTATTGTCCGCTTTGAGAGCACACAAAATTGTCCCTAAACCGACTTAACGCTCCCGATCTAAGCTCAACACCCTCGACATCTGAAGTAATCGTCATTCACCTTCGCGAAGCCATTATTTCCGGTAGGCTCGAAGAAGGTGAGCCGGTACGACAAGATGACATTGCGCAGATGTTCAACGTTAGCAAGATTCCTGTACGAGAAGCTCTCAAGCGCCTAGAAGCTGAAGGCTTAGTCCAGTTTCGGCGCCATAAAGGGGCGGTAGTGACCAAGATTTCCGAGCCTGAGTTGGCACAAATGTTTGAAGTTCGCGTTTTATTAGAAGTCCAGGCGGTTCGTTTAGCACTACCTCATATGACCGAGGAAACGTTCGAGCGAGCTGAGCAGATTTGTAAAGAATTCATGGCAGAAAGTGACGTTGGACGCTGGGCCCAATTAAATTGGGAATTCCACTCTTGCCTCTACGAATCTGCTAAGCGTCCATTCCTTGTAAAGTTGATCCGTTCAATTCACGATAAGGTGGAACGATATTTGCGATTACAGTTGTCTCTATCGGATGGTAAAGATCGAGCGGATCGCGAGCATAGGGCTATTATTGAGGCCTGTCGAAAAGGAGATGCTGATAAAGCCGCGGATTTGGTTGAGGAGCATCTCTCTGGCGTTTTTCAAACGCTACATGAGCATCTCCCCAATATCCCTTCAGTTGATTAAAAATCACTCTGCTCAAGGGTTCGAGCGTTGATCGTGTGGCCTGGCCCAGAATCTGGTCTTATGGTTCACGGTTCAATTCATGTCGCTCTCCGTTCGTGTCAACGTAGCTTGCCTTCGCTGTCACCCTTATATCCTCTCGGTTTTTCGACACAGATATATTTAGCCTGCCAAGTTTGCATTTCACCCGGTTGCCTCGTTTGTTGACAAACAGATAATCGCAGGTGGGTCGGGCCGAGCCGAACACTTGAACGACACGCGCCAGCGCCGTGTCTGGCCCAACTCGCAGTTCTAACGGTTCTGTGGCCAGCCCGATTTCATCTATACGGATCGTTACAACAGACTGCGCAGAAGTGCCTCGCTGTCAGATCGCGCATGGTCTCTTCCTGCTCAGTATCTGGTCCTCAGACGCCTGATAGATCCCCGCTAAGTCGTAGTAGTTGCACCAACGAATTCGACAGTTAACGAACTACAGTTAATCGCTGATTTTTTTCAGTTTTGGGTGTCCAGTATCTTGCAAGATATTGTTTTATAATATTTTAGTAGAACGAGCCCCTGTCGCAGATTTCTTCAGCAGTAGAAAAGACCAGAAAATACTTCACATCGTATCCGAAATAATAAATACTAATTTTGTTGTATTGCACTACACTTGCTGGCAACGACAAAACAAACCAATAAAAAGAGAACCATCATGAATAGCAAAACCACAGCTATAGCTATTACAGCAATTCTGGGAGCCTCTTTTGTCAGTCAGGCGTCTGCGGACAAGCTTGATGACATCATCAGTTCCGGAGAATTACGTTGCGCAGTGACGCTCGACTTTCCACCCATGGGGTTTCGTGATGCCAATAATGAACCGGCCGGGTTCGACGTAGATTATTGCAATGATCTTGCGGAGGTGCTCGGTGTCGAGGCTGAAATAGTAAGCACTCCTTTCCCGGACCGCATTCCGGCAATCCTTTCCGGTCGCGCTGACGTGATCGTAGCTTCTACCTCAGATACTCTGGGCCGGGCCAAAGTTGTAGGAATGACAATTCCATATTTTGCGTTCCAGATGGTTGTTCTCACCCGGGAAGACACCGGCATAAATTCTTACAAAGACCTGGAAGGACGGCCAGTCGGTAATACCAGCGGAACGTTTGAGGCTATGGCCCTGGAAAAAGACGTTAAGCAATGGAATAACAGTAGCTTCCGATCTTATCAAAGCCAGAGTGACACTCTTTTAGCCGTAGCTCAGGGCCACATAGATGCGACGGTGGTAACGAACACGGTTGCTTACTCGACCATAAAAGCGGGCAAGTATAAGGGTCTTAAAATTGCCGGCGACGCACCCTTCGTTACTGATTTCGTGTCTCTTGCCGCCAAACGCGACGAATATGGCCTTCTGAATTACCTCAATCTTTTTATTAACCACCAGGTGCGCACTGGTCGCTATGCCGAGCTCTATGAAAAATGGGTAGGCGGTGATCCTATCGATCTGACTATTCCGGGTATTTATTACTAAGCACTACAAACGGTAATCCTCCCCCCCAATTTTTAGCTGAAATGGAGTACTGAATGTCTGGCTTGTCGCTTTTTGGACACAGTTTAGTCAATGGTAAGGCTGAGGGCGAAATATTGTATGCCAACGCCGGTATTAGCTTTTGGGGTGGAGTTCATCCTTTCACAGGTGAAGTTATAGATTTGCACCATTCTTTGAGCGGCGAGAATATAGCCGGCAAAATTCTGGCTATACCGGGTGGCAGGGGCTCCTGCACCGGCAGCAGTGTGTTGCTTGAACTGATCACGAACGGCCATGCACCAGCGGCTCTGGTGTTTTCTGAAAGAGAGGAAATCCTTACTCTCGGTGTCATAATCGCTGACGTATTATTCCAGCAATCGATCCCTGTTCTGTGTCTTGATGCCGAGTCATTTGCGAAGCTGGAGCCAGCCCGGTTCGGTCGTCTTCAGGGAACGCAACTGAGCGTGTCTGACAGTCAGGCTGAAAGCAGCTGGGACTCTGCGGATGATCAGCAAAGTGTTACTGAAGGCTCAACAGTCGAGCTCAGTCCGGCAGACCGCGAAATTCTCGATGGCGCCCATGGATACGCCGCGCAGGTTGCCATGAGCATCACTTTGCGAATGGCCAGTCTGCAGGGAGCGAGCAAACTGATCAACGTGACCCAGGCTCACATTGATGGCTGCATCTACACAGGGCCCGCAAGTTTGCGTTTTGCCCAGAAACTGAGGGCTCTGGGGGCTAAAGTACGAGTTCCGACAACTCTCAATTCGATCTCGGTAGACCAGCGTCGCTGGCGCGATATGGGAGTGAACACGGAGCTTGGAGAGCCTTCCAGCGCATTGGCTGATGTTTACATCGGAATGGGAGCACAGCTGAGTTTTACCTGCGCGCCTTATCTGCTCGAAAGCGCGCCTAAGGCTTCCGAACAGATCGTGTGGGCTGAGTCAAATGCGGTCGTTTACGCAAACAGCGTCATTGGTGCACGGACACAGAAATACCCCGATTACCTGGACATCTGTATTGCCCTGACCGGTCGTGCGCCTATGACCGGCTGCCACCTTGATCAGCATCGTCACGCAACGGTTCGTATCGATGTAGAGCTGCCCGAAGGTTCCGATGATTCCTTCTGGCCGCTGCTTGGCTTTCACACAGGCCTGCACACCGGAGCTTCAGTTCCGGTGATTTGTGGTCTTGAAAAAACTAAGCCAGATCTTGACGACCTGAAAGCCTTCGGTGCCGCTTTTGCAACGAGTTCTGCTGCACCTATGTTCCACATCGCAGGCATTACCCCGGAAGCGACGACTGTTTCGATGGCAACCGGAGGCAAAGCCCCGGCCAGAAGTCTTCGCGTTGAAGCGATTGATCTGCTGACCAGCTGGCGTGAACTGAATGGCGCCGATAACCCTTCGGTAGATCTTGTTGCACTGGGCAACCCACACTTTTCTCTGACTGAATGTGCAAAGCTTGCCAGGCTTTGTGATGGTCGTGAAAAAGACAAAAACGTGTGCCTGGCGGTAACATTGGGGCGTGCCGTTCATGAACAGGCGCGTGCGGCGGGTTACATCAGCAGATTAGAGAAGTTCGGTGCGTTACTCATCAACGATACCTGCTGGTGCATGCTTGGCGAACCTGTCATACCGCCAACAGCCCGGACGTTGATGACAAACTCTGGAAAGTACGCCCACTACGCCCCTAACCTGACGGGGCGCAAAGTGCATTTCGGCAGCCTGGCCGAATGCGTCGATGCCTCGTGTAATGGCCGCGCTGGCGGACAGGTCCCTGTATGGCTGGCCGCAGCCACTTAACCAAAAGGAATCTGTTGAGCTATGTTCGACTACACTTTCCAATGGGGAGCGGCTATGAAAGCCCTTCCCGATTTACTCGACGGCGCAGTCGTCACTTTTAACACCGCGGCCCTGTCAATGATCTTCGGCGTATTAATCGCGTTGATACTGACCATTATGCGGCAAACAAAAAACCCCTTCCTGAATGGATTTGCGAACACATGGGTTTCCATTGCGCGCAATACCCCCGCTTTATTCCAGATCTACCTCATGTATTTTGGTCTTGGAGCATTCGGACTTCACGCCAGCTCGTGGGCCGCGTTAGTGATTGGTATTACCTTCAACAATGCCGGTTATTTAGCAGAGAACTTTCGTGGCGGGCTGAAGGCGATACCTGAAACTCAGACATTTTCGGCAAGATCATTAGGCATGACCGCTTTTCAGTCCTATTACCTGGTCGTTGTACCACAAATGCTGCGTGTCGTTTTCTATCCGATAACCAATCAAATGGTCTGGGCTGTATTGATGACCTCATTAGGCGTAATAGTTGGTTTGAATAACGACATTACAGGTGTGGCCCAGGATTACAATGTCAGAACATACCGCACATTTGAGTTCTTCGCTTTAGCGGCCGTGCTTTATTATCTGACCGCGAAACTGATAGTCATCGTAGCCCGGATTTTGTCCTGGCGCCTATTCCGTTACTGAGGACGTGAACATGTTATCCACCAGCCTCACAATGAGCGACCTGCTTTATCTTTTACATGGAGCGTGGGTTACTCTGCAACTGACCTTCTGGGCTATACTTCTGGGTACGTTAGCCGGTGTTATCTTTGGACTTATGCGCGCACTACTGCCAAATGCCACAAGACCACTGGCGTGGTTACTTGACGTATTTCGTAGTGTGCCATTACTGATTCAGTTCGTTCTTTTCAATTCACTTAAAAGTATTGCCGGTCTGGAATGGAGTGCATTTACTGTTGGCTGTGTTGTACTGGGTGTTTACTCAGCCGCATTTTGCACAGAGATCGTTCGAAGCGGAGTGCTGGCAGTTCCTGCCAGTGTTCGCCGCGCGTCCCGCTCCCTCGGTTTAACTTATAGCCAGGATATTCGATACATAGTTTTTCCAATGGCTACAAGGATAGCCTTTTCAGGATGGTTAAATCTGGTTTTATCGACAATGAAGGATACCGCTCTTGTTATGTGGATCGGTATTATCGAACTTCTTCGTGCCTCTCAGACCATTGTAACGCGTATTCAGGAACCTCTATTCGTGCTTTGCATTGCAGGGCTTATTTATTACGTCATGAGTCTCGTGATCTCCCGCCTGGGAGCCCGTATGGAAACAAGGTGGCAGGAAAATGATTGAAATAAGTAAAGTACACAAGTCGTTTGGTGACCTTGAAGTAATCAAAGGCATAGATCTAACCGTTAAAACAGGTGAGGTTATATCTATTATTGGTGGGTCTGGTTCTGGCAAATCAACATTATTGATGTGCATTAACGGACTGGAAAAAATACAGAGCGGATCAATCAAGATAGATGGCACAGAGGTGCACGCTAAAACGACAGACATAAATAAACTGAGGCAGAAGATTGGCATTGTCTTCCAACAATTTAATGCTTTTCCGCACTTAACCGTGTTAGAAAACGTTATGTTGGCGCCCAGAAAGGTTCTCGGAAAAAGCCGTGCTGAGGCAAAAGAGATTGCGGTAAAGGAGCTAAACCATGTCGGACTCGGCGATAAACTGAAAGTTTTTCCCGGCAAACTTTCTGGGGGACAGCAACAGCGCATGGCAATAGCGCGTGCACTTGCCATGTCACCGGACTATATGCTTTTTGATGAAGCCACGTCTGCACTCGACCCTCAGCTTGTTGGTGAAGTTCTGGACACAGTGCGGGTACTTGCGGATGAAGGTATGACCATGATTCTTGTAACTCACGAAATCAGTTTTGCGCGTGACGTCTCCGATCGCGTAGCGTTCTTTCGGAACGGACTGGTTCATGAAATCGGTACACCTGATCAGGTAATCAATAATCCGCAAAAGCCTGAAACCATTGCCTTCCTTAAATCAGTAAGCTAGAGGTTCTCATGCGTTCAAAAAAAGTCATTCACGTAGTTAGTTGTCATGCAGAAGGCGAAGTCGGCGATGTCATCGTGGGCGGTGTGGCTCCACCTCCCGGAGAAACCATCTGGGAACAGTCGCGCTGGATCGCCCAGGACGAAACTTTGCGTAATTTCGTGCTTAACGAGCCACGCGGTGGTTTGTTCCGCCATGTAAACCTGCTGGTTCCGCCAAAAGATCCGCGGGCGCAAATGGCCTGGATTATCATGGAACCGGAAGATACCCCTCCTATGTCTGGATCCAACTCGATTTGTGTCGCAACCGTGTTGCTCGATAGCGGCATCCTGCCTATGACTGAGCCGGAAACCCGTTTGGTTCTGGAAGCGCCAGGGGGGCTGATTGAAGTGGTGGCTCAGTGCAAAGACGGTAAAGCCGAGCGAATTGAGGTTCGGAACGTTGTTTCTTTCGCTGACAAACTCGATGCATGGATCGAAGTTGAAGGCATTGGCTCCTTACAGGTTGACACGGCGTATGGTGGAGACAGTTTCGTTATCGTTGACGCCGGTCGCCTTGGATTTTCGCTGAATGCGGACGAAGCCGCCGATTTGGTGAAAACGGGTCTGAAAATTACCAAAGCGGCAAACGAGCAGCTGGGGTTTGTGCACCCTTTAAATCCAGACTGGGGCCATATTTCATTCTGTCAGATCGCCGCGCCGTTGACGCGGGAGAACGGGGTGGCCGTGTCTGCCAACGCGGTTGTTATCAAACCCGGAAAAATCGACCGTTCGCCGACCGGCACTGGTTGTTCTGCACGCATGGCGGTGCTGCATGCAAAAGGACAGTTGCAGGTTGGTGAGCAGATGATCGGGCGATCCATTATCGGTTCGGAATTTCAATGCCGGATCGACAGCATCACCGAAATATCTGGCCGCCCTGCCATAGTGCCCTGTATTTCTGGTCGCGGCTGGATAACCGGAACCCATCAGTACATGCTTGACCCCGGTGATCCCTGGCCAGAAGGCTACAGAGTTTCAGACACCTGGCCGGCGCACTAACGATCCGTTAATTCTGGACTATTGAAAAACCTTGCCTTACCGGGGTTCTGAAGAGGTTCAAATGATTCGCTTAAGCCCGGAAGAACTGGGAGATCTGTCGAAAAAAATTCTGGATCGGCACGGTTTCAGCGCCGGTCATGCGCAAGCTGTGACTGACACGGTTGTAGCGGGGGAAAGGGACGGGTGCCATTCCCATGGCATGTACCGATTGCTCGGCTGTATTGAAACTTTGAAAGCGGGCAAGGTCATACCTGATGCGGAGCCTGAAGTTTTCGATCAGACACCATCTATTGTCAGAGTTGACGCATGTGGGGGCTTTTCACCACTGGCCTTCCAGGCGGGTTTACCTGTTCTGGTGCGAAAAACCCGGGCCAATGGCATTGCCGCGCTCGCGATCAATCGTTGTGTACATTTTTCTGCGCTCTGGGTCGAAATAGAGCAGATTACTGACGCAGGGCTGGTTGCTCTGGCATTTACGCCAAGCCATGCAACCGTTGCGCCAGCAGGCGGTCATAAACCGGTTTTTGGTACCAACCCTGTTGCGTTCGGATGGCCTCGTACTGGCAAAGATCCTTTCATTTTCGATTTTGCCACCAGTGTTATCGCGCGCGGTGATATTGAAGTCCATCGTCGGGCTGGTAAGGAAATTCCATCAGGTTGGGGTGTTGACAGCAATGGCCAGCCGAGTACTGATCCCGAGGCAGTCCTTAACGGAGCTATGCTTACTTTTGGTGGCCACAAGGGGTCGGCTCTTGCGGCGATGGTTGAGTTAATCGCAGGGCCTCTCATTGGAGACTTAACAAGTATTGAATCGCTGGACCGGGCCGGTGGTGCCAGTTCATTGCCCTATCATGGAGAACTGGTGATTGCTCTTGACCCGGAACGTTTTCTTGGGGCCGCCGCCGATGAGCATCTGGCCCGTGCGGAAATGCTGTTCAGTAACATTCAGTCACAAGGCGCTCGCTTGCCATCTCAGCGCCGCTATGAAGCTCGAAAACAAAGCTCAACCAATGGGCTAGAAATTCCTGAGTCTCTCTATTCCGATTTGAAGGAACTCTTGGTGTTATCGAATTAGAAATGCTGGCCAGCCAGCAACTGGAGCGATTAGCTAACTTAATATCCTTGACTGGTCTGGTTCGCTATATTTTATATTAAGACACTAATGGCTAAGCGATAGCAGGAATTACTAGTAACAAATTAGATTTTTGGGAGTATAAATTTAAGTTTTTGAAATACTTTACTTTACGAATATACATCCCATAATCTCTAAATATTGAGAAATTTTATGAGAGTTGGTTTTATTGGTACAGGACATTTAACTGAGGCAATCATAACCGGTTTTTTCTGTTCGGAGGAGCCGCCTACAAGCATAACTATTTCACCTAGAAACGCTGAGCGGGCTCAAAGTATAGCTGAGCGATTTGGTGCCACAGTTAATATTGGTGTCGATAATCAAGCAGTATTAGATAGTAGTGATGTTGTGTGTTTGGCGATACGACCGCAAGTCGCGGAAGAAATAATAAAGTCTCTTCAATTTAGCGTAAACCATACAGTAATTTCATTTATGGCTATGGTCACGTTACTATCTCTGAACGAGTGGATAAAACCGGTAGAAAATATAGTTCGTGCGGCAACACTGCCCTATGCGGCGCATGCGATAGGCCCTTCAATTTTTTTCCCTGATGACGACATTGCCGAAGCCCTTCTTAAGAAAGTTGGCACTCCAATCGTTACCCGAGATGAGCGAGAGCTAGAGATTCTTTGGGTAATTACCGCAATGATGGCTCCTTATTTTCAATTGATTAATAATATTTCTTGTTGGGCAACCAAACAAGGAGTGGAAAATACAACAGCAGAAAACTTTACTGTATCGATGTTTAAGGCGCTCAGCTCATTATGTGATGATTATTCACCGGCTAAACTTCATCAGCTAGTAGCAGATTCTCAGACGGAAGGTGGTATTAATCAACAGGCTTTGGAGCTATTGCATAAGGGTGGAGGATTCGAGCAATTTAATGAAGCGTTGGAGCAAATCCGCCTTAGATTGGGTGTTTAGCGGGAATGCTGTGGAACGAAGGCTTACCGCAGATAGGGTGCACCGCCACCGGAGACTGGATGTGAGGTCGACAAACAAATCTAGTTGCTGATCCCTGATCCGGTTTTTCCATTTCACAGCGGGGACAATACTGTACATAGTAAAGATGGAACTCCTCGTCATAATGGGAGCGGCGGATCATTCTGAAGCTCCGCTGTTTGGTCAGATTGTCGCTTACTCGTTAATTGCCGACTAGAATGTTGATCCCATATAACGATATAATTTATATTGTATACCATATAAAAGTAGCACCTTAAGGAGTCAAGATCGATGTCGTACGACACTGCCAGTAGCTTTAATTCGGAACCTGATGTAGCCGTGGTCGGGGCAGGCGTTATAGGCACAGCCTGCGCTTTGGCATTGAGTCGGAGAGGATTAAAAGTTTTGGTTCTGGATAGTGAGATTCCTGGCATGGGCGCTTCCTATGGAAATGCTGGTCATATGGCAACGGAACAGGTATTCCCGATAGCTGACGTCTCGATTCTGAAAAGCCTTCCCAAGATGTTGCTGGACCCGATGGGACCTCTCAGGCTGGACTGGCGATATCTTCCTAAGTCTTTGCCATGGTTCATTAAGTTACTTTTGAATCTGCGGCAAGCTCCTTACACGGCCAGCGTATCGGGAATTCGTACTCTTAATCAGCACAGCTTGGAAGCTTGGCGTCGACTTCTTAATTCAGTGGATGGAAGATATTTGATGCAAGAAAAAGGTTCCTTTTTGGTCTATGAAAGAAAGGAAGTTGCAAGCGAGTTAGAATCGCTTCATTCACGGATGGCAGGTCAGCAAGTCCCAGTGGAACTTTGGCAAGGGAATTCTATTAGAGATATTGCACCACAGCTGTCAGAAAAAATTCAGGGGGGTCTCTTTTTTCCTGATACTGCTCACGTTATCAATCCTTGGCAGGTCGTTAACCACTTAGCGTCCGCCGCTATGGCTAACGGGGTGGTATTTGCGCGCGAAAAAGTTCTTTCTGGCGAAGTAACTCCTCAAGGCGTCAGTTTACGAACTAACAAATCAACTACTCTCAAAGCTAAAAAGGTACTGATTTCGTGCGGAGCCCATTCCGCCCAACTTACTGCCGCTATGACCGGTTTGAAAGTTCCTCTAGATACTGAGAGAGGATATCACCTAACGCTACCTTATGAACAAGAACGCCTTCCAGTTGCGGTGACGTCTTTAGAGCGTCGTTTTATCATGACACCGCTGGATGAGGGGCTTAGGTTAGCCGGAACCGTTGAGTTTGCGGGCTTGGAGCGGCCCGCGAACATGGAGCGGGCCTGGCAGCTACATAAAGTTAGTCAGGGACTCTTCAGAAGCGAGCTTGATACAACTGATGCCAGAGCCTGGATGGGTTTTCGCCCTTCTCTTCCCGACTCGCTTCCAATTATCGACAGTGTAAAAGACGGAAAGGTGTTGCTGGCGTTCGGGCATCATCATCTGGGCCTAACTCAAGCAGCTGTGACAGCCGAAATCATAACTTATCTAGCTGCGCACGCAGAGCTCAGGCCAAGTTCGCCTAACAAACCTATTCCTGATCTAACGCCCTATAGGTTAAGTCGGTTTTCTTAAAAGGTAACTAGAAATTTCGGTAAAATATTACTCGGGAACTATTGGCTTTCTAAGAAGTACTTCGGTTGTAGGTTAATCGTAAGCGTCCGATAAAACCATCTTGAGCATAATGCCGCAGCCGCCAAGATAGTGTTCACTTATTCCTTAGCGGACCGATTGATGTATCTGTTTTCTAATAAGTCGTTATTCGGCCTACCTAATTTTAGGCCGAATAACTTTAGTGAAGTATGTACCGATTTCTGGCTGTAATACTTTTATATATTCGTATAGCAATTATCTACTTAAAAACCCACTATTTTGCTTGGAAGCCAAGTAGCTATAAAGGGAAAATAGGCGACAATTACTAAAGTTAAAATTTGAGCTATTATAAATGGAATAACTCCCCAGCACATTTGGCCATATGTAATGTCCTTGGGTGCAATGGATTTCAAGTAAAATATAGATGACGCCATTGGCGGTGTTAAATAGCTTGTTTGTATCGTAATTAAAACAAGGGTCGCAAACCATATAGGATCTACTTCGAGCGATCTTATAATAGGTGTGAAAATTGGCACGCAAATAAGAACAATTGATGTCCAGTCAAGAACGAAACCAAGAAAAAATGTCACTAATAAGAAAAATATGATTATTTCGGTACTTCCTCCACCTAGAGCTCCAGCTATAGACTCCACCATGTCCGCACCGCCATTTACTGCGAAAATCCCAGTAAACATGGTTCCGCCGGCAACAATCAAAAGAATCATTGATGTAATCCGGACTGTCATTTTCAAAGCTTCTCGAAGGGATTCGCGTGTCATCCCCTTGTTCGCAAGTGCTAAAATTGATGCGCCAGCCACCCCAACTGCTGCAGCTTCTGTAGGTGAGGCAATACCTCCCAGCAGAGAACCAAGCACTGCATACATTAAAAGAAGAGGGGGAACCAGGGATTTTAAAGTAATTACTATTTTTTCCCCAAAGGGAATATCCATTGCAGTGTCGGAGGTGACAGTTGGCCCATCAGAAGGTCGTAAAATACACCTTATAATGATATAGGATATGAATAAAAAAACCATGATGGCGCCAGGAATCATTATAGCCGCAAAAAGAGCGCCGATAGAAATCTGAGCCAGGGCGGAATATACAACTACAATAACTGTGGGTGGAATAATAGTGCCTAGCGACCCGCCCGCACATATTGTTCCAGTAATCAGTGAATTTTTATATTTATATTTTTGCATCGCTGGTATAGCCATTAAGCCGATCATGATCTCCACTGCACCAACAACACCCGAAGCCGCAGCGAAAATTGCTGCCATTAATATAGTAGTGACAGCTAGTCCACCTGGGAGTCGACCTATCCATAACTGAATGGCCTCGAACAGGTTTTTTGCTATGCCCGACTTCTCCAGTATGGCTCCCATTAAAACAAATAACGGAATTGCTGATAATATATAATTAGTGGACGCACTATATAAGCTGCCATACAATTGTTGGAATATCATTGGTCCAAATGAAAACCATCCTGCTACAACAGAGGTAAGGATTAAGGAAAAGGCTATGGGAATGCCCAGAAAAATCAGTATAAAAAGAGCAGGGAACATTAGAACAACAACTGTTGACTCCATAGTCAATCCAACTTATTAGGTTTTTCGGTGAAATTTCTTATTCCCTCAGCAAGGAGTTGTAGGGAGAACGTGCTTAATCCAACAGCTATAGCCAGGTAGAAAGGCCACATCAACGGAGCCCACGTGCTCACAGTCTCGACCTCCCCCGTGATGTAGGCACTAATTGTCCGCTCCCAGCCATTCCACGCTATCACCGCCACTACTGGTAACAGCATAAATATATATGAAAATCCGAGTATGAATTTCCTTACTCTTTCAGGTAAAAGTTGCACGATGATGTCTATTTTAACGTGACCATCTACTTTGAGGGTCCAGCCTATTCCTAAAACAAACGCAGCTCCCGTCGCCATGTAAGAAATATCGAACGCCCATATGGTAGATGCATTAAACAAATATCTGGAAATAACTTCATACAGCATAGAAACGATAAGAATAATGAACAGCACTCGGCTAGCTAATGCAGCGAATCGAGAGGCCCTGTCAATTAAATTCAAGAGCATTTTTTTACCTTTTTAGTAGCAGGAGAGAGAGCGCTACCCCCTCTCCCTAAGCCAATTAGTTCCTAATAAGGTAGTCGTTGTTTAATTCCCATAATTCTTTGTATTTATTGTATTTTTCAAGTAGTTCGAGCATTTTCGGCGAGCCGCTCTCTTTTTGCTCATTTGCCTTTTTGATAATCCATTTCTGTCCGCTTTCTGAAAGGTCTTTAATGAAAGCATCATCCAATGCAATTACTTCATTTCGACCCGATCGATAGTCAGCCATAGCCTGGATGTCTTTGTCATAAAAATTACTCAGAGACTCATAGGTAGTGAGCTTGGCCGCAGCCTCTAGAAGTGGTTTTAAATCCGCTGACAATTTATCCCAGGTCTCAGTTTTTATTACGACTTCCCACAGAAAAGTCGGCTGATGAACGCCCGGAATAATTATGTATTTCGCTGCTTCGTGGAAGCCTTCTGGTTGGTTACTGGACGGAGTTGCCCATTCAACGGCATCAACGCCTTTACGTTGCAGAAGAGTATAGATCTCGCCCGGTGGAACTACTGTCGGTACCGCTTCATAATATTCCCTCATTACCTCCGCCCATGGTCCTGATGTACGGTATTTTAATCCTTTTAAATCTTCAGGACCGGTAATTCGCTTATTTGAATGTGCAAATACTTCAGTGGCACCAATGCCAACAATAAGAGAATGAAGTCCTTCGGCCGCCCTCAGTTCGGACAACGCCTCCCGGCCGCCCCCTTCATAAATCCAGTTGATATAATTCTCTGGCCCCATTCCTCCCGGGAAACCAGCAAAAATTGAGTTTATAGGATCTTGGTTGACCAAATAACTAGGGGTAGAGTGCCCTGCCTCTACCGTGCCTTCTTTTACTGCTTTGTAAACTTCCAATGCAGGCACTATTACGCCAGCGCCAAACGGTTTTATTTCGACTCGTTCGTTAGTGAGTAGCGCAACATTTGAAGCGAACCTTTCTAAGAAATTCACGTAGAAAGGAGAGCCTTCAGTTACAGAGGTAGGTACTTTCCAAACTACCTCTGCAGCAAGAGCATTAGTTGTTAAAAGTATCGAAATGAAAATGGACGCTAAGCGTAATCTCTTCATGACCTATTCCTTATTAAATATTGTTTTTTTGATAATTAAGTTTGTAAATTCTTATACCGAACATCATTGGGTCAATTGACGAGCGATAGGACTTGCCTTGACCTGATTTTGCTTCCTTCAGCAACGCCCTACATTAACTTATATCGTATACCATCTACTGTTGTCAACAACAGTTTGGAGCTGATTAACCCTAGGAAACCCCTGGGCAACTCTCCGGAATCCGCGATAATAGAGCCATCGCCAATCTCAGGGGTGAATCCATACGAAAACAACAAGCAAAGTTGACGGGCACTACAGCTTTGGAGTAAGAATGAAATCCACACGTCGCTACGCTCCGATGGATGGCCGTCTTGCGCCGGTCCGGGGGCAGGCTTCAAGTGGAATGGGTGTAATTTTCAGCGGTTTGCGCACAAAACCCGCCGCGAAATCTTTCTGGAACGTGTGGACAAGATGTTTCCTGGTTCACTGCCAAGCGCCGTGGCACCCGTAAGAAGCTGGATGCGGATAAACTGAAGGGATGCGGGTTAAAGCCGGCGGTTATTCAGACGTTTCTTAGGCAATCAAAAAGCTCATCCTTGAGCTATTCTTGGTTGGTTTTTGCCCTGCTTACACGATAATCTGAGCTGTTATTGATTGACGCGTCACATCATGTTTCACGTTCCCCTTGTACTAGGCGCTTGAGTTCCAAAGGGTTGTCATGTTTTAGGGACTCCGGTAGTAGAGCCTCGGGTAGATTCTGATAACAGACCGGACGCAAAAAGCGGAAGATAGCGGCACTGCCAACGGACGTTGTGCGGGAGTCGGAGGTCGAAGGGAAGGGGCCTCCGTGTACCATGGCATCGCAGACTTCGACACCCGTTGGCCAGCCGTTAACGAGAATACGACCTGCTTTACGCTCTAGAACAGGAAGCAGGTTGCGGGCAAATTCCGTGTCAGCCTCTTCCATCTGCAAGGTAACCGTGAGTTGGCCTTCCATGTTTTCTGTAACCCGATGAAGTTCTGCTTCATCCTGACACTCGACGAGCAACGAAGTAGAACCGAAGACTTCATCCTGAAGTGTTTGGTCTGCGAGGAAGTGCGACCCAGCGGTCAGGAATAAGCCAGTTTGACACTGGTTTGGGCCATCGCCTTTTTGGCCTCGGGCGACTTCTTGCGCGTTGGCGTTTGAGGCCAGTTTGTTGACACCGGCCTCGTAGGCCTTGTGAATGCCTGGCGTGAGCATTGTTTGCGCACCGCTCTCTTTGATGGCTTCACGGGCGGCTTCTATAAAGCTGTTCAGTCCAGCGCCCTTAACTGCGATTACTAGACCGGGGTTGGTGCAAAACTGACCCGCACCCATGTTCAGCGAACCCACAAACTCTTTGCCCATTTGTCCGCCACGGGACTCCAATGCCGCTGGCAATGGAAATACCGGGTTGATTGAACTCATCTCAGCATAGAACGGGATTGGCTCCGGCCGTGACTGGGCGATGTTGCAAAGAGCCAAACCGCCATTACGAGAGCCTGTGAACCCTACTGCTTTGATACAAGGATGTGCGACCAAGGCCTGCCCAACTTCGAGGCCGGAATCAAAAATAAGTGAAAAAACACCTTCGTGCAGGCCACACTTTTTAACGGCAGATTGAATCGCGTAGCCTACTAACTCGCTGGTTCCCGGGTGCGCAGAATGTGCTTTTACAACGACCGGGCAGCCTGCTGCCAAGGCAGATGCCGTGTCGCCGCCGGCTACCGAGAACGCCAGCGGGAAGTTGCTTGCACCAAAAACGACAACAGGGCCCAGCGCAACATGGCGTTGGCGCAGGTCAACGCGGGGCATGGGCTGACGATCCGGCAAAGCTGTATCAATCCGGGCATCAATCCATTCGCCGTTACGCACGGTTTTGGCAAACAATCGTAGCTGGCCACACGTGCGGCCTAGCTCTCCTTGGATCCGGGGCTGGGGAAGGCCTGATTCAAGAACCGCTCGCTCAATAAGGGTATTGCCCAGTGCTTCTATTTCTTCGGCAATCGCTTCAAGGAACTGAGCTCTTGGCTCCAGCGACGTTTCCCGATAGCTGTCGAAAGCATCCCGGGCATGCTCGCAGGCTCTCGCTACGTCTTCCAGAGTGCCGCCGAGGTATGCTGGCTCAAGCTGCTCATTGGTAGCTGGGTTAATTGCATGGATAGCGCTTTGGGATCCCTGAACAGCCTGTTGGCCGATCAGCATTTTGCCTTGTAATTTCATGTTCTTCTCCTTTGCGACAATAGACATGTTTGCTTTGGTCACGTTAGGTTAACCAGGTCCTGATAAAGGGTTTCAGGTATAGAAATGCCTTCTCTGTCAGAACGTTCCCGAGCCTGGTAGCGGCGTTGTGATGGTAAACGGGCGCCCTGTGCAGTAATTGCCGAGAACAGTGTCTCAGCGTTGGCCATATACTCCGGAAAGGCATCACCAAGGAAACGCTTCGGATCCATCGCAAGTATCAGTTCTCCGTGATAGGGAGATGCTTTTGCACCGTCATCGTAAGCCAGAGATTCAGCGCTGGTCAGGTCTCCGATCAGGGGCCCTGCTATCAACTCGATCATGATAGATAGTGCTGAACCTTTATGTCCCCCAAAAGTAAGCAAAGCACCGTTTGACAATACTTCTGCGGGATCTTGGCTAGGTTGACCAGAACCATCTATGCCCCAACCTTCTGGGATTTTTTTCCCTTCACGTCGATGAAGTTCGATATCGCCGCGCGCCACCGCGCTGGTGGCGAAGTCGTATATAAAGGGTGGCTTGCCGTCAGGACGTGGCCAGCCGAAGGCCAGGGGATTGGTGCCTAATAAAGGCCGGGTGCCTCCGGCAGGTGCCACCCAGGCATGGCTGGGATTGCAGGCTATAGCAACCAGGCCAAGATTTGTGATCGCCTCAATTTCGACCCACAGCGCCGAGAAATGAACGCAGCGATTAATGGCAAGGGCAGCGATTCCCTGTTTTTCAGCTTTCTCTTTTAGGATAGGCAAGCCTGCTTCGAAGGCTAGTTGCGAAAACCCGCCTTTGGCATCGACACGCACAATCCCGGGCGCCTGATCTAACACTTCGGGTTGCGCATCGGCGACAACTTTTCCAGATGTTAAGGTGTTCACGCAGTCTAGCAGTCGGTAAAGGCCATGAGAGTGACACTCATCGCGCTGACCCGCGACAACCACTTGTGCGAGGGAGCGGATTTGATCTTGACTAAAGCCCTGATTCTTAAGAACCGCTTCCGCCAAGCCCCTAACTTCTTCAATGCCCATGCGACGCATGCATGACTCCTGCTAAAATAGAAAACATGCCCTAGGCCGCATAAGCAGCTCAAGGCATGTCTGATTTTTGCTGACAAGTCTCATCTTAGGAGCTTTTAAGCATCCAGAGAAGCGGGCCAGCTCGCGTACCAGGTACGAAACAAAGAGTACTGAGCTTCTATGTAGTTCTGCTGCGAACTGCTAAGAGCGTCGGTTTCGTTAAAATGTAAGGCGTATTCGGTGTCGCCGTTAAGAACCATAAGGTGCTTGTAATACAGAACCAGGTCACCACCTTCGTCAAAAGAGGAAAGAACACCAAGCGCTTCCTCAAGCTCTTTTGCGTGCTGGCGTGCTTTGACATCCCCTTTAGCCGCTTTCTTGCTCAGAGCTACCAGCTGCAGTACTTCACGGGGCAGAGCGTTGCCGATACCGGTAATGGTACCGGTAGCTCCACAATTTACGAAACCGTGATAAACGGTGGTATCAACACCAACCATCAGGGTGATATTTTCGTCCTGATAAGTGATGTTTTCCGCTGCGTAACGCAGGTCATCAACGCCCCCAAACTCTTTGAAGCCAATAAGATTTGAATACTTATTGCGCAATTCAAAGAATAGATCAGCGCGAGTGGCAAACCCGTAATAAGGGCTGTTGTAAATTACAGAAGGTAGCTTGGGTGCAGCTTCCAGAACCGCTGAAAAGTGAGCTTTCTGGGCAATAACGGAGTTTCCGCGCGACAGTACACGAGGGATAACCATAAGGCCGTGAGCGCCAACTTTGGCAGCATGAGCTGCATGGGACACCGCCTCTTTGGTGTTAACAGCACCAGTACCAACGATGGTGGGCACGCCGGCTGCTACCAAACGGGCAACACCCTCTTGGCGCTGAGCTTCGGTCAGCAGTGTCCAGTCACCCATAGAGCCACAGTAAACCACGCCACTCATGCCAATTTTTATCAACTCGAGGCCTTTAGCAACCAGGGAATCAAAGTCAGGTTGGCGATCAGCGGTGCAAGGAGTCATCAACGCGGGAATACACCCGGTAAAAATGTTTTCGCTCATAATTTTTTCCTATTAGTTTTATTCGTTAATACATTAATTTGAGCACCGCATTTGAAATGCAAAACAGCCGGTGCCAGGTGTTAAAAAAGATATCCAATTCATCTGCGTAGCAAATTATCACGTCGCCGAAATACCCCAGACGAAAGGGTCCTGCTCATCAATTAACAGTGTACTGTCGGCACTCAGAAAAGCCTTACCCTTGATGTAGGGACGAATACGATCCCCTTCCCATTCATAATGCCCTTCAAATTCACTACCGCAGATGCTGGCCTGAACCCAGTTTTCACCCGGTGCCAGTTTATTATCCGCCGCAAGACAAGCGAGCTTTGCACTGGTGCCAGTGCCGCACGGAGAGCGGTCATAAGCCTTACCCGGACACAAAACGAAATTGCGGCTGTCTGCTTTAATATCGTCCGCGAAAAGTTCGATATGATCGATCAATCCGCCGTTATCGCCGGTGATTGACGAAGTTTCCAGGGCTTGGCGAATAGCCCAGGTAAAATCAGTTAGCGCGTCGACATTATCGAGCGTCAGGGATTCTTTGTGGTCGCTGACTAAGAAAAACCAGTTTCCGCCCCAGGCAATGTCGCCGTGCACCAGTCCATAACCTGGAACTTTAACGGGCACCTGCTTACGATATCTGTAAGCGAGCACATTACGCACAGTGACCTGGCCATCATCGTGCAAGGTCGCGCTAATAGGACCCACTGGTGTGTCAATCTTATGCTGACCAGGGGACACAAGGCCTAAATAGTGCAAGGACGCAACCAGGCAAATCGTTCCGTGGCCGCACATGCCCAGATATCCGCCATTGTTGAAAAAGATGACGCCACAAGAGGCATCTGGCGATTCAGCCTCGCAGTAGAGCGCGCCTACTAAAACATCGTGCCCTCGCGGTTCCAGCATGCAGGCTCGCCGCCAGTGATCGTGTGAGGCCTGCAGTTCATCACGTTTCTCGGACATGGTCTTTCCAGGTAGTGCAGGAAACCCTTCCACGACTAATCTAGTAGGCTCACCTCCCGCATGGGAATCAATGACACGCACGCGTTTCATAGAACACCTTTAATCGTTTCTAATTATTGAGAGAGCCAAAAGCTCCCGTTTTAGAGGCTGCACCTACAATCTTTATATTGTATACGATATAAACGAGGTTTGTGAAGCACTGTGTAGCGGCATAGTGAATTCGGTCACGTGATTGGAGTGCTAAAATGCACTCAAAAATGACCAGTAATTCAATAATGACACGAAAAACAAGACCGCGCTCCCACCCTGAATTTAAAGTTGAATGCGCTTAGCTGGTGATCGACTCGGGTTACTGAACCGCCCCGGGTTTTGAGGAGGCTCCAGCATCTGAGAGAATGGAGCCATGAACAAGTCAAACAAGTTTTCCCCTGAGGTTAAAGAGCGTGCTGTGCGGCTAGTGCAGGAGCATCGTGGCGAGCACCCGTCGCTATGGGTTGCTGTGGAGTCGATTGCCCCCAAGATTGGCTGTGTGCCACAGACATTGCTGGAATGGGTCAAGCGTGCAACTGAGACAACGGCTTGATCCGATGAGAACAGAGGGCCCTGTTGCGGCAGGTCGAACACCTGCTTCTCGGATTTGGGGCCGAACAATTGCTTTTTGAACCAGTCCAATTGATGCTTCAGCTGGCGAATGACGTCAGATTGGGCGTCCAACTGCTCCCGCAATAAAGCATTCTCCTCGGCCAAGGCCGAGGAGAATGGCAGTGCAGATTGAGGGGAAGAAGCCGTTGAATTCATGGCTAATATTATACCGCAAGTCAGCCACTTATGAACCTCGAAAGCGCTTAAATTGACGGTATTTTTGCACCTCAATGCCATCGATCAGCAGCTGTAAATCCGTCTGGGTCAAGGCTCGCTGACCCGCGGCGGCGGACGGCACCCGGAACTGCCCCGGCTCCAGACGCTTGGCCCACAAGCAATAACCGGTGCGGTTAAAATACAGCATCTTCATCTGGGTTTTGCGACGATTGACGAAGACGAAATACTGGCCGCTGAGCGGATCGTGTTTGAGTTGATTTCG
>Ga0307486_1001163_pt1 | contig 20992 bp, 16 predicted proteins | sample CBIW02metaG_FD_203663 | JGI IMG/M metagenome (GOLD analysis project Ga0307486, IMG submission 203663) | Sea-ice brine microbial communities from Beaufort Sea near Barrow, Alaska, United States - CBIW 0.2 | ecosystem: Environmental > Aquatic > Marine > Coastal | place: USA: Alaska | collected...
TTCGCCGCAGGCCGTGGACCTCGAGCAGCTCAAGGCCACTTTCCTGCGGTCCGTTTGGATCGGGCGGGTGCCCACCGATATCGAGGTCGACGTCGAGATTCCGCTGGGCGGGGTCACCATTCGCTCACGCATCGACGCCGTGTTCCCGCCCGGGGGCGGCCTGTCCAAAGTCACCGTAGTGGACTGGAAATCCGGATCGCCCGCTCGGGACGCCGCTGAGCAGGAGGCGCGCGAGGTACAACTGGCGGTCTATCGGCTCGCTTGGTCGCGCTGGAAGGGCATCCCGCTCGAAGACGTCGACGCCGCGTTCTACTACGTGGGGGCGGATGTCACTGTCACACCCGAGCGGCTCATGACGGCACACGAGATCGCCGCACTCCTAGCGTGATGCGACAGGCTAAGGATCGGCGGGCAGGGCCACTGCGACGACGGAGTCTGCTGTCAGTGTTCCTGCGGCGGGGAGGCCAACCATGTCGCGGTCGCTCACCTCAAAGTCTGCGTAGATCAGGTGCAGCGCACCAACCGCCGCGCCCGCCGCCCCAGCGAAGTCTCCAAGCGCAGTGGCGACGAGACTCGGAGCCATGTGCAGCGTAGACGTGAGCTCCTGCTGGTAGAAGTCGAGACTCCCACGTAGTGATTTTGCGATTCCGCCACCGATTACGATGACGTCGGGGTCGCACGCGACTGAAACTGCAGCGAGAGCGACGACGAGCGCTCGATCGAAATCCATTCTTAGCGCGCCAGCCATGGGACTCACGGAATGTCGAAACAGGTCCGCAGGCTCCTGCAAGTCAAGGCCCGCCTCCTCGGCACGGCGTAAGATTCCGGGACCGGTCACGAGGGTTTCCAGGCGCGCACCGCCTGGTCCTACAGGTAGTTGACCGAACTCTCCGACCAGGCCCCGAGTACCTTGAACGATGCGACCGTCAACTGAGAGGCCCACACCGAGTCCCGCGCCGAGTGTCACCATCGCGGCGTTTGCGAGCCCGGACGCAGCGCCAAAGTGCTGTTCGCCGAGGAGGGCATAGTTGGCATCATTGTCGAATACGACGGGCCTTCCGAGTTCCTTGGCACATGCGTTGAAGAATCCGGGGGTCTCTATCTGCGGCAGGTTCGGGGCATTCGATACTGTGCCATGCTCTCGGCTTACCGCTCCGGGCAAGCCGAGAGCCACCGCGCCAACGTGGGGCCATTCTGCGCCGGATGTGTGGCGTGCGAGCGAGCCAATCCACACCGCGAGTTCCGAAGACGTGAGGTGGACGGGGTTCGGAAGGTCGATGCTGGAGACCGGGGAGGCGGTGAGGTCGACTAATACGCAACGGGTTCGCGACGCACCCATGTCGATCCCTAGTGCAAAGCTCTTGTCTGCCACGACGTCGAGAAGGACCTGACGTCGGCCGCGGCGCTCCTCCACTAACGCGGAGCCCTCGACGACGAACCCATCCACGATCAGCTGGTCGATAGTGCGCGAGACGGTAGCGGCAGATATGTCGGTTGCCTCGGCCAACTGCTTACGACTGGCCGGGCGCGACCGTAGTAGGGCACTTAGGACGCGGCCCCGGGTGGATTCTCGCATTTCGTACCACTACTCCTATTGCGTTCATGCTGATACCAAAGTGTAGGTGACAGTAGTGACAAGCGTGAACCGCTCAGATTCCAAGTGCTATCGGTGACGGGACGACTCAACGTTATCGTCGAGATCGTTGAAACTGCGAGACGCCGGTGACTTCGACGAGCGAAGGTTGGTGCTATTGGGAGGCCTGGGGGCACATGTTGGACACCACCTCGACAAGTAGTCGTCGGCGGCCACGCTCGTCTAAACCAAGTTCTTCTCGTCCGGAGGCGAGTCCATCAGAATTTTGTTGATCCACCACGCACACGGCAGGCGCCGTTCATATTTCAGCTATCTACTTGCGGCTGGATGGATGATTCTGCAATGGTCTTGTCAGTGTGGAGCCAGGGGGAATATGCGCATTTTCATCTCCAGAGAAGCCTGCGTTCGGAGTGCGATCGACTCCTGAACCACTTGGTGCTAGTGGCGCGTCGGCTCCCGTTCCGAGCGTTACATAACTGAGACATTTATCGCGTTGCTTTTTTTGCATGTTGCATGCAAACTAGGCTTAGGCGCAGATTCCACTGCGTCACCGAATCCATGAAACGAAACCTGAGGTGTCTGAAATGTTGTTCCGAACCCGTGCTTTGGCAGCCACTGTGGTTGCGAGTACCTTGGCAATGACCCTCGTCGCGTGCTCTTCCGACGCTGGGGAGTCAACTGTCCCAACCGATACCGTAATCGACCGCTTCGGCGAGATCACGGGAACCGTTGGGCCGAATGGCGAACAGCCCACTCCCTCCATGGAAGTCACCCTGACGGCAGCGCAGGAGGAGCAACTTCACGATGGCGGCTATGGCGCCGCGATTCTCTGGCACGAGTTGTCGGCATGGACTATCGCCATCCAGTCTGGCATCGAAGATCAGCTGGAAGAACTCGGAATTACTGTCGTGGCGACGGCTGACGCCAAGTTTGATCCCGCAACACAGGCAAACCAAATCGAGTCGGCTCTTGCGCTCTCCCCCGATGTGATCCTCGGCCAAGCAGTCGACCCAAGTACTGGTGCAACGGCGTACCAGCCAGCAGTTGATGCGGGAGTGAAGTTGATCTATGCGGATCAAGCTCCCGATGGTTTTACGTACGATGACCAGTATCAGGCGGTTCTTACGGATGATCTGTTTCAGATTGGTCAGCGGGCGGCACGGCAACTCGGTGAATCAATGGATGGTGAGGGCACGGTAGCGATCCTCTACTACGACGCTGATTTTCACGTGACCAACTTCCGTGACGCATCGTTCCTTCAGACTCTTGCCGCTGAATTTCCCGCCATTGAGGTGGTCGCGAAGAAGGGATTCTCGGACCCGAACAAAGCCGAAGAGATTGCAAACGCCCTTCTAGTCAAGTTCCCGGATCTGGGTGCGGTCTACACCTCCTGGGCGGTCCCAGCACAGGGTGTACTTGCGGCACTCAACGCTGCGGGCAACACCACCACCAGGATTGTGACAATCGACCTCGACGACACGATTGCCGCGGATCTTGCTTCTCCAGATGGGCACACGGTTGGGATTGTCGCCGACAAAGCCTACGAGTATGGTCGCGCCATGGCGCGAGCTGCTGGGCTTGCAATCCTTGGTGAATCCGGTCCGGAATTTGGTGTCACAGACTCGGTGACCGTCACCAGTGACACATTGGCCGAGGGTTACGCCGCTTGGAATGAGGAAGTGCCGGAGAGCGTGCTTGCAGCCGGGAGTTGATCTTTGCCGCTGGTTTGCTTGGGTGCAACCCCGCATCCAAGCAAACCAGTCAAACCAATGTCGGGCTTCAACGCCCAGACAACATTGACAGGTCCGAGATGCCCCCACTCAGGAAACGACTATGAAGACACTTCTCAACTTCCACACTCACCAGAGCACTATGCAGCGCGTTTCCACTGCTATCGGCACTAGGCCCGAGGATCAGGCTTCGGAGAAGCCACTGACGCCACGGAGCCGAGCGACAAGGAGCATGTACTCCGATCGAGGTAACGCTACCCGGATACCGCTCCGCTTGGCTTCAGATGCCTTTGGAGTCACGAGCATCCTCCTATCAACCAGAGCGAAGAGCGCGGGGAGTCCAGCAGTATGACCGTCGTTTCTAGAGCATCCCGAGACGTATTGATCGGGGGCGTTGACATGGGCGGAACTAAGATTCTCGTTGGTCTTGGCGACAAGCATGGCAAGTTGCTGGCCGAAGTAGAACTCGCCACTGAAGGTGCGCAAGTGCTCGGCAGAACGATTACCTGTGCATTGGCTGGCCTCGCGCAGACACTAGATCGCCAGATAGAAGAGATCGCAGCGGTAGTTATCGGAGGTGCTGGGGTAGCTGGCACAGACGGTAGATTCGAGTTTGCGCCCAACATTCTCGATCTAGCCGATCAGAATCTCTCGGCTGAGATCGCTGCTGCAACAGGCGCTACGGTTCTCCTCGAGAACGATGTCAATATCGCCGCGATCGCAGAATTGATACATAGCCAGGAAACTGACTTCTGCTTCGTTTCGCTTGGCACGGGCGTGGGTATGGGCATCGTCGTGAACGGAACCCTTGTTCGTGGATCGCGGGGGGCTGCAGGCGAGATCGGGCTCTTGCCAATCGTCAAGGATCCCTTTAATGTCGCCAACCAACGGCGAGGAGCGTTTGAAGAAGCGGTCGCGGGCGAAACCATCTCAAGTCGCTACTTCGCTGCAACCCAAGCCGCAGTGACTCCTTCAGGAGTGTTCGGGTTGGCAGCGAAAGGTGATGTCGCAGCGATTGCGGCGATCGATGATTTCGCGAAATCAGTCGCACAAGGTCTATCCGCGGTGACCGCAATCATCGATCCAGCATTGATTATTCTTGGTGGGGGAATTGGTCGGCGCCCCGATCTTCTGCCGCGCATTAGACATTGGATTGAATTGCTGGGAGTTCGGGATCTGCAGGTCCGCATCACGACGCTCGGGCCAGTCGGCCCGGTGCTTGGAGCTTTGCATCTCGCTAGCGAGCATGTTCTAAAGGAAAGTAGAGATTAATGACCCAGAGTCTCGAAAGGACCCAAGCTGACGTGCGAGTTGCTCGCTTGAAGGCCATTCCATGGACGAATTATGTCGTATACATCGGGTTCGTTTTGGTTTTCGTGTTCTTCGCGATCACGCAAACATCGTATTTCTTGACTTCTACGAACCTTACGAACATCGTTGTTCAGGCCGCGCCCATTACAATTATGGCAATCGGTACAGTCTTCATGCTTTCACTTGGCGAGATTGACCTATCCATTGGATCCATTGTTGCATTATCGGCACTCTCGGCCGCCTTAATACTTGAAAGTACTCAGCAGTGGTGGATTGGTGCGCTGGCTGGGCTCGCGACTGGCGCCATCGTAGGTTTCGTAAATGGCGTTTTTGTTACGTATGTTCGTCTACCATCTTTCCTCGTGACCCTCGCAACAATGGGGCTTGTGACGGGTATCGCTCGTCAACTAACTAATCTCCAATCCGTGCCGGTCCATGACAACATATTTGTTTGGATATTTGGTGGAGGAAAACTGTTAAGTGTTTCGATTCTAATATGGTGGACTGTTGTAATTGTTTTGGTCGGTTGGCACCTCTTGAGCCAACGGCGATTCGGTGCGCATGTACTCGCCATCGGAAATAGCGTGAATGCGGCGCGAGTCTCCGGAATCATACTGAATCGTGTGAAGATGACTGTGTTCATTATTAGCGGCACCGCGGCGGGATTGGCGGGCATTCTTTACGACGGGCGACTCGGTGGGGCGCGCTACTCCTTGGGCGACGCGGACCTCATGTCGGTTCTCGCCGCGGTGATCATCGGAGGAACTGCGCTGATGGGCGGCAAGGGCTCGATCATTGGCGCGCTGGTCGGTTCGTTGCTCATGTCAATGATTAATAACGGGCTCATTCTCGCGGGGCTCAACGTCTCGCAACAGATGATTGTGCGAGGCATCATCATCCTGGTCGCAGTATCGCTGTCGCTCCGCGGCAAGAAGAGCCAATAGGGGGTTCACGATGTTTCTTGACTTAATACGCCGCCGTAATCCGAACCTGCTGCGCGACGCCGTGACCTTGCATCGTACTGGCGCGATCCCGCCGAACACATCGGTGATCGACCTCGACGCGGTCTCCAGGAACGCTGGAGCCTTCGCCGACGAATCGGCGCGCTATCGGCTCAAGCCTTTTGCCATGACAAAGCAGATCGGGCGCAACCCGGATGTGTCCGCCGCCGTTGCCGCACAGGGCATCACGCACGCGGTTGGGGTGGACCTTGAGGGCGCGATCGCCGCGCGCGCGGGGGGATTCAGCATCGGCCACCTTGGGCACTTGGTTCAGATCCCTCGTCACAGTGCCCCGATGGCGTCGGCCCTCGAGCCATTGTTCTGGACCGTGTTCAGCATGGACAAGGCTCGTGAGGCGGGCACGGCAGCTGCCGCAGCCGGCCGTACACAAGACATCCTGTTGCGTGTTTCCGCGCCAGGAGACCGGTTCTATCGTGGTCAGGAGGGGGGCTTTGATGCCGACAGCGTCGTGGCTGTCGCGGACGCGATAGACGCCATTGACGGGTTGCGGTTCGCTGGCGTCACCTCGTTTGCGGCCACGCTGTTTGACGCAGCGGCTGGAGTCGCTCGGTCGACGCCAAATCTCGCGACGTTGACGCGCGCGAAGGAGCGACTGATCGCTGCGGGGCGCGAGAACGTTGAGCTCAACGCCCCTGGCACAACGTCAGTGTCGGTGCTCGCGACACTCGCGGCGGCCGGCGCCACACAGGTTGAGCCGGGACACGGGCTCACGGGTACGACGCCGTTGCATGCGGTGCGCGACCTAGTTGAGGAACCGGCGATCGTGTACATCTCTGAGGTGTCCCACCTGTGGGGCCCGGATGCCTACGTGTTTGGAGGCGGACTGTACGTCGACCCGGTACTGGGTTCGTCGAACACACGTGCGGTCGTCGTCGGGGATGGGACGGACCCCGTGGAAGTATCTCCGCGTGCCGTCGAAATGCCGGCTGACAACGCCATCGACTACTACGCGACAGTGCGCGTCGATGCCGGTCCCGTCGCCTCGGGTGACTCCGTGGTCTTCGGTTTCAGGCCACAGGTATTCGTCACCAGGGGGCATACCGCCGCCGTGAGCGGAATCGGTACTGGCTCACCTCGGGTGCACGGGATCTGGTCAGCCGACGGATCCGCACCTATCACCATCGATGAGGCACTTGCCGCCCGGAGGGCATGAAATGAACACCGCCACTAGTATCAGCCCGCTCAAGCTCACGGGAATCTCCAAGCGCTTTGGCGCAGTGACTGCGATCAAACGGTTCGACCTCGAAGTAGAGCCCGGCGAGATTGTTGCGCTCGTGGGCGACAACGGCGCGGGAAAATCGACGCTCGTGAAGATCATCTCCGGGCTCTACCAGCCCACCGAGGGCCGGATCTTCATCAATGGCGAGGAGGCACGTTTCTCCGATCCGTCTGACGCCCGCGCTACGGGTGTGGAGGTCGTGTATCAGGACCTTGCCCTAGTCGATCTGCAGCCGGTCTATATGAACCTGTTTTTGGGTCGCGAACTGACCAGGGGGCCGCTGAAGATTCTGGACCGCGCGCGGATGGCGCGTGAAACTCAAAGCCTCGTGGACGAGCTGGAGGTTCGGATCCCATCCGCGAAGGCGCAGTTGTCGGACCTTTCCGGTGGCCAGCGTCAAGGCATCGCCATCGCGCGCGCCACGCACTGGGCATCGGGCTTGGTGTTGATGGACGAGCCGACCGCGGCGTTGGGCGTTGCGGAGACTGCCAAGGTTGAGGAAACGATCCTACGGCTCAAGCGTCGTGGTGCGGCCATCCTGATTGTGAGTCACAATATGGAGCAGGTGTTCCGCATTGCGGATCGTGTGACTGTGTTGCGCAGGGGGGTCCAAGTTGACACTGTTCCCGTCGCGCAAACGAGCCACAACGACCTCGTCGCGATGATTACGGGATTAGCAACGTGATCGGCACTCAGCCTGGCGAGCTCATGCGATCGGAGATCGCAGAGCAGCCGGAATGCTGGGCGGAGCTCGCGACAACCCAAGCCGACAGTATTCGAGTTGCGGCACGCCTGCTGGCCGCTCCCAGCACGCGGCTCCTAGTCTTCGCCGCGCGTGGCTCATCGGACCATGCCGCCCAATACGGACAGTACCTTGCGCACACCACCATGCGGCTACCAGCGATGCTCGCCACCCCCGCATCCATCACCATTGACGGCGCACACCTGAGGTATCCGGGAGCAGTGATGATCGCGGTGTCGCAATCGGGCGAATCACCCGATCTGCTCGCGACGGTCGCGGACGCAAAGTTGGGCGGCACTCCGGTCATTGCGTTGACCAACAACCCGTCGTCCCAGCTTGCGGCGATGGCGGACGTCCACGTCAACCTGAGCGCTGGCCCCGAGAATTCGGTCGCGGCAACCAAAACATACACAGCCGAATTGCTCGCGCTCCTCCTCATCCTGACGAAGGCCTCCGCGGCGCCCGACATTGACCTTCACGCGCTGTGTCATGATGCGCGCGCCCTGCTTGCCGTTGCCGACAAAAATGTTGGTCAGTGGGGTCGTGACCTGGGGGCAGGGCAGCGCCTGCTGCTCGTCGGACGCGGCACGTCAATGAGCTCGGCCAAGGAGGGTGCACTCAAGTTGATGGAAACTTGCGCAGTGGCCGCGTCGGGCTGGAGCGCAGCTGACGCTACGCATGGTCCGCTGGCTCAGGTCGTGAACGGCACACCCGTGATCACGTTTGCCGCGGGTAGCGGCAGGAACTCCGTGACCGCATTCGCTTCGCTAGCCGCCGCAAACGGTGCCAAGGTGATCTCAGTGCTCGAGGGTATTCCGGACGCCGTTGCTACATGGGGCGCAGGCGTGGTGTCGCGACCGTCGCCAGCGTTGGCGCCGCTACTCGAGATTCTCCCGATGCAGCGCGTCGCGCTTGAACTGGCATTGCAACGTGGGCTTAACCCGGATGCCCCGGCGGGGCTTCGCAAGGTCACCCTTACGCACTGACCTGGCGACCTACGCGTCGTCCTCAAAGAGCAGCGCTTCGAGGTCGTAGAGCATTCCCACGCCGTCGCTGATTACGTCCGAGTTCTCGGTGCGCACTCCGTACATGAGCCAGCGCAGCAGCGCCATCTCGGAGGCGAGCCGTGCACGGTCAAGCAGGTGAGGGTCGCGCACCTCTCTCCTAGCGGCGGTGTACGCCTCGGTGATCGTGTCGAGCACGTCCGAGGAGGCCGATGCGACGAGCCAGGCCAGGTCATCGGCCGGATCCGCGACGCGCGCGTCCATCCAGTCGACTACTCCGGTGACGTGACCCTCAGAAACCATCAATTGGTGCTCACCCATGTCACCGTGCACCACGGTGGTCTCGAACCTCCACCAAGCAACGTTTTCGAGTTGGCGTTCCCAGCGGTCGGAAAGGCGTGGCGGTACCTTGCCGGTCTGTACCCCGGCATCGAGCTCGGCCATACGCCGTTCGCGGTAACTCTCAGCGCTGTACGCGGCCAGCCCCTGATCCTCGACGAGTGACGGCGGGAGTTCGTGGATCTGCGCGAGGGTTCTTCCAAGCGCGGCAGTCAGACCAGGCCCTGGCTGGAGGCTCGCGAGCACCAGCGGCGCCCCCGGAACCTCAGAATAAACGATTGCGCGGCCGCCCTCGGTCAGTGGAGCCGCGCCGGCGGGGTAGGGCACGTCGAAGTCGATTAGTCCCGCATCCTTGGCTCGGGCGAGCGCGATGAGAAGTCCCTTCTCGGCTTCGAGTGCGGCGCCCGCAGTTGCGCGCCTGGGGGCACGCACCACCCAGCGCTTGCCGGTGGCGTCGCGCACGATCACCACGTCAAAGTCGCTGTCGGTATGGGGGCTTCGCAGGACGTCGTAGACGTCGAGCCCGGGCACGGCGACGGAAGCCAGGGCAGCAAGCGCGAGCGGAGAACGTGGCACCTGCTCAACGTAGAGCGAAAAAGCGCCAATTGCCACAGTCCACGCCGCCCGCATAACCAGGAGATGCTATGCCACCGAGCGCTGAGTTCGTGCGCATGCCCCGTGCGAGATGTTCTGGCGCGGTGGCGTACCGTGTGGGAGTGCCTTCACACCACCCGCTTATGGACCCCCTGACGGTTGACCGTTCCGCGATCCTACGCAAGTCCTTGGTCCCCGCGTCGTGCCACGCCATCATCGTGCGCGACGGTGCGGTTTTGGTGCGTGACGGGCGTCTCGTGGAGCGGGTCCCCGGCGAGCATCCCGAGGCTTCGCTTTCCGTGTACCTGGGCCGTGACGGCGACCGTGACCTCGTAGCGCTCGTGCCCACCGAGGCATCGGCCGCCAAGGGCGACGCGGCCACGAACGGGAGCGACGACTCGGCAGCGGGGGCAACTACCGGTGGCGAACAAATGATGGGATTGCGTGACGCGATCCGCGTTTTTCTCGACGCGGGCGAACCGGGCGCTCGCGATAGCGAACTTGCCTCGACGGCGGTCGCCATCACCACGTGGCACACCAATCATCAGCGGTGCGCACTGTGCGGCGAGCCAACGCGACCCACCTCAGGCGGCTGGGTTCGCAGATGCGACTCGGATGAACGTGACCACTACCCGCGCACCGATCCGGCGGTCATCGTCGCGATCACGGACACGCAGGACCGGCTGTTGATGGCGCACGCGTCGTACTGGTCCGCTGGCCGGTTCTCGCATCTGGCGGGCTACGTCGAGCCGGGGGAGTCGTTCGAGCAGGCGGTTCACCGCGAGGTGTTCGAGGAGGCGTCACTGAAGGTCCGCGACCTCGAATACGTGGGCTCGCAGCCGTGGCCGTTCCCCGCGTCGATCATGGTGGGATTCACGGCACGCACCGACGACCCGCGCTTCTTGCTCGATGACGACGAGATTACCGAGGCCCGCTTCGTGTCGCGCGCGGAACTCGCTGCGCTAGTGGCCGACGGCACCATGATCGTTGCTCCCGCAGGGTCCATCGCCCGCCGGATGATGGAAGACTGGTACGGCGGGCCGCTCGTCTGACCCCGCTGCGTGAGGCTGCGTGACGCTGCGTGAAGGCCCTGCGCTACACCTGCTTGGTAGGTCCCTGAGTGTCGCGCCAGCTGAACTCCGGGGCATAACCCAGCATCCGCTTTGCCTTGTCGATGCCCAGGAGCGTCTCGTGCTCGCCGAGCTCTCGGGTGACCGGCACATCGGGAAAGTATTCAGCCACCAGTTGCGCGCTCGAGCGGGACATCACCGTGTCTGGTGACGCGATCACATAGGTCTCAAACCCCGTGCCGGCGTACTGAAGCCCCTTGAGGACGGCCTGCGCACCGTCGCGCGCGTCGATGTAGCCCCACAGGTTCCAGATGCGCTGGGTGGGGTCCGCATCGAACGACGGGAAGTCGGCGTAGTCCTCGACGTCCATGACGTTGGAAAACCTCAAGCCCACGATTTTAAGTTCTGGATCCCAGCGCGTGAACTGGGCCGCCATCGTCTCCTCCAAGTGCTTGACCAGCGAGTAGTTTGATTCTGGCCGCGCGGGGTACTCCTCGTCCACAGGGACGTATGGGGGGTCGGTTGAGAACGGCAGTCCGAGTACCGTCTCGCTCGACGCGTAAACAATGTTTTTGATGCCCGCGCGCTTGGCTGCCTGGAAGACATTGAACGTCACGGCGATGTTGTGATGGAACGTGGCGACGTCCGAGTACAGGCCCGGGGCGGGAATCGCCGCGAGGTGCACCACCGCGTCGAGCGAGTCGTAGCGGTCATTGACGCCGATGAGCGCGTCGAGAGTCTGGCCGTAGTCGGTCAGGTCCACTCGCGTGAAGTCACCGCGCGGTTCTGGTGGGACGGCCGTGTCGAGCCGCGTGATGCGGTGGCCCTCGGCCTCTAGCCGGGCCACCACCGCGCGCCCGAGCTTTCCAGAACTTCCGGTGACGGCGACGTGAGTCATGACTAATCTCCTCGGGTTGTAACGGGCGGTGCTTCCATCCTAAGAGCCTGTGCTTGACGGGGTGACGGGGTGACGGACTCCGGGGCTCCCCGGGCTCCAGCACGCCAGGGCACCGGACCCATCCCATCTTGTGGAGACGGCGGCCACTGTCACCGGCGCCTGACACAATGCGTGTGATGTCTGCCGACGAAATTCTTGATGCCCTTGACCCCGAACAGCGCGAAGTTGCCACCGCGCTGCACGGTCCCGTGCGCGTACTCGCGGGCGCGGGAACCGGGAAGACCCGTGCGATCACACATCGCATCGCGTACGGTGTCCGGGTCAGCGCATACGACCCACAGACCGTGCTAGCGGTCACCTTCACGGCCCGCGCAGCGGGGGAGATGCGCCAGCGCCTGCGCGCACTCGGTGCCACCGGAGTCCAGGCCCGCACATTCCACGCCGCGGCACTGCGCCAGCTGAGTTACTTCTGGCCGCAGGTGGTAGGCGGGCAGGTCCCACAGATCGTCAGCCAGAAGGCGCAACTTGTGGGGCGCGCCGCGCGTCAGTCGCGGCTCAGTGTTGACCGGCTCACGGTGCGCGACCTCGCCAGCGAGATCGAGTGGGCCAAGGTGTCCATGATCGACCCAAGCGACTACGGCCACGTGATCGCCGACTCCGGTCGAACCACGCCCGCGGGCATCACGCCGGCGCAGATGGCCGACGTGATGCGCGCGTACGAGGAGGTCAAGACCGAGGCCGTGGTCTTGGATTTTGAGGACATCTTGCTGTTGTTGTCCAACATAATTGGCGATCATCCCGAGGTGGGCGACCAGATTCGTCGTCAGTACCGTCACTTCGTGGTGGACGAATACCAGGACGTCTCGACGCTGCAGCAGTTCCTGCTCGATCAGTGGCTGGGAGGGCGCGAGGAGCTGTGCGTAGTGGGCGACCCAGCACAGACTATTTATTCGTTCGCGGGCGCCTCTCCGGAGCACCTGCTTGGGTTCGCGCGGAAGTATCCCGAGGCCACGATGGTGCGCCTCGTGCGCGACTACCGCTCCACGCCGCAGGTGGTCAACCTCGCGAATGGACTCATGAATCAGCGTGGGGCGTCCCAGACCGGCGTCGAACTCGTGGCTCAGCGACCTTCCGGGCCCGAGGTCGCGTACGTCACCCATCCAGACGATGCTGCCGAGGCGGCCCGCACCGCGGAGGCCATTGGAGTCCTCATCGACGCCGGCATCTCGGCCCGTGAAATCGCCGTGCTCTACCGGATCAATAGCCAGTCTGAAGAGTTAGAGGACGCGCTGAGCAAACGCGGCATCGGATACCTGGTCCGTGGCGGCCAGCGATTCTTCGACCGCGAGGAGGTGCGCAAGGCGATTCTGCTCTTGCGCGGAGCCGCGGTCGCGCCGTCGGAGTCAGTGCTCGGCGAGCGTGTCCGCGAAGCGCTGATGGACGCGGGTTGGAGCGAGGACCCGCCATCTGCGCGCGGCGCGGTTCGCGAACGGTGGGATTCGTTACAGGCCATTGTGCAGCTTGCTGACGATTTTGCGGCCGAGGCCTCGGCTCACGCAGCCAGTCCGTCCACGTTGCGGGAGTTTGTCGAGCACCTTGGCGAGCGCGCCGTCGCACAACACGCCCCAGCGGTCGAAGGTGTCACGCTGACGACGATGCACGCGGCCAAGGGCCTCGAGTGGGATGCCGTGTTCATTGTCGGTCTCTCGGAGGGGCTCGTCCCCATCTCGATGGCGGAGACTGATGAGGCGGTGAGTGAGGAGCGCAGGCTCGTATACGTAGCCATTACGCGCGCGCGCGAGCACCTGACGCTGAGCTACGCCATGTCTCGCAAGGAAGGCGGTCGGGGGCATCGCAAGCGCACCCGGTTCCTCGAAAAGTGGTGGCCGGATGTGCGTCAGGCTCCCGCGCGACGAGCTTCGACGTCGTCCAAGTTGGCTGACCTTGACGTGGCGCAACTGCGTCTGTTCGACTCACTTAAAGCGTGGCGGCTCGAGATCGCTCAGGCGGACAGCAAGCCTGCCTTTACCGTATTGGTCGACTCAAGCCTGGTGCAGATCGCGACGAGCCGTCCTGGCACGTTGGGTGAACTCGCACGCGTCAACGGCATCGGTGCCTCCAAGCTAGAAAAGTATGGCCTCCAAATCCTCGAAATCGTCGCGGTTCACTAGCGGGTCGGCGCATCGGCACGACGGGTGTGGGGATACCGCGTGTTCGGTAACACGCGGACCGCCGCGCAGCGACGTGGTCCCTCCGTGCCCGGGGTTACCTTGAATAGGGCGCAACGATCCGCCAGGTTCCAGGCACTCGATGCGCCATTGGCGTGGATCGGCGCGATGCCCGTGTAGGTAACGCACGATTGCGTCGCAGGCCACGCCGGCGGCTATGGCTCGCACCGCGGCGGGGGCGTGTGGCAAGCGGGCGCCGCTGCACTGGAGTGCGACCAAGGGCCAGTCGGGGTCGAGTTCGGTGCGCCGGATACCCAGGCAGGTGATGCACGGCCCATGACCCGGAACTACGAGCGGACCGACCGTAATTCCCGTTTCGTCGCTGATGACCGGCAGGTGCGGTTGATCTGCTGCCATGAGGTCGTAGATGAGCGCGACGCTGGGGCCGCCGCTCGCGACGACTACCGCAACGTCGGTGAAGGAGTGAGCGCCGCTGTGGCCGGCCACCTGGGCGACCTGTGGCGCACGCCCGTTGATGTCACGCACTGCGGCTTGGGCGCGCGTCGCGCTCGCGGTGAGTGCCCCTGCCCCCAGCACCGACACTCGGGTGTCGTCGTCCACTACGACGCGGCCTACCCCCGCCTGCGCGAGGCACAGTGCGACCGCGGTCCCGAGGGTGTCTGCGCCAATCACGCAGACGCTTGACTCTCCCGCGGGAGTTCGCTTGCGGCGCTTTTGCGCGGGATGTGCCTCTTGGAGCAGCCCGCTCCGGCGCAGCCTGCGAACTACGTGCGGGTATTTCGCGGCGTCTGTCGGCGTGGGCCACGGCGGGCCTTCGAGCCGTGAGACGAAGGCAGCCTCGTCCGCAGTCAGGTCATCGAAAACTACGGGTTCCGCGAGGCCGATTCGTACGCGATTGCCGTCGAGCGCGAAGACCGCAAGGCCCTCCCGTAGGCGGGGGGCTGCGGGGTGCGCGAGATCGGCGGTAACGCGCTTGGCAGCTTTCATGGACCGAGCCTGACACCGTGACGTTCATCGTGGGCGCTATCCACAGGAACTGCGTCGTCGTCCGCCGCTTGGGCCCGCAGCAACACAAAACGGGCCGACCCTGATGGGTCAGCCCGTCTTGTGGCGCGCTAGGCGCTCGAAAGTGCTACGCCTTGCCGAGGATGCGGTTCAGCTTGGTGCCGCACTCCGGGCAGGTGCCCTTGGCCATGCGGCGACCGTTCTCGGAGATGACGACGTCACCCTCGGTGGTGCGCTTCTCCTTGCACTTCACGCAGTAGAACTCACCTGAATACTTTTCGCCCATGAGGGTCTCCTTTTCTAATGGCGCGGCTTTGAGGCCGCACATCCGTGGGCCACGCGGGCCCGTTCCCGATAAGCGTAGACGGAATTGAGCACAAAATGGTTCAATTCGTGTCTACCGTGTCGTGGGTGTCGCTACGAATCTCTTCCCGCGTTGCCAGCGGGGTCGTCATCAGGGTCGCCAGCCGAGCCTTCGTCGGATGCTTTTGCGGACTCATCGGCCGACTCGGCGGCAGGAGCGTCGCTTTCGCCTGTACCCGGTTCTCCGTAGCCGCCACTGAGTAGTTTCTTGAGCTCACGATCCATGTCGTCTGCGGAGTCACCGCCGCTGACGGCAGCGTCTACCCACGACTCCCAGGCACCCAAACCGGCTGCGTCCGGTAATAGGTCCGGGTGCGACCAGAACCGGTCGCGCCCATCGGGTCCGAGGCGCACCGCTAGGGTCGCCCACAAGGAGGAGGCGTCGCGGAGGCGTCGCGGCCTCAGCTCCAGGCCCAGCAGCGAGGCGAAGACGTCTTCCGCCGGTCCGCCCGACGCCCGGCGACGGCGCATCATCTCTCGGAGCTGCCCGATGTGCGGTAGATGTGGGGCGGCGGCGCGCGTAGTAACGTCGTCCACCCATCCCTCAATCAAGGCGAGCAAGGTCTCGATAGATTCGAGCGTCGCGGCCTGCGCCTCCGAATGCTCAGGGGCAAAAATGCCGCGGCTGAGGGCCTGCTGCAGTTTGGCGGGATCTCCCGCGCCAGCGTCGCGGACCGCCGAGTCGAGAGCCTCAGGGTCAATCGTGATGGTGCTCGCATACCTCTCGATGGCGCCATGGAGTTGCCCAGGGAGCCAGGGCGCAGCCGCGAAAAGGCGCACGTGGGCAGCTTCGCGCAACGCCACAAAGGTCCGCACCTCGTCGTCGTCGATGTCGAGGCCCTCGGCGAACTCCGCAATCGCGTGAGGCACCAGGGCGACGCGGGAGTCGGCCAGCAACGGAATCCCCAGGTCGGTGCCCCCGAAGGCCTCGCGCGCCATCTCGCCAGCGGCCTGACCCATATGCATGCCACACACGGTGGGGCTTACCGAGCTCATGATTCCCGATGCCTGGGCGGGGTCGATTCCGAGCGCCGCCAGTTCGTCGTCGCCTTCTTCCGGGTCGCCATGTTCGCCGCGTAGAACGCGGCCCAGCGCATGGGAGACGCTGACCGCCACCGGGCCTGCGAGTACACGCCACGTCGCCATGGTGGCTTCGACCCACTCGGCACGGCTCCACACCGCTGGCTGGAGCGACGAGGGGTCGAAGTCGGTCACCGCATCAAGCCACAGCTCTGCGCGAGACACGGCTGTGCGATGGGTGGCGGCGACGGACGCGGTGATGGTGGGATCGCCACCCTGCGCGGCGACGCCGCGCGCGACATCATGGGCGAGCGACCAGTTGACGTCCTCGCCTTCGCTCTGCGCCATTAACTGACGGATTTGTGACAGGACGTGGTCCATCATTCCCGGGTTGGCTGCCATCCCTGAGGCGTTCGCGAGCGCCGCGGGGTCCATGCCCATGCGTTGCAACTCCTCGAGCGCATCGTCGGCGTCTTCGCCAAATAACTCACGGAGCAGTTTCATCCAAGGGGTGGTGTCGTCGTTCACGAGGCCTCCAGTGCGCATCGGTCGTCGAGGTCGACGCCCGCTTGTTCCAAGGTAACGTTCGCGCGGGGTGATTCGGCGCATCGTTCGCTATAAGCAATGATGGGGGGCGTGACCACTCCGCCGACCCCGCCGCTTGCGCCTGCGCGCGCCCAGGGTGACACATCCGAGCCATCGCCTCCTGCGGAGCCCCCCGCCCCCGCGCCTACGCGCCGCTCAGCGGTGATGTCAGCGACCGGGTTGGCCACGTCCATCCTGATAGCAGTGCTGACGGTGCTGCCCTCGCCCTTCGCCATCGGCGGCCCCGGGCCGACCTACGACACCCTCGGGGTGGATGAGAGTGGCAAGCCACTGGTGGAGATTGAGGGAGCGCCCACGTTTCCGGCTTCAGGCGAGTTGAGGTTGACGACGGTCTCGGTGAGCCGCGGTGGTTCGAACATATTCACCATGGGAAGCGTGCTCGCAGGATACTTTTCTCCGCACAAATACGTGGTGCCCGAGGAATTCGTCTTTGGCGACCCCGATCAGGAAGCGGAATACGACCAGCAGGCCCAGCAAGATTGGATCACGTCGCAAGAGAGCGCGACTGTCTCGGCACTCGAGGAACTCGGCATGCCGGTGCCCGCGAGCATCCGTATCGCAGGGGTTCAGGACGACTCGAACGCCGTTGGCCTGCTTGAAGAGGACGACGTGTTGGCCGCGATCGACGGCACGCCCATCGCCACCTATAAGGAGATGTCCGAGGCGGTAAAGGCACACGAACCCGGCGACACGATCGACGTGACTGTCACGCGTGATGGTGAAACTGTCACCGAGTCGTTCAAAATACTGGACGACGGTGATGGCGCCCCAGTCATGGGAGTCTGGATTGACCCCACGTTCAACATCCCGATCGATGTCACAGTCCAGATCGACCGCGTAGGCGGCCCCAGCGCCGGAACCATGTTCTCTTTGGCTATCATGGACAAACTCACGGAGAAGGATGAACTGACCGGTCAGAACGTGGCGGGCACCGGCACAATCGATGCCGATGGTGACGTCGGCCCGATCGGTGGCATCCAGTTTAAGATGGAAGGGGCCCGCGAGGCGGGTGCCGAGTACTTCCTCGCGCCGATCGAGAATTGCGACGACGTTCGCGGGCACGTTCCACAGGGTCTAAGCGTTTTCAGTGTGGACAACCTGGACGACGCCTACGCTGCGGTAGAAAGCATCGGCAAGGGCGAGACCTCCGGACTACCCATCTGCTAGCGCACGTGGGACGCTTGATGCCAAGCAGGACTTTTTAGTAACCCGGACTTCAGCAAAGGAAATATCAGTGACCTCCGAGCCCAACCGCACTTCCCGGCCGCAGCCCATGGCGACTCCGCCCAAACGCCGCTCACCCCTACTCATAGCGTTGTTGGCTGTCGCGGTGCTGGTGGTCGCGGTGGTGATCACCGCAAATATCTGGACCGAGGTGGTCTGGTATCAGCAGTTGGGCTTCACGGACGTGTGGCGCACGCAGTGGATCACACGGATGGCGCTGTTCCTGGGATTCGGCGTGCTGGCGGCCTTCGCGGTGTGGATCTCGCTGTGGCTCGCGCGCAGAGTGCGCCCCGCTCCCTCGACCCAGCGCTCTGCGCTCGACCAGTACCGCGAGCAGATCGAACCACTCGAGCGCATCGTCATGGTCGCGTTGCCGATCTTTGTGGGCCTGATTGCGGGTGCCGCGATGTCGTCAAACTGGAAGGGCGTGCTCGCGTGGCTCAATCAGGAGTCGTTTGCCTCTGCTGACCCACTGTTCGGACTGGACGCCTCTTTCTACGTCTTCACGCTGCCCGTGTTGCGTTCGTTCGTGGGCTATTACGTGGCCATCATGATCGTGTGCACGCTGCTCGCAGCGTTCGTTCACCTGCTCTACGGGGGGATAGCTGGCGGCAGTCGCAAGTTTGTCGCCTCGGGTGGGGCTCGCATTCACCTGGCGGTCATGGGCCTGCTCGTGATGCTCGGTATTGCCGCGAATTACTGGCTCGACCGTTACGCGCTACTCAACAACCAGGGTGATCGTTTTTACGGAGCGTCATACACCGACGTCAACGCGATTCTTCCCGCGCGCGGAATCCTCGCGGGTATCGCGATCCTCGTGGGGCTCGCGTTCCTCGTCGTCATCTGGCAGGGCGACTGGCGCATTCCTGCGCTCGGCGTGGGGCTCATGGTACTCAGCACGATCGTAGTGGGTTGGGCCTACCCTGCCGTCGTGCAGCGCTTCCAGGTCGAGCCGAACGCGCAGGAGCTCGAGGCGGAGTATATTCAGCGCAACATTGACGCGACTCGGTTCGCGTACGGCCTGGACGACGTCGAGGTCACGCAGTACGACGCGAAAACCGAGGCGCAGGGTGGTGCGCTACGGGCAGACGCGGAGACAACCACGCAGATTCGGTTGCTCGACCCTAACGTCGTGTCCCCTGCTTTCCAGCAGCTCGAGCAGAACAAGCAGTATTACAACTTCGCTAGCACCCTCAACGTCGACCGCTACGACATTAATGGCGAGCTGCGCGACACGGTCATCGCGGTGCGTGAACTTAACCTCGACGGACTCGGTGACGAGAACCGTAACTGGGTGAACGACACCACCGTCTACACGCACGGCTTCGGCGTTGTCGCCGCATACGGAAACAGGACTCAGCGGGACGGGCAGCCGGACTTCTACGAAGGCGGCATCCCGTCTGTGGGCGAGCTCGGCAAATACGAGCCGCGCATCTACTTCGGAGAGACCACGCCGCCGTACTCCATCGTCGGCGCGCCCGCTGGCACCACTCCGTGGGAGTTGGACTACCCCACAGACAGTGCCGACGCGGTCCAGGGCAACCAGGTCAACACCACGTACGCGGGCGAAGGTGGCCCCAGCATCGGCAGTACGTTTGCCAAGCTCATGTACGCGATCAAGTTTGGTGAGGAGCAGATTGTCTTCTCCGACCGCGTCACTCCCGATTCGCAGATTCTCTACTATCGCGAGCCGCTGGAGCGCGTCGCACGGGTTGCGCCGTATCTCGAGCTTGACTCCGCGGCATACCCCGCGGTCGTGGATGACCGTGTGGTGTGGATCGTCGACGGGTACACCACGACGACTCAGTACCCGTACTCCGGGTCGCTCGAGTCGCCGAGCTTGTTCGCTGGCTCGGAGGACCGCCTGAGCCCGGCGCGCCTGAACTATATGCGCAACTCCGTCAAGGCCACTGTGGACGCTTATGACGGCCACGTCACGCTTTACGCGTGGGATCCTGAGGATCCGATCATTAAGACGTGGCAGAACGTGTTCCCGAACGATCTGAAGCCCATATCTGACATCTCGGCGGAGCTCATGAGCCACCTTCGCTACCCGCAGGATTTGTTTACGGTGCAGCGTTACCAGCTCACCAGTTACCACGTCGACGACGCGGCATCGTTCTACTCGGGGCAGGACTTCTGGCGCAACCCGTCCGATCCGACCCCCGGGGGCAGTGGCCCACAGCCGCCCTATTACCTGACGTTGCAGATGCCGGGTCAGAAAGATCCGTCATTCTCGCTGACGAGCTCGTTCATCCCCGGGGGTAACTCGGACCGAAACGTGCTGACGGGTTACTTATCGGCGGATTCTGAGACCGGCAATACTGCTGGTGAGGTCGCGGCTGGTTACGGGCAGTTGCGTTTGCTCGAGTTGCCACGCGACACGACCATTCCGGGACCCGGTCAGGTTCAGAACAACTTCAACTCCAACTCGGACGCGCAGACCACGCTGAACCTGCTCAGGCAGGGTGAGACTGAGATCATCAACGGCAACCTGCTGACGTTGCCGGTGGGTGGCGGACTGCTGTACGTGCAACCGGTTTACGTCCAGTCGAGTGCAGGCACGCAGGTGCCGCTGTTGCGGAAGGTCTTCGTCTCTTTCGGTAACCAGGTGGGCTTCGCTGACACTCTGCAAGGCGCGCTTGACCAGGTGTTTGGCAAGGGCGCCGCGGTGACCACGGACCCTGAAACTGGCGAACCCATCGTCACGGACACCGCGACTCCCGAGCCGCAAGCGACGGATCCGGGCACCTCTGAGCCAGAAGCCACGGATCCAGTTACGCCGACGAACGCAGATGAGCGCGCACTCCGCAGCGCCCTAGCCAAGGCGCAGCAGGCGATTGAGGACGGTCAGATCGCGCTCAAGACGGGCAACTTTGGGGACTACGGCGACGCGCAGCAGGCGCTATCAAGCGCGTTGCAGGACGCTATTGCCGCTGAACGTCGCATCCAGGATGCCAGCGGAGGTCCGATCGAAGAGGTCCCCACGCCGGGTGTGAGTCCCGCTCCAGCAGCGAGTCCCACTGCTAGCGCGGATGCCACAGCAGGTGGCTCTTCGTAGG
>Ga0307486_1001165_pt1 | contig 20954 bp, 21 predicted proteins | sample CBIW02metaG_FD_203663 | JGI IMG/M metagenome (GOLD analysis project Ga0307486, IMG submission 203663) | Sea-ice brine microbial communities from Beaufort Sea near Barrow, Alaska, United States - CBIW 0.2 | ecosystem: Environmental > Aquatic > Marine > Coastal | place: USA: Alaska | collected...
GGTAACGATGGACGTCGCGATAGTCGACCCCACGGTAACCGATCCGGCGCGCCACGATCTGGTGGTCGACCCACCGGTGGGCGACCAGGTGAGGGACGACCAAGCGATGGAAAGCCACGCCGCGACAGCGCGGCAGGCGGACCCGCTCGCGGCAAGCCGGCATCCGGCTCTGACCGCCCCGACCGCAATGACCGATCAGCGCGCCCCGAGCGCGGCGATCGCCCAGCGCGTCCCCAGCGGAACGACGGTTCGGGTCGACCCGAACGCGGAGGACAGCGCGACCGCGGTGCCCGCAACGATGGGCCCCCCGAGAAGCGTTTGTGGACCAAGGGCGGAACCCCCGCGCGCGGAGACCGTGACTCAAGTGAACGCGAACCAGAAGAGGATCGCGATCCTTTCGGCATCCGCTCGGTCCGTGCGTACCACCAGGCACCCGAGATTCCCGAGGGCATCACGCCCAAAATGCTCGACCGCATTGCCCTCAACGAACTGAAAACTCTGAGCAAGGAAAACGCTGAAGGCGTAGCACTGCACCTTGTCATGGTTGCGCAACTCATCGAAGACGATCCTGAGCTTGCCCATCAGCACGCGATCTCGGCTGCACGTCGTGCCGGCCGGATCGGTGTTGTCCGCGAGACTCTCGCGATCACCGCCTATGCGACCGAGGACTACGCACTCGCGCTTCGCGAACTGCGCACCTACCGCCGTATTTCTGGTCGCGATGACCAGCTGCCGATGATGGTCGATAGCGAGCGGGGCCTCGGGCGTCCCGAGCGCGCACTCGAGCTGGGGCGTTCCGTGCGCCGCAGCACCCTGTCAACCGGCGTGCAGGTCGAACTCGCGATCGCCATGTCTGGTGCACGACTCGATCTCGGCCAGGCCGAAGAAGCGCTCGTAGAGCTGCAGATTCCGCAGCTCGACCCAACGAAAGCTTTCAGCTACAGCCCAGCGCTCTTTGGCGCTTACGGCACCGTTCTCGAGGAACTCGGTCGCGAAGACGACGCTGCAACGTGGTTTGACCGCGCCGATGTTGCTGAGGATGCCCTCAACGATGACGACCAAGCGACCATCGAAATTGTTGAAGAAGAGCTCGAGTTTGACGATGCTGCACAGGGTGATGATGCACAGAACAATGAGCGTGTGGAAGAAGCTGACCAAACCGAAGACGGTAACGGTGAGCGCTAAAACACCCCTCGATGGTGTTGAACTTGTACTCGCCGATCTCGATGGCGTTGTGTACCGCGGGCCGGATGCGATCGAGCATGCTGTCGAGAGCCTCAACGCGATCGACGCAGCGCAGGTTGCCTACATCACCAATAATGCGTCCCGCACCGACAAGTCTGTCGCTACTCATCTGAGTGAGCTCGGGCTGCATGTCGAGCCCCGCGATGTTGTGACCTCACCGCAGGCCGCGATCGGAGTCCTCCGCGAAATCGTTGCTCCAGGCTCAACGATTCTGGTCGTGGGGGGAGACGGACTTACCGACGAACTCGACAAAGCCGGGTTTGTTGTCACGCGCTCGGCAGAAGATTCGCCCGCCGCCGTCGTTCAAGGATTCGCCCCGGATGTCGCTTGGGTGCACCTTGCCGAGGCCGCATTCGCGCTCAAGGGCGGCGACGCCGGCATCCCCTGGATTGCGACAAACACCGACTGGACGATTCCCCAAGCCCGAGGCACAGCGCCGGGGAACGGAACACTCGTCTCCGCAGTACACACCGCCGTCGGCCGCCTTCCGATCGTCGCAGGCAAACCCGAAGTTGCGATTTTCGAAGAAGCATTCACCCGCTACGAGTCACGGGCAGCGCTCATGATTGGCGACCGCCTCGACACCGACATTCTCGGCGCAAACAAGGCCGGCATCCCATCACTACTCGTACTCACCGGCATCGACCAGGCCAAGCAAGTGCTCGCGGCAATCCCCGAAGAGCGTCCGACGATGATCGTTGACGACCTGCGGGGGCTACACGAGCCGTATCCAGAGACCGTGGTCACGCAGGACGGCGCCGCCGTAGTGACGACAGTGGGAACGGCGAGTGTGCGCCTCGAAGCACAGCGGTTGACCGTGACGTCGGCCGGAACATCCATCGACCGATTGCGCGCAGGCGCAGCAGCAATTTGGAACTCAGGGAGCGCCATCTACGCCCTCGAGGTTCCTGCGGAGCTATATTCGTGAGTATGAGCGATGAATCACGCGTCGACGGACTGATGTCGCGACTGAGCCTGATCGAGGATCAGCCGCTCGAGACACGAGCTGCCGCATTCACCCAGATTCACGACGAACTGCAGCAGCAGCTTGAGGGCAAGGACGCGTTTTCCCGCAATGGATAGCATGCGCCTAGATGCGGCACTCGCTGCTCGCGGGCTTGCGCGTTCACGCACGCACGCCGCGAAGCTCATTGCCGACAACCTCGTGACGGTCGCGGGGATTCCTGTACCCAAAGCGTCAACGCCTGTGAACGACGATCACGTGATCGAGGTCGCGGCGACGGACCACTATGTCAGTCGCGCCGCCCACAAGCTCGTTGCCGCCCTCGACACCTTTGGCATTGATGCCTCTGGCACCCTTGCTCTCGATGTTGGCGCATCCACTGGCGGCTTCACTCAAGTGTTGCTCGAACGCGGCGCGCGCGAAGTCATCGCGCTTGATGTTGGCCACGGGCAACTCGTCGACCTGATCCGGTCGGATGCTCGAGTGCGCACTATTGAGCGAGAGAATGCCCGCTACCTCACGGCAGAGTCACTTGCCGAGCTGAGCGGGACATCCGAAGCTCCCACCCTCGTGGTCTCCGATCTGTCGTTCATTTCGCTGCGCACGGTACTGCCCGCTCTTCACGCGTCAGTGGCCGCTGATGCAGACTATGTTCTGCTCGTTAAACCCCAGTTCGAAGTGGGGCGCACCAACATTCGCGAGGGCATCGTGCATGGGTCGGCACTGCGCGACGAAGCGATCATGGGCGTGCTGTGGGCAGCCTGGGATCTGGGACTCGGCACCGCCGGCGTCATCCCGTCCCCCATTGCGGGAAACGCGGGAAACCGTGAGTACCTTGTCTGGCTGAACTCCCGATCGGGCAGCAACCCGACAGAATGGATTAACCGCGTCTCCGCAATCGCCTAGCTTCTAAGGCTCCGAGCTAGTTGCTGCTATTCGTTCCTTCTATGGCTGCCAGCGCGGCGAGAAGGTGTTTATCAGCATGGTCTGCAACGCCCTGTATTTCCGGGGCGGTGCTCAGCTGGACCATGGTTTGTGGATCGATCGCTTGAATCGTGGTGGTCTGCGCCGATGGGCTTCGGCGGATGACGACATTGCACGGGAGCAGCAGTCCCATATCAGGTTCTGCGGCGAGGGCTTTTTCGGCGAGAACCGGGTTGCATGCGCCCAAGATCACGTAGTCGCCGAGCGTCTGTGCGCTCTCAGCGCCAAGCTTTGTTTCGAAGGTCGCGTTGATGTCGATTTCGGTAAGAACTCCAAACCCTTGGTTTGCGAGTTCTTCCTTCACCCTGGAGACTGCTTCCTCGTAGGGCAACGAGACGGTGATGGTGTGTGCGTAGTTCATAGTTATCTCCTTAGTTGTTAGCTTGCATTGATGATTCCCATCATCCCGTTGTCTTCGTGGTCGAGGATGTGGCAGTGGTAGACGGTTTTTCCGCTGTAGTCCTCGAACGCGATCCGCACGCGCGTGGTGCTGCGTGCGGGAATGTTCACGACGTCTTGCCACAGGAGGCTGTCGACGGGCTGCCCATCCTGTTCGATGATTTGCATCGGCCAGACGTGCAGGTGCAGCGGATGATCGAGAGTGCTGGTGTTTGTCAGCAGCCATTCCTCGACACTGTCGAACTGCACGGTGGTGTCGATGCGGCTGGCATCGAATTGGCGGCCATTGATCGTGGGTGTCATCATGCCGCCACCCATCCCGCCACCCATTCCCATGGCGAAGACGAGCTCGCGCCTGGCGTTTACGGTAGCCGTGCGCAGGTCGCGCTGGGCGGGTTGGCTGGGGATTGCTTGCTGTGCGGCAACGCCATCACCGGCCACGGTGAGTGTGGCCAGTGCAACTTCGTCGCCGCTGCGGAAGCTGCCGCCTCCCATCATTCCGCCAGCGGAGCCGCGGTCGTAGGAGAGCGCGCGCAGCGTGGAGGTGCCAGCGCTGCTCGTGACGAGGAGGTCTGCCCGGTTGCCCGGTGCCAGCACGACCTCGTCGATGTCTTGCGCGGTTTCGAATCGTCCAGAGTCGATACCGAGCAGCGTCAGCTGTTGTCCGTCGAGGCGCAGTCGCAGATAGCGGGAGACACTGGCATTGACGATGCGCCATCTCTCACGTTCTCCGGGGCGCGCAGTCATGTCTGGCGCGAGTTGTCCGTTGACGAGCACGAGGTCACCCTCGCGCCCAGACATTTCGTCCATCGGTGAGGCCGCGGGAATGTTTCCGCTGGAGTTGAGGGTGATGTCAGAGATGACGAGGAGGCGCTCCCGGTCAGCGGGGATTGGCTCGGGGTCTTCGACGATGATGGCGCCGTAGAGCCCGCCGAACACTTGATCGGCGACGAAACCGTGGAGGTGCGGGTGGTACCAGTACACGCCAGGGGGGTGATCGGCAGGCAATTCATACTGGTAGTCGAAGGAGTCTCCCGCCTCGACGGTGACGAACATGTTGTCGCTGTTGTCTTCGGGGGAGACGTGCAGCCCATGCACGTGCAAGTTGCTGGGGTCCGCCAAACCATTTTTCAGACTCACGCTGAGGGTATCTCCCGCACGAACGCGGAGGGTGGGGCCGGGCACACCGCCGTTGTAGCTGAGGGCATTTACGTCACGGCCGGCGATCGTCACCCGCTGGGGAGAGGCTTCGAGGTCGACGTTGAGTACACCGTCGGCACTTCGAAGCTCTGTTGGCTCGAGGAGGGCGCTCCCCGACGCTGTTCCCAACACCGAGGATGATGAGAAACCTTGGTTGACGAAGAAACCGGTTCCGCCTACAGCGATGCCAGCAATCCCTGTTCCGCCGAGGATCAAGGCATTGCGTCGGCTGATACCGGGCATTACTGGGACTCGTCGAGCAACTGACGTTGTTCACGATACTGCTCCGCGGTGAGCTCTCCGCGAGCGAAACGTTCCTCAAGGATGCGCTTGGCTCCGGATGGTTCAGCCTGGCTCGGAGCAGATCGGCCATAAGTGCTTTCGGACTTGTTCGCAGCTAAGCGAACAACGACATAGATGAGTACGGCGACGCCTGCTAGTGCCAGCAATCCATACCCCCAGGCCCATCCCATATTTCCATAGCCCCACATCATCAGATTTGGTTCCTCTCGCGTCGGGTCGTGCCGTATGACTCAGGATACCCCCGGAGGTATAAGGCTGGCTGTGTGCGAGATGTTACTGCGTCACCGCGCCGGTGGCCAACGTCCCTCGAGGCTTCAAACAGTGCGAACTCCTACACGCGTGCGGGCACCCCCAGATCGCGCAGCTATGAAATCGTCGCGATCACGCTGCCTTGTGGTACTTCTGCTTCCTCCTCAACTAACACGGTGATCGTGCCAGTTGTCTCCGAGTAGATCTCGGCATCTACCTTGTCGACCGCCACCTCGGCGATGAGGGTCGACGGCGTCACTTCGTCGCCCGAATCGACGAACCAAGTGACGACCACACCCGTCGCATCCGGGGCAGTGGACATCAGGGGAAAGATCACGTCACTCACGATGCGACTGCCTCGCGAACCGCGGCCTCGATGCGCGCTGGTGTGGGAAGCACCGCATACTCGAGCTGGCTCGCGTAGGGGAGAGGTACATCCGGGACGCACACGCGTGCCACGTGCTTGAGAAGCTCCGGCTGACGCTCGGCGACCGAGGCGATCACCTCGCCGGAGACACCGAACGACTGGTAGTCCTCGTCGACAACGATCAGTCGTCCGGTCTTCGATACGGATGCCACGATAGCGTCGCGGTCCAGTGGAACCAGGCTGCGAAGGTCGATGACCTCCACGCTGATGCCCTCCTTCTCGAGTTTCTCGGCGACATCGAGGCTGTGGTGCACCGAGAGAGACAGCGTCACGATCGTGACATCTGTGCCCTCCCTGGCCACGCGGGCTTTGCCAATCGGCACCTCGTACTGTTCTTCGGGCACCGCGCCGATGGACCGCTGGTTCTTCTTCATCCAGCCGAGACCCATCACACCCTTGTGGAACATGAAGACGACTGGATCGTTTGACCGGATCGCCGCCGTCATCAGGCCCTTCGCGTCGTATGGGCTCGAGGGCACGACAACCTTCATGCCCGGCAGGTGCGCGAAAGTGCCCCAGAGCGACTGGGAGTGCTGCGCACCGTCAGAATATCCGCCGCCAGTCGCCGTCATCAGCACCATGGGCACCTGCACGTTGCCGCCGGACTCGTAGTGGATCTTCGCCATGTGGTTATAGATCTGGTCCATGCAGACGCCGAAGAAGTCCACAAACATCAGTTCGACGATCGGGCGCATTCCCTCGACCGCTGCACCGATTCCGGTTCCGATGAACGCCGTCTCCGAGATGGGCGTATCGATGATGCGGGTGGGGCCGAACTCCTCGATCAGTCCGGTAGTTGAGGAGAAGATGCCGCCGTAAGGGCCGACGTCCTCGCCCATCACGAACACCGAATCATCGGTTCGCATCTGCTGGGTGATTGCCTCCTGAATGGCTTTGGCCGTTGACAGCTTGCGCTTGCCGGCTTCGGGTTCGACGGGGAGGGCCTGACTGGTGGTGTGAATAGTTGTGCTCATGAGCGTGCTCCTTCGGCGAAAACGTACTGAAGTGCGTCGGCGGGGTTGGGCGTCGGCGATGCCTTGGCGAAGCCGATGGCGTCTTCGACGAGCTCCGATGCGGACGACTGCATGGCGGCGTAATCGTCGTCAGTGATGAGTCCCAGCGACGTCAGCGTGTTCCTGTAAGTCGGCAGCGGATCGCGGCCAGGCACTCCATCCAAATCGGTGCGATAGCCCTGGGCGTCTCCCTCGAAGTGGCCCCACAGTCGCAGGGTGTGAACCTCGATCAGCGAGGGCCCCTCGCCCGCACGGGCGCGAGCGATTGCCTCGCCGGTAGCCTCATACACGCCCTCGACCGAATTCTCCTCAACCCGGATGCCGGGCATGTCATAGGCGGCACCACGAACCGCGTTGGAGGTGACTGACGTCGACTGTGCGCGCGGAACCGAGATTCCCCAATCGTTGTCTTCGATCACGAAGATGACGGGCAGCTTCCAGAGCGCTGCGAGGTTGAGCGATTCGTGGAAAGCGCCTTGGTTCGCCGCACCCTCGCCTGCGACTGCGACTGCAACCCTGTCGGTGCCGCGGCGCTGGAACGCGAACGCCTGACCGAGTGCTGGCGGCAGACCCTCGGCAATGATGCCGGAGCAGGAGAAGTGCGTCTCCGGGTCGAAGAGGTGCATGTGCCCGCCACGGCCGCGGCCAAGCCCGGTCTCGCGACCGAATATTTCTGCGGTCATTTCGCGCAGCCGCACGCCCTTCGCGATGGCTACGTGGTGCGGCCGATGGGTGGCCGTCATGGCGTCGTCCTTGGTCAGGTGCAGGCCGAGGCCTGCTGCGACCGGCTCCTGCCCGGCGGATAGGTGCATCTCACCAGGGACAAGTCCGGCACCAATGTCGAAACCGGGGCTCTTGTCAGCGTGGTATTCCCTCAGGATTGCTTCTTCATAGGTGCGAATCAGCACCATCATGGTCAACATCTCACGACGTTTATCGTCGGTGAGTTCGGGATAGAGCGTCATTGCTTCTCCTCGCAGTCGGGTACGTGCAGCGAGGCGGGTGCTCCGTCGCACGGTGTGAACTTCACACTATGACCGCGGCGGGAGAGATATCAGGAGCAGAATTTCAGATGGTGAACTGCCCGAACCGGTCGGCACCCAACTGGAGAGACAGCTTGGCGGCTGATGTCTTCATGTGCCGTACCATGGCATCCAAATCGATCGATTTCAGGTCGGAGGGCAGCGACACCGCGATCGACGCAGTAACGTCGGGTGCCCGCACCGGAACCGCGATGCAGGTGTAGCCGATGGCATACTCTTCCCGATCGATGGCAGCGTCGGCGTGGTGTTCGAGTTGTGCAAGCAGAGTTCGGCGGTCGCTGATGGTGTGACGGGTGAGTTGGGCAAGCGGATGCCGCGACAAATAGTCGAGGCGCCCTTCGTTGTCGAGCTCGGCGAGAAGCTGTTTGCCGAGCGCCGTTGCGTGGGCACTGTTGTCGATGCCGACCCAGAGTTCGACCCGAGGGTTTGGCGCAGCATCCACTATGTCGATAATGTGCGCCTCGCCATCGCTAAACCGCGAAAGGTAGGCGGTGGCGCCGAGCTCCTCGGTCACGGAGCGGAGAGTATTGCGCACCCGTGCAAGAAATACGCCCTCATCGTGGCCGGGGCGGAGGGTCGGAAAGCGGGTGCCGAGCACGAGGCCATCCGGCTCGTTCAACAGGTAGCCCTCATGGATCAGGGTGCGCACGATGTTGTAGGTCGTTCCCCGGCTTAGACCGGATGCTTGTGACAGCGCTTTGACCTGCATCGGCCGTGTCGCATTCGCCACCATGTCGACCAAGTGCAGAGCGCGCTGAATCGACGCAATGAGGGTGTGTTCGTGCTCTGCGGTCATCGGTGACTCCCTCCGACAGGCTACTCGCTCTGTGCAGTAACTGGAATCAGTGATCTTGCCCCCCTCAATTTGCGAGAGCGGATCCATAGAACCGAGGAATCCGACAGAATGGTTAACGCAGGTTTATACCGCCGCAAAGTCAGCGATACGAATCATCACAACGAATGAGAGGTGCACGGTGCAGTCCGAGAACTCTCACGCTTCCGATCGCCACATCCTGGTTGTTGCCCACACCGGTCGAGCCGAGTCATTGACCGCCGCGATCTCCGTGTGCCGTCAACTCATTAGCGCTGGCATTGTGCCGGTGTTGGCGCCGGACAGCTACGAAACCATTCTTGAGGCCGAACCGAGCCTTTCTCCGGTGTCTCGACTCGGCAACGAAGTCGAGACGGGCGAATTAGAACTCGTAATCGTGGTTGGCGGCGACGGAACGATCCTGCGCGCAGCTGAGCTGACCCGCGGATGCAGCGCGCCGCTCTTGGGCGTCAATCTTGGCCATGTCGGCTTTTTGGCCGAGAGCGAACGCGAAGAACTCACCTCCACCGTCGAACGGGCTCTGGCTCGCGACTACCTCGTCGAAGAGCGCATGACGCTGTCCGTACGGGTGAAGGTCGACTCCAAAGTCGTCTACGAGTCTTGGGCGCTCAACGAAGCCACCGTCGAAAAGGCGAGCCGTGAACGGATGCTCGAAGTAGTCATCGAGGTCGACGGTCGCCCACTCTCATCCTTCGGTTGTGACGGTGTCGTCATGTCGACCCCAACGGGTTCCACGGCGTATTCCTTCTCGGCGGGCGGACCCATCGTTTGGCCCAGCCTCGACGCGCTCTTGCTTGTACCGCTCAGTGCGCACGCACTATTTGCCCGACCCATCGTTGTCGGACCAGACTCGGCTCTCGCCGTCGAAGTCATGGATCGCAACATGGGCATCGGAGTGCTCTGGTGTGACGGTCGACGAGCCTTCGATCTACCCCGTGGTGCCCGGGTCGTTGTGCGGCGCTCGCCAGTGCCCGTGCGTCTCGCGCGACTCGCTCAGGGACCGTTCACGGACCGACTGGTGCGGAAATTTAATCTTCCGGTGTATGGATGGCGTGGCCCGGCATCAGAGGAGGGACCCGACTCGTGATCGAAGAGATCTCCATTCGCGATCTCGGAGTGATCGCTTCTGCACGACTACCGCTAGGCCCCGGCTTCACCGCTCTTACCGGCGAGACGGGTGCGGGAAAGACGATGGTTGTCACCGCGCTCGGGCTGCTGCTTGGCGAGCGCGCAGACGCCGCCGCTATTCGTGCGGATAGTGACCAAGCATCGGTTGAGGGTCGCTGGCTCATAGATCCAACCTCGACGGTCGCCGAACGCGTCCGCGATGCCGGGGGAGACCTCGACGATGGCGAACTGCTGCTCGTGCGCACTGTCGCGCGCGAAGGTCGCAGTCGCGCTGTAGTTGGTGGTCGAAGTGCGCCCGTCGGCGTTCTCACGGAACTCGGCGACCAACTTGTCGTCGTGCACGGCCAATCGGAGCAAATACGACTCAAGTCGGCCACCGCACAGCGCAACGCCCTTGACCGCTTTGCCGGAGCAGAACTCGCGACAGCTCTCGAGCAGTACCAAACGGTGTTTCGTCGGTGGCAGTCAGCGCAGGGTGAACTCGATGTACTCGTCGCTGAGGGTGATCTTCGTAGCCGCGAAGCTGAGGAGCTTCGGGGCGCGATCGATGAAATTGAAGCGGCAGAGGTGCATCGTGGCGAAGACGTCGAACTCGCCGAACGTGCCGATCGTCTGGCCAATCTTGAAGGACTCCGTCTCGCAGCAGAAGGTGCCCACGCGGTGCTGTCTGCGGATGCTGTTGACGACAGCTCCGATGTTGTAGCCATGCTTGCCACGGCCCAGCGAGGGCTCGAGCGGGTTGCAGAACACGACGCACAACTGGCATCCATTGCTGAGGCGTTCGCTGCAGCATCCATCACCCTCGGTGAAATCTCGACAGATCTTTCCGGCTACCTTGCCGGTCTGGATGCCGATGGCAGCCGCGAACTTGAACAAGTTGAAGAACGTCGCAGCCAGCTTTCCGCTCTCGTGCGCAAGCACGGGGTGAGCCTCGACGATGTTGTTGACGTTCTCGATACCGGCAGCCAGCGCCTGCTGGAACTCGACAATGACTCCACCCGTATTGACGACCTCCGCGCCCAGGTTGAAGCAGATCAGGCGGAGCTCATCCGGCTGGCAGCCCACCTGAGTGACGTCCGCTCGCGCTACGCTGTGCGACTCTCGGACGAAGTGACCGGCGAGCTCACACAACTGGCCATGGCTAATGCGGAGATTGTCGTCACGGTCGAAAATCGCAGCGACTACTCGCTGAGTGGCAAAGACGAAGTCTCAATCCTTCTGAAGCCCCATCCGGGTGCACCACCGCGTCCGCTCGGCAAGGGCGCATCCGGGGGAGAGCTTTCCCGTGTCATGCTCGCGATTGAAGTCGTCATTGCCGGCAACGACCCCGTACCGACGTTCATTTTTGACGAAGTGGATGCCGGAGTCGGCGGTGCCGCCGCCATCGAAATCGGAAAACGCCTGGCCCAACTTAGCCGCACCGCCCAAGTGATTGTTGTCACCCACCTGGCACAGGTCGCCGCGTTCGCAGACAACCACCTCAGCGTTATCAAGGACGATGACGGCTCGGTCACGGCATCCAGCGTTCACAAGCTCGAAGGCGAAGCACGCATTGCCGAGATGGCGCGACTGCTCTCGGGCCTGCCAGATTCCGAATCCGGGCTCGCCCACGCCCGCGAACTTATCCAGACTGCTCACGAACTCGAAGCAGCCAACCGCTAGCTCACAGTCAGCTGCTGACTCTCGGCAGTTTCGGCCGCAGACGGTGTTGAGGCGACAATCAGTGCTGTGCCAAATGCGAAACGCGGAGGGTCAGCGACAGGAACCTCAATCGTGGGATACGATAGAACCCCGTGGTGGATAATCAGAACGCGGTCGTAACAAAGCACATCTTCGTCACCGGAGGAGTCGTCTCTTCTCTGGGTAAAGGCCTCACGGCGGCGAGTCTCGGAAACCTGCTGACAGCACGCGGGCTCCGCGTCGTCATGCAGAAGCTGGATCCCTATCTGAACGTGGATCCCGGCACAATGAACCCCTTCCAACACGGTGAAGTCTTTGTCACCGATGATGGCGCCGAAACAGACCTCGACATCGGACACTACGAGCGCTTCCTCGACATCAAGCTCAACCAGGCAGCAAACGTCACTACCGGTCAGATCTACTCCGAAGTGATTGCTAAAGAGCGTCGCGGCGAATACCTCGGCGACACCGTGCAGGTCATCCCGCACATCACCGACGAAATCAAGCGCCGCATGCGTTTGCAGGCGGCCGGCCCCTTCAGCGATGAAGACCCGCAGCCCGACGTCATCATCACCGAAATCGGTGGCACCGTCGGTGACATCGAAAGCCTCCCGTTCATTGAATCCGCTCGCCAGGTTCGCCACGAACTGGGCCGCAAGAACGTGTTCTTCGTTCACGTCTCGCTCGTGCCCTTCATGGCCGCCTCCGGTGAGCAGAAAACCAAGCCAACCCAGCACTCGGTTGCAGCACTGCGCTCAATCGGCATCCAGCCTGACGCTCTCGTGTTGCGCAGCGACCGCCCGGTCTCCGAGTCCAACAAGCGCAAGATCGCGCTCATGTGTGACGTTGAAGAAGACGCCGTCGTCAACGCCACCGACGCATCCAGCATCTACGACATCCCCGAAATGCTGCACAGCCAGGGACTCGACGCGTACATCATCAACCAGCTCGGCCTCGAAGCGAAGTCGGTGAACTGGGATGGCTGGAGCGCGCTGCTCGACACCGTGCACAACCCCAAGCATGAAGCCACGATCGGTCTCGTCGGCAAGTACATCGACCTGCCCGACGCGTACCTCTCGGTGACAGAAGCGCTGCGCGCCGGTGGATTCGCCAATAACGCGAAGGTCAACATCCGTTGGGTTCCATCCGACGAGTGCGAAACTCCCGAGGGTGCGGCGAAGCACCTCGGCGACCTCGACGGCATCATCGTTCCCGGTGGATTCGGTGTGCGCGGCATTGAGGGCAAGCTCGGCGCCCTCAAGTTTGTTCGCGAGAACGGCATCCCTGCTCTCGGCATCTGCTTGGGACTGCAGTGCATGGTCATCGAATACGCTCGCGACGTCGCTGGCCTCGAAGGCGCATCGTCGACCGAGTTCGACCCAGACAGCACGTTCCCGGTCATTGCAACAATGGCCGAGCAAGTCGACATCCTTGCCGGGGGAGACATGGGCGGAACCATGCGTCTCGGCCTCTACAACGCCAACCTCGAGCCCGGCTCGATCGTCGAAGAAATCTATGGTGCCCCGACGGCGGCCGAGCGTCACCGTCACCGCTACGAAGTCAACAACGAGTACCGCCAGCAGATCGCGGATGCCGGACTCAAGTTCTCCGGAATCTCACCCGACCGCACCCTCGTAGAGTTCGTCGAGCTGCCGCGCGATGTTCACCCGTTCTATGTCGGGACTCAGGCGCACCCTGAACTGCTGTCACGCCCGAACCGCGCCCATCCGCTGTTCCGTGGTCTCGTCGCTGCAGCACTTGAGCGCCAAAAGTCCAGCCGTCTCTTCGAAGTAGCCGAGCAGGATGATGCATAGCTCGCTCAGCGACGACCGCGTCACCCCACAGTTGGTGAGCACCGAAACGGTGTTCACCGGTCACGTCTGGAATGTTGAGCGTGAAGAATTTGAGCTAGATGGCACCACGATCACTCGCGAATTTGTGAACCACACCGGTGCTGTTGCGGTGTTGGCCATGGATGAGCGTGACCGTGTGCTGCTGATCAAGCAGTACCGGCATCCGGTGCGATTGCGCGACTGGGAGCTGCCCGCTGGGCTGCTCGACGTCGCGAACGAATCACCACTAGTCGCTGCCCAGCGCGAATTTGCCGAAGAAACCGATCTGCAGGCAGAGTCGTGGCATGTTCTGAGCGAAATGCTGACAACGCCCGGCGGCAGCAACGAAGCGATCCGCATCTACTTGGCTCGCGGCGTGAGCGATACCGGTGACACTTTCGAGCGGGATGCAGAAGAAGCCGGCATTGAACTGCGGTGGGTTCCTCTTGAGGATGCCGTTGATGCTGTGCTCGACCGGCGCATCCAGAATTCGATCCTGTGCGTGGGACTTCTTGCCGCACAGTTGGGGCGCGACCGCGGCTGGAACACTCTCGGCGATGCCGACCTGCCGTGGCCGCGGCATCCACGAAACTACAACGACTAGCCACACGCGGGCAGCTGAGGCAGATGAGCGAGTCGACACGGAGCGGGGCGGGCAACACGCTTGTCGTTGCGTCGGAACGCTTCCTGCGGCACCTCGCGATTGAGCGTGGTCTATCTCAGAACACGTTGGCGGCGTATCGGCGTGACCTTGACTCCTATCTGGGATTTTTGAGCGAGCACGAGATCTCAACACCGTCCGCAATCACTGCGGAAGATGTTGCGGCTTTTGCGCACAGCCTGCGAGCGGATCCGGAACGTCCACTCGCGGCATCATCGGTTGCACGAATGCTGTCAACAGTGCGCGGGCTGCACACGTTTTTCGTTGATGAGTCGCTCGCGACTGACGATGTTGCGCACACTGTTGCGATCCCCAAGCAATCGATGCGGCTACCGAAGGCGATCACGATCGAGCAGATGACGGCAGTGCTGTCGTCGTTTGCGGGGGATGACGTGATCTCGCTGCGCAATACGGCACTGCTCGAACTGCTGTATGCCACGGGTGCTCGCGTCTCTGAAGCTGTGTCGCTGAATGTCGACGACATGATTGACGGCGATGTCGTGCGGCTTTTGGGAAAAGGAAACAAACAGCGCATCGTCCCCGTCGGCAGTTTCGCGCAGGAAGCACTTGAGAAGTACCTTGTGCGGTCTCGCCCGGTACTGTCCGCAAAGGGCACTGCAACCCCCGCGCTGTTTCTGGGTGCACGCGGCGCACGACTGTCTCGGCAAAACGTGTGGTTGATCATCCAGGCCGCGGCGGAGCGTGTAAATCTGGGGCTAGACATTTCTCCCCACACCTTTCGCCATTCCTTCGCGACACACTTGCTGTCTGGAGGAGCCGACGTGCGTGTAGTGCAGGAATTGCTCGGCCATTCCTCGGTGGCAACAACACAGATTTACACGATGGTCACCGCCGACACCCTGCGCGATATGTACACGACAGCTCATCCGCGAGCCCGATAATCGGCGTTTTCTGCGCTCAAGATCGCGCGTGTGCGTCAGATATCCCGCGTGTCGGCCATCCAAACCCTCAACCTTTGGTAGAGGTGACCCTGCTGTGTCCGCGCGTGGCAGCACAAGGTGTGGTGGATGTGGGTCGTAAACTTTTCGCATGACAGCACAGCGTGAAAACAAATCGGCGCTGGCAGGGTTGGATGTTCAGGCATTGGGCCCAACCGGCCGGCCGCTCACCAATTTTCCCGAGCCACCTCCGCTGACCGGCCACGGGCCGGCGCGCATTATTTCGCTGTGCAATCAAAAGGGCGGCGTCGGCAAGACCACCACCACGATCAACCTGGGCGCATCGTTCGCTGAGTACGGTCGTCGGGTGCTTGCGATCGACTTCGACCCGCAGGGCGCACTCTCGGCAGGCCTCGGCGTGCCGACCCACGATGTACCAACAATTTACGATCTGCTGCTCGGCACCATCAAGAACCCAGCCGAAGCGATCGTTCACACAAGCATTCCGGGCCTCGACGTCATCCCCGCAAACATCGACCTCTCGGCCGCTGAAGTGCACCTCGTCAACGAGGTTGCCCGCGAAACGATCTTGGCGCGCGTGCTGCGCAAGGTCAGCGACCAGTACGACGTGATCCTCATCGACTGCCAGCCATCGCTCGGCCTACTGACAGTGAACGCGCTGACGGCTGCTCACGGTGTCCTCATCCCTCTAGAGTGCGAATTCTTTGCCCTGCGCGGAGTAGCGCTTCTGGTTGAAACCATCGAGAAAGTTCAGGATCGCCTCAACCCGGCGATCAAGCTCGACGGCATCCTGGCGACAATGTTCGATTCGCGCACCCTGCACTCGCGTGAAGTCCTCGAACGCGTCGTAGAAAACTTCGGTGATGACGTCTTGCAAACCGTGATCGGTCGCACCGTCAAGTTCCCCGACGCCAGCGTCGCGGGAGCGCCCATCACGACCTTTGCTCCCGATCATTCCGCAGCGCACTCCTACCGCCAGGTCGCGCGAGAGCTCATCGCCCGTGGCGCCGTCGCCTAGCGACGTGGAAGAGACCCAGTCGCCCGTACCGGGTTTCTCGGTCTCGCTCAACAACTTCAACGGGCCGTTCGATCTACTGCTCTCGCTGATCACGAAGCACGAACTTGATATCACCGAGGTCTCGCTGTCGAGAATCACGGATGAGTTCATCGCCTACCTTCGTGACTTCGAGTCCGCTGGCGATGGCATCGGTGACGGCATCGATGAACTGGATCAGGCCAGCGAGTTTCTTGTCGTCGCCGCGACCCTGCTCGACCTCAAGGTTGCCGGCCTGCTTCCGCAGGGCGAACTGGTGGATGCCGAAGATTTCGCCCTCCTCGAAGCTCGCGACCTGCTGTTCGCCCGCCTGTTGCAGTACCGCGCGTTCAAGCAAGCAAGCGACTGGTTCGGTGGGCGCTTCGAGACCGAGTCAACGCGCACGGTGCGGTCGGTGCGGTTGGAAGAGAAATTCCGCACGCAGACTCCCGAGCTGGTGTGGACCCTCAGCCTCGAAGACTTTGCTGCGCTGGCAACCCTCGCGTTCACACCGCGCGAAATTCCGAGCGTTGGCCTTGACCACTTGCACGCACCGCTCATCAGCATTCGAGAACAGGCTGCCCACGTCGTAGCCATGCTGCGGTCGGGTGAGCCGATGACGTTCCGGCAGCTCATCGCCGGTGCCGAGCTGAAAGGCGTAATTATTGCGCGTTTCTTGGCCGTGCTTGAGCTGTATCGCGACTCACATGTGGCATTCGAACAAATTGAGCCGCTAGGGGAGTTGACCGTGCGCTGGACCGCACAACACTGGTCTGACGATAGCCTCGCTAATCTGGGAGCTGACTATGGAAACTGACACTGCAACCGAACAACTCGTCGCCGACTCGGCCCTTGACGAGACTCCCGCAACGGAACCAACAACCGAGCAACTCGAGGCCGGTCCCGTTGTCGACCTCGCTCGCGGACTCGAAGCGATCTTCATGGTCGCCGATGAGCCTCAGAGCCTCGTAAGTTTGGCGACCGCGCTCAACGCGCCCGTTGCCGCGATTCGCAAAACAATCACTGCGCTGTGCGCCGACTTCGATGGCGACGGCGATGGCCCGCAGCGTGGTTTTGAGCTACGCGAGGTAGGCGGCGGATGGCGTATCTATGTTCGTGCGGAGTACGACGCTGCTGTGCGCGACTTCGTCTTCACGCAAAACCCGTCGCGATTGAGCCAAGCTGCGCTTGAGACTCTCGCTGTTATTGCCTACAAGCAACCGATCAGCAGGGGAGCGGTCGCCGCAGTACGCGCCGTCAATGTTGATTCGGTGGTGCGCACGCTGCTAGGCCGAGGACTTATTACGGAGGCGTTTACCGACAACGAGACGGGCGCCATCCATTACGAAACAACGGAGCTCATGCTCGTGCAATTGGGAATTAACTCCATTGCCGAGCTGCCTCCGATCTCGCCGCTGTTATCTGATGGTTCGGATGGTTTTGATGAACAACGCTAATGGCGAGAGCCCCAGCAATCCCGAAGGTGAACGCCTGCAAAAAGTGATGGCCGCCGCTGGCGTCGCATCACGGCGGGTGTGCGAAGACTTGATCCACCAGGGCCGTGTCGCGGTCAATGGTGAGGTCGTTGACGTCGCGGGTCGACGGGTGCTGCCGACCGATCGCGTGACAGTCGATGACGTTGCGATTCAGCTGGACACCACAAAGCAGTACGTGATGCTCAACAAGCCGGTTGGCGTTGTGAGCTCGATGGCCGACGAGAGTGGCCGACCCGATCTGCGCGAATTCACGCGCGACTACGACGAGCGCCTCTTCAACGTTGGTCGTCTCGACGCCAACACCTCTGGACTGCTCATTCTGACCAACGACGGCGAACTCGCGCACATTCTCGCGCATCCGTCGTTTGGAGTTTCGAAGACCTACATTGCCAAAGTCGAGGGCATTGTCAGCGCTCAGACGATTGCGAAGCTCACGAAGGGCATCGAGCTCGACGATGGTCCGATTGCTGCGGACAAAGCGCGGGCGCTCGGGCGTGCATCCGGCAACGAAACGATGGTGGAAATCACGCTGCACTCTGGCCGTAACCACATTGTGCGTCGGATGTTGGATGCCGTCGGTCACCCCGTGATCGATCTCGTGCGTCGCCAGTTTGGTCCGCTTACTCTCGGCAGTTTGCCTGTTGGCCGCACGCGAGACCTCACGAAGGCAGAGCTCGGCGCAGTGCTGACGATTGCCCGTAGCGCCGAGGAGCAGTCGTGAATTTGGGCCGCATCACCGGGCAGGTTCGTATTGTTGGAGCCGGTCTGCTCGGTGCCAGCATTGGTCACGGTCTTCGCGCCAAGGGTGTTGACGTGATTTTGCACGATGCCTCCCGCAGCAATGCGACTCTCGCCATCGACTACGGCGCCGGTCGTGCGCCCCAGCCCGACGATAAGCCGTCGCTCGTGATCGTCGCGGTTCCGCCGGACGTCACGGCCGAGGTTGTTGCTCGCGAGCTCGCGGCCTGGCCGCAGGCAACCGTCACGGATGTCGCGAGCGTGAAGGTGGGAGTGCTCGACGAGTTGATTGCCGCGGGTGCCGATCTCGATCGCTACATTGGTTCGCATCCCCTCGCCGGACGCGAACGTGGTGGAGCTATTTCCGCCCGTGCCGATCTCTTCATTGGTCGACCGTGGGTCGTTGGCAGGGGATCAGGGTTTCGACGCCGTGCTGTCGAGGATGTCGTGATTGAGCTTGGCGCGATTCCCGTGGCGATGTCTGCCTCCGAGCATGACGAGGCCGTCGCGCTAATTTCGCACGTTCCGCAGGTGGTCGCGAGTTTGCTCGCGCACCGGTTGGCTGGGGCATCCGATGCCGCCGTTGGCCTTGCCGGTCAAGGACTGCGCGACACGACCCGTATCGCCTCGAGCACTCCAGAACTGTGGGTGCAGATTTTGAGTGCCAACTCTGGACCGGTCGCCGAGATCCTGCGTGCGCTGCAGACCGAGTTGGGCGTCGCGATCGATGCGCTCGAGACTCCGGATGCTCCGGGCGCTCGCCGCGCAATTGCCGAAGTACTCTCCGGCGGCAACGCGGGAGTCGCTCGTATCCCGGGCAAGCACGGCACAAGAAAGCACTTCAGTCAGCTCGTCGTGATGGTTGACGACAAGCCTGGAGAGCTGGCACGACTGCTCACCGAAATCGGTGAAGCCGAGGTGAACATGGAAGACTTGCGGCTTGAGCACTCACCGGGCGCCCAATTTGGTCTCGCCGAAATCTCGGTGCTGCCCGAAAAGGAAGCCACATTGATTAGCGAGCTAGAAGCTCGTGGTTGGAAGATTGCGGAGACCTTCGCGTGAATAAGAACCCGTCGTTCGTTGTAGTAGCCGTTGATGGCCCGGCCGGTAGCGGAAAGTCGAGTGTGTCGAAGGCGACCGCTCGTGAACTCGGCTTCGATTACCTCGACACGGGTGCCGCGTATCGCGGTCTTGCCCTGCACTGCCTCGACCGTGGAGTCGATACTCTCGGGCCCGCCGACGTGATCAACACCCTCCCACGCTTTGAGTACTCCATCGGGATCGACCCAGACAACTACTTTGTGAAAGTTGATTCGGAGATCGTCACCAACGACATCCGCGAACCTCGCATCAGCAACGTGGTCTCGAACATCGCCCGGATTTCTGAAGTGCGGGAATACATGGTTGAACTGTTCCGCAGCATCATCGCTGGCAGTGAAAAACCGGGCATTGTGGTCGAAGGGCGAGACATCACAACGGTCGTCGCACCGGACGCTCAAGTGCGAATTCTGCTCACAGCCACTGAAGAAGCTAGAATGGGAAGACGTGCGGCCGAACTCTCCGGAGAATCGAGCGCGACAACGGCGCAACAACTCAGTTATCGAGATGCGCAGGACTCCAAAGTCGTGGACTTCATGAACGCCGCAGAAGGAGTCATCACAATTGACTCAACCAATCTTGACTTCGATCAGACCGTGACGGCCGTCGCGAGTCTCGTTCGCTCCAGCATGTAAACAAAGGACTACCCATGGCCGATCATTCGCCCGCCGAAGACGATTTTCCCGAGCTGAATCCGGCTCTCGTCGAACGCCTTTCCGGTATGGACGAGGAAGAGGCAGCCCAGCGCACCTCCGCCCTACGTGTCGGGCTCAACGACTACGACCTCGAAGACGATGACCTTGAGGTTCTCGAATCGGCGAGTGACGATCCTGATGCGATCTACTACCTTCCTGCGCTGCCGGTGCTCGCCATCGTTGGTCGCCCGAACGTGGGCAAGTCTGCCCTCGTCAACCGCATTATCGGCCGTCGTGAAGCTGTTGTTGAGGACACCCCTGGTGTGACTCGCGACCGTGTTAACTACCGGGCCGAGTGGAATAACCGCCACTTCACGATCGTCGACACCGGCGGTTGGGAGCCTGACGCTAAGGGCATCGACGCTTCCGTTGCGGCCCAGGCTGAAATCGCTATCGATCTCGCCGACGCTGTGCTGTTTGTTGTGGATGCCACGGTTGGCCCCACGTCAACTGACGAGCACGTTGTGCGCATGCTGCGTGCCACCAAGAAGCCAGTGATTCTCGTTGCCAACAAGGTTGACGACATTCACCAGGAGTCGGATGCCGCATCGCTGTGGAGCCTCGGCCTCGGTCAGCCGTGGCCTGCCTCCGCTGTGCACGGTCGCGGTGTCGCTGACCTGCTCGACAAGGTGCTGCTGGTTCTTCCCGAAGTTTCGACCGTCGCAAAAGAGGAAGTGGGCGGCCCACGCCGCGTGGCTATCCTCGGTCGCCCCAACGTCGGTAAGTCGAGCCTGCTCAACAAGACGGCAGGCGAAGAGCGCGTTGTTGTCAACGACATGGCTGGCACTACTCGCGACCCGGTCGATGAGCAGATTGAGCTTGGCGGAAAGTTTTGGCGCTTCGTCGACACCGCCGGCATCCGTCGTCGTGTTGCTTTGGCTCAAGGAGCAGACTTCTACGCCACCTTGCGGACGAGTGCCGCGCTGGAGAAGGCTGAAGTTGCTGTTGTCATCTTTGATGTCAGTCAGCCGCTGAGCGTGCAGGATTTGAAGATCGTTGACCTTGTGCTTGAGT
>Ga0307486_1001167_pt1 | contig 20947 bp, 18 predicted proteins | sample CBIW02metaG_FD_203663 | JGI IMG/M metagenome (GOLD analysis project Ga0307486, IMG submission 203663) | Sea-ice brine microbial communities from Beaufort Sea near Barrow, Alaska, United States - CBIW 0.2 | ecosystem: Environmental > Aquatic > Marine > Coastal | place: USA: Alaska | collected...
GTTGAGGTGGGTAACGTGAGAGATGAGGGCCTCCGTTGCATCGAATGAGTGTCGTAACCCATATCGATACCGGAGGTCCTCACCTTTTTAGCTCACGCCACGCACACAACCTCCGTGGGAACAACAGTTAGCGGGCATCGCCATGGCCATCAGTGGGCAAGGCGTTTTCTAGCCAACGTCCCGGATCAACCACGTGGGCGTGGCGCGGCACTGCTGTCGCGGACCTGGAACTCCGGCTGAATAACGGGGATCACCTCGGCGGGCTCGCTGCGCATCAAACGAAGAACCCGCTCGACGGCGAGCCGACCGACCTCGTTGAAGTCAAGCCGGACAGTCGTGAGGCTCGGCTGGAAGTATCGGGCTTCGCTTACGTCATCGAAGCCGACGATGCTGACGTCGCCGGGTACGTCAATTCCTCGCTCGTTGAGCGCTTTCATCACACCGAGCGCCATCGCATCGTTGGCAACAAGAACGGCGGTGATTGCAGGATCATCGGCAATTGCCAGCCCAGCTCGGTAGCCGGATTCTGCGGTCCAATCGCGCGTGGCGAACTCGGGGTTCACCAATCGGCGGTTGAGTGAAAGTTCGGACAGCCACCCCTTGCGGCGAGCATCGGAGGCCATCCAGCCTGGTGGACCGCTTACATGCCACACGGTTTCGTGACCAAGGTCGAGCAGATGGCGAGTAGCCAGCTGCGCACCGAGCACCTCGTCAATGGACAGAGTGGTCGAGCTGGCCGGCGAACCCTGCTCGAAGGCTACGATCGGGACGTCGGTGTCCAATCCGTGCAATACCTCAACTACAGCTGTCATCGGGGCCAGCACAATGATGCCGTCCACAGCGTCTGCCATAAGCGAGTCGATCGCAGCATGAATACTGGCCCGGTCTACGTCGGCGATGCTCACGAGACTTGTGGCATACCCATTGCGGCGGGCTTCTTCGGCGATACCGAACAACGCCCAAGCTGGACCGTGCACGGAGAGCGCGAAGGCGACGACACCCAAGTTCATCGACCGATTCGTCGCAAGGGATCGTGCTGCGGGATGTCGGCGGTACCGAAGCTGGTCGATCGCGACCTCGACCCGCTCGCGGATCTCCGGGCTGACATTGCTGTGCCCGTTCACCACGCGAGAAACCGTCTGCTGCGACACCCCGGCAAGTCTCGCGACGTCGGCCATTCGCCCGCCCCGATTGGTCGGTCGCGGCGCACGGGTCACGCGGCGCACCCGATGAAGCCGGCAATTGCGAGATATGAAGCCATTCCTTGATTATGCCGGATGCCGGCCGGGTGAGCAGACGATCCCCCGGCCGGATCACTTCTCTACCGGTTGCCGTACCGCAGAACCGCGGGGTGCTGCTCATATGGCCATTCCGCCTCAGGAATCATGTACTCGATTGTGGTGTAGCTCCCATCCATGGTGGACTCCAGAGAAGGCGGACCAGGGAACCCGATCACGCGCCAGCCGACCCGGTTGTCGTTTCCACCGTAGACAGGATCCCCATAGAAACCTTGACGAGTGTTCAGCACAAGGAGCGGGAAGAATTCAAGGAAGTCCTCGTTGACCGGCTGGTTGCCCGCAGGCGCACCGTCGCTTCCCTGCCCACCGGACTCGGTGAACGCAAACCGGGCCGGCTTTTCCCTTTGCGAGATGAGCTCAAGGGCTTTGTCCTGTTGCTCGCCGTCGAGACGAACAAACCGCGCACCGAAGGTATCGCTCGCTATCGTGTCGAGTTCGACGACGCCATCACGGTAGAACCGCTGCCGGTCTTCGATACGCGCCCTCCACGCCTTCTCTTCGAGCCCCTCCATCCGGAGGAAGCCCTTCCCGTCTGCGGCCGGGAAGATGAACTGCGTTCCGGCCAGCATCCGATCGATGAATCGCACAACCCCGGCCTCCTTCGCCCCTGGGTGGTGGTCGGTGGGGATGATGCGCGCAGTCGCCGCCTCGACGGTGTCCCACTCGTGATCGGTAAAAAACAGGGGTCCTGCGACGTCTCGCGTCGAGATCGGCACGGTCACCCACTCTGCCTGTCCCATTGTTATCTCCTACTCTGCAATTCGAACGGTTGAAAACTTCGCCGACTCGTCAATCATTCGACCAGCCACGCGAGTCGACCGCGATGATGCGATCTGCGCAGCGCCAAGCGTTAGCCATGATGGTGAGCGCCGGGTTAATTCCCGTCGCTGTAGGGAAGAAGCTCGCATCGAACACATAGAGGTTCGGAACCTCGTGCGATCGACACCAACGATCGACGACCGACGTTGCTGGGTCATTACCCATGCGCGCAGTTCCGAGCTCATGCGACGTGTTGCCGGTGATCCGCTCCATGTTCACCGGAATGACCTGGCTGGCACCGGCTGCCTCCAGAATTTCGCCGTTCTTCTTGATCTGCCACTTCTCCTGCGCAAAGTCGTTCGCGTGCGGAGTGTGGGTGATCCGGGCGACCGGCAGCCCCCACGCATCCTTGACGGTGGGGTCGAGGTCGACCCGGTTCGACTCGACGGGGAGGTCCTGTAGGAGGATACCGATCTTCATGCTGTAGTTGAAGAGTTCGCGATCCGCATCCTTCGCGGCCTGTCCCCAAGTTGGCCGACCCGGAAAACTCCAGTTCACCGGGTGTCCGAGCATTGACGGGAAGATGAGCGAGCCAAGGATGTGACCACGCGATTCGTCTGTCTCATAGAAGTCGAACGAGCACTGGTTCATGTAGTGACCCGACCATCCGTACAGAGGGTCGTGGAGTTCCTTGTCAAACAGACCGACGGAGAACGAGTACTGGTGGAACGTTGCGTTCCGGCCGACTTGGCCGCTACCATTACCCAGCCCGTCGGGGAAAAGTGCCGACTTGGACATCAGGAGCAGTCTCGGGGTCTCGATACCGCCGCCACACACGATGACGGCCTTCGCTTCCTGAACGAATTCGATGCCCGCTTCGTTCTGATACCGCACCCCCGTCGCTTTGCCGCTCTTGTCGACAAGAATTTCACTGACGTAGCAGTCGGATCGAAGGTCGTACAGGCCTGTTGCAACCGCGTCAGGAATGAAGCTGATCAGCGTCGATGACTTGCCGGTTCCGGGATCTGGATACTGCTGCCAGAAGCCGTTTTGGCTGAACGCCTGCCGGCCACGATAGGGCTCGGTAACCATGCCTTGAGGCATGGGAAACGTGCTGTGGCCCATCTTGTTCATTGCGGTCGCAAACTTTCGACCGATTTGGCTCAGCGGCGCCGGCTTCGTCGGATAGCCGCGGCTGCGCCGGCCTTCCCAGCGGTTCGCTCCAGCGAGTCCCGAAGTACCGAACTCCCACTCGACACGCGTGTAGTACGGTTCGAGTTCGTCGTAGGTGATTGGCCAGTCGACAAGACTCGCGCCTTCGACGTTGCCGTGCAGAGACCGCAATTTGAAGTCATTTTCCGTCATGCGCGGCACCATGCCGCCCCAATGGGTCGTGCCTCCGCCGACCACTTGGGGAGTTGCGGAGAAGTTCGTGATGACCGCCTCCTCGCTTTCGTTCTGGCGGTAGGTTCGCGGTTTCAGGGTTGGATCCTGCCAAATAAAGTTTCGGTTGAGGAATTTGAGTTCATCGCCCGATGCGTGTTCCGGCTTCAGCCACGGTCCGCGCTCCAGCCCCACGACTCGAAGCCCTGCTTCGGTCAGCACCTTTGCTGCGGTCGCGCCACCGGCACCGGCACCGACGATAACGACGTCGACGGGCTCGGGGTTCTTGAATGTAGTCATGATGTTCCTTCCTTGAAAAAGAGTGAGCGTGGCCGGGTTACTCGACGCCGTGCCGGCCCTGGCGCGCCAAGGGAAGAAGTTCGTCCCACAGCTCGCTCGGGATTGGCCAGTCGGCGAGTCCTGCGGTCTGGTCGACTCTGCCCGGTTCGGACATGCCCACGATTGTCGACGCGACGCGAGGGTCGCGCAGCGAGAACTGCAGTGCGGCGGCGGCGAATGGGACCCCGTGCGTCTCGCACAGTCGCTGCATTTCCTTGACGCGCGCGATTGTCGCGTCGCCGACAGGGGCGTAACAGTAGGTGGGCACCACATCCGGACCCTTGACGAGCATCCCCCCGCCGAAGGGGGCCGCGTTGACGAATCCGACGCCTCGAGCGGCCGCATCGTCGAGGAGTGGTTCCGCCGTTTGCTCGACAAGCGTGAATCGGTTGTGGCTGATTACAACGTCGAAAGCGTCGGTCGCGAGATATTGCAGCTCAAGTTCGATTGGGCCGCCGGCGACGCCGAGGTATTGGATCACGCCTTGTTCTCGGAGTGCCAGCAAGGCCTCGAGGGGTCCGCCTCGCGCCGTGCCTTCTTCAAAGCTGATTTTCTCCGGGTCGTGCATGTAGACGAGCTGGAGTCGGTCGAGGCCGAGCCGCTCAAGGCTCTCCTCAACCGACTTGCGGACGCGGTCGCCCGAAAAGTCCAACGAACCCGGAAGCGGATCGACCTTGGTTGCGATGACGAAATCGGCCGGCACACCGCCGTTTTCGCGGATCGCCTGACCGATGCGCCGTTCGCTGTCGCCACCCCCATATTCATTTGACGTGTCGACAAAGTTGAACGGTCCGTCGAAGACCCGGCGGATCGTCGAAACGGCGGTCTCGGTGTCAACCTCGTAGCCGTATTGAGCGGGGAAGCTGCCCAGCGCGCTTGTGCCAACGCACACTGGGGAGACATTGAGATTCGTTCTGCCTAGCTTTCGATTAATCATGTCGTTCTCTTTCTCTCGTTGCATGGATCGTGGGTTCAATTACCGCGTCGCGTGCTCTTGGCTGGCACTCGACGGGAAGACAGCGGCGGCGGTCCCGTGCTTGCCCGTGTCATCAGGCCCGGACGTATGAGCGGAATCGGACCGGGCTCGTCACCACGCATCAGGTCGAGGATCCGGTCGACCGAGAGTCGTCCAACTTCCTCGAAGTCGACGCTGACGGTTGTCAAGCTGGGCTGATAAAATCTGGCTTCCGGCACGTCGTCAAAGCCGACCACGCTGATGTCCTCCGGCACCCGGAGCCCGCATTCAGCCAGGGCTTTGAGGACGCCGAGTGCCATCTGATCGTTGGCAACAAACACCGCTGTGATGTCCGGGTTCGCCGCGATGAGTAGGCCGGCGTCGTACCCGGACCGCGTTGTCCAGTCCCCCACAATTGTTTCATTCGTGACTCGGCCGGCTTGGGAAAGCTCCTGGGACCAACCACGGATGCGGGCCGAGGTCCCCAGCCATCCTTTCGGACCTGACACGTGCCAGACACTTTGGTGCCCGAGATCCAGCAGGTGACGGGTGGCCATGGCGGCTCCGCTCACTTCGTCAGTTGCAACACTGGTTGTCCCGACTTCCGCGCCAGGCTCGAACACCACCAGTGGTACACCGGCGTCCAAACCGTCGATCGCTTCGAGTGCGGCTTCGACCGGGGCAAGCAACACGATGCCGTCGACCGAGTCGGCAGCCAGGTGGTCGAGCGCCGCTCGCATGGCCCCGCTGTCCACATCGCCCAGGGTGACCAGTGTGGTGGAGTAGCCAGCACGACGCGCTTCATCAGCAATACCGGTTAACGCGACGGATGGTCCATATTGAGTGAGTCCGAAGCTGACAATGCCAAGGTTCATGGTTCGACTCGTGGCAAGCGCTCGTGCCGCCGGGTTGCGCCGGTAACGAAGCTGCCCGATAGCACGCTCGACGCGGTCTTTCATGTCCGGCGCGACATTTGCGCTTCCATTTACCACCCGGGAGACCGTCTGCTGGGAAACCCCGGCAAGACGAGCGACGTCGACCATGCGAACCCCGCGAGTGCCGTTCGCCGCTCCCTGGCTCGATCGCCCCAACATAACGAGTCACGCCGCCGTCGCGGCGATTCGCCGACCGAATTGTTTGGAGAAGAACCCGGAGATTCGCTGCACCCCACCGGCACTTGACAGGAAGACCGCGATGATAATGACCGCGCCCTTGATAACGAGTTGCGGCTCGGACGAGATGCCGACCAGATTCATGACGTTAATAATGGTGGCGAGCACGAACACGCCGATGACTGCACTAATCGGGTCACCCTTACCGCCCATGAGCGACGCGCCTCCGACGACGACGGCCGCGATCGCATCCAACTCATAGCCGACGCCGATCAGTGAGCTGCCTTGCCGGAGTTGGCTGGCCGCAATCAGGCCGGCAAGACCCGCAAGGAACCCGGAGAGCGTATACGCGATCAGAAGATTACGGTGGACGGGCAACCCGGAAAGCCTGGCGGCTTCGGAGTTACCGCCGATCGCGTAGAGCGAGCGTCCGAAGGTGGTGAACTTCGCGACGAGTGCGGCCATGATCGCTACAACGAGGAAGATCACCACAGGGTTGCGTATTCCCAGGGTCGTGCCGCGAGAGAAGAGATCGATGAACGTATCGTCAAAAATTTGGATGAGGCTCGTCGATTGGATGATGTAGCTGAAGCCCTTGATCGCGCTCATCATCGCAAGCGTTGCGATGAACGGCGGGATGCGCAGCCACACGACAAGGAGCCCGTTGACGAAGCCTGCGAACGCGCAGCAGCCAAGCGTGAAGAGCACGGACAATCCCGCAGACAGTCCCGCTTGGAGAGTCAACGCGATGATGACGGTCGACATCGCAAGAATCGAGCCCACCGACAGGTCAATACCGCCCGTGACGATGACGAAGAACTGGCCTACCGCCAGAACGGCCACGATCGCGGCAGCAGCGATCACGTTTCCGGCGTTGCGACTTGTGAGGAAATCTGGCGAGACGTAGTAGCCGATGACAATGATCGCGATCAGCACCAGGAGGAGGTAGCTCTTCGGGAGAAGGCGCATTACCAGACCAACTGCTGTGGTGCGTGCATTCGGGGTGCCGCCGGCTGGCTGACGAACCGGATCTTTCAGAGTGTTGTTTCTCATGGTGTCTTCCGTCACTTTTCGTAAATGGTCAGTTGTTGGAGGTGCCGCGCCGGCATCAGGCGAAGCGCTGCAGAATGGCCTGGCCGTGGGGGTCGATGTCATCGTGTTCGAATTCCGCGACGACCTCTCCGCGCGCCATCACAAGCACGCGATCGCACATCATGGCCTCGGAGATCTCGGAGCTCGCGATGATGACGGTTCCGCCCGCCCGCGCGAAGTCCCGAATCAGCTCATACATGTCTTCCTTGGCGCCAACATCAACGCCGCGAGTAGGCTCGTCACAAATCAATAGCCGGGACGATCGCACGAGCCAACGCGCGAGGATGCCTTTTTGCTGCGTGCCGCCGCTCAGGGTCTTCATCGGCTGGTTGACGCTCGATACCTTCATTCCCAGCCGCGTCACCATGTCCTGTGCAGCCCGCTTCTCCTTCTGCCCGTCGATCACACTCAATCGGCTGAACATAGGCATACTGGCGAGCGTGATATTGCCCGCGACACCCATGTCGGGGATGAACCCCTGCGCCTTGCGATCCTGGGGCAACAGCCCGATGCCGCGACGAATCGCATCGCGCGGCGAGTGGAAGACCACGTTCTTCGCGTCGATTGTCACCGTCCCCTCAGTCTTCTTCCGTGCCCCCGCCAGTAGGCCGGCGAGCTCGGATTGGCCGCTGCCAACAAGACCGGTGAGACCAAGGACCTCTCCCTGATGGAGGTCGAAGTTGATGTTCGAAACTCGGCCATCCTCGCCGAGGCCTTTCACCGACATAAGGATCGTGTCAGTGCGACCCGCACCCAGGCGCGGGACTCGCTCTCCACGCAGGGTGGCATCCGCAATCGAGCCTTCAAGGCTCTTTCCCACCATCGCGGTCACAACGTCGGCTGGCTTAGTGTCGACAATCCTCATGTCTGCAGCCCTGGCCCCGTCACGCAGCACAGTTACCGAATCGCATAGAGAATAAAGCTCATCTATGCGGTGCGAGATGTAAAGAAGGGTAACCCCCTGATCAGCGAGTGTACGTAGAACAGTGAACAGTCTTGCCACGTCAGGAAGCGGAAGAGTTGATGTCGGCTCATCGAGCAAGAGGACGCGCGGGTTCTTGTGCAGCGCTTTGGCGAGCTCTACCGCCTGCTGTTCGGCGACCGAAAAGCTTGACACCGGGAGCCTCACATCGAGGTCGAAGCCGACCCGCGCGAGGGCGTCTCGCGCCTTCGTCTGCATCTCGCCCCAATTGACCACGGTGCCGGCACGCTTCGGCAACTGACCCAAAAAGATGTTCTCAGCCACCGATAGAGAAGGAACGAGGCTGAGCTCCTGATAGATCGTGTGGATCCCCGCATTTTGCGCATCCGATGGCTCACGGAATCGCATCCGTTCACCGCCCAGATAGATGGAGCCTCCATCGGGTGTTTCTGCGCCGGACAGGATCTTAACGAGCGTCGATTTACCTGCGCCGTTTTGTCCCGCGAGCGCATGGATGCTGCCACGTTTGACGGAGAAACTGACGCCTTTGAGCGCCTGCACTCCGAGGTAACTCTTGGTAATGCCCTCGAGCCGCAGCTCGTCCTGGGCGGAGCCGTCCTGGTTCTCGGGGCTCATCTCAAACCTCATTCACTTCGTCGTGAGTCGTTGGGTCGTTGCGCCCGGCCCGATGAGACCGGGCGCAACGACATGGGGGCCGGTAATCCGACCTAGTTGCTTGCCCGCACGTAAGTGTCTTCGGGCTTGTAGAACTCCGCAGCGTTTTCCGGTGTCACGACGGTGGTCTCAATGAAGAGCGTCTTGTCAGGGCAGGCGGACCGGTCCTCGTTGAACGCGGCGAGTGCTATCCTTACGGCCGTCGCTCCTTGATCCCAGGGCTGGTTCGACGCAGTCGCCTGGAGTGGGCCGGTTGGATTGTCGAGCATTTCCTTCACCGAGTTCATGCCTCCGTCATAGCCGGCAACAAGGACACCGTCGCCCCAGATACCAGCCTGCTTCAGACCTTGCACGATGCCTCCGTGCATCACATCGCTCATGCTGTAGACAATCTTCAGGTCGGGGTTGGCTGTTGCGACATCGCGGATTGGAGCCAGCGCCTTGTCGGGCTTCCATTCGCCGTACTTCGTTTCGAGCTTCTTGGTGGTGATGCCCTGGTACTGCTTCATCACGTCTTCGTAGCCCGTCATGAACCCGTTGAAGCGAAGGTCGCTGATCACGTCGCCCGGGAAGCCGCCGATACCAACTACCTTGATTTCGCCGGAGTCACCGAACTTCTCTATCGCTTTCTCAGCGGCGACTTTTCCGGCAAGCGCCCCGGTGTAACCCTGATCTTCAGCGACGTAGCAGAACATGTCCGGAACCAGCGAGTCATCCAGGTTTGAGTTCACCGTCACAAGCGGGATTCCGGCTTCCTTGAGCGCGGCCACCGACGCACCGACACCAATGGGATCGTTGGCGTTCATGATCACCACGTCAACGTCCTTGGCGATGAGCGTCTGGATATCGGCGTTCTGACGCACGGTGTCACCGTTCGCGTCAAGCAACTCGATCTTCGCGCCCATCTTGTCGGCTTCGGACTGGCCACCCTCGACAAGGGTCTTCCACCAGTCGCTGCCGCTGATGCCGCGTTGGCTCCAGCCGATGACGAGGCCTTCACCCGATTTCTTGGCCTCATCGTTGGCGCCGCCGGCGCTGTCGGTGCCGTCGGTGCCACCGCGGGCACAACCGGTGAGAACGAGCGCCGTCGCTGCGGCCACTGCAATCCATGTAGAAACGCGGCGTGCGCGTTTTACTCGTGTGGTGCTAATAGTACTAATCATGTTTACACTTCCTTGTGTCTTGATTGGAACTTCTTGCATGCAGGTGCTTGAGCTTCGCCCTAGTCGTTCAGCGGGGTGAAGACTCCGCGCTCTTCGAGCAGCTTGATGTTGCGTGCTCGCGTCGCGCGCTCCCGAGCAAGCCAGCCTTCGGCCGGCGGCTCGTTGAGATACTGGTTCTTCGGGTAGATCGGCTTCTCGTAGATCGCTGCGTACTGTTCTGTGCGCAGGTCCTTGAGTCCGTTGAACACGCCATTCGACTGACGGTCGCGACGCAGCGCATCGATGTCGATGACGGTGCTGACGAAGGAGTCGCCGGGAGCGAGACCCGTCTGCTCAACGATGACTTTGCCGCGCTGGTTGACGATCATGGACCGTCCGCCGAAAAGGTCATTCAGCACACCGTCTGGGCCAAGCTCCGGGCCGAGGTTCGGCGCGACGACGATGGTGTTGTTGAACAAGGCGTGGGCTTTGTTCTGGACTTCCCACATACCATTCATCGTCTGAGGCTCAATGAGCGTGGCGCGAATGAGGATCTCAGCGCCGTTCATGGCGAGCCCGCGAGCGATCTCTGGGTATGCGCCCTCATGGCAGATCACGTAACCGATGTTCCCGATGTCGGGGGTCTTGGCGACCGGGTAGATGGCGTCCATCACATTGCCATCGCCCTTCTTCTGGATCCACTCGTCCCACAAGTCATGGGGGTTTGTGGTGCCGAGGGTTCCCCCCTCGAAGCCGTCGCTCGTCGCCTTCGCTCGGCGGTAGATGACTTCGCCCTTGGGATCGATCATGAACGCGACGTTGAAGTACCGGTCCGGGAAGTCATCATCGGCAACCAGATACAGCTCGCCAGCAATGTACGTGTTCAGCTCACGAGCGGCCTTACCAAGCTCGTCGGTTTCCGGCCCAGGAATCGTGCGCGCAAACTTCTTCTCAGCGTCGCGATTTCCAGCGGTAAATGCCATGTGCATGCCCTGGATCGCCATCTCCGGGATGACGACAAGCTTGACCGGATAGCCCTCGGTCGAAGCCACGCCCACGGCGGTCTTCATGAAGCCGATGATGCGCTTGGTGTTCTTGAGTGCGTCCTCGGGTTCCACGATTGGGATCTGCACCGGGGACAACCCAACTACGGTATACGGCTTTGTCATGTCCAACTCCTTCGTTGTGTTGATGCTAAGTGTTCGTAATGTTAGCGCACTATCAGAACATGTCAATACCTCGCGTTGACTCATAGAAAATGTGCGCGTAGTGGGTATCGAAAAATTATTTGAAGATGCGCGCGTAGCGGTCCGCCTGACGGCGTCGGTGAGCTGGCGTCGGTAGGCCTTGTCTGTGGAGCTGACGATGAGCGAATGCAAGGCGGTAACGAAGAAGTTGGCGTTGGAGTATCGTCGCGGTAATAAAGCCCGTAAGGGTGAGATTTTGGATCAGATCTGCGAGCTGAACAGGTGGCATCGCGGCCACACACGTAAGGCGGTGAAGCCCAGACTGCCGCGGCCGCCGAATTATGGCGGATCGGTGATGAAGGCGTTACGGTTCTTTTGGGCTGTGCAGGGCACCGCGTGCAGGCGGCTGATTGCCGCGGCGCTCACTCACCTGGTACCGCAGCTGCGCCGGCTTGGAGAACTCGATATCGACGAGGAGACGAGGGTGTTGTTGCTGAAGATCGCGCCGGCGACCATCGATCGTCGGTTGGCCAGGGACCGGGCGAAGCTGACCCTGCGGGGCAGGTCGCATACCAAGACAGGCGACTTATTGAAGGACTCGATCCCGATGCCGACCTGGTCGGAGCGGAACGATGCGGTGCCCGGGTTTGTGGAGATCTACCTCGTTGACAACGAGGGCGGAAACGGAGGAGGTCTCCGGCCGACTCCTGGTCGAGTTCCACGCTGACGCGCGCATGCGGGTGGGCGTGGAGACCCTCTACGCGCGGATCTACGCACCGCAGCGGCGGGACCGCCAGCTATGGCAGTACCTGCCGCGCGGGCACAAGAAACGCCGCAGCCGGTCAGGCCGGAAAGTCCATTCCGAACGCATCAAATGGCGCACTTCGATCCACGACCGGCCTGCCGAAGTCGAGGACCGAATCGAGTTCGGGCACTGGGAATCGGACAGCGTCCTCGGGGTGCGCTCCACCGGCGCTCGACACACGACCGTGGGACGCCGCTCCCGGTTCCTGCACGCAGCCAAGCTGCCCGGACCAACCGCGCAGACCACCCTGGACGCACAAATCGGGTTCTACCAAGCGCTGCCCGCTCACGCGGTCGCGTCAGTGACTACCGACAACGGCAGCGAGTTCGCCCACCACTACCAACTCGCCGACACCCTCGAAATCCCGACACACTTCGCCGACCCGTACTCCGCCTGGCAGCGCGGCACGAACGAGCACTTCGACGACCGCCCGCGCAAAATCCTCGGCTGGGCAACCCGGCCGAGATCTTCCAAGAACTATGCTCCCAATAGGCCACAGCCAGATGTTGCACTCCGAACTAGAACTCGGGATATCGTTCTGCGTCTTTATATCAGTCCGCGAAGGCTCCCACTCGAGCGGGCTAAGTCCAGAGTTGTAACCCTGGGCCCTGGCGCTGGCCGGACCACCCTGAGATTGCGCCCCTTCGCCAGCGCCAATCCATCTCAAGTGCTTGATCTGCCACCCGAAGCTGAGGCCCTTGCGGCCATGAACGCTAGGAAAAGGAAGTGCCAATTACAGTCGGAAACGGACGAACGAACGAACGAACGAGAAGCGTTGACAGAATTCGATAGTGCGCTAACATTCTCCTACGGCAAGGGAATTGTGATCGTTTGAACTCAGCGTCACATTTTGGATCCAAATGAGCCGGACAAGGGAGTCAATTTCGTGAGCATGACCGCCGCGCAGCCAGACGCACAAACATCAGCCGATGGCGAGTCGTATGTTGTCGGGATCGACTACGGAACGCTGTCCGGCCGCGCGGTCGTCGTGCGGGTGTCCGACGGAGCCGAACTGGGCTCTGCCACCCTCGACTACCCGCATGCGGTCATGGACACGACCGTCGCCGCCACGGGCACCGCCCTTCCGCCGGAGTGGGCGCTGCAGGTTCCCCAGGATTACGTCGCCGTGCTCAAGAGCGCCGTTCCCGCCGCGATCGCCAAGGCCGGAATCGACCCCGCTCGGGTCATCGGCATCGGCACCGACTTCACCGCGTGCACGATGGTGCCCGTGCTCGCCGACGGCACCCCGCTGTGCGAGCTGCCGGAGTATGCCGGCCGTCCGCACGCCTACGTCAAGCTGTGGAAGCACCACTCGGCGCAGTCGCAGGCCGACCGGATCAACGAACTCGCGGCCGAGCGCGGCGAAAGCTGGCTGCCGCGTTACGGCGGCCTCATCTCCAGCGAGTGGGAGTTCGCCAAGGGCCTGCAGCTGCTCGAGGAAGACCCCGAGCTGTACGACCGGATGGACCACTGGGTCGAGGCGGCCGACTGGATCGTCTGGCAGCTGACCGGGGCGTACGTGCGCAACGCCTGCACCGCAGGCTACAAGGGCATCCTGCAGGATGGCGCCTACCCGGACGAAGACTTCCTCGGCGCGCTTAACCCGGCATTCGCACAGTTCGCCAACGAGAAAGTGGCGCACGAGATCGGCCGGCTCGGGGATGCCGCGGGCCGCCTATCCACGGAGGCCGCGGCCTGGACGGGGCTGCCCGAGGGCATCGCCGTCGCAGTCGGCAACGTCGACGCGCACGTCACCGGCCCGGCGGCCCAGGCCGTCCAGCCCGGCCAGATGGTGGCCATCATGGGCACCTCGACCTGCCACGTGATGAACTCCGACCACCTCACCGAGGTGCCCGGAATGTGCGGCGTCGTCGACGGCGGCATCGTCGCCGGCCTGTTCGGCTACGAGGCCGGCCAGTCCGGCGTTGGCGACATTTTCGCCTGGTACGTGAACAACCAGGTTCCCGCCCGGTATTTCACCGAAGCCGAGGCAGCGGGACTGAGCGTGCACCAGCACCTCACCGAACTGATCAAGGACCAGCCCATCGGCGGCCACGGCCTGGTCGCCCTCGACTGGCACAGCGGCAACCGCTCTGTGCTCGTCGACCACAAACTCTCCGGCCTCGTCGTCGGAACGACGCTGACCACCCGGACCGAGGAAATCTACCGGGCGCTGCTTGAGGCCACAGCGTTCGGCACCCGGGTGATCGTCGAGACGTTCAACGCGAGCGGTGTGCCGGTGACCGAGTTCATCGTCGCCGGCGGGCTGCTCAAGAACGCGTTCCTGATGCAGGCCTACAGCGACATCCTACGCCTGCCGATCTCGACCATCGCCAGCGAGCAAGGCCCCGCGCTCGGCTCGGCCATCCACGCCGCCGCCGCGGCCGGCGCGTACCCGGATGTCCGCGCCGCCGGCCAAGCGATGGGCAAACTCAACAAGAACGTCTACACCCCCAACGAGGAGTCCTCCGCGGCCTACGACAAGCTGTTCGCCGAGTACTCGCTGCTGCACGACTACTTTGGCCGCGGCACGAACAACGTGATGCACCGGCTGAAGGCGCTCAAGCGCGAGGCCGCGACGACGGAGGCAGGGGCATGAGCACCTACGGCCCGCAGATCGAGGTCGCAATCGCCCGCGTGCGCGCCGACGTCGCCCGTCTGCACTCCGAACTCACCCGCTACGGCCTGGTCGTCTCGACCGGCGGCAACGTCTCCGGCCGCGTGCCGGGCAACGACCTCTTCGTGATCAAGCCGAGCGGCGTGGACTACGCCGACCTCGCGCCGGAGAACATGATCCTCTGCGACCTCGACGGGGCCGTCATCCCGGGCACGCCCGGCGCCGAGCGGTCACCCTCCAGCGACACCGCGGCGCACGCCTACGTCTACCGGAACATGGCGGACGTCGGTGGCGTCGTGCACACGCATTCCACCTATGCGACCGCCTGGGCCGCCCGCGGCGAGTCGATCCCGTGTGTGATCACGGCCATGGCCGACGAGTTCGGCGGCGACATCCCTGTGGGCCCGTTCGCGATCATCGGGGACGACTCCATCGGCCGCGGAATCGTCGAAACCCTCTCTGGCCACCGCTCCCGTGCGGTCCTGATGCAGAACCACGGCCCGTTCACGATCGGCAAGGACGCCAGGGACGCCGTCAAGGCGGCGGTCATGGTCGAGGATGTCGCGCGCACGGTGCACATCGCCCGCCAGGCCGGCGAGCTCATTGCGCTGCCGCAGGCCGCCATCGACGCGTTTTTCGACCGATACCAGAACGTCTACGGACAATCACCCAAGGGAGCCATTCACTAATGCCCGCACTCTCCACCACCCTGGATCATTACGAGGTCTGGTTCCTCACCGGCAGCCAGAACCTCTACGGCGAGGAAACCCTGCGTCAGGTGGCCGACCAGTCCCAGGCCATCGCCGACGCGCTCGGCGCGAGCAGCGACATCCCGGTGAAGATCGTCTGGAAGCCTGTCCTGAAGGACTCCGAGTCGATCCGCCGAGCGGCGCTCGACGCCAACGCGTCCGACCACGTCATCGGGCTCATCGCCTGGATGCACACCTTCTCGCCCGCGAAGATGTGGATCGCCGGGCTCGACGCCTTGCAGAAGCCGCTCCTGCACCTGCACACGCAGGCCAACGTCGAGCTCCCCTGGGCCAAGATCGACTTCGATTTTATGAATCTCAACCAGGCCGCGCACGGCGACCGCGAATTCGGCTATATCCAGACCCGGCTCGGCGTCGCGCGCAAGACCGTGGTCGGACACGTGTCCAACCCCGTCGTCAGAGCGAGCATCGGAACCTGGACCCGCGCCGCGGCAGGCTGGGCGGCCTCCCGCACAATGAAGCTCGCCCGGTTCGGCGACAACATGCGCTACGTCGCCGTCACCGAGGGCGACAAGACCGAAGCCGAGCTGCGGTTCGGCGTGCAGGTCAACACCTGGCCGGTCAATGAGCTCGCCGAGGCAGTCCATGCGGCCTCCGACGCTGACATCGCCGCCCTCGTCGCCGAGTACGAGGACCTCTACGACGTGGTCCCCGCGCTGCGCAGCGGCGGCGACCGGCACGACTCCCTGCGATACGGCGCAGCGATCGAACTGGGCCTCAAGTCCTTCCTCGAGGCCGGCGGCTTCAGCGCGTTCACCACGAACTTCGAAGACCTCGGCGCACTCCGCCAGCTGCCCGGCCTGGCCGTGCAGCGGCTGATGGCCCAGGGTTACGGATTCGGCGCGGAAGGCGACTGGAAGACCGCCGCCCTCGTGCGCGTCGCCAACGTGATGGGCTCCGGCCTGCCCGGCGGTGCGAGCCTCATGGAGGACTACACCTATGACCTCACGCCGGGGGCCGAGCTCATCCTCGGCGCGCACATGCTCGAGGTGAGCCCATCGCTGGCGACCTCGCGGGCCAGCCTGGAGATCCACCCGCTCGGCATCGGCGGCAGGGAGGATCCGGTGCGCCTGGTCTTCAACGCCGACCCGGGACCGGCCGTGGTCATCGCCATGTCCGACATGCGCGACCGCTTCCGACTCGTGGCCAACGTCGTCGAGGTCGTCGAACCGACCGAGGCGCTGCCGAACCTGCCCGTCGGCCGCGCCGTCTGGCGGCCCGAGCCCGACTTCCAGACGTCCGCCGCCGCCTGGCTCACCGCCGGCGCAGCGCACCACACCGTCATGTCGACCGCCGTCAGCATCGAGGTGTTCCATGATTTCGCCGAGATCGCTCGCACCGAGCTTCTCGTGATCGATAAAGCCACCACCCTGCGAGACTTCAATCGCGAGGTGCGTTGGAACCAGGCCTACTACCGACTGGTACAAGGCCTGTAATTGACTTCGGGTAAACGTCATCCTCGTTACGTTCGGCCGGTTAGCCCCGGTTCAGGTCAGCCGTTGATCGTTTCGTCAGGGGATGGCTTCCGAGGTCGAAAATCCGTCGACGCTTAGTCGCCACTAGCGCCAGCCTCATGCAGTGCCCCGTTGCTTCGCATGGGTGCGGGATATCAAATAGTCGCATAAACAGATCGGGAGTAAACATGACCACCCAGCCCAGCATTCCCCTGCTGACCCAGAACAACGGCCTCAGCATCCCGCAGATCGGCCTCGGTATCTACGGCCCAGACGACTCTGGTTCTGCGGATGCTGTCGCCACAGCCATCGAGGTCGGCTACCGCGGTATAGACACCGCCGCGCTTTACCAGAATGAGAGCGGGGTCGGCGAGGGCATCCGCCGCGCGGGCATCGCTCGTGAGAAGCTCTACGTCACCACCAAACTCGACGGCGACAGGCACGGCTACGACGCGGCGCAGCGGGCATTCGACACTAGCCTTTCCAAGCTGGGACTCGACTACGTCGACCTATATCTCATCCACTGGCCGCTCCCGGGCGTCGACATGTACGTGGAGACCTGGAAGGCCTTCGAGAAAATCCTCGCGGATGGTCGCACTAGGTCAATCGGCGTCTCAAATTTTCAACCGGCGCACCTTGAACGGCTATTTGACGAGACCACTGTGAAACCTGTCCTTAATCAGATTGAGTTGCACCCCGGACTGCCAAATATGGCGGTGCGTGAGTTCAATACGGCACACGGCATTCTCACCGAAGCGTGGTCGCCCCTCGGCCGCGGACGCGTCTTCGGAAACCCCACACTGGAGAAGATCGCCACCAAGCATGGCAAGAGCATTGCCCAAGTAGTTATCCGCTGGCATGTCGAGCAGGACAACGTCGTGATCCCGAAGTCGGTCACTCGCGCGCGTCTGGTCGAAAACCTAGACGTGTACGACTTCGCTCTCGACGCCGAAGACCTGGCTGGAATCGCTTCGTTGGAAAACGGCGTGCGCACAGGGGATGACCCGGACCTCTACAACGGCTAACCATATTGGGCGAGGCTTGCCAGCTCTCCCGCGGTGTGAAACGATCGGTTGCACCGCTGATATTCTTGGTTCCACTCTCTACAGTGCTGTGATCGTCCAGCTGGCATGGGAACTCTGGCCTGGATCGATGACAATGAGGTGCGTGCCAGAGTTGTAGGCATCGGGAGGGCATGTCATGGGTTCGACGGCGAGACCGATCCGATCGATTACCAGGTCGATTTGATCGGCTGTGTGCACTTGCACCCACGGGCAGGAATCGTCCCAGCTCATGGCCACTCCAGTCCCAGAAGGAGCCACGACTCGTACCTCGGTCATCCCGCCGGTATCGCGAGCCAAGGCTGTAAATGCGTGATCAATGAAGGTGCTACCGATTACGCGAGGAGCGCGGAAATCGAAGGCGCCACCGGCTTGGGTGCCTACGTCTGCGATGCTCAACGGTAGGAGCCGATCAGCTGTCACCGTGAGAACCTGACTGGCCGGAAGGGTAAGCGTCCAGTCGTTGTTAGTGCCCTCCCCCGCAACTAGATAAGGGTGGGGACCCGTCCCGAATGGCGCGGCATCTTGACCGGTGTTTCGCGCAGTAACAACGGTATGTAGGCCGGCTTCATCGAGGTCATAGGAGACGTCGAGCCGCAGCCTAAACGGATATCCAGCTTGAGCTTCGATCGTCGCCGACAACACGACGCGCTCCTTCGATTGCTCAACAGCAACGAAATCGAGCCACGCAACGAGACCATGCAAGGCATGCGATCGCTGCGGCTCCGTGAGGCTGAGTTGATGCTTGGCCCCGGCAAAGGAATAACGGCCGTCAACAACGCGATTGGGCCACGGCGCCAGAATCGCACCGCGGTAAGCGGGCCTAACTTCGTTAGCCGCAAACGGCACGATGAGGTCACGCTCGCCGTGACGCAGAGTGCGTAAAGTCGCTCCAACGCTCGCAATCGATGCAAAGTAGTCGCCGTGGACAAGGTCGAATCGAGTTCCGGAGAGCGGAATCTTCATGCCCTAGATCCATCTGCGAATGACGCTGGCCGGCGTGTTGGGAATCCGCCGATGCCTACGTGGGAGCCGTTGATCCACGGATGGTGCTCGAAGATGTTGCATCATTGAGACTCCAAATTTGAACTAACCCTGCGAAGAAATTTTCATGGAAACGAGAAGAATTGGACATCCGGAGGAACGTCAACGTCGCCTAATTCACGGATCAGTTCATCGACCTCTTGATTGATAACGAATTCGTCGTACATGATTGAGCCGCTACATTCTCCCTTTTCGCTTACTTGGGTTGCTGCGCCTTAACCAATCCTCTACGTCAACTTTGAAGTCTACATGGAGAAGTGAAAATGCTCTCAATGCCCGAGTTCTAGTCCGGAGTGCAACATGTGGCTGTGGCCTATTGGGAGCATAGTTCCTGGAAGATCTCGGCCAGGGTTGCCCAGCCGAGGATTTTGCGCGGCCGGTCGTTGATCTCGGTGATGAACGCTTTGAGCTCTGCTTGGGTGAGGTTCTCGAAGCTCGTGCCTTTCCGAGAACGCAAGGTGCGTTCTCGGAAAGATCCTGAGCGGCAGGGGCGGTTATTGCCCTTATGCACGGGAGGGACTCATCGCGATTTATTAACTAACTTCGATCGAAGTCGTCGCGAATAGCCGCAGATTGGCTGTAGGGGAACGACAGTCGTGTTCAAACGACACAAGCCCCGGAACAAGGAATCACCATGCACAAAGACGAAGAAACCAAGTCCACGGCGTCGCCGTAAAGCACGTGCGCCGTGTTCAAAGACGCATTCGGGTTGCTGGCAACCAGTGCACGGACATGGGGAAATCGTCGCGGGCGAGTTCGTGAAGAATTTCTTAACTGGTGCCTAGATTTGCCGCCACGGCGAGCCGCACTCGAGGGTTGTCGCTATTCTCCCAGCCTGCGCATCGGCCGGGTGAAGTTCGAGCATGGCGATGTCCGCGAAGGGCTTGTGTCTCCCGTCGAAGATGAGGACTGGTTCGGGTTCAAGCGAGGCTTCTGAGTCCACCCGGATGCGAGCGCCCATCGGTGGTTGTTGACGTTTCCTAGTTGCTGCTGGTAACTCTGCATGCCCTGTATGTGCACGGCATTTTCGTTTTTCATCAACATCGGCCGTCCCAGCGCGAATTGCCGCGCATAGGTACTCCAGCGACGTCCGACCTCGTCGCTGGAGAGGGCGACATGTCGCTACCAGAAGAGGGTTCCTGGTTCGAGTCTGATGTCAGTGCGAGAACCAAAGGATGGTTCCAGCGATTTGAAGCGGTACAAGCGTTCACTCAAGCGACTGGGAACATCCCACGTCATCGAGGGCAGGACCAACTACGGCCGGGCGAGGGCGAACTCGCTGATTGGCTTCGATATCAGCGCCGCCGACGGGTTCGCGGAAATGCAACTACGGCTGAGGTTGCATTGCTCGAAAGCCTGCCGGAGTTCGGCTGGAACCCCAAGGACAAATCGTGGGAGGCGACCTTGCTCCGGCTAGACGACTTCCTCGACCAATCGGGAGGTCTCCCCCCGAGGGTTCGTTGCTCGGATATTGCAGAACGGCGGCTCGCTACTTGGGTCGACAGCCAGCGACGAAACCTGCGTGAGCAGCGACTGTCTGTAGACCGACGCGCCGCCTTGTGGCGAACACTTGGCCCGCTCTAGTGGCGCGCACGTGTCTGATCGTGCGGGAACTTAGTCCCGGCGATTCGGCTTCACTAGACCTTCCACGATCACCAAGGAGAACAGATGGGCGCAACTGATGACGAATTCGACGATTTCACCACACGAAGACTGGAGCTCTCCTACGACCGAGAATTCGACATCCATCGCCAAATGCACGACTACGCGGCGTACGACTTTCAGTGGGTCGCAAAGCTCGTGGAGCACGTCGAGATTGCCGATGGCAGCCAGGCGAGCACAACGATGGCGTCAACGGTCCTTTACTGGTTCCCCCTGGGAGCAGAGACACCACACTTCGTCGACCTCTGCGACTCAGAAAATGTGGACCTTGGTCTTATTGCAGATGTCATTGCGGATCGACGCGGGTTGCGCGATGAGTTCAAGGTGCACCGCCGCCGGGTGCGGCCGGTCCTGATTGTGGAGCAGCTTACGGTCGCTGCCGAGCACCGAGGACACGGCATAGGTCAGCAGTTCATTGCCGCAGCTATCGCACAGATTGTCGGCAATGCCCCGACCCTAGTCGCGCTCTACCCGGGTCCTATCGTCGAGTTGGATCAGAAAACTCTCGAGCCCCTGAATGAGCCGACCGCTGCTGACTGGGATGGGATCCGGCATTTTTGGACGAAGGTTGGGTTCGTCCATGCCCGTGATGGCGTGGCGGTCGCGATGGCGACTGACCTCGCGCTTTGCGCTGAGTTTGGCATGCAATCGTCCTTCGCCTCGGTCTTTT
>Ga0307486_1001168_pt1 | contig 20927 bp, 13 predicted proteins | sample CBIW02metaG_FD_203663 | JGI IMG/M metagenome (GOLD analysis project Ga0307486, IMG submission 203663) | Sea-ice brine microbial communities from Beaufort Sea near Barrow, Alaska, United States - CBIW 0.2 | ecosystem: Environmental > Aquatic > Marine > Coastal | place: USA: Alaska | collected...
ATAATGATACTAAACTTCCTTACTTTAAGCTAGGAATTTACAAGTGGGATTGGAATGGCAGTAGTGTAAACCAGAAAGTAATGTATTGGGACGAAGTAAGGATGGGTGATGTAAATAGCAATTATGATGAAGTAAAACCTAGTGGGTATTAATTTTTAGAGGACTATAACGAAAAGTGTGTAGCGGGATAATTTGGAAAATCTAACGGTTTTCTTCGAGTTTCCCTTGGAAATCAGTCAGGGCAGCCTTTGCAGCTTCTTTATTTGGCGCATATGAGCTGGGATTTTTATCTAATGATATTTTTGTTTGAATTTTTCTTCGAATATTCTCTTCACTTACCATCTTTAGATTTTTGATTGACTCCCAATATCTTCCTAATTGTAGTTTAGTCCTAACAAATGCTGCACTACCGTATGAAAAACCATATCTAGGTATCTCAAGTGGACAAACATCAATTGAAAGATTACGTGATTCAGTTGAAAATGCTAGCCTAATTCCATTTTCCTTTAAGTATGTAACTTCTCTATTATTATAATCTAAATTTGGTGTGCCATTGGGGTAAGCAAAATAGTGGACTTTGTCATCTATAATAGCTTCTAAGTCAAGAATAGATTCCGTTATTTCCTTTTTACTTGTCTCATTGTCTTCATTTCTTAATATTGGATGGTTTTGTGTATGCGCTCCAATTTTTACAATTTTACTCTCATGAACTTCTTTTAGTTGTTCAATACTCATATTGTATTTTTTTTTAGACAGCACGCCATATTGCTTTTTGTATGCATTAATTATTTTCCATATATCTTCTATCTTACAATTTTTCAAGATACTCTCATTGGAATACTCACTTAAGTCATTATTGTAATTATTAGAAATGATTTTGTTCAGTTTGGTCTTATCAAAATCTCTTATTTCCTGAAACCAAAAGTTTTGATTATTCATTATGATTTTAGGAGAAACAAATAATATTACAGGTATCTGATATTTTAGTAATATTGGGAATATTACGTGATAAAATGAAACATCTCCATCGTCAACAGTAATAAGGCAAGAATTTCGTAATTTTATTGTACTATACAAATATTCCTCAACTTTTTCTGCATCAATAATTTGATACTTTTTTTTAAGAATTAAGATAGTTTTTTCAAACCAATCTTTATCATACACATCATGAAAGTTGATAACCTTATTAGCCATTTATTTTTGTATTAATGCTTTCTGGATCTTTTAACGTTTCCGTATTCCTGGGGATCTGGATCTGATTTTCATCAAAAGAACTACGGACCTTTTTGGAAAAAACCATTATGAATATTGCCACTCATGGATTTTAGAACTGTCTGAAGAGATCATCGTTAAATGAATCTCTTTTTTCATACAGTGTAGATTTAAAAATCTAACAAAAACAATTTTTAAGATAGTCCCTTAAAAACCGGAAGTAAAAAAATCAGCCATAAATATCAAACAATTTATTTATTATTCTGGTTGAAGTTTTACCATCCCACATTTCAGGCATACCTCCCTTTTTCCATTCACCATTATTTAATTTCTTTATATAAGGAGGTATATTATTAGGATCTACTCCTACTAACTCATTTGTTCCAATAGTTATGGTTTCAGGTCGTTCGGTAGAATCACGCAAAGTAATACAAGGTATTCCCAGAGCTGTGGTTTCTTCTGTTATACCCCCTGAATCTGTTATCACGCATCGCGCATTTTTAACCAAATAAATAAATTCTAAATAGCCCAAAGGATCCATTTGCGCTAACTTCATATCTCCATAAGAAATTTCTTCAATTACTTTTTTTGTTCTGGGATGCACCGGGAACAAAACTGGATATGGATCTGAACTTCTTAAAATGACATCAAGCAAATTTTTTAAATTCTGTGAATCATCGACGTTGGCAGGACGATGTAGAGTAACTAAAAAATATTCATTTTGTTTTAGGTTATTTTTCTGCCAAATTGGAGGTTGGATCAAATTTTCAATATTCTGGTACAATGTATCAATCATTGTATTTCCCACTAAATGAATTCTATCTTCCGGAATTCCGTTTCTAATTAAATTAGAGTTTGCTAACTGTGTAGTAGTGAAGAAATGATCACAAATAGAATCAGTGAGCATTCTATTAATTTCTTCTGGCATTCTCTGATCTCCCGAACGGATACCAGCCTCTACATGAACAACATTAATACATTCTTTTTTAGCGGTAATGGTGCAAGCCATCGTAGAGGTAACATCTCCAACAACTAAAACAACATCAGGCCTATGAAGCTGGATCTCTTTTTCAAAACCAATCATAATTACAGCTGTTTGCTGGGCTTGGGTTCCTCCACCAGCACCCAGGTTTACATTAGGCTCCGGGATACCTAATTGCTTAAAGAAATCGCCGCTCATTTTTTTATCATAGTGTTGGCCGGTATGGACCAGTCTATACTTAATTTTATTATTTTTTTCGTTGAATACATCAATTGCTTTAATGATTGGGGCAATTTTCATGAAGTTTGGCCGGGCTCCGGCAACGATAGTTATATGCATAGATTCGTTTGTTTTAGGATATATATTTGATCGTTAATATAGCTTAGGAGCTTGTAAAAAACTTTTTGCAGATATAAAAACAACCGATATTTCTATTAATCCAAAAAATTCATCAATCATTTCCTATATTATTTTATAAGTTTAGCACGATGCATTTTAGGAATTTAGACGTTCTTTTAGCACCATTAGTATAAACTTACTATTCCCAACAAGATAGCGTTTCCACATTCTTTTAGGTTCTTGTAGAAAACGATAATACCATTCTAATCCAGCATTTTGCATCCAAACAGGAGCTCTTTTCACTCTTCCCGAAACCACATCAAAGCTTCCCCCTACCCCCATAATAAAATTAACATTATGAAGTGTCTTTTTATTCCTGTAGAGAAAATTTTCTTTTGTAGGCGAACTTATAGCTACAAATAAAATATTAGCTCCACTTTTAGAAATGTGTGCTGCAATTTCACTTTCTTCCTTTTCATCAAAATATCCGTTGCGATACCCAGCGATTAAATCAGGAGAAAACTCTTTGGAATATTTTTTCACTACAGATTTTACCACCTCTTCTTTTGCCCCTAGAAAAAAGATTTTATATTTTTTAATATGAGAAACTTTCACAAGATTTTCCATTAGATCGATTCCAGCTACTCTTTCTTTTAGCGGTTTCCCCAAAAATTTTGAAGCCCATACCACTGCCTGCCCATCTGCATTGATTAAATCGCTTCTGTTAACGCTATTTTGCAATTCCAAATCTGTTTGCATGGCTACTATTTTTCCCGCATTTACAACCACATGATGGATTTGTTTTTTATCACGAATTGCCCTTTCTATTTTTTCAAGAGTTTCTTGAGCGCTTAGATTATGGATTTTGGTATTGAGGATTTGAATTTTATCCATGGTGTTTTAAATTTTTTAAAGATTTGAGAATATTTTTTCTTCAAATAGAAATTCAATATTATAACGCTACTCTTATAGCGGAGTTCAAGTAAGTTTAATGTAAAGAAGGTAAGGTCTCGACCCCGCTCGATCTGACAAGAATTTTAGATTTTTATGAATTTTTGTAATCACTACTGTCTCCCCGAGCGAAGTATAGGGGAAAAAAAACCAAAGTTCAAAGTTCACAGTTGCGAATTGGCCAATCCTGTTAGCTGTATAACACAATCAAAGTAATTGTCTCCCCGAACGAAGTCGAAGGGTTGGTTCATGAACAAATTTTTATTTAAAAACAGGACCCAACTCTACTCGACCATTCATTTACAATTTTATAAAAATGGAAAACCTTGAAATTTGCAGTGTTTAATACCGTTGTTTTTTTGTTTTAAAACATTTGTATAAAAAAACAGCCAGTTCCAGCTTTTCATTTTTGTAATAAGTCCATTCCCCATTATACTGTAATTTTTTACCCCGGGAGGAATTTTTAAAAACATAAACCGAATCTGTTGCATGATCACTTGGAGGGATCCTTGCAAAATCGAAATATAGAAATTTTTCAGATTTCAACTTCTCAAAAATAGAATCCAGAATAAAAAAAGCTGCCCCGCACTCCCTGGCAGTCTGAGAGTTGACCGAAAATATATTAGTACAATATGGGTGGTTACCATGATTAATACTAGCCGAAATGGGATTATTAGCCTGATCGTAAACAATAAAAGTTCTAATGCCTTCAGATTTTAAAAGTCGGGATAAACTGATCTCTTCCAATTCAAAATTCAATCCCTTCAATTCTTTGAGCTCTTTAAATAATGAAACAATAGCCTTTATTTCTGTTGGTTGAATGGATGTTATTTCTTCAAAAATCAAACCTGCTCTTGTTCCTTTTTTTACATTTCTTTTCCAGTTTTGATTAACATTAACGTCCTGTGATAAATCTATTTCGATAGTTAACGGACATGCGAAAATTCCCATAGGACGCTTAAATCCAGCTCTTCTAATTCCTATTTCAAATTCTATATCGTAAGGATTACTACTATTGACCTCAATAGAATCATGAGTTGTGGCTAGTTCAGAATAAAAGCTTTTAAACTCCATTTCTGTTAAATCCGGGGAATAAGTTTCGGCACCTATGAGTAATATTTTTCTTTTTGAGAAAGGAATCTTTTGGAGTGTTCCCCAACAACCAATTTTTGGATCCTGGTCATTATCCACATAAAAAATAACCTCTTTGCCTCGTCCTTTCATGTAATTATACCACCCCTGAGATTGGGTGAATGGAATTCTACTGAATTTTTCCTGCAATTGAAAAAAACAATCGGCCTCTAAAATTTCTTTCATTATTTCTCTTTTATTTTAATTTACCATCCATATATTGAGGAAATTTTTTTTCAGGAACCCGTGATAAAATCATTTTTTGCGACTTGATTTACTTTATTGTGATAGAAAACCAGAAAGTTATTAGGAACAATTATTTTTTATCAAATATCAGATTTTTGATATCTTTTCCATTTCTCCATAATAATTTATTGAGCTTATGAGATAAATTTTTATTAAAAGTAATCTTGATACTTTAAATTCCTCTCTACATAGTGTAATTTAAAATATAAATAAATGTATCTCTGACTGAATGGCAAATGGTACTGTCCTGTCCTAACTTACTACTATAGGATAAGCTACTCACTAATTATATAAATAATTTAAACTTAATAAAAGAAATATTTGCTTTTCTAAATTTTCACCCTTTTTATGTCGGTTCAATAGTTCCCTGACTTTGTTTGAATTGAATAAATTTAGAAAATCAGGATTATCCAAAAATATATTTTCCAACTCATCAATATTTTCTCTAAACCAGCTTTCGGTAGGAGATTTAAATCCAATTTTTTTTCTATTGATAATAGAGGACGGCAAATATTCCTCTGCAAATGCCTTATGTATTATCTTTCCTTTAGCTGAATTGTATTTATATCTGCTATTTAAAGATTCAATAAATGCAATTAGATCATTATCCAGAATAGGAACCCTACACTCCAGGCCAAAATTCATAGTGATTTTATCTGTATACATTAAAAGATCATCTGCTAAGGAAGTACGTAAATCATAATATAAAAACACGTCTTTTAATTTACTTTTTTCGGGAGTCCTATTTTTCCAGATATCACGTATAAGGGATTGATTATGTTGAATTTCATTTAAAACTTGTTGAATTTTTTGGGAGTTTATTAAGCCAGCGACATCTTTTAAAGATGAGATAGAATTATATTCTAACCAGGAGCTAACCTTGTCTTTTGGCTGAATTGCCTTAAGAAACCTTCTAAGATGTTCCCTATTTTTATATACAAAATTAAATTTATCTAATGCCGGGCTTAAATTTTTAAAAAAACGAGCCGTCTCAAGGTGAGGCAATGCTCTATATTTATTATAGCCGCCCAAAGGTTCATCTGCACCTTGCCCACTCAAAACCACCTTGACGTGAGAGGCTGCTAATTGGGATAGAAAATACATAGGGATAATAGAGGTTGTGGCTATGGGTTCTTCCACCACCTGGACTATTTTTTTAATTGAGGTTAAGAAGTTGGGAAAGTTTATTTTTTGTTCATAATGATCAAGACCAAGAATATCTGCCGTCTCGCGAGCATAACTTATCTCGTCCAATTCTCTATGTTCACCCTCAAAACCAATCGTAAAACTCTTTAATTTTTTATCAGTCCTTTTTTGAGCAATTGCAGCAACCAGGGCAGAATCAACACCACCGCTTAGTAATATTCCTAAATCAACATCTGCCATCAGTTGTCTTTCAACTGCCTTTTCAAAAAGGTCTCCATAAATATTAACAAGCTTTTTAAGGTCATCTTTTCGAGTACCCAACCGCTCAGTTTTTACAAAATAATCTTTATTCATTTTAATAACCTTTTCGCTAAGATCAAAGGAGAGAAGTTGTCCTGGTTCTACTTTTTTAATCTCATTAAATATGGTTAATGGGGATGGGCTATAGCGCATTTTGACTGCGGTTAAGGCTACTCCATTGTTTATTTCAGGTTTTATTTGAGATTTGATAGGTCTTATCTCAGAAGCAAATAGCAACCTAGTTCCATCAAAATAGTAATATAATGGTTTAACCCCAAAACGATCCCTGGCAAGGAAAAGCTGTTTTTTTTGTATGTCTAAAAAAGCAAAAGCAAAAATTCCGTTTAGATGGAAAAGACTTTCTAATATGGGAAAGTGCCTAAAATAATTGACTATAGTTTCCGTATCAGAATGACCCTTAAAACTAACCTGTGACAAATCTTTTTTAAGCTCCAAATGATTATATATCTCTCCATTAAAAATAATATGAGCCCTATTATCACAGGAAGCCATAGGTTGATTACCTGCCTCGCTTAAATCAACAATGGAAAGCCTACGGTGTAAAAGGGAAACAATATGCTCACCTATTTTAAAATTTTGAATACCAGATGCATCAGGACCGCGATGATGAATTAAATTTAGATATTCTGAAGTATTGTCAAAATTGACACTTCCAAGGATTCCACACATAGTTGTATACTAATATTTCGATGTAATTATATTATTATGAATTAAAGAAACCAACTTTATTAGGCAATGGGAAACTGGTTCTTTGTGCTATTTGTAAGTCTTGTTAAACACCAAAACTTTTAATTTCAATTTTTCAACTATTATTCTTATAGAATTAAAAGAGTTAATCCATTTAAAGTGTTTTTGAATGTGCGTATAGATAAGGTAGGACTGCCCACCTTAAGGTGTTTTTATTGACCTTTAAATTAGGATATACAATATGCGAGTAAATGTTGTCGCCAGATACAAAATTTCGTTTTATCGATGCCGATAGCACCTCCGTTAATGTATCATCCCTGAACATAATAGCGAGGTTCAACATCTCTGCATTGTCGTATAAGTCATATTTTACCGGTGACAGTCTATCTGTGACACTAAATCGTTTAAATAGTTGTCTGCCTGCATCCCATAAATGACTTTTTAAATAATCATAAGCTTTGGCAATTATTTTATCACAATTGGGCAATGGGATTATTTTGTCGACTTTAAAAATGTTTTTTATCACAAAACATGTATGAAAGCAATCTATGAAATTACCTGATGCGGCATCTGAAAAATAATACCAGCTTCCATCAGCGTTTTGGTGGTCGACTAAAAATTGATAAAGACGTTTTACTTTTTCTTCATTATATTCTGGTCCTAAAGGGCTCTTATCTGCTAATAAAGCATAACATAGCATAGCATAAGAATTTGCGTTTATTACAATTCGTTTTTCAGGTTTTGGTGAATATGATAATGCTAATACTGAATCCTCATCAATTATCTTGTGCAAATCGCTTTCCAGAAAACTAAAAACGCTTACAATTATATCTTCATATTCGCTTGTAGAAGTTAAGTTTTGATAATTGATGAAAGCTTCTAGCGCATAAGGAGTGTGCGTTACGTGGGGAATATTTTCATCGTAGATGGCCATCTTTGAAACCCAGGGCATATTAATACCCCAGCAATAACCATTAAAGCCTTGACTATAATTATTTGCAAGCCAATGTATTGATTCTCTGGCAAATGACAAATATTGAGGTAGCCGGTTTTTTTTAAACAATTCCATCCCAATTAAAGCTTTATGCGCATGGGCTATAGGATAATTTCTTTTTTCATAACCTAACCTTAAATGGTTGTTAAAATAAAAATCAAAAATGCTAAGACCTGCAGATGGCAGTATACCCAACACCCTATTTTTATAGTAAACTTTCTTTATGTTTTGACCCAATGTTGTATTCCAAACATCATAAGGATCTGAAGTTTTCAAATCCACCGGGGATAAATGTTTTGCAAAAATTGGCAAGGGTTCAGTCCTAATTAATTTTTCCTCAGGTTTAGAGTAGAACTGGCTAGATATATTACTTGAAGACATCTATTGTTACGAATAAACATTAGTTAAATAAAAATCTTTATAGCTGGCAGCATAGACCAATTGCACATTTAAAGCTGTTTCAAGAATCTCGGGATTTTTTCTTAAATCCTCACTCACCTCTTTCATTACGCTCATGAGGGAAATTAAATTTCTATTTTTAAAAATATAGGTTCCTGCAGGCCTTTTTACAACATCTGAAGCAATTACTTTCTTTTCCAAATACAATCCCTCCCTAACGGTGAGTGCATCCCCATCTGTATTCGTAGGACGAAGGATGATATCTGCTTGTTTTATTAAGCTTATAAATGATATAGGTGATTTATGTAGAAAAAAAAGATGAGCAAGTTTATATTTTTGAATAAGCTCTTCATATAAATTGATTTTTAATATTCCGGTAGTATCGCTAACGACAAATACAAATGCAATTTTTATATTTTTTTCCCTGCACATTTTAGCCGCTTCTATGCTAAGGTCTAAACCATATAAATCCTGATCTTGTGATTTATCCAGTCTTGAAGCATTTGCACAACATATATAATAACCTTTTTCTTTTTTTCCTTTTATCCAGTTTTTAATATGTACTGGCAACTGCTCTTCCTCATTCCAGTTGGGGGGAAGAAATGCATTTTTTATAAACGCATTATTCAAATTGAATTTTTGCGAAATCTCCTCGCTCACAAAAATCACATGAGAACGTTTAAAAATTAAACGGTCGATATTTTTTTCGATAAAAGATTTATCTCTTTCATCATAAGAGTGAACGGTGATAATTAATTTTTTATTTAAAATCTTCGAAGTACAAAAATGTATGAATCGCAGCAAATAATGTCCACTATGAATATGTATTATATTGGATTTCGCCATTAATTGAACATATAAATAAAAATTATAGGATCTTAAATTAAAAATTGTTGGTTTTTCGTGTTTAGATTCATCAATTTTAATGATCTCAAAATTAGTTTCAAGTAAGCTTATCAACCTTTTAATATGAATACTTACACCTCCAAAAGGTGGCGGATATGGACCAATTATTAGTAATTTCTTCTTTTTTAAAACTGAAACCATGAAAAGGGATGAAGTTTAAATTAATTATTTTGATTAAAGTTCACGAAGTCACCAATTTGCCCATTTAAGAAGTTAAGCGCTGCCCGATGTTTATATTCACTGTGAATTTTTTTGAACATACATGATCTAGATTGCTAATTGGGTACTGAGATTATTCTTAATTCACCTAACCTAAGTAGAGTTCCTCGTACATCCACTATTTTTTTTAGATCACCTATTGTATTGCACAATAATATTCCCTCTAATAATCACAATTTTGGCTAAAAGTAACGCTGAACCATCCATGATAAACTATCAGATCTATACGATGGAATAAAATTTTCAAAATCAACCTCCAAAATTCGTCAAACAATAATTTTAAAAAGAAACTAAAAATAATGACCTACTTAATACCCTGTAAAAGTTCAAATAAATTCAGACTTACTTTATGGGTGTCAAAGTATTTCTCCACAGTTTCACGACCTTCTTTTCCTAATTTGTCAATCACGTGTGGGTTCTCAATTAAATAGTTAAATGCGGAAACTAATTCCTCTACAGAATTTGGCTTAATCACTAGAGCATTTCGTTTATTCTCTAAATATTGAGTTACATCACCTATATCTGTTGCAATTACTGCTTTTCCGGTAGCCAGAAACTCACCTAATTTAAACGGAAAACCAGCATTTGCTAACTTTGAGTTGATTCTGGTCATGCAAAAAATATGACATTCATTTAATAAGGCATAGTATTCATCCGTTTCAAGATAGCCTGCATAAAAAATATTATTTTTTAAATCAGAATGATTTATAAGTTCTTCTACCCTTAACATATCATTATCCATCCCCTTGCCCGTTAAGACCAATTGAGTATTTGGATGAACCTGATTAATTTTTTCAAATGATTTAATTAAATATTCAAAACCATCTTTTGTTCCAAAAGAACCACCATAGAATATTTTAAACAGTGGATATTCTGGAGAAGATTGATGAGAAGTTGGGAAATAACTTAAATTTACGGTTATAGGTATTAAATGTACAGTAGTTTTTTTTGTGAGACTTTTCATTTTTAACACTAAATGACTTGATATTGCAATTATGGAATCCGCAAATACAGGTATAAGTCTCAGAAAAACCTTTGATGAAGCGTTTCTCAACCAAAATATGAATGTTGGAAAATAGCTGTAGGTATTATTATCTTCTACAATGTCAAATATGATTTTATACCCAATTAATTTTCCATAACAAATAAATATTAGATTTTGTATATCCAAGTAGGAATAATTGTATATAATATTCTTTTGTCCCGCAATTTTATTCGTTCTCAGAAAATGAATTCCGGTTGAATAAAAACTAATTACTGAAAATACATTCCTTAACTTATATCCAATTATTTGATAACTAATTTCATTGATTCTGCCTTTCTTTGAGATTTTTGCTACAGTATCCTTTTCGTAAATTAGATTTGCTACTCTTATTTTTCCGTTTTGTACCAGGGGAAGAATTAAATTTTTCACCCTCTGGGAGGTCGCCATTCCATCAAAGCATGAAGCACCAAGAATAACAATATTCATAAGAATTATTTTATAATTTTTTTAAGAACACAATTTATTTCAACTTCCAATCTTATACTCATCAAACTCTTGAATAAGCTGTCTATCACTCTTTTTTATAATATCAGGAGTATAGCATACTCCTACAGATATCCATACAATTAAATAATGAACTGATAATCCAGGCATTCCATAAAAAAACATGTCAATTAGCCACAGAAAAACTATTATACCACAGGATTTTGTGAATTGATTTTTGGATTTAAAAATACCTATGATCGCACCCGGGAGTAATACAGAAAGAAACAGTACTATATTTATAACACCCCCAGTTAAAAGTAGTTGAAGGTAACCATTTTCAATTACGTTTCTGTAAACAACATCATTAAAAACTACACCATCTTCCTGAACCGACTCTTCCATTGGATAATAATAAGTTCCATTCATACCTTTTCCAAAAAAGAAAAATTCATCTGATTGTAAAAAAAAAGCATCGTACAACTCGGTTCGGGTGTCTTCGAAAAGTCTTTCATTCATCCTTTTCTTCAGAGCCGATGAAGAGCTATTAAGATAGAAGAAAGTTCCTGCGACCAAGAATATTATGGGGAAAAGCTTAAAAATTAGTTTTTTAGATTTATCCCCAAAATTGAGGAAATAGCTAGCCATTATAAGACTACCCACTGTAAAGGTTGCGCTTCGTCTGGCTAAATATATGTAACTTAACAAGGCTATTATTAATACAATAAAAGCAATAATAGCTCTCCTATTGTTGAAGTATCTAGCATTCATTAACAAGAAACCACAACCTATTGCAAATACAGAAATTATTCTTGGCGAAATTAGAAGATCAAAAAGCGCCTGAGGATATACTATTGCTATGACCAAAAAAATTATTCCAAATATATATATAATTCTAAATAGTAAAATTATGCTAAATAGTCTTTTATCAAAGAAAACTGCCAGAGGAATAATATAAGACCAAAAGACATGCGATTCCCTAAAAGTACTTGTTAAGTCTATTGTTGGTGAGCTAAAGCCTCTAATTATAAGAATAATGCTATAAGATAAAAAAAGCCAAAAAATAATTCTGAAAGCCTTGTTTTTTTCACAAGCATCTGATAATAAATATATAAAAGTAAAAACAAAGGTAATTATAGAAAGTACCCAGGTTATTCTCCCAACCATTATACTAATCACATTGATATCTCGGAGCAAATCCGATATTGTGATCAGAGCTATTGAAGTTAACAATAATTTAATGGCTAATTTCTTCACTAAATCAATACAATTTAATAGAATTACCCGCTTAATGGTTAAAAAGGCAAAGCGGTCTTTATGTTGTTTTTCAGCCTGCCATTCTGAAAGTTTATGAACTGCAGGAATGTAAGTCTTGTTACGACATTATTACGCTAAGTCCGAGATAAAAGCAATTATTGCAAATAAACTTATATTACTGGTTTATTTTGCTTTCCTTTTTAGACGTTTTGGCACTATTATTTTTATTTTCCTTAAATAGGATATATTCGTAGGTGTTCTTGACAACCGATGCAATTTGAGATTTGTCATGTCTGATTGCAGCAACATCATGAGCATTTTCACCCAAAATTTCCAATGCTTTTCTATCGAAGGCTTTTTCTGAGATTATACTGGCAAGATCATAAGGATCTTGTGAATTGTAACAGATTCCACTCTGCCCTGTTTCTATAAGGGAAGCAACTCCTCCAACATCGCCTGCAATAACAGGCATTCCCAAGAGCATGGCTTCGCACACACTATTAGGGCTGTTCTCAATATGAGATGGGTGAATAAATAGATTGCTTTCTAATAGCTCAGAGATAAGATCACTACCTAGTTTTTGTCCTTTAAAATTAACGGAATTATCAATAAATTTCATTCCTTTTGTTCTTTCTATAATCTTCACAACTTTATTGTCATTTTCCATTCCAATTATAGCCCATTCAAATTTTATGTTGAATTTGTTCTTCAATAGATTTGCAGTTTCTATAACAATATCAAGACCTTTATATATAAAAGGATTCAAAACAGAAACTAATCTTAGGGTCTGATTGTTAGTATATTCCCATTTGTTCTCAGACATAATAGGTCTTAATGCTTCATTACAATGAAAATATTCACTGTTATGATTGAATAATTTAATGATTCTTTTATCCCAGTCAGTTCTCCCAAAAAAATATTTTGAATTTTTAATGATATATTCTTCACGTTTTGCCATTTTTTTTAATAACAAATAGTCACTATATAAATCACGTCTTAATAATAGATCGTAAATTGATGAATATAAAAGAATAGTGTTTAATTTAAATCCTCTTGGGAGCCAATTAGACACGTACGGATTTAATATTCCCTGTATGTGAATAATAATAGGAACTTTAGTATAACCTACAATTTCTCCCATCCCTGATTCGGTTCCAAACAATTGAATAATATCCGGTTTATAATCGTCAACCACTTTTAATAAATCCGGAAGATTACTATCCCAAAGTGTCCCAAATAACTTTGCTTTAATTTTATTGAATTTAGTCGATAGCTTATCTTTTATTGGATAATAAGTAATATCCTCATAATGAAATTTGAAATCCTTAGCATCGTTGTTAAAGAAGCAAACAGCTAACTGAATGTCTTTATCTTTTTTAATAATATCGCCCAGTGATGTTACCCAGCTCCTACCTGATGTGTTTTCTTTTAAGTAGTTGCTAGCTCCTGTAGCAAGTTGTGTCAGATATAATACTTTCATACTTGGATTGATTTAATATGTATTTTACTCCCAATACCTTTGATCCGCATAAATTAATGAGTAAATCGTGTGGTAAAGCATAGGCTTTATTTCCGTTAATTCCTTCCATAGTTTCAGCTGCCACCATTGCATTGATAATTGCTTCCTCAACTGCCTGAACTGTTGCTTCAAAGACTGGCATTAGTTGGTCATTAGCCATTGATTCAACTGTAGTGGTTTCATCTCGATTAAATGCATTTTCATTTGCAGTTGAGAAAGCTAAACACCTATCCATCGTTATAAAAAGCTTAAAAAAGCGGAAAGTGAAGCCTTACCTAAGTATAAGTTGCTCAAGATTTATAACATCGCCAGCCATCAGTATCATGGCAGAAATAATTGAGTTTAAATATTTCCTTTTGAGTTGCGGAAGCAGCTTTAAATCCTTGCTTGGTCTCAATGTTTCGGACATACCAATTTCCATAATTTTTCTCATTCGAAAACTTCCAAAGCACTTTTCCATTTTGGTGGGTAACATTAAAATTCTGCAACGGAATACTGAGTCCCTTTCCGATCCCTTTTATCAAAGATTCCTTTTTGGTCCAGATTTCAAAAAACGTTTCGGCTCTTTTATCACTGGGGCAGGTCATCATTTTTTGTAATTCTATCTCAGAGAAGTGACTTTTACCAATACCTTCTGTATCCACTGTAGAATCAATTCTCTCGATATCTACCCCAATTTCCGAGTTTGAAAAACCTAGGAGCAACTGGTCGTCGGAATGAGAGATATTAAAAAATAGATTCATTTCACAAGTTGGTTTACCGAATGAATCCGGTATAATTTTCACACTTTCAGGAGATCTATCAGTATAATATGCAAGCAAAATTTTAGTGATGCATCTTCCAATCACAAACAGATCATGATCTTTTCGGAACCGGAATTTTTTGGCCCTTTTTTGTTCATTTTCGCTCAGTAGAAAATTTCTATAGTTTTTTAGATCCTTATAAATATTAACTGGTACTGACCACAAGTGTATATCTTGTTCTCCAGGCTTTTCAATCTCATTTGTTGATAAGGTCTGAGAGTCGAAAATATGTTCTAAATTTTGATGATAACTTGTTAACACGACTCAGGATTATATTGTTATTTTTTTCTTGCTGTATCAGATTTTCATGATTTAACACCAAAGATTTGTCTGTATCAGGTACCACTCCAAGTTACGACTCCCATATAGATTGTATCACTTTAGCAGTACCGTGTACGTAGGGCTTCTTAAACATCTCGCCGTTCATGATAATACCATCATCTTCGATCAGGTGGATATTTATTTGTCCTTTAGTTAATCCTGCCCAATCAGTTTTGGGATCCGATGAAAATTGTTCAGTAACCTGTCTAGATAACAACAGTTCTACATCTGCTTTGAACTCTCCATTGATTTTTGATACGTAATTATCATGGGCAACTCTGTTTGTAAGTTCAACATCTTTAAAGGTTGCAGGCATTCTCATATCTATGAATTCCTTAATTCGTATGTATGTATTAAAAGCTTTGATTTTGGATGCAAGTGCTAACCTTCTGGAAATTTTGTTGCCTAAGTAACTAACCGACTGAGATAATGATCTATTTCCTAGCTGCGATTTGTGATTACCTTTCCTTTGTTTAAACGAAAAATTTTTGAACGATTTTACAACCTCTTCATCCAGCACATTAGCATAAGCTGGTGGCTGTGGATCAATCATCACTATAGGATCATATGATTCACCCATCTCATCCAGTTTTTTCGCAATCTCCATTGAAACCAGCGTACCATAACAGTACCCTCCAAAAGCATATGGCCCATGGGGCTGAACTTCTTTCATCTCTTTTATAATCCTGTCTGCCATGGCTTCAATACTGGTTAAAGGGTCCTCCTCGCCGGACAATCCCACAGATTGAACACCATAGAACGGACGATTTTTACCTAGTAATTTGGCCAGTTCAGAGAAAAATAACACATTCCCGAAATGTCCATGAATACAGTAGAAAGGCCTTTCTTTGCCTTCACCCTGAATTTTAACCAGTACTGATGAATGGTTTTTTTTGAGTTGGACTTTTTCTACTTCCCGAACCTCGGGTTCTGTTAACTCTGATTCTATCAACTCCGTAATCTGCCCAATGGTAGGAGCCTCAAACAATGTTGATAGTGGTAATCGAATTCCCAACTTCCGTTTTAACTCATCAAAAAGTTGCAGCGCGACCAATGAATTACCTCCAAGATCAAAAAAATTGTCATCTTGTTTGATGTTCTCAATTCCCAGAAATTCCTCCCAAATAGCTGTAAGTTCAGCTTTTATGTTTCTTTTTTCTGATCCTTGTTGGTGAACTTTATCAATAGCTTGTTCATTGTTTGTAGTTTTTGAATGAAGATCTGATCCCATTATTTCCGGATCAATCCAATATCTTACCCTCTGAAAGGCATACGTTGGTATCGAAATTTTATAAACCGGATTCTCTTTGTATACCCGTTCCCATTCCACCGGGTAACCACACGACCATAGTCTTCCCAGTGCAGCCATTGCAAAAACATTGTCATCTTGCGACTGCTTTGGGTGCCTCATAGACTGGACTACAATCTGGGTTGGTGATATTTCAGGATGTTGTCTTGCCAGGGTTGTAAGTGTATTTCGCGGCCCCACCTCCAGTAAGATCCACTCCGGTTTATCAAACAATTTCTCAACAGCCTCGGCAAATCGCACCGGCTGTCTGATATTATTCGCCCAGTAATCAGGATTTGTGAGTTCATTCGGAGAAGTCCAATCAGCCGTTACTGTAGAAATGACCGGAATTGAGGGAGGGGAGAAGGTCATGGTTGAAACAAAATTATGATACTTCTCCAGTACCGGATCCATCATATGTGAATGGAAAGCATGCGAGGTTTCAAGTATTCGGTTGTGCACGTCTATTGCATCAAAAGTAATTTTAATGGCTTTGATGGCTTCTGTATCTCCGGATAAAACACAAGAGGAGGGGGTATTGATTACTGAAATCGACAGCCTGTCATTCATATACTTTTCAACCTCTGATGGCGGCAGCATCACAGTCAACATGGATCCCGGCTCAATTTCCTGCATAATACGCCCCCTCATGGCGATCAGTTTAAGGCCGGTCTCCAGGTCAAATACCCCGGCTATACAAGCTGCGGTGAATTCACCCATACTATGGCCAAGCACTGCCACCGGCTTTATCCCAAGATCCATCCAGTACATAGCCAGCGAATATTCAATGGAAAAAATTGCGGGTTGAGTATATACCGTGTTTTTTAACTGATCTGTTGCCTTTTCTTCATCACCCGATGCAGGAAATATCACTTCCCGGATATCCACATTTATAATGGGTTTTAATATCTCGGCACAAGTATCAAGGCACTTTCTAAAAACTGAATTCGATCGGTACAAATCCCGGCCCATATTTACATATTGCGAAGCCTGGCCGGGAAACAAAAAAACCACTTCTCTTCCATCAGCGTGATCATTAAAAGTTTTAACCGAAACTGCAGGTAGTTTTTCAAGCTTTGAAATTGCATCCTCCCGGTTTTCTGCGACGAGAAATCGTTTATAAGGAAATTCTTTTCTTCCTGTTTGAAGGGTATAAGCTACATTTGGTAAGCTTGTGTCTGGAGACACTTTTAAGAATTCAGCGAGTTTTGCAGAGTAGTCATCCAATGCAGATTCTTTCTTCGCAGAGTATGTTAAAAGGAGAGGCCATTGGTCTTCAACAATGGGCTTTTTTATGTCCGGTGCTTCCTGGAGAATTAAGTGTGCATTGGTGCCGCCCATACCCAAGCTGGTAACCCCGGCAAGTAACGGAGATCCATCCTCTGATTCCCACTTTTTCAGGATTGTATTTACATAAAAGGGGCTGTTTTTAAAATCAATAGCCGGATTAGGTTCGTCAAAATTGATGCTAGGAGGGATCATCTTATGCTTTAAAGCCATTACTGTTTTTATCAAACCGGCAGCTCCGGCACCCGCATCCAGATGGCCGATATTCGGTTTTACCGAGCCAATACCACAGTAGCCCTTACGATTTGTAAACGCCTGGTATGCTTTGGAAAGAGCCCTGATCTCAATTGGATCGCCAATGAATGTACCGGTTCCATGAGTTTCCACATAAGATATTTCATCCGCACTGACTCCCGCATTTGCAAGTGCTTCCACAACCACTCTTGCCTGACCATCTACGCTTGGAGCCGTATAGTCTGTTTTCATGGCACCGTCATTATTTATAGCTGAACCTTTAATGACTGCATAAATATTATCAGAATCGCGAATAGCATCATCAAGCCGTTTAAGAAGAACCACCCCCGCGCCATTGCCGAAGATTGTGCCGGTTGCTTTGGCATCAAATGCCCTGCAGTGTCCATCTTTTGTGAAAACACTACCTTCCGTATTCAAATGTCCGGCTTCGTGAGGAACCCATACAGCAACCCCGCCTGCAAGTGCCATAGTACATTCTCCATTTAAAAGACTCTGCACTGATAAATGAACAGAAACCAGGCTTGATGAACATGCTGTTTGAACGGAAATAGCGGGTCCGTTCAGGTTTAGTTGATAAGATACCCGGTTTGCCAGGAAGCTGTTATCATTGCCTACAACAGATGAAAGGAATTCGGTATAAAAACGTTTATGGACTCCGCTGAAAACCATGTAGGAATTAATAGCGCATCCCCCAAATACCCCAACCGGTTCCTCATACACATGCGGATTATATCCTGCGTCTTCGAAAGCCTCCCAGCAACATTCCAGGAACAATCGTTGTTGGGGATCCATCATCGATACTTCTCTGGGAGTATATCCGAAAAATTGGGCATCAAATTTGTCGTAATCATCCAGAATGGGAGAAACTTTTACATAACCTGGGTCTTTTACCAGGTCTGGATCTACTCCGGAAGCAATGATCTGTTCATCACTTAACTGTGTAAAACACTCTCTTCCATTTTTTAGATTCTCCCAGTATTCCCGGATATTTTTAGCCTTGGGAAACCGTCCGGCCATTCCTATGATCGCGATATCAAAAGCACTGTTTGTAGATTTATTATTCATAATTTTTCTCTCGTATTTTTAAGCTAACGTTGTTTTTAATCTCTTTGTCTGAATCGGTCTCTTCTTGATGCTGCTCTTTGTATTATCTTGCTGAATTCAGTGTTTTCAGCCGGTGTGTCTTCAATAAGTTTTACTAATGACTGAATGGTTGAATGCTCAAAAAGGCTTACGATTGTCAGGTTTTTGTTGAACCGCTCGTTTATTTGTGAAAGCACCTCAACGGCCTTCAATGATGTACCACCCACATCAAAAAAGTGTTGATGCGGCCTAATGCCTGTTTTATCAAGAACGTTTTCCCAAATCTCTGTAATTATTAGCAAAGTACCTTTTTCTGCTGCCGGTGATGATCTAGACGGTATAGTGGTTTTTAAATGCCCATTTGGGCTAAGTTGCTGAGTAATATTTGTGGGACTATTCAGATTCAGTGCTATCTGTTCAAAAATCAAACCACTCTCTTTTACCGGTGTATTTGAGATAGAATTTTCAGCTTGACCATTAGTCATTTTTTTAATTGTTTTACTCTTATCAGGGGCATATCTCAGCTTGCTGACATAAGCGGAAGGAGTGATGTATCCTTTTATTTTTGAAGTTAAATCTTTTGAAAAATCTTCTAATACCGACATAAGAAAGTTCATGGCGGGTTGATTTTTTTCGGTCCTTCTGAAATTAATTTCGACTGAATCTATTCCTTTTGCAATAGCCGTTTCACCAACCGATTTCAACATTTTATGCTCAACTCCACGCCCAAGTATTCTGCAACTCAGCATAAAAGAATCGAGTACAATACGATCTGGCAATGTTTGATAAAGCATTGCCCCAACCAGACCATAATCGCCAAAACGATCTTTTACTCGGCAAACTTTGCACGTAAATTCCTCCGTTTTAAGCAGTTTTTTAATCTCCTCTTCAGATCTCCTGATAGTCGTGAAATTGAATTGATTAGTCCGGTAGGTAAGTTGAGATACTCTGCTGATCTCTTCCGGTTCAGCATTTTTAATATTAATGTCGAGGTTTAAACCATCAATAAATTCCTTCAATGAGGAACTATAATTTCTGTAACTGGATCTCTTGATATTGTCTTTATACAGCTTCGTTCTTTGTTGATCCTCGTTGGTTGTTTTCAGGAAGTCGAAAGGCCAGGAATGTTCCAGAAATGATGAAATTTCTTCCGGTCTGCGGGGCAGATTAAGCGTTAATACTTCGGGACAATTTGCCCTCACTTCGGCACATTCTACAGGATTATCATCGACAAAAATAAAACTGTCAAGTCCCAGGTTCAGCTCTTCAGACAGCTTTTTAATATTTTGGGATTTAGGTTGCCAGTTAACTTTGGAACTAACTATATCCTTCTCTTTAATAATCATATCAGGCCTTTTAGAGAAAACGCTATCAACATCTTCTTGCACGTTTTTACTACAGAGGCAGAGGATTTTGCCTGATTTCACTTGCTGCAGCATGAATAACTGAAGTTTTTTATAAGGCTCGGAAAGATTGATGCCTTGCGGGCCTACCTCACCACAGACGCCATCCCAGAGGGTATTATCGCAATCGAGCACAATTACTTTGTAAGGTTTTCTTTTACTGGCAAGCACTTTCCTAAAAACAGAAGTTGCCAACGCTGTAAAATATTCACGTTTGTATGGGATATGACCAAGCTGATCCCGCTGTTCATCGTAGTAATCACCCACAGGATATTTTTCGTCTATTTCTCCGGACGTTGTTATAAATATATTGGAGTGTTCTGAAAGGTTGTCCCTTATAAGTTGTTCATATTCAGATTGCTTATCAGGTTTGATAAAGGAGTTCCTGGAATTTCTTGTGATAGTTAGGAACAGAGGTGATTTTACATAAGAAGCGGATCTTGCCGTATACTCACATAGAGAGTGAATGTTTGTAACAATATGAGAATGAATGAAAGACTCTTCTTTATTCGAGAGGTTTCGTGTCCAGTCGTCAAATTTTACAAACACCATTCTTGCATCATTATGGGGATGATTGAGTGAAGAATTTTGGTCTAACAGTTCTTGGAAAACCTGATCATACTGGGAAAAATGAACAACTGTTTTGAATCCAAATTTTTTGCTCCAGAATACAAAAGCGTCTTCAATTGGATTGGAGGTAAAAGTTGAAG
>Ga0307486_1001169_pt1 | contig 20913 bp, 22 predicted proteins | sample CBIW02metaG_FD_203663 | JGI IMG/M metagenome (GOLD analysis project Ga0307486, IMG submission 203663) | Sea-ice brine microbial communities from Beaufort Sea near Barrow, Alaska, United States - CBIW 0.2 | ecosystem: Environmental > Aquatic > Marine > Coastal | place: USA: Alaska | collected...
TGTTGATCCGTCGTGAACTCACACGTGCTATGCCCTTTAAATCCTGCCAGTCATCACGGTCATCTAAGAATCTGAGCTGATCAACTACCTCACATTTTCTAAACTCTATCCTGCCATGTCCTAGGCCTCTACTTTGATACTGGTCTTTAATCGCAGCGATTGAACACACTTTTTCTATTTGCTCTTTAAGTCCCTTTTGATTCCCTTTTACCATTTTACCCGCTGTTTTATCAGCAGAGCGACAAATTGTCTTCCCATCAACAGCAATCACCTCCCCTGAAGTGAGCTGGGCAATAGAATCTACCCAAGAGATAAAACACCTGTTGAAGACTTCTGGATCAAGTGCGGAGAAAACTCTGCCCAGCACATCAGAAAGGGCGTTCGGTGCGGATAGGGATACCATTTTATTAACCAGTCCAGCTTGGAACGGCCAAAAAGGCTAATTGAGGTCCAACTATCTGCGCCACTGATGACTGCGGATATACTGAGAAACAAAATTTCTTCTAGTGGATAAAGATGGTTGCCTTTGACGGTGAGACGGGGATCTTTCAAGTCTATAAAAAAATGAGGGAAAGCCGGGTGGGTTTTTGGGGTGCTGTAGCAGGTGGGCATTTTTTTTACCCTCTCAAAAATATACCTAAATTAACTCACTAACGAAAGGGGTTTAAAAGCGATTTCCCTGCCGCGTTGGGCGATAAACCGTCCAATTGTTCAGGATTTACAATGGTACCGTCTGAACGTTTTTGTATGCGTTGCTGTAAATTTTGCCAATCAAGATTCATGCGTTCCAAACGAGATTGCGCACCATTAAGCATATCGCAACTATCTTCCAATTTGTGCTTCGAACTAAACTTCGAACGATTAAAAGCCTGTTTTTCACTCTCTAGTCCTGCTATCTGTTCTTCTAATTACACTTTATCCAACATGTCGGTATTTTCCGAGAGAATAGCTACATATTTCGAGAAATTCTTTCCTGATTTTTCGTCCATACTACCTTCATCAATGGTTCGTTTACCAAGGTGGTTGTATTTTAATTGGTCAATAAAAAGCTGTTTGTTGTAGAGTAAATTGAATTTATAACTGTCATATTCCTAGCAACTAGGTTTAAACCTAATTTTTATTGCTTTTAATTCGATACATTCAGAAAATCGGATATTCAAACAATCTCTATTAAAGTTTTGGTTGTGCCTCATTTCAAAAATAAAAATTGGATGTTTGAGGACCCATATTTCACTCCGAAACTAGGATTCAGGAGAAAATCCAATCGTGCAGCGAATTGTTTCACTGTTTTAGTGAAACCGTACAACATAATTTCATACTTTTAATACAACTTCTTTTCAGTGTGATGACACAGCATTGTTTTAGTGCACCAAAAGCAATTCAAAAATATAATAAAATGGCAACTCCATCAGAAAAACTGGCTGATTCGCTTCAAGAATTAAAACTACTACAAGATCAAGGAATCGTAGCAATTAAATCGAAAATGCTTAGCCGTACTCATAGAGAAAGATTGCTAAAAAATAATTTCATTCAGGAGGTCTATAAAGGGTGGTACCTCATCGTTCCGCCAACTTTTGGCAAAGGAGATAGTACAATCTGGTTTAGTAATTATTGGGAATTTTGTACTCAATATCTAGAAGATCGATTAGGTAAAGAATGGAGTGTTTCACCGGAACAATCGATAATGCTTCATGCTGGCAATACAACGGTTCCGTCACAGTTAATTGTGCGTTCACCCAAAGCTAATAATGCTACAACCCCTTTGCCCCATGGCACATCTTTATTCTTATTGAGAGCGTATTTACCGGACAAAGCTGAACGTATAGAAAATCATGGCATACGCATGTACTCCTTACCTGCTGCCCTGATTTGTTGTTCTCCCACTACGTATAAACAAAATTCCCTGGACGTGAGGACTACCCTATCATTAATCAATGAATCTTCTGAAATCCTGTCTTTATTACTTAAAGGAAGCCATAGCGTTGTTGCAGGAAGGATAGCAGGAGCGTTTAGGAATATTGGAAAAGAAAGAATAGCGACAAACATTTCAGAAACTATGCAGAAGGCAGGCTATGATGTTCGTATCAATGATCCATTTGACAAACAGCTCAATGTATTACTTGATCCTCGAATAAAGTCTCCTTATGAAAGCAGGATCAAATTAATGTGGAAGAGCATGAGAGAAACAATAATAGACCACTTCCCACAGGAGCCGGGAATACCCGCTGACATAACTTCATACATGAAATCAGTAGAAGATATTTTTATAACAGACGCGTACCATTCATTATCAATTGAAAGATATAGAGTAACTCCTGAATTGATTGAGCGGGTAAAAACCGGGAACTGGAATATAGGTAGTACAGATGACCGACAGCAAAGAGACGCAATGGCTGCCAGAGGCTATTGGGATTCCTTTAATTCAGTGAAGGAGAGCATAAAAAAGATTTTAGAAAAGTCAAATCCAGGACTAGTAACAGACGAAGATCACGGTGAATGGTATCGCGAATTATTTGGCCCCTCAGTAACTGCAGGCTTGCTAAGACCAGCAGATTTAGCTGGATATAGAAATCACCAAGTGTACATAGGTAACTCAATGCATACCCCTTTAAATAAAGAGGCTGTACGAGATGCTATGCCTATATTGTTTCAACTAGTATCAGAAGAGCCCAGTGCGGCAGTAAGGGCGGTTCTTGGACATTTTGTTTTTGTATATATCCATCCCTACATGGATGGCAACGGTAGGATGGGAAGATTTTTAATGAATGCTATGTTAGCATCCGGTGGATATCCATGGACAGTCATTCCGGTAGAGCAACGTGATGAATATATGCAAGCGCTGGAAGAAGCCAGTGCAAAACAGAATATCCGGCCATTTGCGGTTTTTCTCAGTCAATTAGTCGATGCTGGAATAAAGGGGAAACCAAAAGCAAAAATTTAAAAATTGCTGAATGCCTAATAAGGGTCTAAGGAATTTTTAGCGATAATACTGTAGCTACACTTGATCTTCGTCACTTCAAACAAATCATTTTTCCTTTCGAACGTATTCATATTTTCTTTTCATTTTGGTGAATTATTACATCTACACACATCTTAGGATAGAAAAGGTCAGAATCCATCAGAAAAAAATAACCTGCATACGAATCTCATCATCTTTTAAACCCATTCTTGCGCTGAAGGGTAATTATTCAATTGTTCCCAAGAGGTCTACCTTCAGTCTTAAATACAGCCTGATAGTATTTCAATTTGTAATTTCCATTGCATTGATTGCAGCATCTATGGTTGCTTATAAACAGCTTAGCTTGATGAAAAACAGTAGTCTGGGCATTGATATCGAAAGTACAATCGTGGTAAACACCCAGGCTACTTTTGGTCCTCCGGGCTCAGACTCTGTATTCACCAGAAGGCTTATTGCCTTTCGAGATAAGCTAAATGCAAATCAAAAGGTACAGGGAATTACTGCCTCGCACGATATTCCTGGAAAAGAGCACCTTTCTTTGATGCCCAACTTTAGGCACGCTAAGAATCCGGATGAACTTGTTATCCTTTACTTCACTCGAATGGATTATGATTTCATCCCAACTTTTGGAGTCAATTTAATTGCAGGAAGGAATTTCATTGAAGGTGTAGACAATCAACACGCTATGATCCTGAATAAGGAAGCTGTAAGGACCTTAGGTTATGAAAACCCGGAAGATGCCATAGGTCATGAAGTCAACTGGGGAAATATAAATTTAGCAAAAGCAGAAATTGTAGGAGTTGTTGATTTCAGGGCAGTTAGCTTTAAGGAAGCTAATTATCCAATATCTTATACCTCTACTTTCTTTCCTTATAAATACGTGTCTACCAAATTTGATGAAATATACGGAGCAAATGCACAGAAAAATGTGGCTTTAATACAAGATACTTGGAACACCGTATTCCCAGATAAGCCATTCGAATTCTTCTTTTTAGATGATTTTTTCGACAGTCAATATCGTGCGTATCAAAAGTTTGGACAATTGCTCGGCGCATTCACTTTACTTGCAATTGTTGTGGCAGGATTAGGTCTTTATGGCATTACACTTCTTAACGTGACACAGAGGATCAAGGAAGTGGGCGTTAGAAAAATCATAGTCTTACTTGCTAAACAATTCATGGCATTAGTATTAGTGGCAGGAGTGTTATCAATCCCAATCATTAGATTTAGTATGGAAAATTGGCTAGCAACCTATCCATATCGAATTGAAATAACTTGGTGGACATATCTACTTCCGATTGGTTTGATTCTGGTTATTACATGCCTTACCATAGGTTTCCAGATCCTTAAAGCCTCTCTCATCAACCCCGCGAAATTGCTTAGATACGAATAGGAACGATGGTTTTCTTTACTTTGTGAATAATGATTGGTGATAAGCTCCGAGTTCACAATATTCAATCGTACAAAATTTAAAAACCAGTCAAATAAAAAAATCACAATACAAATTCGCTACTGATTCAAAATAAAAAACCCTAACTATCAATATTTCGGATAGTTATGGTTTTTAAATGTAGAGAGGAAGGGATTCGAACCCTCGATACCCTCACGAGTATACACGCTTTCCAAGCGTGCGCCTTCAGCCGCTCGGCCACCTCTCTAGGTTGGTTCTGTACTGGGTAACCCCAATTAGGAGTGCAAAGAAAATTATATTTAATTCCGATTCCAAATATTACCCGAAAATACCTGAGAATTTAGGCTAGGCAGTCATCTCCCCCGCTAATGGCAATTTCAATTTTGCAACTACGTCTGCTCGCTTTTTTTCTTGACCTAGCAAAAACATCATCTTGGTCACCGCAGCCTCGGTAGTCATATCGGTACCACTGATCACCCCTACATTCAAAAGAGCTCTGCTGGTCTCATACCTTCCTTGAATCACCCTGCCTCCATTACATTGAGACACATTGAGTATGATGATTCCATTTTTGATAGCTCTCTTCAGTGAGTCCATAAACCAATCTTCACTTGGACTGTTTCCCGAACCGTACGTTTCCAGCACCACCCCTTTCAACCCATCAATACCTAAACAGGCATCTATGACTTTTTGGGTAATTCCCGGAAACAACTTCAGTATCATCACATTATTGTCCAGAGTATTGCGGTTCACGAGCTTCTTGTGCGATTCCAAAGGTCTAATAGCCTGAGTGTGATAGTCTATCACAATTCCCGATTCGGCCAGAGGAGGATAATTCTCCGATTCAAATGCATCAAAATGTACGCTTTGCACTTTTTTACATCTATTGCCTCGAAGCAGCACATGATTGAAAAATACGCATACTTCAGGTACTATAGGTTGCCCATTAATTTTTGCTGTAGCGATTTCTAAGGAAGTCATTAGGTTTTCCCGAGCATCTGAACGCATGGCAGAAATCGGAAGTTGAGCTCCAGTGAATATCACCGGTTTGTTCAATCCCTGAAGCAAATAACTCAGCATAGAGGCTGAGTACGCCATCGTGTCGGTGCCATGCAGCACCACGAAGCCATCGTAACTATCGTAGTTTTCATAGATAATATAGGCCATATCTTTCCAGTGTTCCATAGAGACATTGGAAGAGTCTATAGGTTCGGGAAATGAAATCACGGTGATCGCAATATCCATGGTGTATAGCACTGGGATTTTATCCAGAATCTGACCAAAGTTAAACGGAACCAAAGAGCCGGTCTCATCATAAGCCATGCCCAAGGTACCTCCGGTGTAGACAATCAAAACTGAAGCTGTCTTGCTGGTTCGCAGAGAAGTATTTAATCGTACTATTTTATAGTTCATAGTTGAGTTCAGGAAAAAGTTTAAGGGCATTTTTCTTGGTTTGCAACGCTACTTCTTCCTTTGAAATCTGAAGAAAGTCGGCAACCTTTTCTGCAATAATAGGAATATAAGCAGGAGAATTCCGCTTACCGCGATATGGAACGGGTGCCAAATAGGGTGCGTCTGTTTCTATTACAAGGTGCTTCAAATCCACTTTTGGGATCACCTGATCCAAGCCTCCATTTTTGAAGGTTGCCACTCCCCCAATTCCCAATAGAAAACCCATTTCTGTGATTTGCTTTGCTTGCTCCACACTTCCTGTGAAGCAATGGAATATTCCTTTTAATTTTCCATCATGTTTCTCTTTAACAATCGCAATCGTCTCGTCCATAGAATCTCTGCAATGCAGCACAATAGGCAAGTCCAATTCCATGGCCCAAGAGATTTGAATACCAAGTGCCTCTTTCTGTTGCTCAAAGAGGGTCTTGTCCCAATATAAATCCAACCCAATTTCACCCACTGCTGCAAAAGGCCGCTTACCCAACCAGTCTTCAATGATATACAATTGGGCTTGAAAATTTTCTTTGACATCGCAGGGATGAAGTCCCATCATAGGAATACATAAATCCGGATATTTCTGCTCGCAAAGAAGCATCGCATCTATGGTCTGCTCATCAACATTTGGCATATAAACTCGATCTACACCCGCCTGACGAATATCATGAATCACCTGATCCCGGTCCGAATCAAATTTGGTTGAATAAATATGTGCGTGTGTATCTATATAATTCATGGGTAGCTTCGGGATTTCCAAATGATGGGCGAAGGCCAAAAATAATAAAGAATAGTAAGTGCAGAGGTAACAAAATAATAAAAATCAAAAAGTAATAGAGGAAGCCATGGCAAATGTGCTCCAGCTTTGCGGGCAAACATTCTTAGAAATATACTTTGTAAAACGACTTTTAATGTTGCCAAGAGAATTCCAATCCATGGATTAAAGAAGAATAAAGATGCAGCAGCGATAAAATACCAGAATTGAAGGGACAGTAATAATAACCAGTACCATGGTAAGCTCATCACCCCGCTCATCCATCGTTTTCGCTGTCGTGCCAAATCCAGGAAAGTGACTTCTGCTCTGGTTCGCACAAGCATACCGGCATTCACTTGATGAGCTACCTCAAAACCTACTTTTTGAATAGCCCTAGAAAGCGCTAAATCTTCAGTCAAACTGACTTTTACGGACTGAAATCCGCCTGATTTCCAATACGCTTCACTACTTAAGGCCATATTGTTTCCCAAGCCAGTAGTTGGCATGCCTACGTCCGTCGCTACTTTTACAAATCCCAAGGTATTCCACCAATCCAGTTCTTGAAATCGATCAAAATAACTGGCACTCTCCACTTGTGTGATCCCCATCAGCATGCCGATAGAACCGTCAAAACAGCTGACGCCTTCTCTGATCCATTGCGAATCGGGACGACAATCCCCATCTGTAAAAAAGTAATAGGAACCCGTTGCCTGGGCACTTAAAATCGCAAGTGCATTTGCTTTTCCATTTAGAGAAAAAAGCTGGGTCTGAGAAACTGAAATTCTTGTTATTATATAGTTGGAATGCTCTTTACAGGCATCTAAGAGAATCGTGTTAGTATGGTCTGTACTCTGATCATCAGCGAATAATATTTGAAGTTTATCTTTTGGATAGTCCAAATTGGCTAGGGCACATAAAAGCCCGGGAAGATCATCCTGCTCATTTCTGAGAGAAATTAATACAGAAACCAACGGAAATTCTTGAACAGAATCTGTCTTAAAATCTTTCCAAAAAAATCGAAATCTAATAATAATCAGGAGAAATTGAAGTAGGATTAGCCCAATAATGACAAATTGAAATAGTATAATTGAGCTATCAATGATCTCTGATTCCAGAATCATACTATTTTTGTTTCCCAGCCTTGATCTACTATAAAATCAAGGTAGTCTGGTAATATTTTTGGTAAGATATTTGTTGTTTTTTGTTGATCATGGAACACTATGATCCTACCAGGTTTAGTGAACTTCTTACTCTTCAGTAAAAGTAAATCAGTATTTACCCTAAGATTATAATCTCCGGATAACATACTCCACATAACCAGTTTATAATTTTTGCCCAGTTGCCTGGCCTGACTACCTTTCATCATCCCATAAGGAGGCCTAAATAAATTGGTTTCCACGCCAATCTCCTTCAATTCAGCCTGGCACATTGCCACATTATCCAAATAAAATTTAGTGCTGTGTTTCCAGCCATTGAGATGATTAAAGGTGTGATTCCCCACTTTATGACCAGCTTCAATCACTGACTTAGCTAGGTTTTGATGCTTGCGAATGTTTGCTCCAACCATAAAAAAATTGGCTATCTGCCCTCTTTTATCCAGTTCCTCCAAGACATAATCAGTGGATCCCGGTACTGGACCATCATCAAAAGTGAGGAAAACAGAATTCTGCTCTTTACTATCTTCCCACGATCTATCTGGGAAAAGATGTTGAATTACTTTAGGGACGGTATGCCATACCATCTTATCCGAACTTTAAACTTAACATGGTCAGATCATCTCTCAGCGGTACGTTCTGGCTGAACTCCTCAATTTCCTTCAAAAATTTCCTATGGAAGTCATCTGGATCAATGGTCATATTTCTCTCCACAAATTCCTGAAGTCGCTCTTCGCCATATTCTTCATCTTTCGGGTTCATAGCCTCCGTCACCCCATCTGTATAGAGGTGAATGGTAAATTCTGTCATGTTCTCACGTTTACCAATCTCCAAAAATGGCAATTCGTCGAACGCTCCCAATATAGTCGTCCCCGCATTTAAGCTCTCCGCTTCCCCATCTTTGCAAAGTAAAGGTGGATTGTGACCTGCATTGACAAAATATAGATCATGCGTTTTCAGATTATAATAACCCAAGAAAAAAGTTATAAAACGCTCGCCGTGAGTATTCTCAAAAAGAGTAAAATTCAGCTGGTTTACGACCATTTTCAGATCTGCATCGCTGCGCAAAAGTGTTCTTAGTGTTGCCTGAAAATTTGACATCAACAAGGCAGCAGAAATCCCTTTTCCCGATACATCGGCAATACAAAAATATACTTCCTCCTCCGATTTGCGAATAAGATCGTAATAATCACCGCCCACCAAGCTATGGGGCATATAAGTGACTTTTGCTTTCAGGTGCTTTTCTGTAGGAAGTTCAGCTGGAAAAAGCATTTGTTGAACTTGAGAAGCAATAGCCACTTCACGGTTAAGAATCTGTTGCTCGGTATTCTTACGGGCTAATCGTTTATTTTCGAGGGCAACTACCAATATGTTTGTGAGTGCTTGGGTAAAATCAAGATCCAACGCTTCACTATCATCCTTTCTTTTGATCAAAAGAATTGAAAGCAGACGGTCTTTATGATACACTGGCACATATATTTCCAATTCATTAAAAGAATATTCTTCGCCCAGTTTCATCTCAAGCTTATGAGTAGCGCGTTCTTCAATCACATCTGCATTTGAGATTAATTTTGGCACATTCCCTCGTATTGCATGAGCGATTTTCTTCTCAAAGGCATTGTTTTTGGCAACATAGAGTACCAATGATTTGATATTCAGATGTACCAAACAGGTAAATTTGAATATATCTAATAAAACAGCCTCAGTCTTATTCTCATTGATTGCCTGAGTAATCTCAAGTAACGCTTTTAATTCCAGCTCTTTACGTTGATATTTTTGAGTTTCTGTAATCAAAATTATATTGAATTATGAGCCATAAGACCCTTTTTGTTAGCCAGAAAATATAATTCTGTGGCTTCATTTTGAAAATCTATCGAGCCAAATCGCTCGGTGTCCGGATCGTCCAGACATTTAATGTACCCCTGTTCGTAGAGCGTCTTCAAGGTATCGATCAATTCACTTTGCTTCCAATCTAAGGTTTCTTTCAGATATGAGTAAGATTGGACGAAATAAAGCTCATCCATTAAATCAAATTCTGCGTCGTTCATAAGTTATTTTTCTGGTTCTAAATTAACACTTCTCTGATTAACGCGAACCTTCCAGGTGAATTTTCCACTAAATCCTCCCAGACCTACTTTCATTACATACAAAGGATGAATAAAGAAAGTCATTATAAAATCACGTAATGGAAGTCGCTTGTTAAATGAAATTAAAACCTTCCCAAAAACATGATATTCAGCACCTATTTTTGATCCCCAATAAAGCAAAAACAATAAAACTCCTTTTATTCCCCCAAACAAAAGTCCAAAGGAATTGAGAAATACCACTTGTACTCCAAGGGATAAAAGTGTCGTAAGTAAATGCACACCTGGACCCTGAGCTCTCCATTTGGTTGATCAGCGCACTCGTTGTCGGTAAAGAGTTTCCTAAGATTCCTCTGCTTTGGTATATACTAAGGCTGTATGGTGGTGCATATACCTGCAACTCTCAGCGCCAAATTCATTGACGATTTTCTTTAATAAAAAATCGCCGTCTCCAGAACTGTATTCAAAATTTCCCTGATATCCTTTCACTGTCAAAAATGCAGCTTTCCTATAGGCTAGATTTGCGGCGCTACTCATAAGCGGTTTTTTCCGGATAAAACAGAAATTAGTTAGCAACAAAATACTAGCCCAGGCTATCTGCAGAAATCTATAGCAAAATCCAGTTTCTCCAGCCACCATGACAGGCCCAGCTACTAGATGGATTTGAAAATGGAAAGATCATCTCTTCCAACCAAGTAGCTGAAAGACTACAGTCTGAATCTGCGCAAACAATGAGCTCTCCACCGGCGCATTGCACTCCTTTTTGTGTCGCGTATTTTTTTTCCTGTCCTCACTTTTGACTATGGTTATATGGTCAAAATTCATGGATTTGAACTCAAACCAATCAACTGATGCATCCTCACTTTGATCATCAATAAAAATAATTTCCAATCGAGGATAGTTGAAAGATGAAAGCTGAGCGAAGATCACCGGTAAATTTTCGATCTCATTGCGAAAAGAAATCAAGATACTTACACTTGGCAAAGATACTCGATGATGCGTGGCACGCGCACTTTCTTGCCAAAAGCTAGCTGGGAAAAGTAGAAAAAGGACGTAGATCAAACCAAAGAACAGATAAATACTTAGCATGTTTTGGGCTACCTTGCGCAGGTGAGTAAAGAACCAAAAAAAGAGTCAACGGAAAAAATAATTTTAGGTATCGACCCCGGTACTAATGTCATGGGGTATGGAGTTATCCTTACCGAAGGAAAAAAGTATAAGCTGCTACAATATGGAGTGATTCATCTGAAGAAGTACGAAACCCATGAATTGAAACTAAAGAAGATTTTCGAAAGAATTACAGGAATAATTGAAGAGTTTCTTCCAGATTCAGTAGCTCTGGAAGCTCCTTTTTTTGGAGTCAACGTTCAATCTATGCTCAAGCTGGGCAGAGCACAAGGTGTAGCCATGGCTGCTGCTTTGGCAAGGGATATTCCAATCACCGAATATTCGCCAAAAAAAGTTAAACAATCTGTGACAGGAAATGGCAACGCTTCCAAGGAACAGGTAGCTGCCATGTTGCAAACACTTTTCTCTCTGGTGGAACTTCCAAAAATGTTTGATGCCACCGACGCGCTGGCTGTTGCACTTTGCCATCATTTCCACGATGGTAGAATACAGACCAGAGGAAGAAGTGCAGGCTGGAAGTCGTTTGTAGATGAAAATCCTGACCGACTAAAAAAATAAAACCCATAAATCCGGGTTTTATAAGGTTAAAGTGAAGCTATCAGCTATTAAAAATCATATCCTAAAGAGGCTTTAAATACATTATTTTTGACATCGGTTCCATAGTATTGAATATTCTGAAGTCCAATATCGTAGCTAAGCTGAAAGTTAAACCCAGAAGCAAGTTGGACTCCTACTCCTACTATCCCAGCGATATCATACCCTTTTACTGGCTTGGTATCAGAAATATTGTCTCCGTTGCTGTTCTCATACTTTCTTGATACAAGAGCGGATACCTGGGGGCCTGCAAACACGTTGAGAAAAGGCAGGAAATTCACTCTGACAAGCACAGGGACATCCACATAATTCATTTGTTCGGTGGCAGATTCAGGATTTGAGGCACCTTCAAACTTATATCCTTTTTGGGCAAATTGAATTCCCGGTTCCACTGAAAGAAAGCCAAGATCCTTTGTATAATACAAGCCGGCATGAAATCCTCCTTTTGCATCAAAATCTGCATTAGAAAAATTAGCACTACTATACCCTGCGCGAACTCCAAATTGAGCATGTGCGGCACTGAACAAACCGAATGACAATAATAAAACTAGAAGCTTTTTCATAAATAACTAAAGATTAAATAACTGATTAGAGAAATGCTGAAACAAAAACTTTACCCAAATGATAAATTAACACTATTGAATACGGTATATTTTAGGGTTCTTTTTAAATTACCCAAATAAAGACAATCTAAGTGCATTTTACCATTATCCACTTCTGATTTTTTAACATCAACTACATGGACAATTTCCTATCCCTATTTGATAAGTTCCCATCTATCGATGCTGACTCAAAGCAAAAGTTTGCTAGCTATTGGGTAGAGTTTGATATTGAAAAAGGGTCATTATTAGAAAAGGAAGGTCAAGTCAGCCACAATTTATATTATTTTAACGAAGGAAGCGCACGGAGCTTTTATATCAGAGACAACCGCGAAATCACCATTTCTTTCACTTTAGACCGGGAGTTCACCGCCGCTATGCACTCTTTTATTACCCGCAAACCTTCCTATGAAAATATTGAAACCTTAGAAAAAAGCAAGGTGCTCCGTATTTCCTATGAATCATTGCAAAAGTGCTTTGTTGAAATCCCTGCCATAGAAAGTGCCTATAGAAAAATCTTGGAGCAATATTATATTGTATTAGAGGAGAAGCAAATCTTCTCCAAATTCAAGTCTGCGAGAGACCGTTATTTGGACCTGATGGAAAATAGGCCAAAGGTGATTCAAAAAGCTTCAGTCGGACAGATTGCTTCTTTTCTGGACATGACAATAGAAACCTTAAGTAGAATTAGGGCTAAAATTTGATTATTTGACATTAGTCAAGGTGATTTGCTGAGGTTCTGATTAGTTTTCCAAACTATAATAAATCTCCTCGGAAAATGAAAAGGCTACATCTCCTTCTATTGATATTTACATTTACCCTCATTAGTTTGGGTTGCTCAAGTTCGAGCAATGAGCAAACTTATGATTCGTCAACTCTTACCAGAATCTCTCAAGAAGAAATAGATAAGGTGGTGGAAGATTTTATTATGGCAGAAGATGGTGCCGTAATTAATATTCCAGCAGGGTTTTACGAACTCAATACTCAACTGATTTTGGACAATAGAACCAACATTACGATCAAAGGTGCTGGAATGGAGCATACTGTTCTTTCGTTCAAAAACTTGAAAACTGGCGGTGAAGGAGTAAAAATTGTGGGTAAAAATATCCTTATTCAAGACTTTACCATTGAGAATGCACCTGGTGATGGAATCAAAGCTCAGCATACAGACGGCATCACTTTTCGCAGAATCAATGTAACGTGGACTAACGGAGACAAATCTAAAAACGGCACCTACGCCATATATCCTGTTCAATGCAAAAATGTCATGATAGATGAATGTATCGCCTCTCACTCTCGAGATGCCGGTATCTATGTGGGTCAATCTGAAAATATCATCATCAAAAACTCACTGGCCTTTGGGAATGTGGCCGGAATCGAAATAGAAAATTGTGACAATGCAGAAGTTTTCAAAAATATAGCCCGTGATAATTCCGGCGGAATTTTAGTTTTTAACCTACCCGGATTGCCAAAAGCAGACGGAAAAGGCACTAAAATCTATGACAATGACATCATCGAAAACAACCATGAAAACTTTGCCACAGCAATGGGTGAAGGTCCAAATGGGAATACTGTAACGATGATACCTCCGGGATCAGGAATAATTTTGTTGGCGTCAAAAGACGTAGAAATCTACAATAATAGAATCCTGAGAAACAAAACTACAGGAGTGGCTATTGCGAGCTATCAGATTACCGGATTTCCAGCAGAAGCACCCAACTGGTCTCCCTACACTTCCGGGGTATATCTTCATGGAAATCAATATGACAGAACAAAGGGATTTCCAGATTTGTCCAGAGAACTGGGTCAATTAATCAGTGTCTATAATGCACATGGCAAAGCTAAAACTCAGGATATCATTTATGATGGAATCTGGGACGAATCTTTAAGTGAATCTATTGACAGCAACCCGATGACTATTTGCATAGCCGAAGAAGGAATGGAAGAAATGTACTTTACCCGATTCTCCCTGATGGATGGCGAAGATAATATTGAAGGGTTCAGTGACTATAAACCCTTCCAGAATTGTAAGGTAAACGTACAAACTGACGTTAGCCAAATCGCCAAGCTATGATGAAAAAATCTCAATTAGTCGGGGAGCTTATTTTAGTAGTCATAATTTCTATTCTGTCATTTGCCTGTCAGAAAGAGGTGAAAGAAACGGCCATCTCGACTCCACTTCAGGAAGAGAAGGCAGATGCGAATTTTCCTTATACCCGACTTTCTACCTATGGATTTTTTCAGGGAGAGCTCAATAAGCTTCAACCCATGTCAGCGGTGATTTTATACCAACCGGCTTCCTCTCTTTTCACAGACTATGCTTTAAAATCTCGTTTTATTTATTTTCCCCCCGGTGAAAAAGCTGTTATAGAAAAGGATGAACTGTATTTTCCGGAAGGAGCAGTCATTATAAAGAATTTTTACTTTCCGCAGGATTATAGAAAACTAGAAGAAAAACGTAGAATTATTGAAACGCGCCTACTCATCAACGGTGAAAATGGCTGGGATGCTTATCCCTATATCTGGAATGACAGTCAAACTGAGGCAATATTAAAAGTAGTAGGTGGCGAAATTGAGGTGAAATTCACTGACCTGAAGGGTGAGGATCAAATCATCAATTACCTAGTGCCCAATAAAAATCAATGCAAAACCTGTCATAATAAAGCTGAAGTACTCCTACCTATTGGTGTAAAAGTAAAATACCTCAACAATGAATTGCAATACCAGGAAGGCAAAGAAAATCAACTCAGTCATTGGACCACTTTAGGCAAACTTGACGGATTTATGGGTAAAGATGCTCATCCGTCCATGATTGATTACGCCAACGAACGTCTTCCTTTGAATGATCGGGCAATGGCCTACTTGGATATCAATTGCTCCCATTGTCACAATGCAGATGGACCGGCAAGCACGTCTGGACTTTTCCTCAGCTATGATCAAACAGATCCTATGAAGCTTGGAATCAACAAAACTCCTGTGGCAGCCGGAAATGGAGCGGGTAGTTTCAACTTTGATATTGTGCCCGGAGAAGCCGATCAATCAATCCTTACTCATAGAATGAACTCCACCGAAGTGGGTGTCGCTATGCCCGAACTTGGGCGGACGACTGTGCATAAGGAGGGCGTTCAATTAATCAGAGAGTGGATCAATAGCATGGAAAAATAGTAACACGTTTGTAATCAATGAAGCTGAAGGTCTTTTAAGGAAAATAGGGTCGATTTTGAGCTGCGCGAAGAAATTGTCTGACCCTATTGAAGAGCCTTCTATTATTTTACTGAAGTATTCCCAATGGCGTGAGTAGTCTATTTTTTACCAAATGGACCTGGCTTACTATATCGGATTTTGGATGTATATAAATGAAGAGTAAAGCCGAGGGGTAATAAATGTAATGTGACTGTTGGTATAGCTTCTACTATACATGGTGGATATGCCTATGATATCCTTTCGAAAAATTAGACCTAAAATATCTCGTAGATTTCCTAATAATGGTTTTTCTCTCTGTAAACGTCCAAAAAGCTGTAGGTGATAAGAGGATTCGATCTATAAGATGAAGTAAATCATTCTATTAAAAAGGCTTCTCAAAATATGAGAAGCCTTTTTATCGAACAATTAAATTTCCTTAGAATGTATATCCCAACGACAATTTGATGCCTCTGTTATACACATCAGCATCACTGTTTTTAAACACAGGTGTCAATCCAAAATCATAAGATCCTTGGACATTGAGTCCTTTAGATAAATTATATCCAAGTCCGAACACTACTCCAAAATCTGTTTCCTTTACAGAATCCGGGTTAAAAGTGACTGTTGAGCCAAAGACATCACCTTCAAACTTTGAATTTTTAAGAAACGAAAGCTGTGGGCCTGCAAATATATTCAAGCCACCAAGCGGATAAAGTCTGAATAGCACAGGTACTTCTATGTAATTGAAAATTGCTCGACTATCTACGATATCATTGTTTTTGGCACCCTTGACAGAGTAGTACACTCCAGGTTCCACTGCAACCCAATTATTCATAAATAATGTGGCATATACTCCAGCGTGGAATCCCACTCTGTTGGTATAGTCAGCGTTTGAGCCGTCATCTCCACCTAACGTATAAAGGCTGGCTCCACCTCTGATTCCTATACCTCCCAGTTTCTCGGAAGACTGAGCATTTGACAGTTGGACTGCTCCAAATCCTAGTGCAAGAAATAATAATACTTTTTTCATAAGAAATATTAGTTGGTTTTCCATCTAATCATTTCCATGATTATGCCAATTGCACAACTATCAGCTAATAACTTTTTTATCTATATAGTCCGAGTTAAGAACTGACAAAGCACCCATATATTTCATTCCGAAATTAAGTGTATCTCCTACCTTGTACTTGTGAGGATTTTGGCCAAGATTAATGATCAACATATCCGAGCTTGCTCCGAGGATTTCATAGTCCGCGTCACCGGGTATTAGGTATTTAGGATCCACATCCAATAATCCAATGTCTATAATGGCACGAAAAGAACTTTTGCCATAAAGTGACTCATCCACCTCCATTATTTCACCCTGAGGGTTAGCAGCTAGGTTTCCCACTGGTAATAAAGGCTTTTCCTGCATTTCTATGATCTCCGCATGAAGCTCAAATACGTCTCCATTCATACCTTCAATGACTTTCTCCTCGAATAAGTCTACTCCAAAAAACAAGGTCTCTCCTACTCTAAAATGATTAATACCCTTGGGCAATTGATGAGTTAGCATCAAAGGAATCGTAACAGATGTTCCTGCCGAAATCCACGGTATCTCCTTATTGAATTTGAGTTCGATAATCTGTTTGTATAAAGCTAGCTGAATGAGCTTATCTGTGGAAGGCATTACTCCGTTCAGACAATTAAGATTAGTACCTAAACCGATCACTTCAATATTGGGAAGCTGGAAGATTTGGGAATAAAATTCCACTAAACGCTCTCCCATCACACCTTCTCGAAGATCGCCAGTCTCAACCATGATGATGATCTTATGCTTTCTGCCTTGCTCGACAGCTTCATCAGATATCCAACGGATAGTTTCCAGCTCAGAATTGAGACTCACATCCGCAAATTGCACCATTTTACCGATGTTTCGCTTTGAAACAGGCTTGATGTAAGCGGTCTGAATAGTGGGATTAAGCGACTTGACCATAGCAAGATTACTGATTCTGCTATCGTGCACCTCATCAACTCCAAGATTGATCAGTTCTTGCAAAAAAAGTCTGTTGCCACACAGCAGCTTAGACACCACCCCCCATTGAACATGATTTTGGGTGAACTTGTGTTTTAGAAACTCAAAATTATCTTTGAGTTTGGTTTTATTTAGGGTGATATAGGCCATTATTTTGTCAATCGCATTTCTAAATACTTATTTGTAAATCCGATTCTCTCGTATAGATTTTTCGCAGGATTGTCAGGCTCCACATGCAGTGCAACCGCACCATTTGCCATTTTCATAGCAAGCTCCATGATTTTTCCGCCGATTCCTTTGCCACGTTGGTCTGCATCAACAGCAATATATACTAGAATGTTTTCGGGAATATATCCAGACATACCAGTCTTATTCATAATCAGCGCGCCAATTATTTTACCTTCTTCCCGAGCCATCACCACAAATCCTCCTGCATGCATACTTTGATCAAGTGCATAGTCCAGACACTTCATGATGTCATCTTTTGGATCGCCATATTTGCCAAGATGAAGAAATAGAAAATCAGCGATTTCATTTTTCTGCAAGTAAGTGGCGCTATCCATAGCGGATAAAGTTTCTAGAATAATCATATCGAAGTTAACTTTGAATGGTTAAATTTTTCATAATAAATCACTGACAAAAAAGTCAGCAAAGAGAGCGTTAGCCCAAATAAATTGGCGTCTAAACCAAGTGGAAGAGAGACTTCGGATATTATCAATCCTGCGGTCAATGAACCGCCAGCAATCATAGAGGAAGTAGCTGCCACCGGACTCGTTTGATCGAAAAACAATCCTGCCACTACAGGCACAAATAGTCCTGAAACCATAAAAGCATATGAATATAGCATCAAACTCAGAACTTCTGTCATTTGCCAGGCAATTATTATCGCCACAATACCTATACCTAGGGTTATCAGTTGAGAAATCCGCATTTCTTCTTTAAGAGTTTTCTCAGTAAAATGCGTTCCAAGTATGTCAGTGGTCAAATTGCCAGATGCTGCCATCAGACAAGAATCGGCGGTGGAAAGTACCGCTGAGAAATACGCTGACATCATAAGTCCCAAAACACCGGCAGGTAGAATCTGACTTAGAAGAACTGGAAGCCCCATTTCTGGATCCATGGCAGTAGTAAATCCTTCCAAAGCCCCTTGCTCCACAGCAACTCTTGAGAATAGACCTAAGGAAACTCCTAAAATTGCCATGATAGGCCACTCAAACAGTCCAGCTATAAACCATGCCTTTTTTGCGGATTTCACATCTTTAGCAGCAAATATTCTTTGGTAAAGGGTCATTCCAACAAACCAGATAGGCATGATGGTAATTCCCCAGTTGGCCATATCCTGCCAGGTGAGATTAGTGAATGAGAAAAATTCCTGTGGTAAAGTGCTCTGAATTCCTTCCCAGCCACCGACGTAATTGTATGATATAGGAATTCCAATAAACATCAAGCCAGCCATCAGCACTATCCATTGTATGGTGTCGGTATATATTACAGCTTTCAATCCACCCATGACGGTATAGATTACCGCCACTGCCCCCATAATTAGTAAGGCATAAGAGAGCTCAAGACCCTCAAAAGTACCGGATGCAAGCTTGGCGCCAGCCAAAAGCTGGGAAGAAGTAAAACCCAAATAACCTAAAAAGCAGATGACTGCAGCAACTTTGGCGGTAGTAGAATTATATAAATGACCAATAATCTGGGGAAAGGTAAAAAACTTAGCAAAAGCTGAATCTCCTTTTACCCGTGGAATCAATACTACCGCGGCGATCCAAGCTCCCAGCAAACCCGTGAAAAGCATCCAAGATCCTGACATACCCATTACAAATCCCAATCCTCCTAATCCAATGGAAAATCCTCCACCTACATCAGTAGCAACGACAGAAAGTCCGATATGCCAGTGACCAATATTTCTACCACCGACATAATAGTCCTCCTGATTGGTATTTTTTTTCATGAAAAAATAACCTACTCCAAGCATGATCAGCATGTAGACAACGAAGATCCCAAGATCTATAAAATTCATGTTTTAGTTGGATTTGTAACAAATTCATTTTAGAATATAATTTTTCAAAGTTAAGCATAATGGCTCGCATTCAAAATTTTATGGGATTTTATGGGTAATCAAGGACTTTAAATGCAATTAAGAAACGGAATAGTTCAACTATTAAAAAAGTGTGGAAGTTGAATTACTCAGGAAGAAAAACGAATTCACCTAGCTTTGTGTCGATTTACTGGAAGAGATTCCTTATAAAATAACTACAACTTTATTCCTCAACACAAATCCCAAATTCTTCATTGGACCACAAATAGATATTTTTGAAAATCGAGTATAAAAACACTTATCACTGAGTCACTACTTTCTCCGCATCTCCTAAATCGGTTTGGCTTCCCACTTGTTGACGGCATGGGAGGCGTGGAAATAGGTATATAAAGCTATTAAACCAGCTATGAATAAACTTAAAATAAATAACTATTAGTGAAACCGAATGATTCTATAAAAATCAACATCCCTTTTTAAATAAGCTGTATTCCGTTAGCTTCTTGGGAGAAGTAAACCATGCATAACGCTTTGCGAAGTGCAGGAAAATAAACTTATAACTGCCCTTGGCTATCGATTGATTACTCCCTCCACGAAGAGCGATCGGTTACGACTAAATAACTAAAAATTAGGTATTTAGACACTTTTTTATAAGGCTTTCTTTCTTTTCTTCAAAATAATTATGGTTACGAAATATATCAAAACAATTGCAAAAGGTATTGTGACAAATCTTAATTCAGGAAGCAGATACCATAATAACAGAACCAATAATGTCCTTGCCACCGAATGAAAAATACCAACCCAATGGTTAATTATCCAAGAAAATGGAAGCCACATTATTCCTGTTAAAATTCCCACTGTCAATGGTAGAGAAGTATAATCTATGATAAAAAATGGAATTGCAATTGAATAAACTAAAATGGCTTGTCCAACAGTGAAAAAGAAAAGTTTGTCAAATTCGTTTTTAGGTTTCTTTTTATCGAGAAAATTCTCCCCCGTAAACTTGGAAATAAACATCCCTAAGTAAACAATACTGCCAGTTGCTATAAATAACACCCAAACAGTTGCTTGAATTGGCAATGTAAGTCCTGCGATTCCGATTATTAACCATGCTATTAAACCAGCTAATGGGGTAGCAACAAAATTTCTATTTGCAAACTCTATTCTTTGTGCTTCGAGAGTTCTATTGGTTTCTTCCATTGCTTACTGCTAACCTTATTAATGATGGCAATTTTTGTCAATACCCGCTTTTCTGCGATTTATGAGTCAAAAGATTTGGCAAACTTAGCGATTGATGCCACTTCGGTCTTCGGTCGCTAGTGCGGAGCTTGCCGAAGCATCGGTCTTCCAGCAAGTTGATCAAAGAAACTACGGCTACTGGCAAACTAGCGGATAATCATATAATTTTTTATTGGAGATAATTATTCGTAACTACTCAGGTACTAACTGAGAGATATGAGTAAGGTTCTGCAATACATTTTCAGACTTTTTGATGAGGGTATCTACTACAGATCTGATTACACAGAAGTCATCTGCTCCCCTTATGGAT
>Ga0307486_1001170_pt1 | contig 20880 bp, 16 predicted proteins | sample CBIW02metaG_FD_203663 | JGI IMG/M metagenome (GOLD analysis project Ga0307486, IMG submission 203663) | Sea-ice brine microbial communities from Beaufort Sea near Barrow, Alaska, United States - CBIW 0.2 | ecosystem: Environmental > Aquatic > Marine > Coastal | place: USA: Alaska | collected...
AATGATCAATGGGCGAAAAGTCATTTTGTAATTAAGGATGAAAAATATTTTCTCAATGCGGTGAATTATATTGAATCAAAAGTGGATTCACCTCATTTTTACGTTTTTTCTGATGATATACAATGGGTAAAAAAAAATATAAAAATTGCGAATGTTACTTTCGTAGATCATAATTTAGGTAAAAAGTCCTACAACGATATGTTTCTTATGAGTTTATGCAGACATAATATTATATCCAACAGCACATTTAGCTGGTGGGCTGCCTGGTTAAATAAAAACGAAAACAAAACAGTAATTATGCCTGATAAATGGCTTATTGGAAAAGAAACACCCGGGATTTTCCCAAATAATTGGATAAAAATTAAAGTTTAAATTAATGAATGTAATTCATCTTCAGTATGGTACTTCCGAGGCTAGCCCTGGTAATAGGCTTCACAATGCCTTTTTAAAAGCAGGAATAGGTTCAACTCTTTTATCTTTGAATTCTGAAATTAAAGGTTCTGAGGGGGTTATATGTATGGGTAAGAAAGAAATATATATTGCAAAAATAACTACTAAAATAGAATCGTACCTCACCAGAAAAAAATTGGAGAAATTTGGAAGTTTTTCATATCCAGTTATTGGATCGGATATCTCTGAAATTAAAGAGGTTGTAAAGGCAGATGTGATATATATACATTGGGTACTTAATGGTTTTTTAAGTTTAAGTAGTATGGAAAAATTATTTCGTCTTAATAAGCCCATTATTTTTTTTCTTCATGATATGTGGACCTTTACAGGTGGCTGCCATTATAGTTTTACTTGCAATAAGTACAAAACTGAATGTAATAACTGTCAATTTTTCCCAAAAGATAAAGTTAAGGATTTAGCATATAAAGAATTTCATAAGAAACATAAATTATTTCCAAAATATAACAACTTATATTTTGTTTCCCCCAGCAAATGGCTCTATAACTGTACTAATGAGGCAACATTGACAAAGGATAAGCCTACATATCATATCCCGAATTTTTTAGATGAAAAAATGTTTAAACCTTTTGATAAAAAAGTAGCTAAAAGAATATTGAATATTGATGAAAATGAAATTGTTATAGCATTTGGTGCAATTGCTATCGACAGTCCGTATAAGGGTTGGAAATATCTGCAGGAAGCTTTGGAAATCTTAAGTGAGGATGAAAATTATCAAAATATTCATATTCTAATTTTCGGAAGTGGTTATAATAAAGAGGTTGCGAATAGGGTTCCATTTAAAACTAAATTTGCCGGGTTCCTTACCAGTGAATATGCCACGACATTAATGTATAATGCAGCGAATATTTTTGTAGCACCTTCCCTTGCTGACAATCTTCCTTATACCATTTTAGAATCAGAATATTGCGGTACACCGGTAGTTGCTTTCAATACAGGCGGAATTCCTGACCTTATTGACCATAAAGAAAATGGATATTTAGCCAATTATAAAGATGCTAAGGATTTGGCCGAGGGAATAAAATATTGTCTTGATAACCACATCAAAGGTTATTCCTTGCCACAATTTGATGGAGCCACAATTATGAACAAACATTTGAATTTAATAAATCAAATAACAAATCTATAAATCTTTGAATGGAAGGTCAATCTTTAGATGATTATTTAAATGTGACCTCTCGGGAGCGACAATTGTTGAACCTTTTTTGGTTTGGATTTATATTATATACATTGAGCTATACGCTTTCTACTACGCAATCTGTAAATTTTATAGTTTGCCAGTCTCTTCAATTGGTTGGAATTTTCATTTTTATTATATCATCAGCATTTTTGATAAAAATCAGATTCCAAAATAATTATCTGAAAGTCTTATATCCTCTATATTTAATATGGTTAGTTGTTGTAATAGTTAGAGGGATTAGTTTTGAATATGACTTTATTAAAATAATGCTTTTTGACGCTTGGTATGGTATTTTTATCTATTTTGTTCCTATTATATTACTTTTCCCGAAAAAACTCTATTATTTCAAAAAATTGCTAGATGTTATAGTTATACTGGGTGTTTTCTACGTTATATATGATATTTTATTTCTTGAGGACTTGATTAGATATGGTGCCAGTCTTAAAAGTCAAGGAATAGTTGAACAATTCTCGAAAACACTTAGCGCACCATGCTTATTTATTATACTTACCTATAAATATCAATCCAGGAGGAGAAATATTTTGATTTTTTCTATAGTAATTCTTACTATTTTGTTTGCTATAATTAGAGCAAGGAGAGGTTTACTATTAATGTTTCTAATTCCTTTTGTTTTTGGCTATATTCTTTATATATCCGAAAAGGGAAATAAAATTCTCACAATTCTTATTTCACTAGTTACCGCAGCATTTTTGGCATTAATTACAATAGGATTTTTAGATTTAGGTAAATCAAGTTTGTTTAATCAAATTGAGGATAGGGGACTAGAGGATACACGTTCCAATGTTGAATTGTGTTTTTATACAGATATGGGATTCACCGATTGGATAATTGGCAAAGGCATGAATGGAGAATATTTTTGCCCTGGTATAGATCCCGATACCTTAATGGGTTATAATTATAGAGGAGTTATAGAAACTGACTATCTACAATCAATTTTAATGGGTGGGGGTATTGCTCTTGGTCTATTTTTGATGATAGCAATACCGGCCATTTTTAAAGGGCTTTTGTACTCTAATAATTTATTGTCAAAGGCCGCTGGTATTTGGATTCTTTGGTTTCTCATAAATATGTATCCATCTACTATGCATACCTTTTCATTGCAATATATGTTGGTTTGGATTTCCGTTGGCATTTGCTATTCCAAAACAATCAGAGCAATTCCCGAATCGATTCTTGTGGATTATTTTAGAGGTTATAAAAATACTCCGGAGATAGCCGAGGACATTCAAAATCAAACATAACAAATTTAAAAAATGCACTTACCCAAAGTCTTGATCATAAATCAGCCCTTTAATACAAATACCGGTGGAGGTATTACTTTATCCAATTTATTTGCAAGATGGGATAGAGACAAACTGGCAGTAGCCTGTTCGGGTTACTTGCTTAACGCAGAGATGGATCCAACGCTTTGCAATAACTATTATCAGTTGGGCTCTAAAGAACGTAAATGGATTTTCCCATTTAATCTTTTCGGTCGAAAGTATTATTCAGGCCCTATAAATATAAATGATAGCGTAAATAATAAGGATAAAGTTGTTGTTAAAAAATCAAAACTTCGCGTCAAGCTGATAATGGACTATATGCTTCCAATTTTTGACTATATAGGATTATCCCATTTTCAGGCAAAAACAAGGTTATCCACAGAATTTTGTAATTGGATTGATAATTTTAAACCTGATATTCTGTATATTCAGTCTGAAACCCGGGAAGATATTTTATTTGGTATTGAGTTATGTGATTTTTTAAAACTGCCCATGGTTTTCCATATGATGGATGATTGGCCTACTTCTGTAGGAGTAAAAGGTCCCATGAAAAACTTTTGGAAAAGCAAAATAGACAAAGAATTTAGACTTCTATTGGATAGAGCAGATTTACTAATGGGTATCAGCGACTACATGGCTCAAGAATATAAAAAACGCTATGGAAAAAAATTTGTCACTTTCCATAACCCAATAAACTTGGATTTTTGGAAAAAAGAGCAAAGAGACACTTATCAACTTCCCCAAAGTCCCATATTACTATATGCAGGAAGAATAGGACTTGGTATCGATAAATCTTTAAAAAATATTGCAGAAGCAATAAAAAAGATTAATAGTGGACTGCATACCGATATAAAATTTATGATCCAGGCTCAAGACAAACCCATTTGGACCAAGAATTATGAGAATGTTGAACATAGAGAATTTGTTAGATATGAAGGTTTACCAGCCGTTTTTTCTGAAGCCGATTTTTTAATCCTTCCCTACGATTTTAGTGTAGAATCTTTAAGTTATATTAGATATTCTATGCCCACAAAAGCCCCTGAATATATGGCAAGCGGTACACCTATTATAATCTTTGCTCCCAAGGATACCGCTTTGGTTCAATATGCAGAAAAACACAATTGGGCAGCAGTAGTTACAGATAATAGCATAGATGTTTTAGCTGAAAAGATAAAGGAATTGTTTCTTGATGAATCTCTTAGGGAACAAATAGCAAAAACAGCAAAAAACATTGCTAAAAAACGCCATAGTTCAAAACTCGTGGGGAAGGAATTTCAACAAATGATTTTAACTGTGGCAGAAAAAAATGAAAATAAAAAAATAGCAACTTTATGAACCGTTTGGTCATTGGCATTCCAACTTATAAAAGACCCTTTTTGTTGGAGAAATTGATTAATAGTATATATGAATGTAACATTGATAAAAATTTTATTAGTACAATAGACATTTTGATTGTGGATAACGATATAGCAAAAACAGCCGAACTCACAACATCAAAGTCTGAGAATAAATGCCCTGACAATTTTAAGCTTCATTATCACCATTATCCCAAAAAAGGACTTTCTAATGTAAGAAATGAGATTATTGAGAAGGCATTTGGGTTCGAGCCTGATTATATAGTATTTGTAGATGATGATGAATATGTTACTAAAAATTGGCTAAATGAATTGATATACTGCATGGTTAAAACCAATTGTGATATGGCAATGGGCCCAGTAATTCCGGAATTCGAGAAAAAGGTATCAACAGCTTTATCACTATGGTATTTCCCTACTGAATATGAAAATCATCAAAAATTGGATTTCATTATGACAGGGAATCTTATAATGCGCTCAAATTTTTTACTTAAGCATAAATTGCGATTTGATCCAAGATTTAATACTATCGGTGGAGAAGATTCTTATTTTGGTATTTATGTGTTAAAAGAGCATGGTACGATTAATTATGCTTCAAAAGCAGTAGTCTATGAATATATTTCAGAAAAAAGATCAAGTCTTAAATGGTTGCTTCAACGAAGGTTTAATGGGGCAAACACCTATACCTATATAATGATTTTAGAAAAGGATTATATTCAAGTTTTAAAAAAGATAATTATAAGTTTAATCTATTTGTTGGTAGGACTTGTTTGTTTAGTTCTACTTCCTTTTAAATTTAAGTATCGGTACTTTGGCCTTGCAAAAATCGTAGAAGGTATGGGTGGGTTTTCAGGACTAATGAATATAAAATTCAATCAATATTCAAAAAATAATAGATAAGTAAACTTAAAATTCCCTACCATAATAAGGGTGCATTATGAGCTTGCTAAAAAATATTTTCAGGAATTATTGTCACAGCAAAATCTTTCAATTTTAAAACAGAACGATAGATCTGGGCTATTATTTTTAAGGATTTTTGATTTTAAATTGAAAGTTCACCTACGAAAGTGATTTTAAAAATTAGGTAAATAAATTAAGATATATGTGTGGAATTAACGGAGCGATTTCTCTAAATAAACAAAAACCGGTCAATTGGGAATCTGAATTGAGGCCTTCTATTGAGATCATGAATAATACGATCGCACATAGAGGACCCGACTCTGATGGAATTTATATAAAAGAGCCCATTGCATTTGGCTTTAGAAGGTTAAGCATTATAGATCTTGATGACACCGCCAATCAGCCTATGTTTAGCAATAATAAAAATGTTGTCCTTGTTTTTAACGGTGAGATATATAATTATCTTGAACTTAAGGAGAAACTTGTGGAGAAAGGTTATAAGTTTAGGACGTCATCAGATACCGAAGTTATTATAAATAGCTATCTGGAATATGGAGAGGATTGTGTTCAGCATTTTAATGGGATGTGGTCGTTCGCCATATATGACTTCCAGAAGAATAAGCTTTTTTGCTCCAGGGATCGTATGGGTGTAAAACCTTTCTATTATTATGAGGTAGACGAAAAACTTTTCTTTTCCAGTGAACTCAAGGCCATTCAAGCAGCTACCGGGATAAATAAGGCAAACCATTCCCGGGTTTTTCAATATCTCGCTTATGGATATCGTCTGAATAATGGGGAGACCTTTTTTAAGGATTGTTATGAGCTGTTGCCCGGAACCAATTTGATTATCGAAAATAATGAAGTTAGGTTAGAAAGCTACTGGTCACTCAAAAACGATCTTTTTGAACACCAAAAAGATCTGAATTATAAAAAAGAATTTACCGAACTTTTCAAAAGTGCAGTCAAACTGCGCTACCGTAGCGATGTACCCGTGGCCTTGCTTTTAAGCGGAGGATTGGATTCCAGTGCCATCGCCCGGGTGACAGATAGCTTAATCAATTCGGGTGAATTGGGGCAAAATGAGATCAATGCGTTTATAGCCTCTTTCCCGAACTTTAAAGATGATGAGACCGAGATCGCCAGGGAATTTGTTAAAACTTGTAGCCATATCAAACTTCATGAGATACAGGTAGATACAAAACATACCATAGAAAGCCTTGAAAAGTTAAGTTATGATTTTGACCATCCCATGTTAAGTTTTAATACCGTGGTGCACAACCTAATCATGAAGGCCTGTAGGGAGCAAGGGATTAAAGTGGTTATAAACGGCCAGGGAAGCGATGAGGCTCTGGCCGGATATGATAAGTCAATCTGTGGTGCTTTTTTGCTAGATCAATTGATTTCAAAAAAAGGGAATTTTTTCAAAGAATTCAAAACTCTCAATAAAGAAAATGGCTTTCCTAAAAAATATCTGTTAACGCAGATGGCCAAATCTATTCTACCTCCTCCTTTTGCTTCATATCTCAGGGCGAGATACCAAGATAAAACGATTCCGTGTTTGAACAAGGATTTTGTTAAGGCAAATCGCGGTTACCAATCCCTATATAAATTTTCGCCATCCGGTGGAAACCTTAATAATTATCTTCTTGATGCCATAAAAAATCAGGACATCAATTCAATCCTTCATTATGAGGATGTTTCGTCCATGAATCAATCTATAGAGATTCGTTCGCCTTTTCTGGATTACCGCATGATGGAATTTGCTTTTTCCATACCCGATTCTTTAAAGTTAAAGGGTGGGATCACCAAGCGCATCTTGCGGGAAACCGTTGGTAAGGATTTGCCGGATTCCATAACCAAGAACCGTAAGAAAATCGGCTTCCACACCCCATTTACAGATTATATTACTAATGATCCAGTGTTTAAAAACTATGTGACGGGGATATTAGAAAGTGAAAGTTTTAAGGCCAAAAACATTTGGGATGCTAAAAAAATAAGTCATTTTTTTGGAAATCCGACTGAAAATCCTAAGTTTCCCTATTGGAGAATATTAAATTTAGAACTCTGGGCGCGAGCTTATAATATATCTAATTTATAATTTTTCCAATCTTAATTTAAAAAAGAAAAATGATTCCTTCAAACATTATAATTAATGCAGATGATTTTGGAATGAACACTAAGCGAAATATTGCTATTACCAGATGTTTCCAAAAAAAAATAATAAATAGTACTTCAATAATGCCAAATATGCCTGGTTTTAAAAAAGCTGTTATTCTTGCGGAAGAAAATAACTTTAAAGACAAACTAGGCCTTCATGTATCTATTACAGAGGGTAAACCTTTAACCGATTTATCAAAAACACCTTTGGTCGATAAAGAAGGTTTTTTTATAAGTGAAAAGGTTTATATACCAACTGTTTTTTTTTCCAAGTTTGTAAGGAATAAAGTTAAAAATGAAATAGAAGCTCAATTGGATGTGCTATATCAGTTTAAAATTCAACCCACTCACATAAATACCCATTATGATATCCATGACCAACCTTGGCTTTTGCCGATTTTCTTTGGTGTTGCTAAAGCGCACAATATTAAATTACGTATTTGTGTACGGAGTAATGGAATAAATCCTTTGAAACCATTTTATTTTAAAATGGTAAATCAAATTCTTAAGTATCATAATCTTGATTTTAGTAATTATTTTGTAACATTAGAAGTTTATGAAAGAGATAAACTTAAAAAACAAAAATATAAGAGGATAGAAATTATGGTACACCCCGATTTAGATAGTGATGGCGAAATTACGGATTCCTTAGACTCCGGTGATTTGGAAAAACGTATTTTAATGCTTTTTGAACGGTAATGTTTTATGGTAAGAGTAATATCATTTTCAGGAAACAGCAGGTACTTTTAGAAATCCTTCAAAAAATTCGAAGTTTTCCTAGTGGAGAATATTAAATTTAGACCTATTGTTACGAGTTTATAATTTTGAAAGTGTATAAATTTCAATGTAGAAATAATCATAAACAAACAGTATGATACCTTCAGCAACTATAATTAATGCAGATGATTTTGGAATAAAAACTTAGCGAAATATTGCAATTTTGAAATGTTTCCAAAAATAATAATAAATAATACCTCAATAATGTCAAAGATAACGTCATTTAAAGAAGCGATTGTTTTGGCCAGAGATTATAAATTTCAAGAAAATATATGGGTTACATGCTTGTTTTACAGAAGGCAAGCCACTAACAGATCTATCAAAAACTGCCTTTGTTCATAAGATGGGTTTTTTATTAAAAACAGGTTTACAGGCCAACCGTATTTTTTTAAAATCGATAAGAAATCAACTTAAAAAGAGGTTGAAGCCCAATTGGAAGTTCTTAAGAAATTAGGGATTAAACCCACACCTATTGATACGCACCATGATATCCATGAATTACCCTGGATTTTACCAATTTTCTTAAGTATTGCAAAAAAAACACAAAATTAAATTACGTGTTTCCCAAATTTGGATAAACGCAAAAAAACCTTTTAATCTGTTGTGCAGAAAACTGGTGAACCAGATTTATATATATATATCATAATCTTGATTTTACCGATTATTTTGAAACCTTGGAGGTTTATAAAAATAAAAGATCAGAAAAAATAGACCCACATAAACTAACGGAAATCATGGTGTACCCTTGATCTGGATAAGAACGGGAAAATTACTGATTCAATTGATTCCAGTGATCTGGAAAAATATATTTTGACACTTTCCATCAATAATTAATTTTTATGAAAAAAGTAGTAATTATTTCTCCAAATCTTTTGCAATATAGAAAAGAATTTTACAACCAGTTACGACATTCTCTTCTTAAAGAGAATGTTCAATTGGATATTATTTATGGTAAACTCAATAGTGCCAATTTCAAAAGTAGGAATGATCAAATTGATCTTGAGTGGGGGAAATTCATTCAAAATAAAGTATTCCGTATAGGTGAAAAGGAACTCATTTGGCAGCCCTGTTTAAAAGATTTGAAGAATGCCGATATGGTCATTGTGGAACAGGCAAATAAATTATTGATCAATTACTATTTAATGTTTGCAAGACGTTGGATGAATCTAAAATTTTGCTATCTGGGGCATGGTCGCAACAGGCAAATGAAGGAGGACAGTATCTATAATAAATTTAAGTATTTGTTCACAAAAAAATGTGATTGGTGGTTTGCTTATACTCAAGGGGTGAAGGATTTCATAGTCGATATGGGGTATCCGAAAAATAAAATTACTTCTGTACAAAATGCAATTGATACAAAAGAGTTGAAAGACCAATATTCGCAAGTTAATCAAACCGAAACTGAAAAAATTAAAAAGGAGCTCAGTATTGATACCAACTGTATCGGGATATACTGTGGGGCGATGTACACTGAAAAGCGAATTGACTTTATACTGGAAGCTTGTTACAGGATCAAGAAGTTTATTCCAGAATTTAATATGCTTTTTATTGGATCTGGGGAGGATCTATATAAAGTAGAAGAAGCCGCTAACAATCATGCTTGGATTCATTCCCTTGGTTCTAAATTTGGAATAGATAGGGTAAAGTATTTTAAAATAGCAGTAGTCCAAATTATGCCGGGAGCGGTAGGCTTGGGAATATTGGACTCATTTGCGATGGAAACACCCTTAATTACAACAGTACAAGATTTTCATGGGCCTGAAATATCTTATTTAGAAAATGGAAAGAACGGTTTAATTACAAATGACAATCTTGAAGAATATTCGAATGCTGTTGTAGAGCTATTGATTTCTAAGAAATATTTGGAAATGGCAGATTATTGCCAGTTATGTGCAGGAAAATACACAACGGAAAATATGGTTGAGAATTTTAAAACCGGGATAGTAAACTGTTTGGATGATTATTGAAGTAAATAAAAATTTAAATATACTATGAAACAGTTTTTGCGGGAATGGCGTTTTTTTTACCTTAAATCTATTAAGTGGAGGAATTATAGTATTGGACGAAATATTTATGTAGGCCGCCGGGTTTATATATGTTGCAAAGAAAAAATGATCATTGGCAACATTTTTTATATTGATAAGGATTTTCACATTGAATACGATACAGTTATTGGCAATCAAGTGGGAATTGTGGGAACATACGACTGTCATTTAAAAAAACGGGAGTGCCTATTCGGCTAGCATCTAAAATAAGTGGTGCTCATTATAACTGGAAGGGTTTAAAATTAACAACTCTAATTGAGGAAGATGTTTGGGTTGGGTATGGTTAAATTATAATGAGAGGAATAAATTGGGAAAAAAGTTGCATTATTGCAGCTGGTCAGTTGTTACTACAGGCACTAAGCCTTTTTATATATGCAGGGATTATCATTTATATTATTAATAGAACAATCAGACATATTTCTTCGTCTAACGTATACGGATGGTGATGCACTTACTTTTAGGGAGGGTTTATTTTTAGATAAGAAAGTAATTGCTTCAAATGTAGCGAAGGGGTCTGTGGGTACTTATGTATTTAAGATTAGGGATATGAAATCCTTAATGCAGATAATTAAAATAGTAAGTAAAAACCTACGGAATAATAGTAGACCTTTTAGAAACCGTAAAAGACATAAAGTCGTTGAATGTTACTAGCTATAAAAATTTATACAACACTATTTTTAATTAAAACGATCGTTTGTCTGCATTACGAATATCCTTCTGATTTATTTCTACATGTGAAATTGAACAAATTCTATGACTGAACCATTCATGTTATTTCAAAAACATTTACTATCTAAAGGATTAAAAACCCCAGATCCATATGATGTATGGAATACTAAACTAGGGCAAAATATAAAAAAAGTTTACTATAAAAATAAAATTTTGGGAATATTGCCATCTGCGGGTCTAACCATTTTCGATCTATATTTCAATAATCAAATGAGGTTAGGTTATCGTGAAAGAGAGTACCCTATTGCACATGCCTATAAAGCTTTAATTGGGATGGAGCTCTTTAAGAAAACACAGGAAACTCAATATTTATCTTTTGTACAGGATTCAATAAGTTGGCTTGCAAATAATTACAGTAAAGGTTATAGTGGCTATTGTTGGGGTATTAATATGCCATGGGTTTCAAAAATTGCTGTCTATAATGAAAATATTCCGCACGTAACGCATACACCTTATGCATTAGAGGCATTTATAAGTTTTCAAAAATTGACGAAAACACAGGAATATGAAGATACTATTATTAGCGTTTTTGATTTTCTAGAAAACGATTTACACAAGATGATAGATAATGATTTAGTATTGGCATTATCGTATTCGCCGAAAACGGAAAAGCGCATTGTAATTAATGCAAATTCTTATGCCATGCTTTGTTATGCTTTACTAGCAGATAAGAGTCCTTTAGGGCGCAAGTATAACGAGGATAAAGTAAAACGTCTTTATCAATTTTTGGTAGACCACCAAAACTCTGATGGTAGTTGGTATTATTTTTCCGATGACGCCACAGGTAACTTTATAGATTGTTTTCATACTTGCTTTGTACTAAAAAATATATTTAAGGTCAACAAAACAGTGCCATTGTCCAATAGTGAAAAAATCATTGCTAAAGGTTACCAATATCTTAAGGATTCTTTATGGGACTCAAAAAGAAATCTTTTTAAACGATTTAGTGTGACGGATAGATTATCTCCGGTTAAATATGACTTATATGATAATGCGGAAATGCTGAATCTTGCCATTCTATTAAAGGATGACGCTTTAATAGAAACATTATCGGCATCGATACAAAAGAATTTTGTATCAGGGGAGGATATTTATTCAAATATTGTTTACCCAAATTTAAAAGTCAATAAAAATACTTTAAGATGGGCCACGCTACCTTATCTCTATGCACTTTCGAAAAAGTTAAATATTAATCAAGTAACGAAGCATTAAACATGACTTTAGCCAAAGCTTGATTTGTATTTATAGGGCACCTATAATATGATAGATAATTTGCTCTAGGGTCAAGTAGCCCAAGGTTTCTCAGAAAAAGTTTGTATGTCTGCTTGACCCAGAAAGTTTTGTATTTTAAAAAAAAAGTTCCAAATATTATTACAATAAAAATAGTTATATAAATATGTGTGGAATCCTTGGAAGTGTCAATTTTGATAATACTTCAGATTATTTAAATTTAATTCAACATCGAGGTCCCGATGCTTCGGGCGTGGAATACTTTGAAATAGGGGAGCATAGGGTGTCCCTTTTACACCGTCGGCTTTCTATTGTAGATTTAACCGAAGCTGGCAATCAACCTATGCCATCATCTGATAACATTGGTCATATTATCTTCAATGGTGAAATATATAATCATAGCGAACTTAAAAAAGGAATGGACAAAGTGCCTTTTAGGGGGCATTCTGATACTGAGACCATTGTAAACTATTTTAGGGAAAAATCAATAAAAAAAGACCTTTCCAACCTCAATGGTATTTTTGCTTTTGCTTATTTGGACGCAGAAAAGAAACAACTTTACTTGGCCAGAGATCGTTTTGGGGTTAAACCGCTGTATTACTATTTTGATGGAGAGCGAATGATGTTTTCATCAGAAATAAGGCCTTTAAAATCCTGTTTGAATCCTAACTTGGATAAAGGTATGTTGCTGAATAGTCTAAAAATGCGATACACACCTTCTCCATTTAGTCCATATGAAGGAATCAAAAAGGTAGAACCGGGACAAATTATAACTTTCGATCTTCAGCAAAAACCGATTGCAATTACAAAAAAATACTTCGCTAAACCTGTAACTCTTGGAAGTCGAAAAGGTGAAGAAAATAAGCTGGTTCAGATTTATGGAGATTTATTTGAAAAAGCCGTGCAAAGACAATTGATGGCCGATGTAGATATTGGTATTTTATTGAGCGGAGGAATAGATTCTTCATTGGTGGCGGCTATAGCTACAGAAAATTTAAAAATTAAGCCTAAAGCTTTTACAATTGGTTTTGATGGCGAACATGAGGCCGATGAAATTAATTATGCAAAGCAAACTGCCGATATTCTTGGATTGGAGCATTTTGATAAAAAAATAGGATATCCAGATTTTATAGGCGCTATTGAGAAAATAATTAAAATTGTAGAAGAACCCATAGGAACTACTTCTATAATACCAATGTATTTTCTCTCTAAACTGGCAGCATCACAAGTTAAAGTCGTTTTAAGTGGTCAGGGAGCCGATGAACCACTCGGAGGCTATTATAAATACAAGGCTCTGCCTTTCTTGGAAAAAGCACGCCCTTTTAGTGGAGCAGCTACCGTTCTTAAAATTTTTAGTAGTATCTATAATAAAAATGAGAACGTACGTAGAGTTTTAAATGCTATGCAAGAGCCTGATGTAATAAGTTCCTGGATGGAATTTAACGCTATTTCATCTTTAAAGGAAATCACGGATATACTGAATCCTAGAGTTCGCGAAAACACCCTGAAATTGCTTCATGAAAAGCAACGCGTACTTCATAGTAATTGGGAGAAGAGGATGCCAGACCAGGATCATCTGAAAGATTTATTTTTATATTTTGACTCTCGCACCTCGCTTTCTGATGATTTGTTGATGTATACCGACAAGATTACAATGAACCACGGTCTTGAATGCAGGGTGCCTATTTTAGATAATGATTTGATGGAATTTATTGAATCATTGGATAGCCAATATAAATTTAATGCAAAAGACGGAAAAATAATTCATAAGGAATTCGCAAAAAAATATTTACCATCAAGCATTATCGAACGGAAAAAGCTGGATTTCAAGTCACCCACTGAAAAATGGTTTAGGGATAATATGGATGAAATTGAAAATATACTTCTTGAAAATAAATTTTTCGTTGATTTGTTTAATGAAAAAAGCGTTAAACAATTATTGAATGTTCATAGAAAAGGTAAGAATTTAGAAAAACAGATATTTCTATTACTCAGTTTAAACTATTTGTTGGAAGACCGGAAGGTAGCAACCTTAGATGAAATTTATTTTAGTAACTAAAACGCAAAACTCATGAAAATTTGGTTCGATATTTCTAATTCTCCTCATGTAAATATGTTTCACGATTTAATTCTAGAGCTTGAAAATGAGGGACACACTGCAATTATTACTTCCAGGCCTTTGGCCAATACCGTAGAATTACTAAATCAAAGAGGCTTAAAACATACCATAATTGGAGAACATTATGGGAAAAATTTTTATAAGAAACTTTTTGGGTATCCGATACGAGTCATTCAACTTAGAAATTTTTTGAAAAATAACAAACCAGATTTGGCAGTTTCCCAAAGCTCATTCCATTCACCGGTTGCGGCAAAACTACTTGGGGTTCCATCTATTTATACAAACGATAACGAACATGCAATGGGAAATATCCCAGCTTTTATGTTTGCTACTCAGATTCTGATTCCTGAAAATTTACCTATTGAAAACATTACCAAGAAGGGAATATCAATTGGTAAAATCAAACAGTACCCTGGTGTAAAAGAAGGTATTTACCTATGGAAAAAAGGACAACAAATAACTTTCAATAGAAAGGCTTTATCAAATAAAGACATAACAATCTATATTAGGCCAGAACCTCTGACTGCCCAATATTACAAAGCAAAAAAAAATTTCTTGGATGATACTATTTGCGAGCTTCAGGAAAAATACCGTATAACAGTACTTGCAAGGGATAAAACCCAATTGGCTCATTATAAACAAAAAAAATTCAACAAAACAAATGTACCAGATAATCCTCTGGACTTTGATGAAATTGCCAATAGTTGTAGTTTATTTATAGGTGCGGGTGGCTCTATGACCAGGGAATTAGCTATTCTTGGGATCCCCACAATTTCTGTCTATCAGGATGATCTTTTGGCAGTGGATAAATATTTGATTTCTAAAAAAGTTCTAAAACATGAGCCAGCAATTTCAGCGAAAGTTGTTGAAGATTATTTAAAATCCCTAAATCAAATGACTGAAAGCAATGACATAATGGACAAAGGTAAAAAGGCGTATGAAATGCTCAAAAATGAAATATTAAGTTACGAAACTAAAAAGAAGGGTATTAAACAATTAAACGATTAAAATAATTATTCATTTCCAAAAGAAACCTGATCTATGCAGATAACTATCGTTGCCGGAGCTCGGCCAAACTTCATGAAAATTGCACCAATCATTAAAGCAATTCATAAATTCAACGAAAAAAATGAAAAAGTTAAGTATCGCCTAGTGCATACTGGCCAGCACTACGATAAAAAGATGAGCGGTGACTTTTTCAAGCAATTGGGTATCCCAGAACCAGACACAAATCTTGGTGCCGGTGGGGGAACGCAGGCCCAGCAAACAGCTGCAATTATGATTGGTTTTGAAAAAGAGATCGAGCTTCATCGTCCTGACGTTGTTTTGGTTGTTGGGGATGTTACCTCCACGATGGCTTGTACCATTACTGCCAAAAAGGAATGTATCGATGTTGTACATGTAGAAGCTGGTATCCGTTCGGGAGACATGAGAATGCCCGAAGAAATTAACAGAATGCTCACTGATTCTATTTGTGACCATTTCTTCACTACTACAGAGTTAGCAAACTCTAACTTAATTAAAAATGGAATTTCGGAAGATAGAATTCATTTAGTAGGAAATACAATGATTGATACATTGTACCAAAACCTTGACAATTTGATTCAGCCTCCAATTTGGCAGAAAAATAACCTAAAACAAAATGAATATTTTTTAGTTACTCTACATCGTCCTGCAAACGTCGATGATTCCCAAAATTTAAAAAATTTGCTCAATGTCATTTTAAGAAGTTCAGATCCATATCCAGTTTTGTTCCCTGTTCATCCCCGAACCAAAAAAGTACTTGAAGAAATTTCTTATGAAGATAAGCAATTAGTACAAATGGATCCTCTGGGTTATTTAGAATTCATTTATTTGGTTAAAAATGCGAGGTGCGTGATAACAGATTCCGGGGGTATTACAGAAGAAACCACTGCTTTAGGAATTCCATGTATTACTTTGCGTGATTCTACAGAACGTCCGGAAACCATTACTATTGGAACAAACGAGTTAGTAGGAGTAGACCCTAATAACATACCTCCCTATATTAAGAAATTAAATGATGGCGAATGGAAAAAAGGAGGTATGCCTAAAATGTGGGATGGTAAAACTGCGGCTAGAATAATAAGTAAATTGTTTGACATCTATGGCTAATTTTTTTCACTTCTGACATTTAAAAATAGATTATAAAAATAATTAGTAAATATCCCAAAAATAAAAATATGATAAAAGTTGGCTTAATAGGAGCTGGAAAGATGGGACTATCTCATTTATCAATTTTAGGAGCTCATCCTAACGTAGAGGTTGTTGGTGTATGTGATACTTCTAAAATTGTACTTAGTGCTCTAGAAAAATATAGTAAATTCCATTGCTATACAGATTTTCTTATAATGCTGGAAAAGGAAAAGCCGGAAGCTGTATTTGTTGCAACTCCCACAAAATTTCATTTCGAATTTGTAAAGGAACTATTATCCAGAAATATTCATGTTTTTGTAGAAAAACCTTTCTGTTTAACCGAGGAGCAGGGTTTGGAACTTACTTCAATCGCTACAGAAAAAACCCTTGTAAATCAGGTTGGATACCATAACAAGTTTGTAGGGACTTTTAGAGAGGTGAAAAAGTTAGTGAAAAATGGTTCCATAGGTGATATTACCCATTTTATGGGTGAGGCTTATGGACCGGTAGTAACTAAGAAAAAGGAGGGAACCTGGCGTTCCAATCCAGCTGAAGGTGGAGGTTGTTTGATGGATTATGCTTCACATGTGATAGACCTTATCAACGATATACTAGCTCCGGTTACAGCTTCTAAAGGTAGTATTATGAAATCTATTTATTCTAAAATGGTAGACGATGCGGTTTATTCCTTATTGGAACTTTCAGATAAAACAACCGGAGTACTTTCGGTTAACTGGAGTGACGAGACCTATAGAAAAATGTCTACGTCCATTACAATAAATGGCACAAAGGGAAAAATCATTTCAGATGCACATGAATTGAAAGTGTTTTTTAAGGAAGAAGATTGTCCTGAAGGTTATTCTAAAGGTTGGAATGTTAAATATGTAACAGATTTGACAGATCAGGTTAATTTTTATCTTAGAGGAGAGGAATACTCTGCGCAGGTAGATTATTTTATAGATGCGGTTGCTGGGAAGGTTCCTAACAACATAAATAATTTTCAGAGCGCCTGGCTTACAGATAGGGCTATATCAATCATAAAAAATAAAAAGTAATGGAAAGAATTTTATACGGAGATAATCAGTTTTTCGCAGTAAATCATATTTCTGACCAGAAATCCATGGATCAGGCTATCAAATTTAAAAGTGATGAGGCGATTATAAGAACCCTGGATTACGCTATCGAAGCCGGTATCAATACATTTATGTGTACCACCCATGACAGGATTGCTAAAATTTGTGATATTATTAGATCTAATCCTGAAAAATATAAGGATTTCAAGATATATCCATGTATGCCGTACGCTCATAAATATGCAAATGCAGTTACTGAGTTGGGTATCCAGGGAACGATTAAGCAATATGTTCCCGGAAATATTTTTGGAACAATGTTCAAAGGGGGAATGGCCCTTGTTTCCAAGGATTTTCTTAAGATAATGGAGCTTCTGATAGATGCTGAAATGAAAATGTTCAAAGGAATTAATACTCCTGTTATATTTCTTCAGAATGTCATTACAGACTTGCTCCTGGGATTGGGAATGGTAGAAGTATTAAAGGGGTATCATGATTATATCTTGAAAAAGTATGATGCTGAGCCCGGCTATATTACCATGAATATGCCAAAACTTCTAGATACATTGGAATCAGTGGGTATTGAGAACCCCATTATCTGTTCATCCATCAATGCGGCAAATTTCAGAATGTCAGGTGGCATGAAACTATATGAAGAAACCTTGCGTACTAGAAAAGTACGCGCCATAGCCATGCAGGTATTGGGTGGGGGGGCTATTCCAATCAACGAAGCCATTGAGTATGTTTGTAGCTTACCCAATATTGAATCTATACTTTTTGGGGCTTCATCTAAAGGGAATATAGAGAATACTGTATCCAAAATAAATTACTTTAATAAGTGATATATTCTCTAATTGAATAGACTCCTCCATATCCTAACTCTTTTTTATAGAAAGTTCTAAATGGAGGAGTTATTATGACTACAAAAATTGTTTAAATTAAATAATCTACAGCCTAAATTAATAATACTTTCAGGTCAAATAAGGAAAATCATTCACACAATGATCGCTTAGATAGATATATACTGCAATTTATTACCTAACATTCCCTCCATCGAGATCATTATATAATGTTCCACCTTGTCCCTCCTTTGTAAGAATATTGTTGATCATTTGATTTTCTGTTGAACCAGGAAAAAATGTTACTGTATCCGCATAGTTTCCCGTCGTGACAAAAGTATTATTCTCAAATGTATTATAGCTTGAATTTTCGTCAACATATAAACCTATTCCCCCATCTGAATAATGAACATTGTCTGTAATTGTAGAATTCTGTACATCACCAAAGAATAATGCATCTGCGTTAAAAGAGTTGTTCTTATAGATTAGTCCATCGCAATTATTCATTCCTACTAAATGATTTCCTGTTCCTGAAACAGTTCCTTTATTTCCAGTTACTACTACATTTCTAATATATTGATCGCCCCCATCTGCTATTTCATTTTCACAGATTATGGGCCCATAGCCATAAGTAGTTTGGGAAGAAAATGTATTGTTGGCGATTGTAATATTATTCCAGCCTGCGTTTTCAATCCCGATATCCTTAGCATCTGAAATATTGTTATTGGAAATATCTGCATTTTTTCCGCTACCACTCAAACTAATGGCCATTCCATATGGTGATTGTAGGCCAAGTCTTTCAAAATTACATTCGGTTACTTTTACATCGGTTATTCTAGGAATATCATCTGAATTATGATTTTGAGTCTCAATGGCCATTCTACCAATATCAAGGAAAGTGCATTTACGGATTGTAATATTTTTAGATCTGGATGATGGGTAGGCTGAAAATTTTAATCCATTAGACACCACCTTTGGACAGGTGAAATCGCAATTTTCAAAAAGTATGTCCTCAGCGCTGCCATCAAAATAAACAATTCCCACTCCATTATCTACTGATGTGTAGTTGGAAGTAGAATTAAACCCAATATTCTTAAAAGTTATGCTATTGGCAGAATATCTAAATTGTAGAAGCGTTACCAAATTTCCCGTTATGACAGCACCGTCTTGCCCTGTTACAGTTACATTTGATAGATTGTCTAAATAAAGCGTGTTAGATAATTGATAATTTCCAGCCTTCAAATATAAATTAGCGTCTGATTTAAGTCCAGCAATTAGTTCATTTACATTGTTTATTACCGTTCCGGTTGTTGGAGGAACAACCACCTGTTGGGGTCCTTCCAAGGAATAATAATAGTTCTGAGCAATGGATAATTTGCCACATAAAGAAAGAATCGTAAAAATTAATAAGAGCTTTTTCATTATAATACAATATAAGTATTTGTTCCTGTTTTTCTTAAAATTCCTCCTGTATAATCCTTACTATTTCCAATAGTTGCTTTACCTGAATTTACACCATTTATAATAACTCCCGATCCCTGTATGGTAAGGGTAGTGCCATGAACTTCAATACTAGATACATCGCCTATTTGCATAGCGGAAAATCCGGAATTTATGGTTAAGGTGGACGAGGACGTACAAGCAATTGTATTACGAACATCTGATTGCGAAATACTCCTAGAAGATGAAATATTAATGACGGTAGGTTTTTTCATATAAGCATTTTTTACCTCAGTTAAAATTTCTGCTTTTATATTATTTACCTCATCCTGAGTATAAATTTTTGGAGCTCCCGTTAATTTGGAATATGATCCATCAAAATCGTCATTTGCATTGACATCCCAGTTCTCGAAAGAAATGGTATTCCCCGCGGAGATAGATAAGGTTGATCCATCCAGGTTCAAATTTTGCGGAGATCCACCCGTAGTTTCAATTCCTGCAATCAGATTGTCAATTTCTGTCTTGTCGTACAGAATGGGCTTATTCTGAAGGTCATCATAAACACCGGAGAAATCATCTGCCGCATTGACATCCCAGTTCTCGAAAGAAATGGTATTCCCAGCGGAGATAGATAAGGTTGACCCTTCAATGCTCAGGTTTTGCGGAGATCCACCCGTAGTTTCAATTCCTGCAATCAGGTTATCAATTTCTGCCTTGTCGTACAGTACAGGTTTATTCTGAAGGTCATCATAAATACCGGAGAAATCATCTGCCGCATTGACATCCCAGTTCTCGAAAGAAATGGTATTCCCCGCTGAGATAGATAAGGTTGACCCTTCAATGCTCAGGTTTTGCGGAGATCCACCCGTAGTTACGATCCCTTGAATCAGGTAATCGATTTCCGTCTTGTCGTACAGTTCCGGTTTATTCTGAAGGTCGGCATACATTCCGGAGAAGTCATCTGCCGCATTGACATCCCAGTTCTGGAAAGAAATGGTATTCCCAGCGGAGATAGATAAGGTTGATCCATCCAGGTTCAAATTTTGCGGAGATCCACCAGTAGTTACAATCCCTTGAATCAGGTAATCGATTTCCGTCTTGTCGTACAGTTCGGGTTTATTTTGAAGGTCATCA
>Ga0307486_1001172_pt1 | contig 20877 bp, 21 predicted proteins | sample CBIW02metaG_FD_203663 | JGI IMG/M metagenome (GOLD analysis project Ga0307486, IMG submission 203663) | Sea-ice brine microbial communities from Beaufort Sea near Barrow, Alaska, United States - CBIW 0.2 | ecosystem: Environmental > Aquatic > Marine > Coastal | place: USA: Alaska | collected...
CCCAATACCGGACGATGCCGAACCTTCAATCGCCGAACAAGGAGTAAACTTCCCGACGTTGCAAAGAGTCTTACAGAAAGCAACTTAATATTTAAAGAGCTGGTTCAAATGAGGTTGACACGTTCCGGATCGATGTCCCACAGCTCCTTGATGCCGATGCCGTAGTGCTGCGGATCCTTGCCTTCATCCAGCTTGTAATCTTTGATCAGCTGCTTGCCGAGGTGACCGCGGCAGCCTTCGGTGAACAGGGTGTACTTGGCACGCAGCTCCATACCCGGCATGTAGCCCTCTTTCTGGGAACCGTCACGGGCCACGCCCATGTCGCCGGTAATGATGCCTTTAACCTGGCCGTCTTCAACGATGGTTTCAGCCGCGGCAAAGCCCGGATAAACCTCCACACCCAGCTGCTCGGCCTGTTCGGCCAGCCAGCGGCACAGGTTGCCCAGACTGATAATGTAGTTGCCATGGTTGTGCATGTTCTTGGGCACAAAACCATTGGGAATCTTGGTGGCTTTTTCCTGGCTCTTCATCAGGAAAATGTCGTCCCGGGTAACCGGGGTATTCAAAGGAGCGCCTTTGTCTTTCCAGTCCGGGAACAGCTCGTTCAGAGCTGTGGGCTCGAACACGGTGCCGGCGAGGATGTGTGCACCGATTTCGGAGCCTTTCTCTACTACACAGACGGTCAGCTCTTCGCCAGATTCCTGCGCCAGTTGCATGACGCGGCAGGCAGCCGACAGGCCAGCAGGGCCGCCGCCGACGATCAGAACATCAAATTCCATGGATTCAGAAGGCATGGATCGCTCCGACTTAAAAATAGATTTTAATGGATTCGCCCCGGTTTGTTTAAACCGGGGCTTAGTTTTATACGAGAAGCAAAGAGAGGCCCGGGACAGCATTGATAATGATCAATGCGAAAATCCTTGTTCCATAAAATGGAAGAACAGACGCCATCATTTCGTGAAGGGGAATCTTGGTGATGCGGCTCATAACGAAGAGGTTCAAACCAATTGGTGGAGTTATGGTAGCGATTTCAACCAGTGCAGTAATAATTACTGCAAAGTGAATGGGGTTAATATCCATAACTGCCGCCAAAGGGAATAAGATTGGACTAAGCAGAACAATCATCGAGACACCGTCAAGAAACATTCCCAGAACAAGTAGCAAGATATTTATTGCCAAGAGGAATTGCCAAGGCTCAATCTCCGAGCTCTGGAGCATTGATGTAAGTTCGGAAGCCAAACCCATTCGGGTAAGTACAGCGGTGAGCAGGCCTGCACCAAGCAAAATGCCATAGATCATAACCGTCTGCATTACAGAAGATCGGGCAGTATCCCAAACAGAGGCAAGCGAAACCGTTCGATATACGAGAACGACAAGCACAACGGCGTAAATAGCTGCTAGCGCGGAGACTTCGGTGGGAGTGAACCAACCAAGATAAATCGATCCAATAATTAAAATTGGGAGGAATAGCGCGCCAGAGGCACCTGGTAATCTCTGGCGAAAATCGCCCCAGTCAGCCGGCTGGAGTTTGTTTCCATAGCCACGCTTAGAGCTGATAAATACCACCACAGCGCCCAACAATACTGCCTCGAAAATTCCAGGAAGGAGCCCTGCGATAAACAAGTCAGTAATAGGCAGGCCTACAATTGAGCCGATTAAGATAAAGGTCAAAGAGGGGGGGATCATTAGCCCAAGTGTTCCACAAACAGCAACGATTGCAGCTGAAAAACTTTTAGGGTAGCCCTCTTCAGGCAGGAGTTTAACTGCTGCCGGACCAAGCGCAACTGAACATGCGACGCTAGACCCATTAACCGCAGCAAAGAAAACGCTCGATAAAGCCATTGATAATGCAATCCCGCCACGGAACCATCTCGCAACACTTCCCACCAGTTTCAAAATGATTAAAGCCAAGTCACCTTTGGACATAAGGTTACCTGCAAAAATAAAGAAAGGTATGGCCACGAGCGCGTATTTATCGACGGACTCCCACGCCGTTTGGGCGATCATGATTAATGGGATGTCAAAACTAAAAACGAGCAATCCTGATGCAACCAAGCCAAGAGCTACTGCTATATGAACACCAGCTGCAATAAGCAGAATCATTACTGAGAACGCAATTGCTGTCGTCATGAGTAATCCTTATTGTTCTTCGGACGGAATTTTACCTTTCAGGAGAGAGAAACCTGAACGGATGAAGTAGATTGAGTAGAGCAAGCCGCAAATTGGCAAGATAGACCGAACAACCCAGAGCTCCAGATCAAGGTTGGAGTCAGTCATCATTCCAATTTTCTCTAGGTGAGCTACTTGCTCGTAGCCGGCAATCATCAAAACTGCACAGAAAATTAGACCCCCAATGCAATTGATAAAACTAAAGAAAACTCTAATGCCGTGGGGGAATTTATCGTATAAGAGTTCCATTCTAATGAAATTCCCTTTCCGACTGGCAACGCCAAAGCTCAAAAGGACACTCCAAACTATTAGAAATCGTACAAGCTCTTCTGCCCACCAGTGGCTGATAGAAAAAACAGACCGACCTGCTGCCTCGTAAAACATGACGAGCATTGACATGAGGAGCAGTCCGGTTGAAATATTTAGTACTATCTTTTCTTCGAATATTTTTAGAAATAATGAAGAGTTTGCCGTGCTTTCGCTTGAGGCTTTGTCCTCATAGCGAATCCAGGTTTTTGTTTTCATGGTAGTCACCAATTTTAGGCAGATCATTAAATTTTACGATGTCGGTATTATGTTAAGGCTGGTTAAGTTTTAAAGTCATCTCATACTTGAATCTATTTCTAGGATGAGCGTTTAAAGCAACCTCTACCAGATCACCTTTCGAATCGTAATAATGTCTACTTATGAGCAGGATCGGCGATCCCTTCTTTAGGCTTAATCTAGAGGCTAAATCGGCATCAGAATATTCAGCCTCGATTACTTGATTTACCTCTGTAACTTCGATTCCATATTTTTCCTCTATAAGTTCATAGATTGCCTTGTCCGAGTTGCCAATGCTATTTGTGATACCTGAAAATCGGGTTGGAATATATATTTCGCTATACCCTATTGCTAATGCACCTAGCTTTTCTTTGCGCAAAGCAAGAATACGCGTCCAAGGCTTGTCGACATCAATGCCAATGAGTTGGGCTCGGACTCCAGTAGGTATAACAACATCGATACTAAGAATTTCGAGATCTGTGTTCGTTGCAAACTGAACAAGTTCGTTAAGAGACGAAATTGAATTGTGAAATCGCCCGTCGCTTTCTGTTGCGATGACTACGGTTCCAGCTCCCTGCCGCCTTCTTATCAGCCCCTCTTCTTGAAGGCAGTTAAGAGCAGCCCGTATCGTATGCCTGCTTGCTTTGAATTGCTCGCAGAGTTCGATCTCAGGTGGTATCCGGTCTCCTATCTGATAACCTCCGCCACGAATTTCGTGGCGGAGGTTATCAGCGATAGAGCGGAATAATGCCTTATGGTCATCCAACTTTTCTGCGTTAAAAGTTGTCATAGGACGCCTTTAGCCTTTAGTTCCGAGATATAAGAATCCTCGTAGCCAAGATTTCTCAGGATCACGTTTGTATGTTCTCCAAGTAGGGGGCCTGCTCTGTGAGGAATTTTTTCTCCGCTAACCTTTATCGGGCTGGATAGCATGGGGATGCGTTCATCGTTAGATGTGTAGGTATATTCTGAAATACGGCCAGTGTTCTTAACAAAAGGATTCTCCAAAGCTTGGCCAACATCATAAACTGGCGATGCAGGTATGTAGCCACCAAAGATTGAAATCCACTCCTCTGATGTTTTTTCAGAGAGAGCTCCATCCAACATTTCGGTAAGAATTTCTCTGTTCTCAAGCCGCTCCTTAAATGTGAAAAATCGGGGGTCGTTTTTCCATTCAGGTCTGTTGATTTTGTCTGCAAGTATTGACCAGAACTTTTCCTTATTACACATTAAAAAGATCCAGCCGTCTTTTGTCTTATAAAGCTGTGATGGCGTCAATGACGGGTGTGCAGATCGCGGCTCTCTTCCTTGCACCACGCCCTCATTCAGATACCAAGTCGCAAGATAGCAAAGGTTTTGGAGCGCCGTATCAAAAAGGCTTACATCCAGATCTTGGCCGACACCATGCTTACGCGCTCCGATTACTCCAGAGACCAAGCTATATGACGCCATTAACCCTGTCATCATATCTACTATAGAAAGCCCAAATCGTGATGGGGGTTGCCCTGGTTCCCCTGTCACACTGAGATAACCGGTTTCTGCCTGCATGAGGTAGTCATAGCCTGGCCAGTTTTTGCGCACGCCTTCACGCCCATATGCGGACAAGTGGGTGCATACAATTTTTGGGTTTACGTCCTTTAAATCTTGGTATGTGAGGCCTAATTTTTCGGGCAAATCACCTCTAAGGTTGTTAATGACCGCATCAGCTTCGGCCACGAGTTGATGGAAAATCTTGATTCCCTCATCTGACTTGAGGTTTAGCGTCATGCTCCGTTTGTTTCTGTTGAAAGATTGGAAAAAGTGGCTATTATTTTCACCGAAAAAGTAAGGGCCAACCTGACGCCCGATCTCTCCGCTCGTTGAGGGAGTTTCGATTTTGATTACGTCAGCGCCAAGGTCTCCTAGGAACATGGTGCCGAAGGGGCCGGCACCATATTGTTCCACGGCGATGACGGTCATGCCTTCGAGTGGAAGCATTGTAAATCCTCTATCCAACTTAAATTGGGTTATTTTCAATCAACCGCTTTGCAATAACTAAGCGCTGTATTTCGTTGGTTCCTTCTCCAATGCATAGAAGTGGTGCATCACGGTAAAGTCGTTCTACAGGGAACTCTTTAGAGTATCCATACCCCCCATGGATTCTCATGGCGTCAAGAGCATTTTCAATTGCAGCTTCACTAGCATATAGCTTGGCCATGCCGGCTTCGAGATCGCAGCGATCGCCTCTATCTAGGGCGTTTGCTGCTTGTTCGACGAGTAGTCGGGAGGCTGATACCCGTGTTGCCATATCGGCCAACTTCATAGCGATCGCCTGGTGTTCACATATGGGCTTACCAAATGTCTTGCGTTGTTGGCTATATTTTAACGATTCATCAAGGGCAGCTTGTGCAACTCCAACTCCCCGTGCTGCAACATTGACGCGCCCAAGCTCTAGTCCAGCAATGGCACACGCCATACCAACTCCTTCATTGCCGCCAATAAGGTGGAACTCTGGAACGCGGTAGTTATTAAAAATTAGCTCAGCACTATCAATCCCCTTATAACCGAGCTTCTCTAGCTTTTTACTGGCTTCGAATCCAGCGTCCTTCACTGTGAGGAACATGGACATGCCTTTATGTCGTGGATCCGCAGTAAGATCGGTTTTGACTAAGGTCGCAAAACACGTTCCTTTGATTCCATTCGAGATCCAGGTTTTCGTACCATTAATTAGATAGCTGTCACCTTCTTTAGTGGCGACAGTGCGAATTGCTTGGAGGTCTGTTCCGCAATCCGGCTCTGTCAGAGCAAGGCCCCCTCGCAGTTCGCCAGTGGCGAATTTGGGCAGGAAATGCTCCTTTTGGGCTTCCGTCCCTTTCTTCATGACAATAAACGCCATAATAAGGTGCGAATTAATGATTCCGGATAGCGACATCCAGACTGTGGAAATTTTTTCGATAACTTTTGCATAAGTAGAGGGGCGCAGTCCTAAGCCGCCGTACTCCTCTGGGATGATCGCACCAAATAGGCCAAGAGCCTTCATTTTCTCTACGATTTCATCTGGATAAATATCATTATGATCGAGCTCCATTACATAAGGGCGGACGTCTCGCTCTAGGAAGCGGTCAATGGTGTCCAGGATCATTCGTTCTTGTTCGAGTTGCTCTTGCTCGTTTATCGTTGTGTTCATAACTATCTCCTGAGTGTTTTACGCGCGTACTGAAAGGGTGCTGAGCAGTTGATCTGCAGAGGGCGCTGAGTCTAGCTCAAGTACCGCTGTTTTGACCTGGTTGAGAAACTTGTCGGACATGGATAGCGAAGCCGTTGCTTTAAACTTTTCGATAATTTCTTGGTTCGAGAGTGGTCGATCAGCAACTCCGCGGTTGACATGCTCCCTATGAGATATTGTTTTTCCGGATCTTAGTTTGACAATTACTTCGCCGGAATATGCTCTTGGAAAAGCCGAATTTGGATCTGTCTGGTAATCAACGATAGCGGCGAGTGCAAGGATGTCGGGGTTTGTCATTGCCTCTTCGTCGAGTTCCCGGAGGGTGAACCTATTATTGACCATGGCCGCAGCAATTGTGTACGGGATGCTGAATTGAGCGTCGTAGCTATTTGCTGGCTTTTTCTTATTAGCGCTGGGCTCGCAAACGGTCTTAACTACTTCTGATGGAACGAGGGCCGTAATGCTTTGGATTTCACGGGTATCATCGATCTGCGCGCGAATAGATAAGGCAGAATCTATACATGCATGTGTAAAGTGGCACGCTGGAAATGGTTTGATCGCAGTGTTTAATAGCTCCCAAGCCTGACCAAGGTCTTTTGTCGCGAGTGAAAGGTCTTTTCCTTCACTGTGTGTTCCCAGATAACTATTGAATAGACCGAATCGACCTTCGTAAGGCTTGGAAACACCAACGAAGCCTTCCTTGGCTAGTGATACGGCGGTGAGCGCAGAACTTGCGGCCCAACCAGGATGAATTCGCTTGTTCCAGGCGCCATCCTCCAAGAACTCCAAAGATCCCGATGCCATGGAGAGCGCTATGCCTTGAGCCATGACGAGCTGCCTGTGAGTAAGCCCAAAGAGTCGCCCTGCTGCCAGTGTGCAAGCAAAGATGCCAATTACACCGGTTGGATGGAAGCCAACTTGATGAAAGCCTCCTTTTGCCACAGACCCAAGGCGTGCAGCTGCTTCAATCCCTATGATATATGCGGTAACAAGATCTTGGCCTGATGCGTTAGTTGTTTTTGCTGCCGACAAGATTAAAGGTAGTACGCTGGCCGACGGGTGAATTACACCAGCGATATGTGTGTCATCAAAATCCAGACCGTGGCAAAGCAACCCGTTGACAATGGCTGCATCTCTGGGAGAGAGGCTGGCTGTCATGCCAATAACTGGTGTCGAGCCATCTCCACCGATCCCTCTTATGGCACTGAGTGTCCGATGGGCAAAATCATATTGAGTTGATGCGAAAGCGATCCCAATGCAGTCAAGAATGTTATGCAGCGCCCTTGTTCTCACTGAAGAGGGGATATCGCTGTCTTGTGTATCGATAGCGAAGTCGGCCATCGTTTCTGCGATTGATGCATTATGGTTTGGTGTCTTATCTTTATTCATCACTATTCTCTTTGTGAACTTTTTGTTGGGGATTATTGGCTGCCTTTTGTGTCTATTATTGGTCTCCTACGCCGTACCCTCTTTTTGGCACCAAGCTATTTCTTGTGAATCTCATGAAGACTGTTCCGTCTGCCTTGTAGCCCTCGGTTAGTGTGGTCACGATGCCTTGGTGAGGCCTGGATTCCGACTCGCGAACTTCGAGAACTTCCGATCGTGCGTAGATTGTGTCGCCTGGAAACACAGGAGCCGTGAGTTTTATGTCGCTCCAGCCAAGGTTTGCTATAGATTTGTAGCTTATGTCATCGACGGTCATGCCCAAGACCATCGCGACGGTCAACCCGCTATTGACAAGTAAATCGCCAAATTCCGACTTTTTAGCGTGGGCCTTGTCGCAATGCATTGGATGCCTGTTCATTGTCAGTAGGCTGAATTGAATGTTGTCTGACTCAGTAATTGTCCGGCCGGGCCGATGGTCGTACACGTCACCTACGGTAAATTCTTCAAGGTATCTACCGTAACTGGCTTCGATGGCGGTCTTGTTGATTTGCTCCACGTTCCTCTCCAAATTTGTTTTATCAACCTTGTGGCTATAGAATCTAACTTGTACGTACAAATTGTGCAAACATTTTTGAGGTGTCCATGAAAAATAATGAATTAAGTGCTTGCATGCCTGCGAATCTCGCACGGCGCTCCTTGTTGTTTGTGCCTGGGAGCCGCGTCGATCGGATTGCTAAAGCGCTAAATAGTGAGGCCGATGCGATCATTATTGACCTAGAAGATGCGATAGAGCTCTCGATGAAGGATTCAGTGCGGGAAAGCGTGGTGGAGTTCCTCGGGAGGGTGGATCGCACATCTTGCAGCAAAGAAATTTTTGTACGGATCAACTCTATAAGGTCCAGTGATGGGATGCGAGATCTGTTGGCCTTGGTTGGCGCACCTTTGGATGGGTTGGATGGCGTAGTTTTACCAAAGGTTCAGTCAGAAGGTGAAGTTGAGCAGGTGGCCGCGATTCTGGATGAGCAGCAGCATCCAGCTTCAATTGGTGCGTTGATAGAAACGGTTGAGGGATTGGACAACATCAACAAAATAGCCGCGGCATCTGATCGGATGGATTTTTTAATGTTTGGAGGTGCGGATTTTGCGGGTGATTTGGGCGTTGAGTTGGAGCGTTTACCGCTTGAGTATGCTCGTATCCGCATTATTCACGCTGCAGCGCGGTATGGATTAGCCTCTGTGGAGATGCCTTGGGTGCAGCTATCTGATGCTGGTGGATATGAGGATGATGTTGAGTACTGTTTTGCCCTTGGTTTTGACTCGCGGGCTGCAATCCATCCCAGCCAAATTAGGGCCATCCATAAGCGCTTGAAGCCGTCTGCTGAGAATGTCTCAAGAGCGAAGATGATATTTGAAGCCTACCAAAAGTCTGATGGAGGAGTATTTGTTGTCGACGGGCGACTGGTCGAACGTCCGTTAGTTTTGTCGGCACAGAAAATATTGGCTAGGGCTGCCGCGACGGCAGCAAAGGACGGAGCATGAGTCTGTTGCGCACAGAAAGTAAAGTCCCGTACGGAGGGTTGCCGCTTGCGTTGGGAGTTATGACCGGCGTACAAGTGCTCGCAACCTTGATGATGCTGGCGTTGGCGACTATGGCTCCTTTGGTGGCTTCATCGCTGGGATTGGGGGCAGAGTCGGTAGGTTATCAAATAAGTGTGATATACACGGCTGGCGCGATGGTTTCAGCTTTCGCGGGTACTCTTGTTTCGCGGTACGGTGGCTGTACGGTAAGCCAAGTTGCGCTTCTGTTGGGGGCTTTAGGGTGTTTTTGTCTGTCAACTGGGAGTATGGCGCTCATGGTGGTTGGATCCATTTTGATTGGAGCAAGTTATGGGATGACAAACCCCGCAGCATCCGAGGTTCTCAATCGAGTTACGCCCGCAGGTCGCCGTGGATTGGTCTTCTCTATAAAGCAAACCGGAGTTCCCTTGGGCGGAGTTGTCGCTGGATTAAGTTTACCGTTACTGGCCATCCAGTTCGGGTGGCAGGCCGCTTTGCATGTGGTCGGGATTATGGCGCTCTGCGTTGCGGTCGGTATGGTGCCGCTTCGTCCACGCTGGGATATCAAAAGAACTTTGAGTTCCCGAGTGCCATCAAGCTTTGTTGCGGGGCCCAAGCTTGTGTGGGCTAATCCTAGGTTGAGGGCCTTGGCGCTCATGGGGTTCTGCTATTCAACGATCCAGCTCTCGTTGATGACGTTTCTGGTTGTGTTGCTGGTTGAGGATGTGTTGTGGAGCGTTGTGGCTGCTGGTAGTGCTGCATCACTTGTCCAGGGAGTTGGGGCTCTTGGGCGAATCGGTTGGGGGGTTGTGTCGGATAGGTTAAAGGGGGGCATTCCCGTTCTTATCTTAATTGGTGGGGTAACGATTGTGTCTTCACTGGTTGTCTCTATGGTAACTCCGGCTTGGCCGAGTTGGGTTCTGCTGATCGTCTTTTCTATCTTCGGTGTGGCTGCAATAGGCTGGAATGGTGTTTTCATTGCAGAAGTAGTTAGGTCGGCTCCCAGCGGTAAAGAGGGGTTGGCGACGGGTGGTGCTTTAACTCTGACGTTCGCCGGGGTCGTAGTTGGGCCTTCGCTTTATGCATTCTTTCACAGCTTCTTCGGGTCATACTCGGAAACATTTTTGCTGCTATCTGCCTTCCCACTTGTGGGGATGATTTTACTTCTGTTCGGGGGAAGGGTGGCAATTGCCAGAGAAGAGGCCTGACTTGCTCGATCTGGGTGGGTGGTGCGCAGCATCCATTGTGCCATTGGTTGTTGTACAGGCCTTTGTTTCCCGCCTTTAGCGTCGACCGAAGTGTCTAGATGGTTGGTGTAACTGCCTGTCGATCTAATCCCAAGCACGTCGCACCAGGAGTGCACGTGCCCCAACCCTAACAGATGGGGCATTGTCAGCCGTGGTATTAAACGTACTTGTGCCAATATGTCCGGACAGCAATTTGTCTTTTAGTGAAATTGTTCGTACAAAACCTTGACGATTAGTGTTGAGTTGTTATGCTTAAGTTGTGGCGTTTCTAACAGAAAGGCCACATATCCAACAATTACAAGACGTTAGGGTAGCGCCCTAAAAGGGAGATTTCGATGCAAAGCATTTTAAAGAAAGTGGCGAAGATAACAATATTGTCGGCGTCACTTGTTCTCTGTGCTGGCGTGCAGGCGCAGGAGCAGAAGCCAATTCAGATGGTATTAACTAATGCCATCGCCACTACCCACTGGGGTTCTCAGTTAATGCAGGAATATGCTGACGAACTAGAGACGAGGAGTGGCGGTCGGATTGATACGAGGGTTTATCATGGGGGCACCCTTTATAAAGATAAGGATGCTTTGGCTGCCCTTGGAACCGGTACTGTCCATATGGTGTGGCCGGTAAGCGTGCAGTTGGAGTCCATAAGTCCACAGTACGGTGTTGTGAACCTGCCTTTTGCTATCACTGATGAGTTGATGCAGGCAGATGGAGCCGCGCCGGAATTGGCTAAAACTCTTTCGGGCTACTTGCCAGACAATCTGGAAGTGCTCGGTTTAATGAGAACGGCTGAACTAATTTTCTTGTTTGATGAGTTAGGGGTAGATGCGCCGAATAAGCTGCAAGGAGAGAAAGTTCGTTTGACTGGCGGTAAGGTTCTTCAATCCTTAATGAGAGGCTACGGCGCTAGCCCGATATCCATGCCTGCTTCTGAAATGGCTACTGCAATGATGCAGGGTGCTATTGATGGGATCTTTTCATCGGCTGGCGGCTGGGAAATGGTCGGTGTTGATGTGGCGGATACTGCAACGTTGGTTCCGGGTTTAAGTTTGTTGACCTATTCCGTTGTGGTCGACAAAGCGTGGCTTAATGATTTGCCGGATGGTTTACGTGAGATTGTGATGGATACGACCAACGAAATGTTGGCGACGCAGTGGAAGGAAGCAATTGAGGATGACCTTAGTACTCGAAACCATATGCTCGAGCAAGGTGGTAAATGGGTCGTAGCTGATGAGGCTTCAGTGCAAAAGTTTCGGAAGGTGGCAGAATCTGCAAGTGAGCAGTTTGTCAGCCGGTATCCGAAAATTTGGGATGATTTCGTTGAGTTTAAAAACAAGTATAACAAGTGAGGATATTTTTAATGAATAAGACGACTAATTTGTTGCTTGGCGCTGTAGCATTGACTGTTGTGGCTGGTCCTTCTTATGCCTTCGATTTTAAAGTGTCAGGCCAGCTTAATAGAGCCGTGATGAGCGTTGATAATGGGGAAAACTCAGACACTTACTTCGTGGACAATACCAACAGTTCAAGCCGGTTTAGGTTTACTGGGGGGGGGCAGATTTCGGATGGCCTCGAAGCTGGTTTTAATTATGAGATGGAGTTTGAATCGGAGCCATCGGTATCGGTTAATGAGGCAAACTCTGGTGGAAATACCAATAGATTGGATGAAAGGATTGCCGAAGTTTTCCTCAAGGGAGGGTTTGGTAAGGTTAGCCTTGGCCAGGGTGACGGTGCTGTAAACGGGCTTACTCATATCTCCCTTTCTGGAACTGGGGTGGCCAGTTTGTTGGCTCACTACAGTATGATCGGTGGGGGTATAGAGTTTCAGGAAAATGGCGTAGGTAGTGGTACTACAGTACGGAATGCATTTTCTGAACTAGGGAAGGTCTGATTAACGCCCGGTTTTCTCCAGAATTGTTTTCCAACTCGAAAAAAAGCGATTTAGCCGGCATTCGGGCGTCATCACCCTCTTTATTTGTTCATTTTCTGCCCAGATTCCGCCATTTTGGCGGAATCTGGGCGCATTGACCCTACGTCAGTAGATATTTTTCACCTGTTAGCAGATTGCTGAACGCGGCTAACAAGTGAAGTCGGTTACTGTTTTTAGCCAAGCCGCGATAACGAACTTTGCTATAACCAAAGACTTGTTTGATGTAGCGGAATGGGTGTTCCACTTTGGCCCGGGCACTGGCCTTGAGCTTTTCGGCTTTCAGTTTACGTTCATCCATCGTCTTGCGAGTACCAGGGCGTTTGGCAATGAACCAAGAGACGTTTTTGCGATCCTTATGCTCATCCCGCTTTTGAATTCCGAGATAACCGGCATCACCAAATACGCGTTGCTCCTCACCGTGAAGAAGGTTGCCTGCGGGCACGATGTCGTGGACGTTGGCTGCCGTGGTATCGATGCTATGGATCAGGCCAAGCGTGTCATCCACACCAATGTGCATCTTCATTCCGAAGTACCATTGGTTACCTTTTCTGGTCTGGTGCATCTCCGGATCACGTTGGCCGCTCTCATTCTTGGTGGAGCTCGGCGCAGAGATAATGGTGGCGTCGACAATGCTGCCTTCACGCAGCATCAGGCCGTTTTTCTCCAAGTGCTTGTTCACTTCTTTGAACAGCGCTTTGCCCAAACCATGGCGCTCCAGAAAATGTCGGAACTTAAGGATGGTGGTTTCGTCCGGCAAACGGTCCAGCTTCAAGCCCGCAAAGTGTCGCATGGATTCGATCTCGTACAGGGCGTCTTCCATGGCCGGGTCACTGAGATTATAAAAGAGCTGCATGCAGTGAACGCGCAGCATTGCAGACAACGCGTACGGTGGCCGACCGGTCTGGCCCTTGGGGTAATAGCGGGTTACTTTCTTCTCCAACTGCTTCCAGGGAATCAGTTTGTCCATCCGTTCCAGAAAGATCTCGCGACGAGTCTTGCGCTTCTTGCTCTGGTATTCGGCTTCGGAGAAGGTGATCTGACTCATGGCGGTGGTGAATCCTATCCGGTTGACGATGATCGTATTATCGCTGATTCTGGGGACTTATTCAGAGGTTCCCTAGATTTTGAGAGCCGTTACGATCGAGTTTCCTATGCTTCTCCTAATATTGGTTCGATGAACCTGGTGGCTAGCGCCGGAAGAAAATCCGACATGATTTATGAGGTGGGTGTTACCCAGTCTGCAGAATACGATTTCGGTAAGATCGCAGCTGGAGTGGGCTTCTCGCAAGAGAAGGTGTCCGGAGTTGATGATAATGAGACTCTTGGGGGCTCCGCATCAGTTTTGTTTGAAAATGGCTTAAATGCCGCTTTGTCCTATTCGGAGCTGTCAGATGCATCTGATAAAGACTCGAAGAACATTGCGATACAATTTGGTTATAAGTCAGGAAAACACGCAACATCTATAGATTACGGGATCACTGAAGATCTTCATGTAAAAGGCGATGATGGTGAAGTTGTTAGTATAAACTATGTTTATAAGCCTGCCCCTTGGATTGAGTTGTACGCATCTGGTCGTCAGTTCACCTTGGATAGAGCTAATACTGATTATGATGATGTAGTCGCACTATTAGCTGGAAGCCGAATCAAATTTTAAATGAGTTAACTCGTTGAGGCCTGGTGAGTATGAAGAGGTTATCTTGGTTCCATTGTCTTGGTTTTGTGTGCTGTATCTCGATATATGGTTGCAGTGGAAAGCCTATTGATTATGAGGATTCAAGTGAGATTCCAGATGAGCCAGGTCTTTTGGAGATAATGCTTAATAAAGAAACGTCTATAGATTTCAACCATGGTGAAGTAGAAAATAGGGAAATATCTGGTGTTTACAAGGAAGTTGACGTTTTTAAGTCTTGGAAAAAACTATTTAATAATAGTAGTGAAGTTGATCAGTTCGAGATGTGGTTAAGATTGAAAGGGATGAAAAGTAAGGTTGATTAGGGTGGAAATTCGCTTCAGTGTAATTCATTAATATTATAGGCATAGAAAACGTGAAGATACTTGTAACGGTAAAACGAGTTATCGACTACAACGTAAAGGTGCGCGTCAAGCCGGACAACACCGGTGTAGACCTCGCCAACGTCAAGATGGCAATGAACCCGTTCTGCGAAATCGCGGTTGAAGAAGCGGTTCGTCTGAAAGAGAAGGGCGTTGCCAGTGAAATCGTTGTTGTATCCATTGGCCCGAAGGCTGCTCAGGAGCAAATCCGTACTGCTCTGGCACTGGGTGCTGACCGTGGTATCCACATCGAGACTGACGAAGAAGTTCAGTCCCTCGAAGCGGCCAAGCTGCTGAAGGCTGTTTTTGAGAAAGAAGAGCCGAAGCTGGTTATTCTTGGCAAGCAGTCCATCGATTCCGACAACAACCAGACTGGCCAAATGCTGGCTGCGCTGACCGGTATGGCTCAGGGTACTTTTGCGTCTGAAGTGGTTGTTGATGGCGAAAAAGTGAACGTCACCCGTGAAGTAGACGGCGGTCTGATGACCGTTGCTCTGACCCTGCCTGCGGTTGTGACCACTGACCTGCGTCTGAACGAGCCGCGTTACGCTTCTCTGCCGAACATCATGAAGGCCAAGAAGAAGCCGCTGGACAACATGAGCCCCGCCGATCTGGGTGTTGAAATCACCCCGCGCCTGTCCACCCTGAAAGTGGAAGCCCCGGCTTCACGCCAGGCTGGTGTCAAGGTGGCTGATGTGGCCGAGCTGGTGGATAAACTGAAGAACGAAGCGAAGGTGATCTAAATGAGCATCCTGGTAATTGCTGAACACGACAACAGCAGCCTGAAGCAGGCTACTCTGAACGTTGTAGCGGCAGCCAAGGCCATCGGTGGTGACATCGACGTGCTGGTTGCCGGTGAAAACGTAGGCGCTATCGCTGAAGCCGCAGCCAAGGCTGAAGGCGTGAGCAAAGTTCTGGTCGCTGACAACCCTGTCTATGGTCACTTCCTGGCCGAGAACCTGGGTGATCTGGTTGCTGAAATCGGTAAGGGCTACAGCCACATCCTGACGTCTGCCGGCACCACGGGCAAAGACTTCATGCCGCGTGTTGCTGCGTTGCTGGACGTTGCCCAGGTGTCCGACATCATCCGCGTTGAATCCGCCGACACCTTTGTGCGCCCGATCTACGCGGGTAACGCCATCGCGACGGTTAAAGCCAGCGACAGCATCAAGGTTATCACTGTGCGCCCGACCGGTTTTGATCCGGTAGCGGCTGAAGGTGGTTCCGCTACTGTTGAACAACTGGACGTTGTTAAAGATGCAGGCCTGTCCTCTTTCGTAGGCGAAGAGAAGGCCAAGTCTGATCGTCCGGACCTGGCCTCTGCCGGTATCGTCATCTCCGGTGGTCGTGGCATGCAGAACGGCGACAACTTCAAGATGCTGGAGCAGGTTGCCGATCTTATGGGCGCTGCCGTTGGTGCGTCCCGTGCCGCAGTCGACGCTGGCTTCGTGCCGAACGACATGCAAGTCGGTCAGACCGGCAAGATCGTGGCTCCGCAACTGTACGTTGCCGTGGGTATCTCCGGTGCTATCCAGCACCTGGCGGGTATGTCTGACTCCAAAGTGATTGTTGCGATCAACAAGGACGAAGAAGCGCCGATCTTCCAAGTTGCCGATTACGGCCTCGTTGCAGATCTGTTCGAAGCAGTTCCTCAACTTGAAGCCGAAATCCGTCGCTCACTTTAATACACAGTTCTACTTTTATTGCATGTTGTTGTGTGTCCTTTGGCCCTCTTCATGAGGGCTCTTTTTTAAATCATTATTCTGCAGGCGGCATGATGTTTAAACAAGAATTAATCGCTACAAAAATTGTCTCAACGTTTGGAGTTGATGGTGAGCAGGATCTGTTGGATGCAGCTAATTCTACTGAGAAACTTTTAGAAACCTGGGAATCTATTCCTTCGCGAGCTTTTCTAGGTTGTTATTCTGCCGCATTACACGAACTCCGATGCCTTGAGGAAGAATTAAATATAAATGATGTACACGAACAATGTCTAAGTAAATTTAATGCCAATGACGCTTTAAATAATTTAGAGCAACTAGAGATTGGCAAGGCTAGGATTGAAAGCTCAGATTTAAAAAAACTCGCGTGGATAAGTTATAACCCTGAAAGAAATGCGAGCTATACAGATAATCTTAAGCTGGAACTTTCAAAAGGGATTATAAGAAGCCCTTTGCACGGACTTCCGGTAGGTATAAAAGACATATTTGATGTCGAGGGCTTCCGGTCTACGTGGGGATCTCAGTCGCGAAAAAATACCCCACCCGCTAAAAGTGACGGTGACCTTGCGAGAGCGCTAAGGAAAAGTGGTTGTGTAATCGTTGGTAAGCAGCACACCGCGGAGCTAGCAATGTCGCCAACGGGTTTTAATGATTACTATGGCCAAGGGCAAAACCCACTACATCCCGATCGAATCTCGGGAGGTAGTTCTAGCGGTGCGGCAATGTCCGTGGCCGCAGGCCATGTACTCTTGGCATTCGGCTCTGATACTGGGGGGTCCGTACGTTTACCTGCGGCATTGTGTGGTTTAGTGGGGTTAAAGCCAACAAATGGCCGGTTTTCGATGAACGGCGGAATGCCTCTAAGTGTCAGTTTGGATTGTCCTGGCCCGATTGCGAAAACTGTAGAGATGTGTGGCCTCGGCTATTTGGCAATGACGGGGAAATGGCCTAGAACAGCCAACGATTTTTACTTACCTTGGCGCTATTTTGATCCAGAAAAATCATCAGTCTCGTTTCCAGAATTCTCCGGGGTCCAATATGTGAGTCGTGAGGTCGCCGAGCTAGCCCAAAAGCTAAGGTCGTATTTGGATAGCCGCGGAGTACAAACCCGCACCGTGAGTGAACCGGATTTGACCACCGAGTCGTCTTTGGCAAATGTTGTGCTTTCCGTTGAGGCTTTGTTGGCGCATGGTGCTTATTTAGCTGAGTGCCCGAAACTAATTGGGAGACAGGTTCGCCGAAGACTGCTTAAAGGGCTTTATATCGATTCGAACGCCTATGCTAGTGCAATGCTCTATAGATCCTATTATTTAAGTGAATTTCTTAAAAAAAGCTTTGCGGGATCCAGAGTTCTTGTTCTTCCGGTAACCCCCGCTGCTGCACCCTTAGTAAATGAAACATTAACGGGCACCTTAAAGGAGGTTGAAGAGAAGTTTTCCGAGTTATCAAGTTGGACGCGAGCAATAAACTATCTTGGCCTACCGTCAATAACGCTGCCTCTAGGATCTGATCCCGATGGGCTGCCGCTTGGATTGCAACTGGTAGGTCGACCCTATGATGAAGAGCACCTTATAACAATTGCTCAGGATATTGAGAGAGGTATTAATAATGAATTTTAAAAAACAAATATTTTCAGGACTGATCGCAGCATCGTTTTTTTCTGGTGCAGTTGCCCAGGAAAAGTTTGTTGTAACTAGTGAAGTGCCAATCAAAACCAACCCTAGTCCCTATATTGTAGAGTTTGTTGACAGAGTTGAGGAATTGACTGGCGGCGAACTCATTGGGGAGTATTTTGAAGCGGCAAGGCTATATACTGATACCGAAGGTCTAGCTGCTCTCGGAACGGGTACCGTTCAGTTTGTATTTCCTGTTAGTACTAGGTTAGAGCAGTTTGACCCAAGAAGCGGAATTGTAAACCTTCCTTTCATGATTACATACGAGCAAATGAGAGACGAATGCTTTCATAATGAAGTGACCTCGCTCGTTAATGGTTATATGAGTGAAGGTAGTATGAAGATATTGGGATTTCTTCGCACCGCGGAACTTATATTCCTCATGGCTGATGATCCGATAAATGCGTTGGAAAATCTAGATGGCAAGAAAATACGGTTAGTGGGAGGTAAGGTCATGCAGAATGCTATGAGATCGGTCGGAGTTAGTCCTGTCTCTATGGCAGCATCTGAAATGGCAGTGGCTATGTCACAAGGAGCGATTGACGGTGCAGTGACTTCACCTGCTGGTTGGGCTCATGTTTTGGGGTCTGCTGCTGATTATGGGATCTTGTTTCCCGGAATGTCTTTAGCTACGTCAGCAATCGCTGTCGATGATGATTGGTATACCTCTCTTCCAGTGGAGTATAAAGATGCTATCGACACAGCAGTTAATGAACTGATCGATAAACAGTGGGTTGAGACGGTTCAGAAAGATGAGAATCTAATTAATCAAATGATATCCAAGGGTGGTGATTACTCCGTCATGGATAGTGATGAAACGGCGAAAATGAAAGAAAAGTTTTCAGATGCAGTGTCGATGTTCACTTCACGATATCCCGAAGTAGTTAGGAAATATGACGCTATTGTTGATAAATGCGGGTCTTGAAGCTGTGATCTAGCGCACCGAAACGAAAAATCAAAGAGCTTTTCGTTTCGGTGCTTTGTTGCCCTTTTAGTTGTTCAATTTGAGGCAGATGATGGAGAGAGAGTTACTACATCAACGTGAACTGAGGTTCCGTGGCTATAAACGTAGCGACGGACTATACGAGATTGAGGGTAGAGTTTTAGACACCAAACCTCTCGATTTTAGCATTCCCAACGGGGGGCGCTTAATTGAAGCTTATCGACCAATCCATGACTTGTCAGTCTGTATTGTTTTTAAAAAAAATATGGAGATCGTCGCGGTTAACTCGAATCCACAATCGTATCCCTACCATGACTGCCAATTTGGAGGTCGGCAATTAGAAAATTTAATTGGTGCGAGGATCGGGCCTGGCTGGCAGAGAACTATACGCGAGCGAATTCCAAAAAAAGATGTTTGCACGCATCTTCGTGAGTTATTGATTCCTCTAGCATCAGCGGCCATTCAGTCTATGCATTTAGAGAGAGAAATAGAAGCATATAAGGTCGACGAGAATGGGCAGCCGATCAGATTGAATAGTTGTTTAGCGTACAATGAATCTGGAGCTCTTGTTCGGGAATATTGGCCGGAGTTTTATAAAGATAATTAAAAATTCAATTATTGGATAATGTTATGGAAGTTTTTGTTGATAATGAAAATATCATAAAAAAGGAGTCTGAACTAATAGGCTCTTTATTTTCTTTTCATGGCGCTCGGGTAATTGAGTTGGGGTGTGGTTCGGGGGCGATAGCAACCGAGATTCAAGGTAATTTTAAAACTAATCAGTATGTTGCATGTGAAGTCGACAGCCTTCAGCACAAAAATAATGTGTTAGCTAGCGATCGATCCGGGATTGAATTTGTTTATGCAGGTGCCGAGAAAATCCCCTGTCCAGATAGTTATTTTGACTATGTGTTAATGTTTAAATCTTTACACCATGTGCCTGTAGAAAATATGCCAACAGCATTGTCAGAGATTGCGCGTGTGCTCAAGGTTGGTGGTGTTGCTTGGATATCTGAGCCGGTTTATAAAGGAGATTTTAATCAATTAGTGAAAATTTTTAATGACGAGGGGTTTGTTAGAGAAAATGCATTCAAGGCTGTTTTTGATTCGGTAGAAGACGGGATCTTTAAGCTTAGAGAGCAGATTTTCTTTTACCTTAGGAGGGAGTTCTCATCGTTTGAGGATTTTGAGTCCAAAGTCGTAAAAGTTACTTATTCTGAAAATTCGATGAGTGAGGATTCATACTTAAATCTTCGAAAAATGTATGATGGTTTCTCTGATGATTCAGGGCGTGTTGAGTTTCTTGCACCGATTCGAGTCGATGTTCTTGAGAAAGTTTAACGACTTTTTGTTTTTTGGCTTTTGAGACTGGGGTAATTGTGAAAAGCGTATATTTGATATTGGATATGCAAAATGATTTGATTCACCCAAAAGGCCTAACCCGGATTTCTCATAGGCCCCAGTAAGTCTTGCAGACTGTGCGGGTTACCGCCATTAGCGCTCATTTGCGGCCACGATTGATCGATAATTGATCAATTCCTGTTGTCCGGACACACGGCCCCCGGCGGTAAGCGTCCGCCCATCACATCCTGCTAATGCTCACCGGCTTCCAGTGGTGCGGTAGCAACTCATCAATGGCGTTGTTCTTCTGCGTTGGCAGCTTCGTCAGTACATCTTTCAGATAGGCATACTGATCGTGGGTGAGCTACGGGCGGATTTCAACAAGTTTGGCATGTTTGACCGTTGCCTTCGGTTCCGGATTTTTTCTCTGACCCTTGCCTTCGTTGTGCACTGTGCCACGGTGTTTTAGCGAGGGGTGAAGCGGTGTAACGTGAGGCAGTTCAAGTGGTTACGTTTCAAATTCGACCTTTTGGAAAACCCTTTTAATCCCGATAGTTGCACGATTTACGCCGAATCTGGGCACAGAATTGTCGGGTTGCCGCTGCCCTAAATTAGACATGAATTAGGCGCTTTGGGCTTGCGTCCATTATGTCTTGCGCGGTTGCGACATTCCCCCTCTGGCAGGATAGTTGGCACTACTTAATTTTTAACCAGTTGGGCGGTTCAGGTGTTGATAGTGCCTCGTTATTCCGAAGAACGTAAAGCCGCCGTGCTGGCAAAGTTGTCCCCGCCTCATAGTATGACCGTAGCCGCTTTGGCGCGGCAGGAAGGCATTTCGGATCAAACCCTTTACAATTGGCGGACACAAGCCAGAGAAGAGGGGCGTCCGGTGCCGGGTTCCAAAGCCAAGTCAGATCAGTGGTCAGCAGAAGCAAAGCTGGCAACCGTCATTGAGACGTAAGCGTTCATTCCACGACGTTCCCCTGCCCTGTGTGCCAACCTAAGCATGAACCAGCTGATTTTGAGTTAACATAGAAATCAGGGTGCTTTAGGAGACCGTTATGCCAAAGCCGATGACACACGTTTTGCCCGACCCGAAGCTAGAAAAGCGGG
>Ga0307486_1001175_pt1 | contig 20814 bp, 18 predicted proteins | sample CBIW02metaG_FD_203663 | JGI IMG/M metagenome (GOLD analysis project Ga0307486, IMG submission 203663) | Sea-ice brine microbial communities from Beaufort Sea near Barrow, Alaska, United States - CBIW 0.2 | ecosystem: Environmental > Aquatic > Marine > Coastal | place: USA: Alaska | collected...
AGCATTGTGAAAGTAGCGGATGCCCCTGACCCGACGTGCGCACCAGCTTCGGCACCCGAGGCATCCCGGCACGCTGCTGGAGGCCCGCGTCTTCGAGGGCTACCCGGTTGAGGCGGCCACGAAAGCCAGGGCCACATCGGCGGAGCTGTACCGGGGCTCTCTCACGCTATTCAATGCGGCGAGGTAGTCTCGCCTCCGTTGCCAGGGAGGGCCGTGGTGCGGCTGGGGCTGCATAGTCGGCCAGGAACATCGGCCACTCCCCCCGTGCCCTGCCTGCCGGACGGCTCCCAATCAGGCCTTGGGGAGTCGGGTTTTGCCCAGGTACATGAGCTCCCAGATGGCCTTCTGCTCGGTGTGTTCCTCGACCAGCACGTCGTCGACGTAGCGGCGCAACACCAGAGTTCCGGTGAAACGCAGGTAGGCGGCGTCGAACCTCATGAGGCGCGCGAGAAGCTTCGCGCCCGACGGAACAACGTCGATGAACCGGGTGCGCGCCAGCGTCTGCTCGCGTTGGAAGGCGATGGTGAAACGGTCGGGGCCAGCGCGGTAGTCGTAGGTGAGAGAATCCGCCACCGGCTTGCCGGTGAGCGGGTCGATGCCGACACGAGCCAGCGTGACCGCTACCTTTGCGCCGTCGTCGGCAATCACGACACCGTCGCGGGCGAGGTGCAGCACCGTGAGCTCCTGGTAGCTGTAGGCCTTTTCGGCCGTGATATGCGCGGCGATCAGACTGTAAGGACCGACCTGGGCGCGTCCCCAGTACCAGTTGTGCATGAGCTCGCGCATGGGCGCATCGCCCCAGTTGTGATCGTGATAGCCGACCCCGGCAGCCCGTTCGAGCTGGCCGTCGACCGAATAGTCCACTTCGACGCGCCCGTTGGGCACCGCAACCAGCCAGGCGAATGTCTTCTCGGCCCCGTTTCGGGCGAACATCTCGTACCCGGTCGCGGGCCGCCAGGCCGGCACTATGCCGGTGAGGGTCACACTGACCGTGACATTTTCAATGGATGCCGTCACCCGGTAGGTCTCCAGGTCACCGCTGAATCTGTGGTCGGCGATACGCACGTCGCACCCGTCCGTCGAGGCGCTGAACTGCTCGGCGGTGGCCGCGAAGGTTTTCTCAAACGACCGGCCGTCGGGCAGGTCGAGGTTGATCTTGACGAACGGAGCCAGCCGGGTGTTGGGTGTCGCAGGGTTCTTTGTGTAGAAACCGACGACCAGCTTGGCGCCGTTGTCGAGGCTCGCGTCGAGATACCACCATTCGTAGGAGCCTCGACGGTGCGGGTCGGTGCGCAGGCCGTCCTCGAACGGGGCAACGCTATGCGGGGTGAGGCCGAGTCGCTCGAAGTCAGCCGGATCAGAGGCCAGGCGCACACGCGCGGTCTGGCGGGCGGTCGTCTCGGTCACGGCACTTCCCCTCTACAACTTAGGTATACACCGCCGCTATCCGTGCTTCCACCGCGAGCAGTTTCCCATCGGCGCAACGCGAACGGCGCGGGGCGCCTATCCGCTGATCGAGAGAGTCGACCGTTGTCAGAGCGGCGCGGATGGGATGGTCTGCGCGTCGTGCAGTTGAGAGGCCGACACACAGAAAGGCGGGCCCCACGTGCTGGTGCACGCGGGGCCCGCCTGGTTCCTGCGAGGGAATTCTTGGGGAGCTAGCCGGGAGTTGGTCCCTGGGGTTAGCCCTTGCGGATGGGAACGGCGCTGCCGTCGTTGAAGTAGTTACGGGCGTAATCGATCTTGGTCGTGGTCTGCGCGATGACGCCGCAGTTGTCCAGTCGGGTGTTGGTACCGAACTTGTTGTCCTTGATGACAGTTCCCAGCAGCGGGCCGTAGCTCTTCTGGGCGATGTTCACGGTGCACTTGCCGCCATCGGCATAGTTGTTCGTGTAGCTGAAGTTGGCGACCTTTCCGCGGTCCTGGGTGATCTGCACGCCGGCACTGTAGGAGTCGGTCAGTCGGTTGCCGTCAACCTTGATGTTGTTTCCAACCTGGATCTGGATCGAGTCGTCGTGGCTCGGGCTGCCACCCTGGTTCGGGTCCTTGGTGTAATGCTTGTGGTCGTGGATCCAGCTCTTCTGAATGAGCACGTTGCTGCCGGTGATGTGGATGCCGTCGATCACATTGTTGATGTCCAGGCGGGTGGCCGTGAAGTTGTAGCCGTAGATGCCGTTGGCATGGGGCGAGGCAACCGTCGGCGACAGTTCGGTGTCGGTGATGACCAGGTTGCTGAAGCCGTCGAGGTTGTTGATGAGGGCGCCGGGGCCATTCATGGTGCGGCCGCGAATGATGGAGTTCTTAATGGTGACGTTGGCAGCCTTGATTTTCACGAGGCCGCGCACGTCGAGTCCGTCGAGCACGGTACCGGCCTTGGTGACCTTGATGTCACCATAGACGACCTTGAGAGTCGTTCCGGCCGGAACGCCCGTGTTGGAAGCAGTCGGTGTGCCGCTGGTCCGCGGCGTCGGCTTGGGCGCCGGAGCAGGAGCGGGCGCCGGAGCAGGAGTCGGAGCCGGGGCAGGAGCCGGGGCAGGCGCCGGAGCCGGGGCAGGAGCCGGTGCCGGAGCAGATGCACTCTTCCGTGTGTAGCCCACGACGGTCATGTCGACCTTGACGTTCGCGGAGGCGCTCGCGACAGTGATGGTGCCGTCGGTTTTGCTCGTTACGGGCACGGTGTATGTGCGCTCGGGGCCGTCGCCGGTGGGAGCGGTGAAGTAGTAGCGCTGCGTGTTTTCCGGACCGACGAGAACCTTGATGGCGGTGCGAGCAGCTGCCGTGGTGTCGAACATGAGGTCAACGGAGGCGGCGTCGGACGGGACGGTACCCAGGTCGGTGGTGACCTTGGTGCCAGCGGAGACAGAGACCGAGGTCGTTCGCTCAGCGGCTTGGGCCGGCAGAATGGCGAGGCCGCTGAAGGCGACGGCGAGGGCGCCGGTTCCGGCGATGAGGGCCAGGCGGCGACGCGGACGAACCGACGGTCGAACGGCAGAGCGCAAAGCTGATGCAGTAGTGGAGGACATAGTTCACATTTCGTGTGGTGCACAGTTCGGCAAGTGCGAGATGGGGGCTGTAGGAGGCCTTGATGACTTAGGTGAGCATTGCCCACAATGGGTAATGGCACAAGCCAGCACATGACTTTCCCAGCTTCACCCCCCGAAAAGGGGTAGACCAATTCTTCGTGGCGAACACGGAAAAGCGGCCGGACCTGCGTTAACAGGGCCGGCCGCATCCGTTTGACGAATTGGGAGTAATTATCCCTTTGTGATGGACACCGGGGCGTCGTCGGTGAAGTAGTTGCGAGCGAAGTCGATCTTCGTCGTGGTCTGCGCGATGACCGCGCAGTTGGCCAGACGCGTGTCGCGACCGAACTCGTTGTCGGTGATCTTCGTCCCCTGGAGCGGGCCGTAGCTCTTCTGGGCGATGTTCACGGTGCACTTACCGCCGTCGGCGTAATTGTTCGTGAACGAGAAATTGGAGACCCGTCCGCGGTCCTGTGTGATCTGCACACCGGCACTGTACGAATCGGTCAGACGGTTGCCGTCAACCTTGATGCTGTTGCCGATCTGAATCTGGATCGAATCGTCGTGGCTGGGAGTGCCGCCCTGGTTCGGATCCTTGCTGTAGTGCGCGTGGTCATGGATCCAGCTCTTTTCAATGACGACGTTGCTTCCGGTGACGTGGACACCGTCAATGACGTTGTGAATGTTCAACCGGGTGGCGGTGAAATTGTAGCCATAAATGCCGTTGGCATCGGGCGACGCCGCGGTCGGGAAGAGCTCAGTGTCGGTAATGACGAGGTTGCTGAATCCGCCGAGGTTGTTGATGAGGGCGCCGGGGCCGTTCATCGACCGACCACGAATGATCGAGTTCTTGATGGTGACGTTCGGCGCTTGAATCTTGACCAGACCACGGACATCCAGGCCGTTGAGCACCGTGCCGGCCTGGGTGACCGTGATGTCACCGTTGTGCACAGTCAGTGCGGTTCCGGAGGGAACACCGGTGTTCGCAGCACCGGGCATTCCGCCCGGTGTCGGTACCGGCCCAGGTGCGGGCACAGGAGCGGGAGCTGGGACCGGGGCCGGCTCGGGAGTCGGCTCAGGGCTCGGCGCGGGAACCGGCGCGGGAACCGGTTCAGGGGTCGGCGCGGGAACCGGCGCAGGCGCCGGCGCGATAACCGGCTCCGGGGCCGGTGCGGGCACCGGAGCGGGCACCGGAGCGGGCACCGGAGCGGGTTCCGGGCTAGGTGCGCCAAGTTCGAAGCCGGCCAGGGCGAGGTCCAGTGTGACAGCGGCGACGCTACTGGTCACAGTGATCGTGCCGTCGGTCTCACCCGTCACGGGAACTGTGACGGTCTCGGGAACGCTGGTTCCCGGTTCAGCGGTGAACGCGTACGTTTGCGTGTTCTGGGGGCCGACAGCAATCTCAACCAGGGTGGGGGCTGCTACGTGTGTTGTGGAGTACTGCACGTCGATGGATTCAACTCCCGACGGTATGTCACCCAGTTGGGTCGTCACGCTCTGACCTGCCGGGACGACGATGGAAGCAGTCTCCTTATCGGTGCCGCTGGGAGCGGTTCCATTGGCCGCTGCACCGCTGAGGGCTGCAGAGATGATCTTGGCGGTGGCCCGGTCGACACTGCCGGTATCGGCTTGGGCTGGAACGGCGGCGACTCCCGAGAGGGCGATGGTGGAGACGGCGAGCGTCGCCAGCAGTGAGAATCGCCGGCTGCGCGGACGGCCATCGGTGGCTAGTGGGGCGGTACGAATTGAGTTTTGGTTGACGGTGGACGTGCGGGTTTCACTATATGCCATGGGCTCGTTATGTGTATTCCGGGTCGCGCACAAGTTCGGGACGTGCAGGTGGACGGCTGTAGGGAGCCACAATGTACACATCGAGCATTACTCAAAAAAAGTAGAGAAACAAATCGGTCAAGAACACACCGGCACTAAAACGATACCGTTTCGTGATAAAAAATGCGGCCGGACCTGCGTTAACAGTTCCGGCCGCCGTGGTATAAAAATTTTAGCGTTTGCGCTTCTCGCGCACTCGCATGCTGAGATTGATCGGGCTGCCCTCGAAGCCGTAGATCTCACGCAGTCGACGCTGGATGTAGCGACGGTATCCGGCGTCGAGGAACCCGGTGGTGAACACCACGAACGTCGGAGGGCGGCTCGACGCCTGAGTGCCGAACAGGATGCGCGGCTGCTTGCCGCTTCGCACGGGGTGCGGGTGGGCTGCGGCCAGTTCGGCCAGGAAGGCGTTGAACTTGCCGGTGGCGATGCGGGTATCCCAGGACTCGAGCGCGAGTTCGAGGGCTGGAACCAGCTTCTCCATGTGGCGACCGGTTTTGGCCGAAATATTCACGCGCGGCGCCCAGGCCACGTGAGCCAGGTCTTGTTCGATCTCACGTTCGAGGTAACGGCGACGGTCGTCGTCGATCTGGTCCCACTTGTTGAACGCGAGCACGAGAGCACGGCCGGACTCGATAACGAGGTCGATGACCCGCACGTCCTGCTCGCTGATGACCTCGGTCACATCGAGCAGCACGATCGCGACCTCGGCCTTTTCGAGGGCGGCGCTCGTGCGTAGCGAGGCGTAGAAGTCGGCGCCCTGCGCGAGGTGCACCCGACGGCGGATGCCGGCAGTATCGACGAAACGCCAGACCTTGCCGCCGAGCTCAACCTGTTCGTCTACCGGGTCGCGGGTCGTGCCGGCGAGCTCGTTGACAACAACGCGCTCCTCCCCCACAACCTTGTTCAGCAGGCTGGACTTGCCGACGTTCGGACGCCCCAGGATGGCGACACGGCGGGGGCCGCCGACCTCCTTCTTGGCAACGTTGGAGGTTTCGGGAAGCACCAGCAGAATCGCGTCGAGCAGGTCGGCAACACCACGACCGTGCAGGGCGGAAACCGGCCACGGCTGGCCCAGGCCGAGCGCCCACAGGCTGGCCGCTTCAGGCTCCTGCCGCACGTCGTCGACCTTGTTGGCAATGAGGAAGACCGGCTTGCCGCTCTTGCGCAGCATGCGCACGACTGCCTCATCGGTCGACGTCGGGCCCACGTTGGAGTCGACGACGAACATGACGAGGTCGGAGAGGTCAATGGCGATCTCAGCCTGAGCGGCGACGGACGCGTCGATGCCCTTGGCATCGGGCTCCCATCCGCCGGTGTCGACGAGGCTGAACTTGCGTTCGTTCCAGTCGCCCTTGTACGCAACACGGTCACGTGTCACGCCGGGGGTGTCCTCGACGACGGCCTCACGGCGGCCGAGGATGCGGTTGACCAGCGCCGACTTGCCCACGTTCGGGCGTCCGACGATAGCGATGACCGGAACGGCCGCCAGATACTGGATCGCGTCGGGGTCCTCGGTGACTGTCTGCAGTACGTCGAGGTCTTCCTCGTCGAGGTCGTAGTTGTCAAGATCCGTGCGCAGCGCAGCGGAACGCCGGGTGGCAAGTTCCTCATCGAGGTTGGCGAGTCGTTCCGCCAGCTCGGTGTCGAGCGCTGAGCTCGTGTCGTCGTATTCGTTACTCATTCAAAGCCCGCTTCATGCGTGTGTGTATGACATCGATGACCGCGTCAATGGTCTGCTCGAAGTCGAGATGGGTGGAGTCGACGGTTATCACACCGTCTGCAGCGCTCATGAAATCGACAACCTGTGAGTCAGCGCGATCTCGTGATCGCAGCTGTTCTGCTACGGTTTCAGCCGATTGGGTCGTTATTTCCGCAGAGCGTCTAGTCATTCTAGCCTCCTCGGATGCCGTGAGTAGAATGCGCACCTCGGCCTCGGGGGCAACAATGGTCGTAATGTCGCGCCCTTCGACCACGACGCCGGGCCGATCCACGTTCTCGGCGATGCTGCGGAACAGCTCGGTGAGCGCGCTGCGCACCGCGGTAATCCTGGCCACAGCGCTGACCGCGGCGCTGACCGTCGGTGAGCGGATGGCGTCGGTCACGTCGGTCTCGCCCACGGTGACGAAATATTCGTCGGGGTCAGTACCGATGGAATAGTCGAAGTCTTTCAGAAGCGTGGTGACGGCATCCACGTCGGTTTGATCCGTGTTGCGGTCCAGCACCAGCCAGGCCAGCGCACGGTAGGCGGCGCCGGTATCAAGATAGGCGAAACCGAGGCGGCGTGCGGCAGCACGGCTCACGCTCGACTTGCCGCTGCCGGCCGGCCCATCGATGGCGACGACGGTGGGGAGGGAGGGACGTGCCATGTGCGTTAACCAGCAATCCGCCAGCCGCGGGCGGCCAGCTCTTCGGTGAGGCGAGTGACGGCCTCGGGCAATACAGAGATTTCAGCGAGGCCGATCTGGGCACCCGGCGAGTGTTCCAAGCGTAAGTCTTCGAGGTTGACACCGAGTTCGCCGATGTCGTTGAGCAGGTGAGCGATCTGGCCCGGCTGGTCGTTGACCATGACGACCATTGAGGAGAACCGGCGGTCCTGCCCGTGTTTGCCGGGCAACCGAGCCACGCCGGCATTTCCGCCGGCGAGTTCTTCGGCGACCTGGCGCTGCGCTCCGGGCGCGGCCGGATCTTCGAGGGCGTCGATGAACCGGTCGAGGTCATCGCGGTAAGCCAGCAGCACATCGCGCACCGGGCCGGCGTTGGCGCCGAGAATCTGCACCCACAGGTCGGGGTCGCTCGCTGCGACCCTGGTCACGTCGCGCAGCCCCTGGCCGGCGAGATTGAGCGAGGAATGCGCGGCCCCGGTGAGGCGGCGCGCCATCAGGGTTGAAATCACCTGGGGCACGTGTGAGACCAACGCGACACCGAGGTCGTGTTCCTCGGGGGTCATCTCGATCAAAATGGCGCCAAGATCGAGAATGAGATCGTCGATCGCGCCGGCCTGCTGGTAGCTGATCGCGTCGTGCGCGGCAACGACCCACGGACGCCCGATGAACAAGTCGGCTCGGCCGGAGAGCGGCCCGCCCTTCTCGCGACCGGCGAGAGGATGCGATCCGATGTAGCGGCTGACATCGGCTCCGCGCTCCCGCAGCTCGGCGAGGGGGGCGAGCTTGACGCTCGCGACATCCGTCACGATCGCCCCCGGGTAGGCCTCGAGCTCGCGCGCGACGATCTCGGCGGTGACGTCGGGCGGTACGCAGACGACGATGAGCTGCGGCAGGTCGCCCGGCGAAGCGGCACGACCGGCGCCGTAGTCGATGGCGATGCGCAGGTTGGTCGGTGAGGCGTCGGCGAGGATCGTCTCGATCCGGCGATTGCGCAGGCCGAGACCCACGCTGGTTCCGAGCAGTCCGACGCCCACAATGCGCACCGGACCGACGAGGCGGCTTTCAGCCATGATTCAGTCCCTGATATCGCTAGTCGGCGGCCGGGCGCGCGCTGGGCGCCTGACGGGACACTGTGAGCAGCTGGCCGAGTTCTTCGCGGGTGAGTTCACGCACGGCTCCCTGCTGCAGAGTGCCGAGGTTCAACGGACCGAACTGGCGACGCACGAGGTCGACCACAGGATGACCGACAGCGTCCAGCATCCGTCGCACGATGCGGTTGCGGCCCGAGTGCAGGGTGAGCTCGACCATGCTGAAGCCGCCGCCGGGCGGGCTCGTGAGAATACGGGCCTTGTCGGCGCGGATGGGGCCGTCGTCGAGGACGATGCCGCTTTGCAGCTGGCCGATGGTCTGCGGGGAGACGCGCCCCTCAACCTTGGCGATGTAGGTCTTCGACACACCGAAGGAGGGGTGAGCGAGCACGTGGGCGAGGTCGCCGTCGTTGGTGAGGATGAGCAGGCCGCTCGTCTGGGCGTCGAGCCGGCCCACGTTGAACAGGCGTTCGTCGAACTGGTCGGTGAACTCACGCAGGTCGGGGCGTCCGCTTTCGTCCTGCATCGAGGAGACGACCCCGACCGGCTTATTGAGCATGAGGTACCGGCGGCTGGTGTCCAGCTGCACAGCGACGTTGTCGACGGCAACCTGGTCGGTTTCCGGGTGCACCCTCCGGCCGAGTTCGGTGACGACTTTGCCGTTCACGCGCACGCGGCCGGAGGTAATGAGTTCTTCGGACACGCGACGGCTGGCGACCCCAGCCGAGGCGAGCACCTTCTGCAGGCGCACCCCGTCCGCTGCAGCCTCAGGGTTGAAATTGGGGTCACGGGCGGCTTCGGGCGGAAAGTTGGTGTTGTCGTTGGTCAAAGCAGATCCTCGAATCCGTCGGTGCCGCCGTCGAGAAACGGCGATAGGTGGGGCAGCTCGTCAAGCGAGTTGATGCCGAGCTGGGTGAGCAGCAAGTCTGTGGTGGTGTAGTTGATCGCGCCGGTTTCGCTGTCGGTGAATGCCTCGGTGACGAGGCCGCGACCGAGCAGGGTGCGCACGACGGAGTCGACGTTGACGGCGCGAATTCTGGCGATCTGGCCGCGACTGATCGGTTGCTTGTAGGCAATCACGGCGAGAGTTTCCAGTGCGGCCTGGCTGAGCCGGCTGGGATTCTGGGTGAGCACAAAATCCGTCACGAGCTCATCGTGCGTGGCTCGCACATAAATGCGCCAGCCGCCGGCAACCTCACGCAGCTCAAAACCGCGGCGGATGGTTCGCGAACCGTCCGCAACGGCGACACCATCGAAGTCAGCGACGAGCCGGGCAACGGATGCCGCCACCTCTGGCAGGGGCCGCCCAACGGCGGTAGCGAGATGCATAAGCCCCTGCGGTTCGTCAGCGACCATGAGCACGGCCTCAAGCTGACGGTCAAGAGCGTAGGCCGCTGCGTCGTCGGTCTGATCCTTAATTGTCATAGTCAGCTCCCAGCGTGGCGAGGTTGTCGTCAGACCACGCCCTCCCGTTGAGGGACTCGGCGCTCCACCGCAGGGTGAGCTCGCCGAGGGGCTCGATTTGGTCGAAGGAGAGCGCACCATGGCGGTACAGCTCGAGCACCGCGAGAAAGCGCGCGATGATGACACCCTTCTGGTCGGCGCCGGCGATGACCTGACGAAACGAAACCGGCTCCCCCCGTTGGAGCATGGCGACGACGTACGCCGCCTGTTCGCGAATGCTGACGAGCGGGGCGTGCAGGTGGTCAAGGCCCACAACGGGTGTTTCACGCGGTGTGAGGGCCACGGCGGCCAGAGCTGCGAAATCGGCGAGCGAGAGCGTCCAGACCAGCTCGGGGGTCTTTTGGCGGTACTTCTCTTCCATACGCACCGAACGCACGTGACGACGGGTTTCGATGTCGAGCTGGCCGGTGAACCACGTCGCGGCTTCTTTGAAGGCGCGGTATTGCAGCAGGCGGGCGAACAGCAGGTCACGGGCTTCGAGCAGAGCAACGTCCTCGGCGTCGACGAGTTCGCCCTGCGGCAACAGCCCGGCCACCTTGAGGTCGAGCAGCGTCGCGGCGACGACGAGAAACTCGGTGGCCTGGTCGAGTTCTTCGGCGGCGTCGAGTCCACGAAGGTAAGAAATGAACTCGTCGGTGACCTGGCTGAGCGAAATCTCGGTGATGTCGAGTTCGTGCCGGGTGATCAGTTTCAACAGCAGGTCGAACGGGCCCTCGAAGTTGCCGAGGGCGACCGAAAACGCGGGCTTCTCGGCCGCGCTAGGCGACTGCGCCACGGTTGATCAGTTCGCGGGCCACCTGCATGTAGGCCTTGGCGGCCGCGTGGTCGGGTGCGAAGTCGGTGATGGGAACCCCGGCAACGCTCGCATCGGGAAACTTCACAGTGCGGCCGATGACGGTTTCGAGAACGCTGTTGCCGAAGGCGTCGACAACCCGTTCAAGCACCTCGCGGGAGTGCAGGGTGCGAGAGTCGTACATGGTGGCGAGAATTCCGTCGAGTTCGATGGCAGGGTTGAGACGGTCGCGCACCTTGTCGATGGTTTCGATGAGCAGGGCGACGCCGCGCAGAGCGAAGAATTCGCACTCGAGCGGAATCAGCACGCCGTGGCTGGCGGTGAGCGCGTTCACGGTAAGAATGCCGAGTGAGGGCTGGCAGTCGATCAGAATGACGTCGTAGTCGCCAGACACCTTGCGCAAAACGCGGGTCAGGATCTGCTCGCGGGCAACCTCGTTGACCAGGTGCACCTCGGCGGCGGACAGGTCGATGTTGGCCGGAATGACGTCGAGGCCCTCGACCGAGGTCTGCTGAATGGCCTCTTTCGGGTCGACCTTGCCGTTCAGCAGCAGGTCGTAGATGGTCGTGACGTCGTGCGTGGGCACGCCGAGGCCGGCCGACAGGGCACCCTGCGGGTCGAAGTCGACGGCGAGCACCCGGCGGCCGTAGCGGGCCAGGGCAGCACCGAGATTGATGGTCGTCGTGGTCTTGCCGACGCCACCCTTCTGGTTGCACAGGGAGATGATGCGAGCGGGGCCATGGCTTTTCAGCGGCTCCGGTACGGCAAAATCGTGTTTTTCGCGCCCGGTCGGCCCCACCGGCGTCTCTTCGAAACCGGGTAGCGAAATTCGCTCGCTCAACTTACGCGTCACTGGCCCGTCCTTGATTTGTCCTGCACGATCACTCGGTCGATTCTAGCGAGTGGAGCGGCTGGTCGCCGCACGGATCGCCGCGCGCGCCAGGTCTCGGTGCATCCGCTCAGCTGAGACGGGTCTCGTCAGCGGGCCCGCGGATGGGCGGTCGTGTACATGTCTCGCAGGGTGTCGACTGTGACCAGGGTGTAGATCTGGGTGGTGGCGACCGAGGAATGGCCGAGCAGTTCCTGCACGACGCGCACGTCGGCGCCACCGGCGAGCAGATGCGTCGCAAATGAGTGGCGCAGGGTGTGCGGTGACACTGGAACGGTGAGTCCGGCTCGTTCGGCGGCGGCACGAATGATCAGCCAGGCGTTCTGTCGGCTGACTCGTTGCCCACGCAAGCCGAGGAATAAGGCCGGCGTCGACCGTCCACGCGCCGACAGCAGCGGGCGGGCCCGCACCAGGTAGTCGGAGACGGCGGCACGCGCGAAACTGCCGACCGGCACGATGCGCTGCTTGTCGCCTTTGCCGGTGAGCCGCACCGAATCAAACACCTCCACGAGCACGTCGTCGACGTTGAGGTTGACCACCTCACTGACCCGGGCGCCGGTCGCGTAGAGCAATTCGAGCAGGGCCTTGTCGCGCAGGCGCTGCACATCATCGCCGTCGGTCGCCGCGAGCAGTGCGGTGACCTGTTCGATCGAGATCGCCTTGGGCAAACGCAGGGCGAGCTTGGGCGGTTTGGTGTCGTGCGCGACATCCGCTTCGACCAGCCCCTCGCCCTGCAGAAACCGGTGGAATCCGCGCACGGTCGAGAGGATGCGGGCAATCGACGCCGCTGTCATCGGCGATTCGGGTCGCAAGCCCAGATACTGCACGAATGCTGAGATGTGCCGTCGGGTGATGAGCCGCACGTCGGTGATCGGAGGCGCCGCCTCGGTATTTTCCGCTACACCGGGCTCGGCCAGCCACGCCGTGTAGATCCCGAGGTCGCGCCGGTAGGCAACGACGGTGTTCGCGGCGAGGCCGCGTTCGACCGCCACGTGCCGCAGATAGGAATCCACCGCCGTGGCGATCGACATGCTCAGGCCGTGATGTTTCGGTTCAGCGGGTGCCGCGGCCACGGCGAATCCGCCGGTGCCAGCGTGCTCCACCCGCGGGCACGGGACACGTGGGCGGCCAGAACGCCCACGATCAGGATGGGGTTGGTGATGCGCCGTGCCATCACGGCGTCGACACAATCGTCCAGCGGTACCCAGCGCAACTCGATGTCGGCTTCTTCCTCGGTGCGCTCGAAGGCGGGAAGCGCTGAGATGCCCCGCGCGAGGTACACCCGAATCGCTTCGTTGCTGCCGCCGGGAGTGGTGTAGAACTCGCTCAGCAGTGCCCAGTCGGTTGCGACCACATCCGCCTCTTCGGCCAGCTCACGCTGGGCGCCGATGACGGCATTCTCACCGGTCACGTCGAGAAGCCCGGCCGGCAATTCCCACCCGCGCAGGCCGGTCGGGTGCCGGTACTGCTTGATCAGCAGCACCCGATCGTGGTCGTCGAGTGCGAGCACAGCGACCGCGCCAGTGTGGTCGATGTACTCGCGAACAATGCTCGAACCGTTGTAGGCGAACGAGTCGCGCCGCACGTTCCAGATGGCACCGTCGTAGACGACCTCGCTCGACAAAACGTCAACCCCCACGACGTCATCCTGCAGCACGTCCTCAGGCACTGAGCTCTTCTTTCACCTCGAACAGCCGGCTCGCCTGCTGGCGGTCAAGCGCGGCCGCGATCAGGCCGCGAAACAGCGGGTGCGAGTGGTTCGGGCGGCTCCGCAGCTCCGGGTGGGCCTGCGTACCGACGTAGAACGGGTGCTCGTCACGCTTGAGCTCGACGTACTCGACCAGGTGGCCGTCCGGAGACGTTCCGGAGAACCAGAGGCCGGCCTCTGCGATCTGGTCGCGGAAGGAATTGTTGACCTCGTAGCGATGACGGTGGCGTTCGGACGCCTCATTGGCGCCGTACAGCTCCGCGACGAGCGAACCCTCGGCGAGCGTGGCCGGGTAGAGTCCGAGGCGCATGGTGCCGCCCAGGTCACCGCCGGCGATGATCTCGACCTGTTCCTCCATGGTCGCGATGACCGGAAATTCGGTGTCGGGATCGAACTCGCTCGAGGAAGCACCGGGCAGGTTGGCCTTGTTGCGTGCATATTCGATGACCATGCACTGCAGGCCCAGGCACAGGCCGAGCACGGGGATGCCGTTTTCGCGGGCGAATTTGAGTGCGCCGAGCTTGCCTTCGATTCCGCGGATGCCGAAACCGCCTGGCACACAGATGCCGTCGAGTTCGCCGAGCTGTCGGGCTGCTCCCTCGTCGGTCTCGCAATCGTCGGACCCGATCCAGACGATATTCACCTTGCTCTGGTTGGCGAATCCGCCGGCTCGCAGCGCCTCGGTGACCGAGAGATAGGCATCCGGAAGGTCGATGTACTTGCCGACCAGACCGATGGTGACCTCGTGCTTGGGGTGGCGAACCGCTTCAAGCAGGTTCTCCCAGGCGGTCCAGTCCACGGTGTCGGCGGTGAGGCCGAGGGCCTTGACGATGTACGCGTCGAGGTGCTGATCGTGCAGCATGGAGGGGATCTCATAGATCGAGGCGACGTCGACGGCGTTGACGACGGCGTCTTCGTCGACGTCACACATGAGTGCGATCTTGCGCTTGTTCGATTCGGACACTGGACGGTCGCTGCGCAGCACGAGAGCGTCGGGCTGGATTCCGATCGAACGCAGGGTCGCGACGGAGTGCTGGGTGGGCTTGGTCTTCTGCTCGCCGGCTGCGCCGAGGAATGGAACGAGCGAGACGTGCACAAAGAAGACGTTGCCGCGACCGAGTTCGTGGCGCACCTGACGTGCTGCCTCGAGAAACGGCTGGGACTCGATGTCACCAACGGTGCCGCCGACCTCGGTGATGATGACGTCGGGGCGCAGGTCGTCACTGGCCTGTAGGCGCATGCGGCGCTTGATCTCGTCGGTGATGTGCGGAATGACCTGCACTGTGTCGCCGAGGTACTCGCCGCGACGTTCCTTGGCGATGACCTGGGAGTAGATCTGCCCGGTCGTCACATTTGCCGACTGGCCGAGGTTGATATCGAGAAAACGTTCATAATGCCCGATGTCGAGGTCGGTCTCCGCGCCGTCGTCGGTCACGAAGACCTCGCCGTGCTGGAACGGGTTCATCGTTCCAGGGTCGACGTTGAGATATGGGTCAAGCTTCTGCATGACGACCCGCAGGCCGCGTGCAGTAAGTAGGTTTCCGAGGCTGGCCGCCGTCAAGCCCTTACCAAGCGAGGAGACCACACCTCCGGTCACAAAAATGTGCTTTGTTGTGCCGTCTGATCTGTCCGCGTTTATATTTTCCACCACGGGCTTCAATGCTATCACCTGGATTTTGTCACTTACTCTTCGGTACGGCTCTGGGGTGGTCGCGCGGTCGACGAAAGCTGCGCGAGGTCGAGCAGTTCGCGGGCATGGTCGAGGCCGCTCTTGGAGTCGGGCAGCCCCGACAGCAGGCGGGCCATCTCGGCGGCACGGTCGTCCCCGCGCAGCTGACGTACGCTCGACGCTGTGACGGATCCGTCGCTGTCTTTGACGACGCTGAGGTGGTTGCCGGCGAACGCGGCGACCTGGGCGAGGTGGGTGACCACGATCACCTGAGCGGTTTCGGCCAGTCGGGCGAGTCGTCGGCCGATTTCAATTGCGGCCGCACCGCCCACCCCGGCGTCGATCTCGTCGAAGACGAAGGTGGGCACCGGATCGGTCGCGTTGATGACGACCTCGATGGCGAGCATCACCCGAGACAGCTCGCCACCGGATGCCCCGCGCGCCAGCGCTCTCGGTTCGGCGCCGGCATGAGGCTGCAACAGCAGGCGCACGAGGTCGATGCCGGTGAGAGTGAACTCCGGGCCGAGTTCGACCTCGACGAGCAGCACGGCGTCCGGCATGGCCAGTGCGCCGAGCTCGGCAGTGACCCGGTCCCCCAGTTGCACGGCTGCCGCCGCGCGTAACGCGGTCAGGGCTGCGGCGAGCTCGGTGACCAGCCGATGGTCGGCATCCGCTTCACCCGTGAGCTGGTCGATGCGCTCGGAGTCGGAGTCGAGCTCGAGCAGGCGAGTGCTGCCGGTCCCCTGAAATTCGAGGGCCTCCTCGAGGCCGCCCGGGTATTTGCGGGCGAGGATGCTCAGCTCGGCACGGCGTTCCTGCACGATCTCGAGTTCGCGGGCGCCGTCCGCGTCGAGGCCGGCCAGATAGCTGGAGAGGTCGGCGGCGATGTCGGCGACAACGAACCCGACGTTGGCAATGGCGGTAACGATCGGCGATAGGGCCACATCGTGGGCGGCGACCCGGTCGAGGGCGCGCCGGGCGGTTTCGAGCAGGGCGACGACGTCGGGCAGGTCATCGGGATTCTCTTCCGCGGAGATCATCTGGCGAGCCTGTTCGCCGGCCAGGCGAAGTTCTTCGAGGTTGCCGAGGCGTTCGGCACGTTCGGCCAGTTCGGCGTCCTCACCGCGTTGCGGAGCGACAGTTTCAATCTCGATCAGCGCGGCACGCAGGTCGTCGGCCTCGCGGGCGCGCAGGTCTCGTTCGGTCTGGAGGCGCTCGAGGTCGGCCTGGTTGGCTTGCCAGCGGTGGAAGGCGTGCTGGTAGTCGCCGAGGACGGCGGCGAGCTCCGGGCCGGCGAAGCGATCGAGAGCATCGCGTTGGGCTGCAGCGGAGCGCAGGCGCACCTGGTCGCTCTGACCGTGCACAACGACGAGGTCGTTGCGTAGATCGCCGAGCACGCTAGCCGGGGCTCCACGACCACCGACGACGGCGCGACTGCGGCCTTCGCTGGAGACTGAGCGCCCGAGAATGAGTTCGGGACCGTCGAGGTCTCCCCCGGCGTCGCGCACCCGGTCAGCGACGGCACCGGCGGGGTCGATGACCCAGCGCCCCTGCACAAAACTCTGCGGCTGTCCCTGGCGCACGGTACCGGCATCCGCCCTGTCGCCGAGCAGCAGTCCCAGGGCGGTGACCACCATGGTTTTACCGGCACCGGTCTCGCCGGTGACGGCGGTGAATCCCGGCCCGAGCGGCAACGTGGCCTCGGCGATAACGCCGAGGTCGCGAATGAACAGTTCGTCTATCACTCGCGGCCGACCGGACCCCGCCAGCCGGTGACCGGCAGGTTGAACTTGTTCACCAGACGGTCGGTGAAGGGGCCGATGTGCAGGCGTGCCAGGCGCACCGGAACGCTGGAGCGGCGCACGATCACGCGCGCGCCCTGCGGGAGATCCTGGGTGCGGCGGCCGTCAGCGCAGAGCACGGCGCTCGCCCCGGTGCGTGAGAGCACCTCGACGGCGAGGGATGAATCGGGCCCGACCACGAGAGGCCGCGCGAACAGGGCGTGGGCGCTGAGCGGAACCAGGAGCAGCGCTTCGACTCCGGGCCAGACGATCGGGCCGCCGGCGGAGAAGGAATATGCGGTCGAGCCGGTCGGGGTGGAGAGCACTACGCCGTCGCAGCCGAACGACGAAAGCGGGCGACCGTCCACCTCGACGACGACCTCAATCATGCGTTCCCGGCTGGCCTTTTCCACCGTGACCTCGTTGAGCGCCCAGGTTTCGTAGACGACCGCGTCGGCGACCTTGACCCGCACCGACAGGGCGAGTCGTTCCTCGACCTCGTAGTCGCCCTTGAGGGCGCGTCGCACGGCTTCTCCGAGGTCGTCGCGCTCGCTCTCGGCGAGAAAGCCGACATGCCCGAGGTTGATGCCCAGCAGTGGGGCCGAGCATCCGCGCACCAGTTCGGCCGAACGCAAAATGGTGCCGTCGCCGCCGAGCACGATGACCAGTTCCAGGTCGGCGGTTGACACGCTGTCGCCGAGAATGGCGATGTGGCCGTTGAGTTCGGGCGCGGAGGCGAGCAGGTCGGCACGTTCGTCGGAGGCGAGCACGGGGACTGCGCCGGCCGCGATGAGCTGCTGGCACACCGTGGACGCGGCCTCAAGCGAATCGGCCCGTCCGGTGTGCGCCACGATGAGGAAGTACCGCGAGGTATCGCTCAATTCGTCACGCCCCCACCACAGTTTCGATCCGGTCCATCCATTCTGTCGGATTCGTGCCGGCCGTGGCGCTCATCCAGCACAGATACTCGTGATTTCCGGCGGCTCCGATGATGGGCGAGGCGATCACACCGCGGGTTTTCAGGCCGAGGTCCCAACCGGCCCAGAGTACGTTGGCCACTGAGTCGGAGCGCAGGCCCTTGTCGTGCACGATACCTTCACGAATACCGCCGCGTCCTACTTCGAACTGCGGTTTGATCAGCAACACGAAGTCGGCGCCCTCCGCGGCGGTGGCCACGAGGGCCGGCAGCACTGTGGTGAGGGAGATGAACGACAGGTCGGCCACGACGAGGTCGGGCCGGGTGGTGATTCCCGATTCCCAGGCGAGGGTGTCCGGGGTTGCATAGCGAATGTTGTAGCCCTCGAGCAGCGTGAGCCGCGGCTCGTTCTTCAGCTGTGCGGCGAGCTGTCCGTGGCCGACATCGGCAGCGATGACCTCGGCGGCGCCGCGCTCGAGGAGTACCTGGCTGAAACCTCCCGTGCTCGCGCCGGCGTCCAGAACCGTGCGACCGGTGACGCTGAGGTTGAAGGCGTCGAGGGCGGCGTTGAGCTTGTGGGCGCCCCGGCTCACGTAGTGATCGGTCGCGGCCACTTCGAGAACGGCGTCCACTGAGACTTTGGTGCTGGGCTTCACGCTCGGCACGCCGTTCACTGTGACGAGGCCGTCGGTAATGAGCTTGGCGGCCACGGTACGGGAGCGAACCAGCCCACGATCGGCCAGGGCTGCGTCGAGGCGGGTGGCCGGCATCCGTTCCGGAGCGCTATCCCGCGATGGGGTGCCGGTCAGGTCTGCGTCGTTCAAGTCTGCGTCGTTCAGCTGTTCAGGCATGGGTGCCTCTGTCTCATGGTCGTGGGGAATGTCAGCGCCGGTCATACCGAGCCGTCCGGGTCGGTATCGGCGTCTTCGAGCTGTGCGCGCAACTGCTTGTGCAGCTGAACGAATGCCTCGGCGCGCTGCTCGAGCGGCTGGGTCTCGATGGAGGCCAGTTGCGCGGGGAGAGCAACAGGTTCGGATTCGGGTGCGGCAGGCTCGAGGTTCACACTGTCTAGGCTACTGCGCGAGATACAGTCGCTCCGGAACGTTGAGCCCGTAAATTGCCCGTCCGGATCGGTAGATCACGGCGCACGCGGCGCGCAGCAGGTTGATTCCGCCGTCGCCCTCCTTGACAATGTGCACGTCGTTGCCGGTGATGCGCACGCTCGCGCCGTCCACCGTGGCGGTCGAGCCGTCCTTGGAAAACACGGTTTCCGGGTACGGCTCGTGCAGCTGCTGCAGGTTCTCAAGGATGAACGTCGGCCGCGACTCTTTATCGGCAGCGAGAACCTGCTTGGCCCGGTCGATGCCGGTGAGCACGAGCACTGCGGGAATTCCGGCCCGGTTGGCGCCCAGAATATCGGTGTCGAGTCGGTCACCGAGGAAAAGCGCATTCTGGGCGTTGAAACGCCGCGTCGCCTCCAGGAAGATGGCCGCTTCGGGTTTGCCGGCCACGAGCGGCAGCCGCCCCACGGCCGTGTGCACGGCCGACACGAGCGTGCCGTTACCGGGAGCAATGCCGCGGGCCACCGGAATGGTCCAGTCGGTGTTGGTGGCGATCCACGGAATGCCCGTGCCCACACCGTCGGCGTTGAGCGCGAACGCGGCTTCGGCGAGGTGCACCCAGCCGACCTCGGGCGCGAAGCCCTGGATAACGGCGGCCGGCTTGTCGTCGGCTGAACGGGTCACAACGAACCCGCCCTTGACGACCTCGTCGACGAGTCCGTCGCCACCGATGACGAGGATGCTCGCGCCGGGCGTCACCTGCTCCGCCAACAGCCGCACGGCGGCCTGCGGGGAGGTGACGACATCCGTGGCCGCCACCGTCAGCCCGAGCTGGGTGAGGTGGTCGGCAACCGACTGGGCGGTGCGCGAAGCGTTGTTGGTGATGTAGCCCACACGAATGGTCTCGGCGGCATGGTTCAGGCTCTCGACGGCGAAGGGGATCGCCGCCGGGCCCGCGTACACCACACCGTCAAGATCGGCCAGCAGCACGTCAACGCGGGCCAGCGGCGTCGCCGACTCAGGCTTTCGGCGATGCAGCATCCGGGTCCGTCCGTCCGTCGGTGGCAACGTCAGAAGAAGCGGATGCCGCAGCGTCAGTCGCAGCGGGTGTCTCTTCTGTCGTGTCATCCACGTCCGTTGAGTCATCCGCTTCGGCGGTGTCAGCGGCTTCGGTGACGATGTCGTCGGCATCGTCAATCGCGGAGTCGTCGTCCGCTGCTTCGTCAGTCACCGCTTCGTCAGTCACCGCTTCGTCATCGCCCGCGTCGGCGGCGAAATAGGCGAGGGCTGCGTCGTCGTCGTCTTCCATCTCTTCAATTTCGATGGTTTCGTCATCGTCGCTGGAGGCCCCGAGGGCGGCATCGGCGCGGGAGGCCCGCTGGAGCCACTCATCGGCTTCGTCCTCCCGACCGAGTTCGTTCAGCACCTCCGCGTACGCCGCGAACAGCTCAGGGCTGTAAGAGAAGGCAGTGTTGGGGTTGAGCTGGGGAATTTCGAGCTCAACGAGCGCGGCATCCGTTTCGCCGAGGTCGAGGCGAGCACCAGACATGGCAATGGCCAGGCCGACCTGCACGGCAGGCGGCAGCGTGCTGCGGTCCACCGAGCGGCCGAGCTCGAGGGCGCGGTCGGGACGGCCGACCCCACGCTCGCTGTCGACCATGAGGGGCACCTGGTCGTTGGACCCGGAGATGCGGCGATAGGTGCGCAGTTCGCGCAAGGCGAGTGCGAAGTCCCCGGTGGCATAGGCGGTGATGGCGAGGCTTTCGCGCACCACACCGATGCGGCCGGCGCGACGGGCCGCGCTCATCACGTGCCGGTGGGCCAGCTGGGGGTCTTGGTCGATGACGCGAGCAGCCATGGCCAGGTGACGTCCAACGGTCTCCGCGTTCTCCTTGGTCAGGGTCTTGAGCTCATTGCGCGCAATGCGGTCCAGGTCGTTGGCCGTGATGTCGTCGGGAAGTTCGGGGTCGTCGTGGCGGGGACGCACCGAGCGAAGCTCGCGCTGCATGCGCTGCTCCTCGGTCATCTCCTCTTCGACGACGCGGGCCTCGCGGTCGTTACGGGCCGGAGCGCCGTCCCGTGTCCACAGCTTCTTACCGGCATCCGGGCGCGGGGCGCCGGCGCGGTTCGGCGAGCCGCCACGCTGGGTCCACGGCTTGCTGTCGCTGTCGGAACGCGGCCGGTCACTGCTGGAACGGTCACTGC
>Ga0307486_1001176_pt1 | contig 20814 bp, 10 predicted proteins | sample CBIW02metaG_FD_203663 | JGI IMG/M metagenome (GOLD analysis project Ga0307486, IMG submission 203663) | Sea-ice brine microbial communities from Beaufort Sea near Barrow, Alaska, United States - CBIW 0.2 | ecosystem: Environmental > Aquatic > Marine > Coastal | place: USA: Alaska | collected...
TCTCAGGGAAGTTTTCATTTCAGAATAAAAATGTAATTAGTGTCCTTGCAGAATTTTCTAAACGCTCTCCTTTTACTTTTTCTTTGTTTGGGAATAATATTGCGATAGTTGCTGACACTCTTTATGAGGACAGGGAAAAAAAACAATCCATTTTTCAACAAATCATAAATGGTACTGTTACCGATGGAAATGGCATCCCCCTAGCGAGTGTTACTGTGCAGGAACAAGGAACCAATAATGGAACTTTAACAGATTTTGATGGTAACTTTACTTTGGAAGTAAGTTCTTCTGAATCCACATTGGTTTTCTCCTATATTGGAATGTTGCCAGTTGAAAGAACTGTGGGGGGAAATACCACAATGAATGTGCAAATGGAAGAAGACGCTCAATCACTTGATGAGGTTGTTGTAATAGGTTATGGAGTGCAGGAAAAAAGAGATGTAGTAGGATCGGTTGGTACTGCCTCTAATGAAGATTTTGGTGATGTAGCCGTAAGCAATACCTCCCAACTTATACAGGGGAAAATTGCCGGTGTTCAGGTTGTTAACAATGGCGGTAGCCCTGGTTCAGACACTCAAATTGTTGTTCGAGGCACAGGCTCTTTCACCAATGCTGCGCCCCTTTATGTGATTGATGGAATTCAAAGTGATCAGGCTACCTTTAATTCTTTAAGTCCTTATGCTATTGAGGAAATCACTGTTCTAAAAGATGCCTCTTCTGTGGCCATTTACGGGGCTCAAGGGGCAAATGGCGTTGTGATAGTGACAACTCGCCGATCCAAAAATGGAAAGCCGCTTGTCACTTATAATGGTTATATAGGAATTTCACAACCATGGAAACAGTTCGATATGTTAAACGCAGAACAATATACTAATATAATAAAAGAATGGTATGTAAATTATGGGCAACCATTGCCTCCAAGATTGGAGACACCCGAGGCTCTGGTTACTCTTACAGACTGGCAGGATGAAATGTTCAGAACAGCTAAATTAACGGAACATCACGTAAATGTTGGAGGCGGTTCGGAAAATATAAATTATGATTTTTCAATAGGTTATACCAACCAGGAAAGTCAGGTGATTGGAATGGACTACAATAGAGCGAATATAAGATTGAATCTTGTTGAACATGTCGGGGAAAGATTTGAACTTGGACAACAGCTAATGGTTCAGCATGAAGTTACTAATGGTGTGACGGCAAATGTACTGGGTGGCTTGCGCATGCCGCCGTATATGTCAGTCTATGACTCTACGAATCTTTTAGGCGGTTATGGTATTGCAACAAGTGCCTTAGATGGTAATGATAGTCAAAATCCATTAATACAGCCAAATCTAAGAGATGTAAGAGAACGTGATTTAAATAATTACCTGCAATTATACGGAGAAGTAGATATAATCGAAGGATTAAAATTCAGATCGCAATTGGGTGTAACTTTAGATTTCGTTCAAAGTTACAATTATAACCCAACCTATGCAGGAAATCAACTAATTACGCAAAACCAGATAAATGAGACCTATGGCTATGGTTTGCGCTATATTTTCGAAAATTACTTTACATATAACAGGCAAATCGGTATCCATGACTTCGGAATTACGGCTGGTAACTCATATAGAGATGGTGGAGTTTCAAGAGCCGTTGAATTGGTCGGATCAGATTTTGCTAATGATGAGATCCATCAGATCGGGGTTGCTAAAACCGTCAATTTTAGTTCAGGTAGTGCTAATTCCAATGCCCGTTTCATTTCTTACTTTGCCCGAATAAATTACACCTTAATGAATAAGTACATCCTTAGTATGACAGGTAGACGCGATGCTACTAGTTTATTTAGTGAGGAAAATCGTGTAGGATATTTTCCTGCTGTAGGTCTAGGATGGAGGCTATCAGATGAAGAATTCATGGATGATATTGAATTTTTATCCAATTTTAAATTACGCGGTAGTTGGGGTAAAACAGGTAATTCTAACATATCAGGATTCTCTTATCAATCAAATGTATGGACAGGCTCTGGTAATAGCGTAGTATATCCCTTGGGTACAAGTGAGACATTAGTAAATGGAGCTACTGTTGCAATACCTTCAACCCCCAATTTAAAATGGGAAGAAACCACCACTTTTGATGCAGGTTTTGACGCAAGTTTGTTTAGCAATAAATTAAATATTAGCGCGGGATATTACAATCGTATTAATGAGGATCTTTTAGTTGCGGTACCCGTTGCGTTATCTACGGGGTATGGTGGAGTAAGTGGGGCGAATAGCAGTCAATTGATTAATGCAGCTTCTGCCCTTAACAGAGGGTTTGAATTATCCTTAGGATACAACGACAGAATGGGTGATTTTAATTACAGCATTAATGTTAACGGGGCTTACAATAAAAATGAGGTTACCTCACTAGGAACGCAAGGAGCAGTACCTATCATTGGTGGGGCATTTTATTCTGTCCCAGCTATGACTCGTACTGAAGTGGGGCATCCTATTGGTGCATTCTATGGTTATGTTTATGACCATGTCGCTATAGATGCTGCTGATGTTGAAAATTATAATGCAATAGCCAGAAGTAAAACAGGTGATGAAAATGCAGTTTATCAATCAGGTTTGCTTCCGGGGGATAGGATCTTTGAAGATATCGATGGAGATGGACAAGTAACAGAGGAAGACCAAACATTCCTGGGAAGTCCCGTCCCCGAATATACCTATGGTTTAAATATCAATATTGGGTATAAAAATTTTGATCTCATGGCCTCTTTACAAGGTGTAGCCGGTGTAGAAATAATAAATGCAATGAAGTATTATTTGGAGGGTATGGCATTACCATTTAATGCTAAAACTGCTGTTCTGGATCGCTGGCAAGAACCTGGTGATGTAACTGATATTGTTCGTGTGGGACAGAACACTGGTACTTCTGCGAATTTGCGTAATTCTTCTTGGTATGTCGAAAACGGCGCTTACGCTCGTATACGAAATTTAACTTTGGGCTATACTATACCACAAACGAAGATTAAACCATTTACCGCAAATACCATTTCGAGTTTTCGAGTTTATTTGACAGTCCAAAATTTATTTACTTTCACGAACTATTCGGGTTATGATCCGGAAGTTAGCGGTGGAAATCTCATTTTTGGTAGAGGGATTGATACAGGCGCAGTACCACAAGCTAGAACTTCTATGCTTGGCCTCCAAGTTAGCTTCTAAACTACATGAGATGAATTTTAATTCGATAAAGACAAATAAGATAAAGACTAATATGAAAAATTTAAAAAAAATTATAGTAATCTCCACTATCGTAATCTTTGGTGGATGTGAACGTGATTTATTGGAGGTAGAAAATATGAATTCCTATACTGACGAATCATATTTTAAAACACAGGAACAATTTAACGAGGCTATAATTGCTACTTATGTTGTTTTTAGCCATGAAGGTATGATGGCCAGAGAATGGTATTTCATTTTTGATTTATTAGCCAATGATGCTGAAAAAGCTTCACCTTTGGTCGGTACTGAACTACAGCTAGCTAATTACAGTTATACGCAAACTAATTCTGATATTGTAGCTTTATGGTCGTCACTATATCGCATGAATTTCAGAGCCAATTTAGCATTAAAAGTAATGGAGGATTGGGAACCTTTAACTCCTACAGAGGAAAGTCTTAAAGAGCAGTACATAGCGGAAGCACATTGGTTGAGGGGTTTTGCCTATTTCAACTTAGTTACTAACTGGGGAAGAGTACCTTTGAAATTGACATATGAAGCTGCGCAGGAAAATGCGGAGCCCAGGGCCTCAGTGGAAGAAGTATGGAAGGTAGTAGAAGAGGAGTTTCTGGCAGCTATCCTGAATCTGCCGGTTGAATATAGTGAGGATCAAAAAGGACGAGCTACTAAGGGGGCGGCCATTGCTTTTCTTGGTAAGACCTATCTATTTCAAAAAAAATACGATAAGGCGATTACACAATTAGAGAAGCTACGAAACGGCCCTTTTGATTATTCACTTGATCCTAGTTACGATCATTTGTTTAGTGAAGACAATATAAATAGTCCTGAAATTGTTTTTTCTGTAAATCATACATACACCACTTCCAACACACAATATTACATGTTTGGCGGTCAGGAAGGAGGAGGTGGTAGAACTTTTCATACTGGTCGCGCTCAGGAATACGGCTTTAATGACTGGCAAAATGTAGTTGTTTCAGATGCTCTTGTTGCTGCTCATGAGTATCCTAATCCTCAAAATGGCAATGCCTATATAGATCCAAGAGCTGACAATACTTACTATGGCAGTGATGCTAATGGTGGAGATACTGAATTTTGTGATTATTGCACTGAAGGACCAATAGCATATCCGTACGACTTTTTTGGTAATAGTTATCGAAAGTACGAACCTTATGAAACGCAAGAGCATACCTCTGCTCCAATGAGTGGTATAAACACTCATGTAATTCGTTATGCAGATGTTCTGCTAATGCTGGCAGAGGCTTATATAGAGAGTGGTACTGATATAACTAAAGGTATTTCTTTGATCAATGAAGTGAGAAACAGACCAAGTGTTATGGCTGTTAATTATCCCTTAACGCTCAATCAGGATGAAGCGCGTACTGCTTTACGTCGAGAGCGCAGGATAGAATTCGCAGGGGAACAATCACGGTGGTTCGATTTAACTCGTTGGGGTATTGCGCAGGAAGTTCTAAATACAGAACATCCGGAGGGTCCAGGTCAACAGGCTTTCGAGGATAAACATGTTCTATTTCCAATTCCCCTCCAAGAGCGGAATACTAATCCGGATTTAGCATCAGATGTGGCTAATGAATGGAATTAAGCCATTTAAAGCCTGTCATTTTTATTGAGTAACACAGGAAGGATTTTTCCAGATTTCGAAATTTTATCTATATGGTATTCTGGTAATATTCAATTTCAACAGAGATAATGGATTTATATACTAATTACAAGGATTTCGATGGAATTATCACAAATATTCTTTTTGTGTGCTCTATCTCACTAATTATCGGATGTGCACAAAAGAATTTTACTGATAGGGTTGTTCCAGAAGAAAAAGATGGAATTTATACCATTCAAGTTCAAAATCAAATATTGGAGATTGATCCAGCGGAAGGGGGAAGAATCACTTCATTAAAATTAAATGGGAAAATTTTTTTAACTAACAATGATGTCAACAACTTTAATTGGGGCTCTACTTTTTGGCCGAGCCCTCAAAGTGAATGGAATTGGCCACCATCTGCTGAATTGGATAATAAACCTTATTCAGTTGAAGTGGTAGATAATGAGGTGATAATGGTAAGTCAGAAAGATCCGGGAACAGGTTTTGTAGTTACCAAAAAATTTTCAGGCAATAAAAAATCAGGATATTATTTGTTAAAGTATACAATCACTAACAAATCAGATAAACCACGAAAAGTAGCACCTTGGGAAGTTACCAGGGTGCAAACAAATGGGATCACATTTTTTCCAATGGGAAAGGGAGAAAGAACGGGAGGTCTAGAACCTCTAACATTAGAGAAAGATGGCATTATCTGGTTTGATTACGATGGAGACAAACTTCCATTAACTGGTAACCGTCAATTATATTCTGATGGAGCAGATGGTTGGTTAGCTCAGGTCAATGGAGATGTTATTCTGGTTAAGGAATTCAAAGATTTACCGTTGGAAAAAAAGGCCCCGAAGGAAGGAGAAATAGAACTTTTTGCAAGTGAGGCAACACCTGATAAAAGTTATATTGAAATTGAACAACAAGGTGCTTATGAGAAATTGCTGCCCGGTGCTTCCTTGACATGGGAGGTTATCTGGTATTTAAGAGCTTTACCAGCCAACGTCAGATCCAAAGTAGGAGATATTTCATTAGTAACCTATGTTCGAGATCTCATAAAGTAGTATGTACTATTATTTTCCGGTTTAAAAAGAAAATGATATTCTTTAGATCTATGATATGCTTTAAACAATCCAAAGTAAAAATTGATCTTCTTGTCTATCTTTTACATGAATTAAATAAGATTTATTATGATCAAATCCTATCCAAGCCCATCTTTTGGGTTGAACAGAAGAAACGTTCTGTTGCTTTCCTTATTTGTGCTCTTGATCACGGGTTGTCAATCCGACCATAATAATGGTTGGTCATGGAGTGTTTATAAAGCAGATGCCGAAAGCAGTAGTTATTCTCCCCTAGACCAAATCAATAAGGAAAATGTAGATCAACTACAGGTGGCATGGACTTTCACACCAAAAGATGCTCCTGAAGGCGCCCGGTTTGGAAGCAGCGAATCTAATCCTATTATTATTGATGGCGTTATGTTTTCAACTTCAGCCAGGCATCGGTTATATGCCATAAATGCTAATAATGGACAACAAATTTGGTCGTTTGATCCCTTTTATGGTGAAAGGGGCGGAGGAGTTAGTAGGGGTGTTACCTATTGGGAGAATGGTAATGATAAGAGGATATTATTTACTGCAGGAGATCAACTTTTTGCAGTAGACGCCCTTACAGGAAAGCTAATCACTGATTTTGGAAATGAAGGAAAAGTTAGTATGAATAAAGGATTAAGAGGAGATCCTGAATTGATTTCAGTTATTCCTACTTCACCTGGAATCGTCTATAAGGATTTATTGATAATGGGAGCTGAAGTTTCTGAACTAGACGGTGCAGAACCCGGTTATATCCGGGCTTATAATATTAGATCAGGAAAATTGGAATGGACTTTCCATACAATTCCCTGGCCAGGGGAGCCCGGTTATGAAACCTGGCCCAAAGATGCCTGGAAGTATTCAGGAGGTGTTAATAACTGGGCAGGTATGAGTTTGGATGAAAAACGCGGTATGGTCTTCCTGGCGCTGGGTTCTCCTTCTTATGATTTTTATGGAGCAGATCGAAAGGGCAAAAATCTTTTTGGTAATAGTGTTGTTGCCCTTGATGCAGAAACGGGGCAATATATATGGCATTTTCAAACTGTCCATCATGATTTATGGGATTATGACCTCCCTGCTCCACCAAATTTAGTGACAATTGAAAGGGATGGAAAAAAAATTGATGCCGTAGCACAAACTTCAAAAATAGGTTTTCTATATATGTTCCATCGTGAAACAGGAGAGCCCTTATTCCCCATAGAAGAACGGGAGGTTCCTGCCTCAAATGTACCAGAAGAGGAAACATGGCCTACCCAACCTTTTCCTTTAAAACCTGCGCCTTATGCAAGGCAATTTATTACCAAAGATGATTTGAGCAATTATTCTCAGGCTTCTAATGATTCTTTACTAGCTAAATTCAACTCTCTAAGATATGAAGGGTTGTTTACACCCCCGGATACTAAGGGCACATTGATGCTTCCGGGAACCAGGGGCGGGTCGAGTTGGGGTGGTGGTGCTTTTGACCCTGCAACTGGAGTGATCTATATTAAATCAAATGATTCTCCCGAGATAAGTCTGCTAAAAAAAATAGAGCCTCAAAAGGGGGCATCGAATCAAACGGACTTTAAGCAAGGAATGGTATTTTATACTAATTACTGTATGAGTTGCCATGGGGAAGATAAAAATGGACAAGAGCCAGATTACCCTTCGTTGGTAGGGCTTGAAATAAATATGGAACGAAAGGAGGTTCTTAGCAAGATAAAACAGGGAGGCGGAAAGATGCCGGGATTTGCAAGCGTTGTATCAGGTAAAGAAGATGCTATTATTGCATATTTATTTGGACAAGAGGATAAGGAGTTCGCCAGAGAAGAAGCATCTATAAAAGAAATCCAAAATAACAAGACTGCTAATAAAGAAGCAGAGCCTGATACCTTAACAAGATATTTAAATTTAACAGCATACGGTCATTTTAGAGATGCTCAAGGCAGGCCAAGTATAAAACCTCCATGGGGAACATTAAATGCCATAAATTTAAATACTGGAGACTATGAATGGAGAATACCGGTGGGAAATTACTCGAATCTTCAGGGGAAGGATGCACCTGAGACTGGAACCGGAGGTTCTGCCGGTCCTATTGTAACAGCGGGTGGTCTTGTTTTTTTAGGGGGTACAAAGGACAAAAAATTACGAGCTTTTAATAAAGCTACGGGGGAGCTTCTATGGGAAACTACTCTTCCAGCGATTGCTACATCTACACCCAGTACTTATTTTAGTGGTGGAAAACAATATCTGGCGCTTTCGGTAGCGGGCAATGAAGAGGAACCGGGAGGATATATTATCGCGTATGCATTGCCGGAGTAAAATCTTTTTGTTGTAAGAATATTATTTTAGTCTCATTAATTAATTATTGGGTATGTGGGTAAAAGGCAATAAATAAAATTTGTCAATAAATAAAAATGTCTTAGCACCACACAAATTTTAATATTATTTAAATAACTTGCAACAAAACTAATAAAAAAAATTATGATAAAATTTATTTTTATAAAATTCAAAATAGGACAGGTAGTTTTATATATTTTACCATTTTTCTTGATTCAATGTTCTACACAATCAGAAAGCACCTTGCCAGCTTCCGATCCATATAATGGAGGGATGTTTTTACCAGTAGGCTTTGAAGCTTTGGTGGTAGTCGATAGTATAGGGCCAACCAGACATATTACTGTTAGCGATAATGGGGATATTTATGCCCAATTGCAAAGATCAGACAATGGAAAAGGAACTATTGGGCTTAGAGATCTCGATGATGATGGAAAGGCTGACAGTATTGTACATTTTGGGGATTTTATTGATAAAGGAAGAGGTGCAACAGGCATTACAATTCATAACAGATATTTATATACCAGTACCAAAAAACACATATTTAGGAACAAAATGATGCCAGGAGAATTAGTCCCAAATGGTAAAACCGAAGTGGTTCTTACCGATATGGATCCTAATGTGGAAAGTAATTGGCATACAACGAAACCTTTGGCTTTTGATGATGAAGGAAATATGTATGTTCCATTTGGAAGTCCGTCCGATGCCTGCCAGGATATGAATTTATATGGACCGGTGGGTATTCCAAATGGCAAGGGCTTAGATCCATGTCCCGAACTTGAAAAACATGCTGGGATTTGGCAATTTGATGCTGATAAAATTGGTTTGACCCAAGAAGACGGAACTAGATTTGCAACGGGTATTAGAAGTGTAGTTGGAATTGAGTGGAATCCTAAAGATGAGAGTCTCTACGCGGTAGGAAACGGAATTGATAATTTTCATACGATTTATCCCGAAATATTTTCACAATGGCAAGCAGCAGTTCTACCTTCTGAAAAACTTATGAAAATTAAAAAAGGATCTAATTATGGATGGCCATATGCGTACTACGATCAAATTCAGAAAAAAAATGTGCTTCAACCTGGCTATGGTGGAGATGGAAAAATTGTTGGTAAAGCCAGTGAATATGATGAGCCTGCCATTGGATTTCCTGGCCATTGGGCTCCAATGGATGTTATGTTCTATGATGGAAATCAATTTCCAAAAAGATATAATAATGGGGCCTTTGTCGCTTTTCATGGTTCAACAGATCGTGCCCCATACCCTATGGCTGGTTTTATTGTGTGTTTCGTTCCTTTTGATGATAATGGGCAGCCAACAGGGAATTGGGAGGTGTTTGCTGATGGATTTGCCAGTGTAGAGGTAGTTGCAAATACGAGTGATGCTATTTATAGACCGATGGGGCTCTCTACTGGCCCTGATGGCTCCATATATATTAGTGAATCTAACAAAGGAAAAATTTGGCGGGTTATGTATAAAGGTCTTAAAAATAAATTTAATAATGATGATTTGGCAGCCATGGAAAAACGAAAGAAAACTCAGAGTTATATAAGGGATCCAGACCCAGTTAAAGATTTAATACAGGAAGGGGACACCTATAGTGGAAGAGTGTTATACAGGACGTATTGCGCAGCTTGCCATCAGGGAGATGGAAAAGGAGACAGTAATCGTTTCCCGCCATTGGTTGATTCTGAATGGGTTACCGGAAATGACGATAGACTTATTAATATAGTTCTAAATGGATATCAGGGAGAGGTGACTGTGAATGGAAGAACCTATAATGGGTTAATGCCCCAATTCCGTCATTTGGATGATCATGCCATTGCTTCAATATTAACCTATATCCGTAAAGAATTTGGAAGTGAATCTTCTTCAGTTAATGCTCTTAAAGTTGAGGAAATTAGAAAAGAAACATCACCTAAATAATGATTAATTTCAGGTGATGATTTTATGGATCGGAAAGCAGTGATTGTTCATCATTTCCAGTTCTCAGGATGGAGTTTGTTGAATGGCTTTGAATGGGATTTAAGCTTTACAATATTAGGTAAAGCACAAATATAGCCAATAAGGACAGGTTCTGATGAGTGCGTAAAAACACTTTTCTTTACTCTCCTAAAAAAATTGCTTATAAAGCCAATATCTCGTACTGAAAAGAATAAAAACCATCTCATTTATGTATAAGAGTTGGCTCCATTTTTTATAGAAAGACTGATAAGGAGTTTTTAAAACGATTAGGTCCAGAATCTGTTCTTGAATTTAATCTTCAAAGATAGCTTTAATAAATATTTTAAGCCTAGTATTTTTCTTTTATTGAATTAGTTCAAAATAATTATAATTACCAAAAAAAAACAAAATGGAAAAATTTTTCTTAATTGTTACAATCAATTTTTTTTGTTTTGCCGTGGGGCAAACACCAACAGATAAAGAATACAACCTTCTTGTAGGAACTTACACCAATCCTGAAAAAACGAATGGTATTCACGTCTATAATTTTAATACCGAGGATGGTGATTTTAGTTTTAAATTTAAAGCCGTAGATATTATCAATCCCTCTTATTTAGCTATCAGCAAGGATAAAAAGAATGTTTATGCGGTAAGTGAAAGCGGGAATGGCAATGGAAGGATAAATTCATTTTCTTTCAATCCTATCTCAGGAGAATTGATATTTTTAAACAGTGTGAGTTCGGGGGGAGATGGGCCTGCTTACGTTTCGGTTGACGATAAAAAACAATATGTCTTTTCAGGAAATTATGGAGGGGGAAGTGTAGCTGCAATTAAGGTTAAAGAAGATGGTTCATTGGAAAATGATAACCAATCTATAAAACATAAAGGGAATAGTGTGAATAAACCGCAGCAGAACAAACCCCATGTCCATGCTGCGGTTTTATCTCCAGATGATGACTTTTTACTTACTCCAGATCTTGGAACGGATAAGGTAAATGTCTATCGTTATAATCCCCACGGACCACAGCCATTAACGCTTGCGAGTCCTCCTTTTACTAGGGTAGAAGCTGGGGGTGGACCACGGCATTTGACCTTTCATCCTAATGGAAAATTTGCTTATCTAGTATTGGAAATGACAGCTGCTGTTGTTGCATTTGATTATAATGACGGAAAGCTGATAACAAAGCAAACTATTTCCATGCTTGCACCAGGTTTTGATGGCGATGTGGAGGCCGCTGATATCCATGTTTCGCCTGACGGAAAATTTCTTTACGCATCTAATCGTGGCGATGCTAATGAACTAGTGATATTTGCTATTGATAAAATGGGAGAATTGGATTATGTAGGTCGTCAATCAGATTTAATTCATACACCACGTAATTTTGCAATAGATCCTACAGGAAATTTTTTATTGGTTGCGAATATGGGTAGTAATGACATCATTATTTTCAAACGCGATAAAAACAGCGGATTGCTTACTCCTACCGGAAAAAAAATATTGGTGGACAAACCTGTTTGTTTAAAATTTGTGGCAGTAAATTAATTCTTCACCTTCACAGAAATAATAATTGACTAATTAAAATACTGACCTTTTTTAAGGAAGTCTTTACTTCGTGGTTTTAGAAACATTTTATATAACTGAAATAAGCCCCACTGCAGCTCGAAAAATTTATCGGAGTTAGAATTAATTCAAGGGCTATACCATTTAGGAGTGTAATATTATTTTGGTGTATTGCTGCAATCTAATTATAAATTTTTTGTTATGAGAATACCTTTCTTAAGAGTATATAAAAAATCCAAACTCTTTTTTCTTTTCCTTTTTTATTGTATTAGGGTGCCAAAATCAAAGACAAATTGAAGTTTCGGTTAACAATCCTGACTTACTTCACCAATCAGTACAAAAACTTACTGATGTAATTGTTCACGATATATTTTCTCCACCAGTCGCAAGTAGAATTTATGCTTATGCCAATATCGCTGCTTATGAAACATTAATTCATGGTCATCCGGAATATATCTCTTTAGTAAATCAATTAAATGCTTTACCCGAAATTTCTAAACCAGATTCAACTAAAATTTATAATTTTTCAATAGCAGGTATCCATTCCTTCTTAACAGTGAGCAAAGCATTAACATTTTCAGAAGACCAAATTGAAGAGTTTCAGGTTAAGCTGAAGGATAGCGTATTTTCATCAGTTTCTGAGGATGAATATCATAACTCAGTTGAATTTGGTGAAATAGTTGCGAATGAAATCCTAGCGTGGGCTAGCACAGATGGTTACAAAGAAACTAGAGGGTTGAGATATACTTCCTTTGAGGAAGATGGCAAATGGATACCCACTCCACCGGCTTACATAAATGGCATTGAACCTTTTTGGAGTACGATCAGGCCTTTTGTACTTGATTCTGCTAATCAATTTAAACCAGTAAAATCAACTGAATTTTCAACACAAAAGGGGTCTAGATTCTATAATGAAGTTATGGAGGTATATCAGGTTTCCGAGGGAATGTCTGAAGAACAAAAAGAGATTGCTGCATTTTGGGATTGCAATCCATTTGTAATGAATACTCTGGGACATGTGATGTATGCAACTAAAAAAATTACTCCCGGTGGACATTGGTTAGGAATAACCCAAATCGCTAATAAAAATACCAATGCCGATATAATGAAGTCTTTAGAGGCTTATACTTTAGTTTCTGTAGCCATAGCGGATGGATTTATTGGTTCTTGGGATGAAAAGTATCGCAGTAACCTGATTAGACCTGAAACAGTAATCAATGCGTATATAGACGAAGAATGGATCCCTCTTTTACAAACACCTCCTTTCCCTGAATACCCTAGTGCTCATAGTGTAATTTCCAAAGCGGCCTCTGTAGTATTAACTAATTTATTTAGTGAAAATTTTGATTTTGTTGATACTTCTGAAGAAAAATATGGGTTACCGGCGAGAAGTTTTAATTCTTTTCAGGAAGCTGCAGAAGAAGCAGCTATAAGTAGGTTATATGGAGGGATTCATTATATGCCAGCAATAAAAAACGGGTTAGTTCAAGGTGAAGAAATAGGAAAAAAAGTAATTACAACTGTCAAAACGAAAAAAGGAGATAATTCTCATATTTTGGATCTTAGCAGTGTAGTTAAGCCAAAAGAATTTTAAATAATCTCGTATAATTTTTTAAGTTAAAATTTAAGTAAAGCTTATCGCGAAATATTAATTTTTGTTTATTTGTATAACAGGTATGGGTTTTCCGTCTTGAATTTCATTATATCTAAGATTAATCCTCTTCCCAAAAATATAGCTTCTTAGGGTCAATTTATCTCCTGTCATAAAATGGATTTTAGGATTTTAAAAAATAGATAGAATAAATCAGTTTTGTTTAATTTTGGCAGTTTCAACACTATCCACTCCATTTCCTATTGTTTGAGTGGCGGAATATTCTCATAAGAATGGTTTAGCCATCTTTATATCGTTTCTGCATTTTGACCTTGTTCCTATGGACGATTGTATGTTAATCTCCCTGAAGAAGATCTATCTCACATAGTGCTTTGTAAAGTTCGCTCATGGTTCTGCTATCTAAGACAATGATTTGGCTTGAAGGGTAGTAGAGTCTTTTGACAAAACATTTAGTAGATAAATAGGGGGCATAATTAACATAGAATAAAGAGGATCAAGCCTAAATGTTGTGGAAAAATCCGGGAGGATTCTTCCTGGGGAGCAATGTTACGTTCTTCAAAGAAAAGATGGAGCTCCTCTTTTTCTTTTTTGCGTTTTACTAAATCAAAATGACCCACTAAAAACTGTGGCAATACAAGCTTTATTAAATATAGGTAAGTATCCAAGGTCCTTTTTTTGCCAAATATCGCACTACAAATTCAATTCCTCCACAATTTTTGAGAATGATCCAATAAAGATTAATAAAATCTTAAATTTAACTTGGATATCATAAAATTATTATGTTAATTGCCATCATAATTAATCACCAAGAATTTCTTGGGTAAGCTTAAAATCAAAAAGGTATGTTAAAGGCATTAAAATTTTCCTATAGGGAATTAGATTATAAAAGTTTACTTTATCTAAAATCACTTTTTATAAAAATAGGAAGAAAACATCAAATTTTGGCCGTTCTTGTTCTTTCTGCAATTTTTTCAACCACCAGCTATGCACTGCCTGAAGAAAATGAGTTTGAGACAAAAGTTCAGTTAACTGTTTCAGGTGTTGTAACTGATGTTAACGGAATGCCTCTTTCAAGTGTTACAGTGCAAGAACAAGGCGCCAACAACGGTACCCTTACTGATTTTGACGGTAATTTCACTCTTGGTGTAAGTTCATCTGAATCGGTATTAATTTTTACTTATGTTGGAATGTTACCCGTTGAAAGAACTGTGGGTGGAAATACCACTATTAATGTTCAAATGAGGGAAGATACTGAATCCTTACAAGAAGTAGTAGTTGTTGGTTATGGAACACAAAAGAGAAGTGATATTACCGGTGCTGTTTCTTCCATATCTGCCAACGATATTGCTGGCCAGCCCGTAGCCAATATTAATGAAGCTATTCAGGGCAAGGTTGCAGGGGTCAATATAACTCCAAGCTCAGGAGAACCTGGCGCACCTTTGCAAATTAGGATAAGAGGTATGGGAACTTTTGGAAATAGTGGTCCTTTATATGTTGTAGATGGAATGCCGGTTAACGGAAGTGATGTAAATTCCATTGATCCTAACCAAATAGAATCCATGGAAATTTTAAAAGATGCTTCTGCTTCTGCAATTTATGGTTCAAGGGCTGCAAATGGTGTTGTTTTGATCACGACCAAAGTAGGACGAGTTGGAAAACCTCAAATGACTTACAACGGTTATTATGGAATGCAAACCTTCAATAATTTTATTCCTCTTTTGAATTCTCAACAGTACGCGGAACTAAATAATGATGCCTCTCGCAATGCGGGAATGGCGCCTGAACCGGCATTTGCTAACCCTGGAAGTATTCCTGTTGATACTGATTGGCAGGAAGTATCTTACAGGGATGCGCCAGTTCAAGATCATTCTCTAACGATTTCCGGAGGAGGCGAAGATGCAAGATATTCTGTATCTGGGGGGTATTTTGATCAGAAAGGGATAATGGTTTTTAGCTCCTTTAAACGTTACTCCACAAGAGTAAAAAGTTCATTTAATGTTACTGATAAATTAACCATAGGAGAATCAATAAACCTAAGTAGGTCATTGGGAGAAAATATGGGACAGGGGAACAATCTTGATTTTGCCTATCTTTTGGGAGCGCCGCCAACTATGCCCGTGTACAGAGAAGGAAATCTGGGGGGTTATGGGGGTCCAAATCCTGCAGAGACGGGAAGAAACAACAGGGATAATATTGTAGCGAGACGGGACAATATGAGGAATAATTCAGCATTTAATAAAGCTTTAGGAAACGTTTTTGCTGAATATGAATTCATACCAGGCCTGAAGTATCGCTTAAACTTGGGGCTGAATTTCGGATTAAATACAAATAAGGCCTACACTCCTAAATATGAAGCCGAGAATAGATCTGTTCTCATTCAAAGTTTAAATCAGTCCAAAAATGAATCCTACGAGTATCTTGTTGAAAACCTTTTTACTTATGAGAAAGAATTTGAGAGTTTTAATATATCCTTACTTGGAGGTTATACAAGACAAAATGCTTCTTATAGCTATATGTCCGGAAGTATTCAGGAATTCCCTAGTAATGAACTGAGGGTAATTGATGCTGGAACCGGAAGCTATAATTTAAGTGGTAATGAGGCGGAATGGGCTCTTGAATCTTATCTTGGAAGGGCAAATGTTACTGTTCTTGACAGGTATTTATTTACTGCCACCTTTCGTCGTGATGGTTCCTCCAGATTTGGAGCCAAAAATAGATTTGGTAATTTCCCCTCCCTTGCTGTAGGGTGGAATGTTCATGAGGAAGGATTTATGGCAGATGTTAATTCGATCAGTAGTTTAAAGATTAGGGGTAGCTGGGGTATTTTAGGTAACCAGGAGATAGGAAATTATGTGAGTCAAACAACCATGAATACTAGTCCCCGTTATATTTTTGGTGAAGGTCAAGCCATCTCACCGGCAGCAGCCATTACTAGCCTCGGTAATCCAGGTTTAAAATGGGAAGAAACTACCCAGACAAATATTGGAGTGGATTTAAATATGTTTAAAAATGCATTAACATTTACTGCAGATTATTGGATTAAAGATTCAAAAGGTGTATTGTTACGAACTCCTATTTCTGTTGCTTCTGGAATTGGTCGTTTTAATGGACCTTATGAAAATGCAGCAGGTATAAAAAATTCAGGATTCGAATTCTTGCTGGCATATAGAAAAGCTGCACAGGATTTTAATTACGAAATATCTGCAAATGTTTCCACAGTAAAAAATGAAGTTACAACGTTAGGCCGGGGTTCAACTATCCTAAATCTTGTTAATAACGCTTATAATTTTGGAGTTTTTACCCATACAGCAGTTGGAGAATCTATGTCAAGTTTTTACGGTTATACGATGGACGGAATCTTTCAAAACCAGCAGGAGGTGGAGGCTCATGCTACACAACCAGGAGCGGAGCCCGGTGATGTAAGGTTTAGGGATCTAAATGGAGACGGCATTATCTCGGATGAAGATAGATCGGTAATTGGAGATCCTTTTCCAGATTTTACCTATGGGATAAACTTGTCCGCCTCTTACAAAAATTTTGATGCGGCCTTGAGTTTTACCGGTGTAGCAGGAAAAGAGCTTTACAATTCTCAAAGTGCATACTTAGAAAGTATGGATGGCGAGCATAACCAGATGGCTACTACCCTTAATAGATGGCAAGGAGAAGGCACTTCTAATACAATGCCAAGGGCAGTTCGTGGTTATATAAATGACAATGCCCGTCCCTCGACTCGATTTGTGGAAGATGCCTCTTTCTTTAAGTTGCGTAATGCCCAAATTGGCTATAATTTTTCTAAGAGTGTTGCTAATTCAATAGGTGTATCCAACACAAGAATTTATATAAGTGGTCAAAATTTATTTACTATTACGGATTATTCTGGATATAATCCTGATGTTCTGGGAGGTTCCGGTTGGGCAAGTAATGACTTGAATCCTTTATCCATGGGTGTTGACACCGGAACTTATCCTATTCCTACAACTGTTCAAGTGGGATTACAAGTGGGATTTTAATAAAAAAAAATTAATTCCTGAAAAAGGTATGTATAATGGAAATTTTTAAATTACGGATTATAAAAAATAAAGTTATGAAAAATCTAAAGATTATTTTTATTGGTTTCTTCTTAGCGTTGGTGTCCTTTGGTTGTAGTGATGACTTTCTGGAAAGACTCCCTCCTGATGCACTTCCCGCAGAAGGTTTTCTTAATGCTGATCGTGCTGAACTAGCGGTAAATGCAGTCTATGCTACGCTTCAAACATATGAGTTGTACTCGAACACCTTGTCAAAATTATATGATCCACCTACGGGGGATGCAATTCTTGTTAATACTTCAGGTTATGGGTTCAATAACTTTCAATATACTACCGCAGATCCGCACTTGATGGAAGTATACAGTGCTTTGTATGAAGGTGTATTCAGAGCTAATATTGTAATTAATGATGTTCCTGAAATAGAAATGGATGCAGATTTGCGTGGTAGGTATGTTGGAGAAGCTAAATTCCTGAGAGCTCTATATTATTGGCATTTAACCACTTTATGGGGAGATGTTCCTTTGTTTACTGAGCCTGTTGAAGTGCCTTCTGATGCCTTGATTGCAAAAACGTCAAGAGAGGAAATATATTCAGTTATGATTCAAGACTTAGAGGATGCTGAGGCTGCTCTACCTTTAAAATCTTCTTATAGTGCATCTGATGTGGGGAGAGCTACTAAGGGAGCGGCACAGGCTTTACTGGGCAAAGTTTATCTTTATAAAAAAAATAGTGACTTACAGGCGGAAGAATGGTTTAGCAAAGTTATAGAGTCTGGAGAATATGATTTGGTTGATGATTATGGGGATATTATAAATATAAATGCCGAGAATAATAAGGAATCAATTTTTGAAGTTCAATTTGCCGAAACAGGTCAAGCAGACCTTGGAACATTTAGGGTAGCATACAATAACCCGCAGGTAAATGGCGGTACTGGTAATACCTTACCAACACAACAAATGGTGGATGCTTATGAAAGCAATGACCCTCGGTTAAACCATACTATATTTATGGAGGGGGAAGAGTTTGCACCTGATTTAGGGGATGATCTTGCTACTTACAAGTCTGTGTGGTCTTCAACTGGTTATAATTTAAAGAAAGGACTATTTCCTGTTATGTATGTAAATAATCGTGGCACTAATTTTCCGGTAATTAGATATGCCGATGTTTTGCTTATGTATGCTGAAGTTGCAAATCAATTAAGTATGATTGATGAAGCTCGCAATGCTGTAAATAAGGTGCGTAAAAGGGTAGATATGCCTTTACTTACTCCTGCTGAGACAGGAACTCAGGGGGCGATGTTTGAAGCTATTGTACATGAAAGAAGGGTTGAATTGGCTTATGAATTTCACAGGTTTAATGATCTTAAACGATGGGGACTTGCAGAAGAGTTTTTGGGACCCCTTGGATATAAACCACGACATAGATATTACCCGCTACCCCAGGAAGAGATTGATATTAATGATCTTTTGGAACAGAGAACCGGGTGGTAGTAAAAAGAATAAAAAGAGTTTTCCTTTTTCGTTTAAAAAAACTCTTTTTATTTTAAATTATAAAGTTCTTTTAGCGTGTAAAAACATTAATTTTAAATGTGTAGAAACGAAATTATTTAGACTGGAATTCTTTGATTATACAAATTTAGTTATCTATCAAAGGAAAAAGTCCACTATGCAAATTTTTTATATTCATTAAATAATTAAAACTATGAATCGAAGAGAAATTATAAAAGGAATGGCTGTTTTGCCTTTTGCGGGAAGCCTTCTGTCATGGGATGCTGCCTTTGGCGCTCCGGTTGATCCGCTTGTTATTGGACCTAAAATATATGAATCAATAGGAGTTGATACCATTGTTAACTGTCGGGGAACTTTCACTATTATAGGAGGGTCTATTGAACGGCCTGAAGTTTTGGAGGCTATGGAGGCTGCTAGTGGTAGTTTTGTTCAATATGATGAATTGGCATTTGCGATCGGCGATCGTCTTGCTGAGATATCCGGAACTGGATGGGGTATGGTTTCAGCAGGTTGTGCTGCTGGATTAAAGCATGTCGCTGCGGCTTGTGTGTCGGGTGGCAATCCTGAAAAGCTTCTTCGGATCCCCGATCTTTCCGATCTTGAAAAAACCGAGGTTATTGTTCCGAGATATTCGAGAAATGTTTATGACCACGGGATACGCAACATCGGTGTGAAGATGATTAATGTGGATACCCCTGAAGAGCTCGAAGAAGCTATAAACTCCAGAACAGCCATGATCTATCTTACGGCCGGTCGTTCGTCTGCAGAAGGTCAACCTCTTTCTTTGGAGGTCATTTCCAGGATAGCCAAACCTAAAGATATACCTATACTTATGGATGCAGCGGCTGAGGATCTTACCCTACCCCCTATTCATCTTAAGCGAGGTGCAACCATTGTGGCTTATAGTGGAGGAAAAGCTATTTGTGGACCTCAATGTGCCGGGGTTTTATTTGGTGATAAGAATATACTTATGTCTGCCTGGCAGGCCAGTTCTCCTCACCACGGTCCAGGCCGAGACAACAAAGTTGGTAAAGAAGAAATGTTGGGTATGCTTGCAGCTGTAGAGGCTTGGGTTACGCGTGATCATGAACAGGAATGGCAAACGTGGCTTTCCTGGATCGATACTATCTCCAAAAATGTCACAAAAGTACAGGGTGTAACAACTACTGTAAAAGAACCCACTGGCCTCTCTAATCGTACTCCGCGGCTGGTTATATCCTGGGATCCGGAGAAGTTACATGTTACCGGTGAAGAAATTGCCGAGGAAGTGGGCAGGTCTAAGCCCAGAATTGCAATAGGTGCTGACACAAGTGATGGAGTAACATCCCTTAGCGTGACCCCAAGCCAGATGCAGCCCGGCCAGGAAAAGGTTGTGGCGGACCGGCTGTATGAGGTTCTTTCTAAAAAACGTAGTCCAAAATCAATGGCGATGGCCTCTCCTACAAATAAAATTAATGGTCACTGGCAGGTAGATGTGGATTTTTTTAGTAGTAAAAGCAAACATGCCTTTATTCTTGAACAGGACGGCAATTGGCTCCAGGGGACCCACAAAGGAGATTTTTCTGTACAAAATATCGTTGGTACGATTGAAGGGGACCAGGTAAAACTTCGGAGTGACAATAATATGACCGGTGATCATATCATGTATATTTTTTCAGGGACTACCTCTGGAGATACTATTACGGGTTCTATTTATCTTGGAGAATACCTGAACGCCAAGTTCACAGCCAAACGGGTAGATTATCATCCTGGACATGAGCGAATAATGATTCCAGGGGGCCCGCCATTAGCCACTTAACCTAAATTATAGAATTGGGTTATGGAGAATAGTCAAATAGAAGTTTAATGTGGCTTTTATAGCCCAAGTTGACTAATAACTTATTTACATATTTAAATCAAAAACCTTTATGAATTTATTCCATATATTAAAAAGTACATCAGG
>Ga0307486_1001178_pt1 | contig 20802 bp, 15 predicted proteins | sample CBIW02metaG_FD_203663 | JGI IMG/M metagenome (GOLD analysis project Ga0307486, IMG submission 203663) | Sea-ice brine microbial communities from Beaufort Sea near Barrow, Alaska, United States - CBIW 0.2 | ecosystem: Environmental > Aquatic > Marine > Coastal | place: USA: Alaska | collected...
AGCTACGACCCCACGCCCAGGCAACCGGACACTCAAATATCGTAGTACACGAAACACGCCGCCGAATGCCACGTGGGCGCATCCGCTTGATAAGCGTGCATTAGACTGGTCGAGGTCAATCTGTCACCGCAAGGTTTTGCCTGCGTTCGCATGTTGATTCCCCAACAAAAATAGCAAGACCGGGTTGAAGTGCATCCGGGGCGTAGCTCAGCTTGGTAGAGCGCTCGTTTTGGGGGCGAGAAGTCGCAGGTTCAACTCCTGTCGCCCCGACATTACCCGCAGCACACCGTTTCAATACACAGGAGAGTCTCGAGTGAAGTCCACGGTCGAAAAACTGAGCCCCACGCGCGCCAAACTCACCATCACGGTGAGCCCCGACGAGCTGAAGCCAGCCATCACCCATGCTTACGGCCACATTGCCGAAGACATCAACATCCCCGGATTCCGTAAGGGAAAGATTCCGCCCGCCATCATTGACCAACGCGTCGGCAAAGCCGCTGTTCTGGAACACGCCGTCAACGAGGGGCTTGACGGTTTCTACCGCGCCGCCGTTGAAGAGAACAAATTGCGCCCCCTGGGTCGTCCAGAAGCCGACATCATTGAGTGGCCGAGCAACACCGATTTTACCGGTGACCTGCTCCTGGCTATCGAGGTTGATGTTCGCCCTGAAATCGAACTGCCCAGCTATGCCGGCCTCAAGCTCACCGTGGATGCCGTTACGGTCTCCGACGAAGAAGTAGCTGAAGAGCTGGACAAGTTGCGCACCCGTTTCGGCACGCTGATTACAGTTGAGCGGCCCGCCAAGACTGGTGACTTCGCCCAGATTGACCTGAACGCTGCCATAAACGGCGAAGAGGTTGATACTGCAAGTGGAATCTCCTATGAGCTCGGCAGCGGCGACCTCATCGAAGGCATCGACGAAGCGCTTGACTCACTCAGCGCTGGCGAGACTACCACTTTCAACTCCGACCTCATGGGTGGAGAACACGAGGGTGAGACAGCTGAGATCACGATTACGGTCATCGCTGTCAAGGAGCGTGAGCTTCCCGAGGCCAACGACGACTTTGCACAGATTTCGAGCGAGTTCGACACAATTGCCGAACTCACCGAAAGCCTCAGGGAGCAGGTGTCGAAGTCCAAGGTATTCGGCCAGGGCAGCCAGGCCCGCGAGCGTCTCATTGAGACGCTTCTCGGTTCCGTCGAGGTGCCGATTCCGGAGGCCATCATTCTTGATGAGGTGAACCGTCACCTTGAAGGTGAGAGTCGCCTCGAAGACGACACTCACCGCGCCGAGGTCACCGAAGCCAGCGAGAAGACGTTCCGCCAGCAGATTCTGCTTGACACCATCGCCGAGGCCGAGCAGGTCAAGGTAAGCCAGGACGAGCTCACGCAGTACCTCATCCAGGGCGCGAGCCAGTACGGCATGGACCCGAGCGAATTCGTGCAGACCCTCAACACCAACGGCCAGATTCCGTCGATGGTTGCCGAGGTTGCCCGCAACAAGGCCCTCGCCATTGCCCTGGGCAAGGCCGAGGTTGTTGACTCCGACGGCAAGTCCGTTGACCTGAGTGAATTCACCGGTCCGACCGAGGACGAGGCCGCCGCGGTAGCCGATGACACCGACGCCGCGCCCGAGGCGGAGATCAATGCCGACGGTGACATCGTCGTGGAAGAAAAGCCAAAGAAGAAGAAGGCTGCTGCTAAAAAGTAGCACCGGAACGTATGCATGGGCCGGCTGGAATCAATCCAGCCGGCCTTTTGCATGCCAGAGCCACGCGGGGTACCTACCGGTAATCTGCCGAGGGCGAACAGAGCCTTTTTCCCTTCCCCGCTCCGATAGATTCATTGAGAAGCGACAACTGAAACGGAGCACGACATGGCCGACCCGACACCCACCAACGGTGTATTTGACCGACTGCTGAAGGACCGCATCATCTGGCTCGGCTCAGAGGTGCGTGACGAAAATGCCAACGAGATCTGTGCCAAGATCTTGTTGCTGGCAGCGGAGGATTCAACGCGCGACATCTTCTTGTACATCAACTCTCCCGGTGGCTCGATCACCGCGGGAATGGCGATCTACGACACGATGCAGTTCGTCCCCAACGATATCGTCACTGTTGGTATCGGAATGGCGGCCTCAATGGGCCAGTTCCTGCTCACCAGCGGTACCAAGGGCAAGCGTTACATCACCCCGAATGCTCGGGTGCTGCTGCACCAGCCGTCCGGTGGATTTGGTGGCACCTCGGCCGACATTCAGACCCAAGCTCGCCTGATTCTCGACATGAAGCAGCGCTTGTCTGAGATCACGGCCGCGCAGACCGGTAAGACCGCCGAGCAGATCAACGCCGACGGCGATCGTGACAACTGGTTCAGTGCCGAAGAAGCCCTTGCGTACGGTTTTGTTGATCACCTCCGAGCATCCGCATCGGATGTTATCGGTGGCGGCGGCACCGATACCGAAGCCACCAAGTAGTCCACCGAAAAGCAAAAGGAAGAAACCATGACTATCCCCACATTCGGTGGAACGGCCTACAGCTCGATGGGCGGCTCGACCAAGGACGTTCCTAACGCTGGCATGCCCGAATCCCGTTATATACTCCCCACTTTTGAAGAGCGCACCGCCTACGGTTACAAACGTCAAGACCCGTACGCCAAACTGTTCGAAGACCGCATCATCTTTCTCGGTGTGCAGGTTGACGACGCATCGGCTGACGACGTGATGGCGCAGCTGCTCGTCCTGGAGAGCCAAGACCCCGACCGCGATATCACAATGTACATCAACTCGCCCGGCGGATCGTTCACGGCCATGACGGCGATCTACGACACCATGCAGTACATCCGTCCGCACGTCATGACGGTGTGCCTCGGTCAGGCGGCCTCTGCCGCGGCAGTGTTGCTGGCCGGTGGAACCGCTGGTAAGCGACTGGCGCTGCCCAACGCCCGCATCCTGATTCACCAGCCGTCCGTGGGCGGCCAGGGTGGGGGACAGGCCTCCGATATCGAGATTCAAGCCGCCGAAATTCTAAGAATGCGTGTCTGGCTCGAAGAGACCCTCGCGTTCCACTCCAACCGCAGCGTGGAACAGGTGAACAAAGACATCGACCGCGACAAGATCATGAGTGCCGCTGAGGCATTGGACTACGGTTTGATCGACCAGGTTTTGACCAGCCGTAAAAACTTGCCAATGCTCGTCAAATAATCTGTGACCTGAACTGGTTTGACCGGCGCGTCGCCGATGGGCGGCGCGCCGTTTCGCATTACGGCGCGCTGCGCCGAAGTGTCACACGCACAGGATAGGCTCAAGTGCAGCGAGACCAATGAAGGAGGCTGACATGGCCCGAATCGGTGAAAGTGCCGACCTGCTCAAGTGTTCCTTCTGTGGAAAGAGCCAGAAGCAGGTGCAACAGCTCATCGCCGGACCCGGCGTGTACATCTGTGACGAGTGTGTCGAGCTGTGCAACGAGATTATTGAAGAACGTCTCGCCGAAGCTGGCGCTGAGACCACCGCTGGTGAGTTCGATCTTCCCAAGCCTAAAGAAATCTTTGGCTTCTTAGAGGAATACGTTATTGGTCAGGAGCCCGCTAAACGGGCCCTCGCTGTTGCTGTCTACAACCACTATAAGCGCGTGCGCTCGCGGGCCACTCTCACGGCAGCTGAGGCCATCCACGATGACGTCGAGATTGCCAAATCCAATATTCTTCTCATCGGACCTACTGGCTGCGGCAAAACCTATTTGGCGCAAACTCTTGCGAAACGGTTGAACGTTCCGTTCGCTGTGGCAGATGCGACGGCTCTCACGGAAGCCGGCTATGTGGGCGAAGACGTCGAGAACATTTTGCTCAAACTGCTCCAGGCGGCGGATTACGATGTGAAGCGGGCCGAGACCGGCATTATCTATATTGATGAGATTGACAAGATTGCCCGCAAGGCAGAAAACCCTTCCATCACACGTGACGTCTCAGGTGAAGGCGTGCAGCAAGCGCTACTGAAGATTCTCGAGGGAACGATCGCCTCTGTCCCACCGCAGGGTGGGCGCAAACACCCGCATCAAGAGTTTATTCAAATTGATACCACGAACGTGTTGTTCATCGTGGCCGGTGCCTTCGCCGGACTCGAAGACATCATCTCGTCTCGCGCCGGCAAGAAAGGAATCGGTTTCGGCGCGCCGCTGCACATCAAGGGCGATGACATCAACCTGTTCAGCGAGGTGTTGCCCGAAGACCTGCATAAATTCGGCTTGATCCCCGAATTTATCGGGCGCCTTCCCGTGGTCACTACGGTAACGCAGCTGGACCAAGTCGCTCTGATGCAGATTTTGACCGTGCCCAAGAATGCGCTCGTCCGGCAGTACCAGCGCATGTTCGAGCTCGATGGCGTTGAACTTGAATTCGAACAGCCTGCGCTAGAAGCCATTGCTGACCTTGCTGTGCTGCGTAAGACGGGCGCTCGAGGGCTGCGCGCCATTCTTGAAGAGGTCCTCGGTCCGGTCATGTTCGAGGTGCCCTCAAATGACGATGTCGAGCGGGTCATCATCACGCGCGACACTGTGCTGAACGGTGCCCCTGCTGAGATGGCTCTGCACAAGACGCAGCAGGTGAAATCGGCCTAATCTGGCCGATGCCGGAAGGCGGCTGGCGCGTGGCAGTTCAGATGAGAACAGTTCTACGTCACACCTCCCATCCACGTCGCTCCGCCTTCTTCAATCCGATCTCGGAAGAGCTACCCATCGGTCAACCAATGTTCAACGTGCCAGCGGTGACTATCGGATGAGCAAGCGATCGCTGGCAGGCGCCGCAAATGTTGGTAATCGCGGACTTATGCAGCCAATCTCCACCGGCGTCGTGGCCGCAATCACGGGTTTCGCGAGTTCGTTTGTTCTGGTCATTGCGGGGTTGAGGGCGGTGGGCGCCACGGAGGCCCAAGCGTCCTCGGGCTTACTCGCGTTGTGTTTGGCCGTGGCTGTGACCTGTATTGCGCTGCCGTGGTATTTTCGCATGCCCATTTCTTTTGCGTGGTCAACCCCGGGCGCCGCCCTTCTCGTGGCCGCGGGTGCCACCACCGACAATTTCCGGGCGGCGATCGGTGCCTTCCTCGTCTGCGGCCTACTTATTGTCTTCTGTGGGTTGTGGCCAGCTCTCGGGCGTGCGATCGTCAGCATCCCCAAACCACTCGCCGGCGCCATGCTGGCGGGCATCCTCTTTCCGATCTGTTTGGCGCCCATCCAAGCATCGATTGAACAGCCCCTGTTGGCACTCCCGGTAGTGCTGGTCTGGTTGGCGCTGTATCGGTTAGCACCGCGCTGGGCGGTTCCCGCCGCCATGGTTGTGGCGGCCATCGGCATCGGGGTGACAGCCGGAACGAACTGGCTGAGCGCCCCTACAGCTACCCCCGGGCTTATCTTTGTTCCGCCCGTGTTTGATCCCCTCGTCATTGTCAGTTTAGGCTTGCCGCTATTCATCGTGACAATGGCCGGCCAGAATGTTCCCGGCTTCGCTGTGCTTTCAACCTTTGGCTATCGACCACCGCCTCGATCAGTGCTGGTGTGGTCGGGAATCGGTACCGTTGTGAGTAGCGTATTCGGGGCCCACAGCATTAATCTCGCCGCCATCACTGCAGCCCTGATGGCTGGTCCGGACTCCCATCGGGACTCCTCCAGGCGTTGGATCGCCACGGTCGCTTCGGGGTGGAGCTACCTGGTGTTGGCTTTGACCGCCGGCCTCGCGAGCGCGCTCGTTGCCGCAGCACCGCCGATCCTCATCATCGCCGTGGCCGGTTTAGCCCTGCTGGGCGCTCTGGTGACGAGTGTGAGCAGTGCATTGGCAGAGCCGGAGCATCGCATCAGTGCGATTGCTACTTTTTTGGTGACAGCTTCCGGAATCACTATCGTGGGCATCGGTTCAGCGTTCTGGGGACTCGTGGTGGGTGCTGTGTTTATGCTCTGGCTCGGGTGGCGACCGCTGCGCTCTCGTTGCACGAGCGACGGCGTCGTCCGTTGACGGTGTGCCAACCGAAGCTTTGTTGGCTGGAGGGTCACCCGCGGAAGCAGGTGTCGCGGACGCGGTGAAGTCTTTTGCCTTCTGAGTAGTCGGGGGTGCTCCGAGCCGTAGGCTCTGACCATGACGGATCAGAACGAAAGCCCCGAGTCCGCCCCGCGGGACGAATATACCCATGGCCATCACGAGAGCGTCCTGCGCTGCCACACTTGGCGCACGGTTGCCAATTCTGCGGCATATCTACTGCCACAGTTGGCTACCGGCGATTCTTTGCTTGACGTTGGCTGTGGGCCCGGCACCATCACGGTTGATTTGGCCGAGCGGCTCGCCCCCGGACAGGTGATTGGCATTGATGCTTCGCCCGAATCGTGGGCCAGGCGAGCGCATTGGCGGCCGATGAAGGCGTGCCGAACGTTACTTTTCAGGTCGGTGACGTTTACGCGCTCGAGTTCGCCGATGAAACCTTCGATATCGTGCATGCCCATCAGGTGCTTCAGCACCTGAGCAATCCAGTAGCGGCAATGGCGGAGATTCGCCGGGTACTCAAACCCAATGGTGTGTTCGCTGCGCGAGAGGTCGACTACGGGGGCGTCGTCATCGCACCCAGAATGGAGGGCCTCGTGGACTGGTTGCGGGTGTACCGTGAGGTGCACTTGTGGAATGGGGCAGACCCTGACGCCGGCCGGTCGCTTAAAGCATGGGCACGGAGAGCTGGATTTACTCATGCGACGGCAAGTGCCTCCATCTGGTGCTTCGCCTCACCCGTTGAGCGCGAGTGGTGGGGTGAGTCCTGGGCTGTTCGAGTGACGGAATCCAGCTTCGCGGCCCACGCTATCGAATCCGGGGTTGCCGACCTCGCCGACCTGCAGCGCATGGCCGCGGCCTGGCGCAACTGGGTGCGTGATCCTGATGGCTGGTTGGGAATGCCGCATGGCGAGATTCTCGCCCAACGCTGACTGTTAGCCAGAACCGGTGGTTGTGGGCCATTCGGTGCGCACCAAACTGATTGCATCAGCCAGGCTCAGGCCGTGCTGGTTGAGTGCCTGCGCGAACTTTTGTGCCTGCGCCCGGCAGTTATCGTCAATTCCCTGGTCGGCTCGTACTCGGGTACCACTGCCGCGACTGGTCGACACGAGACCCGCAGTTTCAAGGGCGGTGTAGGCACGAGCAATCGTTCCAGTGGCCAATTGCAGGTCGGCCGCGAGCTGGCGTACCGATGGCAAGCGCTGGTCGGCTACAAGGGTTCCGGCGCGAATCTGGTCCGCCAGCTGAGCCCGAACCTGCTCGAACGGCGGCGTGGGGTCATCGTCGTCGATAGTAATCATGAGTGCGTCAGGATGTGACTGATTCGGAGAGAACACGTGACCGGGCGACGCGTCGGAGAGGCTGCTGAGCAGCGTCGAGAATCGACAACGTGAGCAGCACCCCGCCCTGCAGTGCGAACGCCACCCCGACAATAATTTCGGCGACACCGATGGCAGTGGCGGGCTGTAGGTGCTGCAGAACCCTGCTGCCGGGTGCGAACGTCGTCGCGGCGTTAGACGTGGCCCAGCCCGCAACCATTGATACGCATCCGGAATAGAGGATGAGCGCTCCGGAGCTGAGTTGCATTACCGTGCGCGTGGCTAAAATTCGAACGATCCGATCGAGTTCGTCGATCGGATCGTTGTCGGCGGCGGAGCGCGGCGCACTCGCTATGTGACCAAGCGCGAATACGGTCACACCCGCAAGCAGCACCGTTACTGCGATCAGTGGCACTCCGTAGTACCAGCCCGGGTAGGGGCCAGCCGCTGACGTCCCGATGCGAATCGCCCGAAACGCACCATCGGGCTGCTGACTGGATTCCAGTCCGGCAGCAATAGCGAACGCGATGACCGCCCCTGCAGCAATCAGGGGGAGTAGGAAACCCCATGCTGGGCCGTAACTCCATGCTGTTCGCGGCAGCAGGCTGGCTGATCGTCGTGGTCCCCGGTAGGAGACTATGCGGGTAGATAGGAGGGCGAAGACGAGCACGCCGATTGCAACGGCGATACCGGGAGCCAATAGCAGTGGCAGCCCGTACCAACCAGACCGCGCGTCATTAATCAGGCTGAAAATCCAGGTCACCACACCGATGACCACGAGCGTGCCAGCGTTACGTAACGTGATGGTCCGCGAGAACCGTCGAGGGTCCACTACGTCCAGGCCGGATATGGTCAACGTGAGAGCATCTAACCGCTTACGGCTAAACACCCGCACGATCTTTGCGATGGCCACAACGATGATAAAATACGCAAAAAGGAGCATTAAAATCTACCTCCTGTGTATCGCTGATGCAATACACAGGAGGCTAGCACGTGTATCACTCAGCTGCTACACGCTACAGCTGCTACACGCTACAGCTGCTCCTTGCTACAGCCATTCCTCGTCATCGTCATCGGTGCCCGTCGATGGCTGGGTGATGGTGGCGCTGTCGTCCACGGGGTTGTAACGGATGACCGTGCCATCATCGAGCTCTATCACCGGTTTCGCCTCCAGCCAGGTCAGCGTCCAGCGCCAGCTGCCGGTATCGCCGCTCAGGTCTGCAAGGTCTTCTTCAACAGCCTTCACGGCAATCTCTACCACCTGTGGCAGCCCGGAGGGAAGTGTGCCGCCGAGTGCCCAACGAGTGCCCAACTGCATTGTCTAGGCGTCGATCTCGTAGGTGACCCACTCAGTCCTGGTACCGAGCTTGTTGTAGAGCACTTGCGCGGGCGCGTTGTCGGCGCCGGTGAGCAACTGCACCTGGGCGAGTTTGTGTTCCCGAGCATAGGCCGTAGTGAAATCCATCAGTTGGGCACCGATGCCCTTGCCGCGGGAATCTTCGGCAACGTACAGATCGTCGAGGAACAGGGCCAGGTCGCCGTCCAGCGTGCGCGGAACGGTGCGATAGTGAGCTAAGCCAACGAGACTTCCGTCGTCGTCGTCAACCGCGACGGCACCGTCGAGCGCATTGTTCGGGTCAATGATCCAGCTCCAAACCTGAAGAGCTTTCTGGTCGGTCAATTCGCTCTCGTAAAACGTGCTGTACCCCTCGAAAAGGCCCAACCACGGAAAAAAGTCTTTGTCGCCCAGGGGGCGCACTGTTACGGACATCTAGTCTCCTAGTTCTCTAAAACGGTCTCGAACACAATGTCGGTTACAGCGAGTTCGCTGCCCTCGACAAAAGTCAGGTCTTGAATACGGCCGACTGCCTTGAGGTCGGCAGCAGCCAGGGTGAGTAAGGCTATCTCGGCAGGTGCACCGCACACTACTGCGGAATGCACGGGAGTCTTCTGGGACGCCTTGGCGTCTGTTTTCGCCCGGCGGATTCCGGTGAGGGCGCGGCTGGCGAGATCGAGCAGGGCGACATTCCCGGAAGCGGCCCCGTCCGTTCCGGCCAGATCGGCAGCAACCGGCCACGACGCGGTGTGGACCGATCCATCGTTTGACCACGACCACGCCTCTTCGGTGGCGAACGGAACAAAGGGAGCAAATAGGCGAAGGAGGGTGTCGAGTGCGGTGCGCAGGGCAGCAACAGCTGACGCTTGCTCTGGTCCGGGGTCGCCGTACGCGCGCTCCTTCACCAGCTCCAGATAGTCGTCGCAGAACGTCCAGAAAAAACTCTCGATCGTTTCTAACGCACGAGCGTGATCATAATTCTCGAACGCGGTGGTTGCTTGGGCAACGACCGCGGTGAGGCCGGCGAGCATGCTCTGATCGACCGGTTCGGTTATCGGGGCATCACGGTCGCCCTCAGACATGGAGACGAACTTGCTCGCGTTTAAAATCTTGATGGCCAGGCGACGGCCGATCTTGATCTGGGTCGGGTTCTTGGGATCGAAGGCCGCATCGGTGCCGAGTCGAGACGACGCTGCCCAATAGCGCACAGCATCGGAGCCGTGCTGTTCCAGCATGTCGGCCGGGGTGACAACGTTACCTTTGGACTTAGACATTTTCTTGCGGTCGGGGTCGACGATGAAGCCGCTGAGGGCAGCGTGCTTCCACGGCGCTACGCCGTGCTGCTGCTCGGCGCGCAACATGGTCGAGAACAGCCAGGTGCGAATGATGTCCTGGCCCTGGGGACGCAGGGAATAGGGAAAGACCAGGTCGAACAGCTCAGGGTCGCGCTCCCAGCCTCCGGCGAGCTGCGGGGTGAGCGACGAAGTGGCCCAGGTATCCATGACATCTACCTCGCCAACGAAACCGCCGGCTTGGCCACGCTGGCTCTCGGAATAGCCTGGTGCAGCATCCGATGATGGGTCGACCGGCAGCAGGTCGCGGGCGGCCACAATCGGTTGGTCGAAAACCGGGTGTGACTCGGCGTCGAGCGGGTACCAGACCGGCAGGGGCACACCGAAAAAGCGTTGGCGGGAAATGAGCCAGTCACCGGTAAGACCGTTGACCCAATTCTCGTACCGCACCTTCATGAATTCTGGGTGCCAGGCCAGCTCGGTGCCGTGCTCGAGCAGGCGGGTGCGCAACTTTTCATCGCGCGCGCCGTTGCGAATGTACCACTGACGAGTCGAGACGATTTCGAGCGGCTTGTCGCCCTTTTCAAAGAATTTCACGGCGTGCACGATGGGCTTCGTGTCGCCGATTAGGTCGCCGCTGGCCTTCAGCAGATCAATAACGGCCTGTTTGGCGCTGAACACGGTTTTGCCGGCAAGCTGGGCGTAAGCGGTTCGCCCGGCCTCAGAGGTAATGACATCGGGGGCGTCGGCGATAATGCGGCCATCGAAGCCCATAATGGCGCGGTTGGGCAGATCAAGTTCGCGCCACCAGACCACGTCGGTCACATCGCCGAAGGTGCAGATCATGGCGATGCCCGATCCCTTGTCTTTTTGAGCAAGGTGGTGAGCCAACACGGGAACTTCAACACCGAACACTGGAGTTGTCACCGTGGTGCCGAAAAGATGCTTGTAGCGTTCGTCGTCCGGGTGGGCGACGAGGGCAACGCAGGCTGGCAGTAGTTCGGGCCGAGTGGTTTCGATTTCGATCGCGCTGCCGTCGGGCTTGGCGAAAGCTACGCGGTGATAGGCGGCCGGCATGTCTTTGTCTTCGAGTTCAGCCTGCGCCACGGCGGTGCGAAAGGTGACGTCCCACAGTGTGGGAGCCATGGCCTGATAGGCCTCACCACGCGTTACGTTTCCGAGAAATGCGAGCTGGGAGGTGAAAAGCGCTTCCTGCCCGATGGTGCGGTAGGTCTGCGTCCAGTCGACGCTCAGACCGAGGGTGCGCCAGAGCGCTTCGAATTGCTTCTCGTCCTCTTTGGTCAGGGTTTCGCACAGCTCGATGAAGTTGCGGCGGCTGATGGGCAGTTGGTCGGCGGCCTTAGAGCTCTTGCCATCGCCGCCTTCGAACGGGGCCACAAAATTTTCCGTGTAACGAAGCGTCGGGTCGCAGCGGACGCCATAGTAATTCTGGACGCGACGCTCGGTGGGCAGGCCGTTGTCGTCCCAACCCATCGGATAAAACACGTTCTTGCCGCGCATCCGCTGAAAACGGGCGACGACGTCGGTGTGCGTATAGGAGAAAACGTGGCCGATGTGCAGCGAACCTGACGCGGTAGGCGGTGGAGTGTCGATCGAGTAGATCGATTCGCGTACGGCATTTTCGCGCACAAAACGGTACGTGCGCTCAGTTTCCCAGCGGGCTTCCCATTTTGCTTCAAGCCCTTCAAGGGCTGGCTTTTCTGGGACGCGGTCGGCGTGGGACATAACTCTCCGGTTCGGTTTCTGTGGCACCGTGTCGGTGGTGAGGTGCCAATCTATGCGTATCTAACCTACCCGATCGTGCCTTTTTCCCCGAACGGGGGCTAACCATCCAGGTCAAACCTGTGCAGGCCCGTCTACAGACGAGGCACGGCAGCGAGTAATCTCGCGGTGTACGCATGTTGAGGAGATGCAAATAGCGCTTCTGCCGGCCCCTGTTCGACTATGCGTCCTCCTCGCATGACGGCCAGCTGATCACTGACATGCTGTACTACTCCCAGGTCATGCGAAATGAAGATCAGACTGAGCCCGCGATCTCGCTGCACGTCATCGAGCAGGTCGAGAACCTGGGCCTGAACGCTTACATCGAGCGAAGAAACGGGTTCGTCGCAGATCACAATGGCTGGCCGCGCCGCAAGCGCCCGCGCAATACCAACACGCTGCCGTTGCCCGCCGGAGAGCTCAAGGGGGCGACGCTGCAACACCGACCTAGCGAGACTGACTTCGTCGAGCAGGGTTGAGAGCGCCGCCGTGATCTGGGGCGAGCGACGCCCTGGCGTGTTGCCCAGGGCGTCCGTGAGAATATCGGCGACGTTCCAGCGTGGATCAAACGATCCGAGGGCATCCTGATAGATTGCGCCAACGGAGGCCCGGAGCCCTCGCCGACTCTTCTGGGTCGCCGTGGTCCACGGTTTGTCGCACACGGTTACCTCGCCGCGGTCGGGTGGAATGAGCGCGAGCAGAAGGCGGGCTGTTGTGGTTTTGCCTGATCCAGACTCCCCAACTATTCCGAGGGTGGTTCCGCGACGAAGGGTCAGCGAAACATTATCGACGGCCAGATGTTTTGTGCCATCCGGTCGCCGGAAGCTCTTGGACAGGCTCCTTGCATCAAGCACGATCGGACTCGTTGCGCCGTGTGCAAGTGGCCCAACAGCAGCGGTGCGCGAACTATCAGACGGGCGACTAGCCGGCGACAGCCGGGAGCCCCGCGGCTTTTCGGCGGGGACCGCCGAAACCATACGCTGAGTCTGCTCATGCTGGGGCGCCCCCAACACCTCTGTAGTGGGCCCCGTCTCTACGATCTGGCCGTCGTGCATCACAGCAATGCGTTGGGCAATGCGGCTGACTACTGCGAGGTCATGGCTGATGAGCAACACCGCGGTTCCCTGGTGCGCGATCTGCTCCAGCAAATTCAGGATCTGTGCCTGAACGGTCACGTCCAGGGCGGTCGTTGGTTCGTCGGCAATGAGTAGCGGAGGATTCTGGGCGATCGCCGCCGCGATAAGGGCCCGCTGGCGTTCACCGCCGGAAAGTTGGCCAGAAAGTTTGCGCACCTGCAACTGAGGGTTCGGCAAACCGACGGCATCGAGGAGCTCCAACACTCGCCGAGCGCGGGCGGCGGCATTGAGCGTCGTGTGCAGACGTAGGGAGTCCGCAATTTCTCGTCCAATCGGGCGCAACGGATCGAGGGACACCAGGGCGTCTTGCATAACCAGGCCTAGGTCTTTGCCGCGGCGGGCGCGCCAGGCGCGGTCGGTCAGGCCCAGTACGTTCTGCCCGGCGAGGTCGAGGCGGTCGGCGGTGACATGGGCATTCTCGCCGTTCAGTCCGAGCAGGCTCCGGGCGGTGACGCTTTTGCCCGAACCGGATTCGCCAACGATGGCCAGGCACTCGCCGGCAGCGATCGTGAAGGAGACGCCCCGAACGACTGGACTGGACGGTCTGGTGGTGCCAAAGTGCACCCGAAGGTTCTCCACGGTCGCTGCCGGCACAGCAGCGGAGACCGCCGTGCTGGCGGCTCGAAGGCCGGCCTCGTTCATGCGTGCCTCATCCGTTTGTCGATGCTGCGCCCGAGCACTGTGGCACTCACCGCGGTCAGTACGATAAAAAGGCCGGGAAAAAAGCTCATCCACCACGCCGAGGTGATGTAGGTGCGTCCGGCTGAGAGCATAGCGCCCCACTCCGCAGTTGGCGGTTCGGCACCGAGTCCCAAGTAGCTGAGGGTCGCAGCCCAGACAATGGCCTGCCCTATGCCGAGGGTCGCGAGCACAAACAGGGGCGCTAGGGTGTTGGGTAAAATATGGCGCAGCAAAATCTGCCACCGTGTGCGGCCCAGTACCGTTGCCGCCTCGACGAATGACTTCCCTCGCACGGAGATGAGCTGGGCCCGAATGATGCGAGCGTAGCCCGGCGCCGTTGAGATTCCGACAGCGATGGTCGCGGTCGCCACTCCCGGGCCGAAGATAACGATAAAGAGCAGAGCTAAAAGAAGTCCCGGAAAGGCAAACAACACTTCCAAAAACCGGTTCACGGTGAAATCAACAATACGGCCGAGCATCCCCGCCAGCGTGCCCAGCACAATGCCGAGGGAGAGGCCGATTGCTGTCGCGGCGACGCCGATCACGAGGGAATACTGGGTGCCATGTACAACCCGGGTATAAATATCTCGTCCCGATTCGTCGGTGCCAAAAGCGTGCGTGAAATTCGGCGACTGAAACGCCCCCAGGGGATCGATACCGAGCGGATCCCCTGGGGCCAGAAAGTCGGGCAGTACGGCGGCCAGTACGAGAAATAGCGCGAGAACAGCCGCGATGGTCTCCGCCGCGCGGGGACGCCGATGCCGGGAGAATGGCCGAGACCGCGGCGCGCGGTCGGCCTGCACCTCAAGGCCACTCACGACAGCCGCAATCGGGGGTCCACAACACGGCTGAGCGCATCCGTCGCCAGGGTCATGACAATGTAGGCGACCGCGACAACCATGACGACACCGATTACGACCGGAACATCGCGGAGGGTAACGGCGTTGAGTAGGGTGCGGCCGAGTCCAGGTCGGGCGAAAATCGTCTCAACGACGACCGCGCCGCTGATCAGCGAACCGAAGGCCCAACCGGAGAGGCTAATGGCGGGTAAGGAGGCGTGGCGAAACGCATGAATCCAGCGCACGCCGCGTTCACTTTCACCGCGCGCCCTGGCCGATAAGACGAAGGGGCTTTCCAGGGCCAGTAGTAATGATTCACGCATGACCTGCCCGAGAAAGCCGGCGAGAGGAATGCCCAGGGTAAGCACCGGCAGCACCAACCCAGCGACACCACCGGTGCTGATCGGCGGCAATACACCGATCCAGATGCTGAACACCACGATCAGCGAGGTGGCGAGCCAAAAATGTGGCAACGCTGCCGCAATAATTTCGAGGCCTGACCCTACGCGGGCCGCGACCGTGCCACCGCGGGTCGACCAGGTGGCCAGGGCCAGAGCGAGCACCCAGGCCAGGATAAGCGCGAGCACGGCCAGCAGCACCGTGCCGCCGAGTTGGCTGAGCACGAGGGGACCAACCTCCATGTTTAGCGCATAAGAACGGCCGAGGTCACCCGTGGCGAGCCGACCCAGCTGCGCAAGATACTGCACGAAAACGCTCTGATCGAAGCCATAAGCCGCACTCACTGCGGCGAGTGCTTCCGGTGAGGCCTGCGAACCGGGGCCGCCCAGCACGGCCAGCGCCGGATCTCCCGGAATGAGGCGCACGGCGAAGAAGGTGATGGTGGCCACGGCCCACAACACGAAGACCGCGCCCGCGAGGCGAACAGCCAGACGGCGCAGCGTTCGAGCGAACCGCAGTCGGCCCCGGAGGGTGGCCGGGTGCCGACTTACCGGTTCAGCCACGCGTCATACAGGGTGGGCACTGCCACGGTAGGCAGGGTGCGCATCCCCACCACGTCGCTTCGCACCAGATAATGATTTTGTTGGTCATAGAGCGGCAAGATGTAGAACCCATCCAGAATGCGGTTCTGGACCTCGGCGTAGAGTGACGTGCGAGTGTCGGCATCCGCGGTGCGCGCGGCCTCGGTGAGCAACTCGTCGACTGCTGGATCGTTGACCTGAGCGAGATTGGCAAAGTATCCACTTGGTGCGGGAACGATGCTGTCGGAGTGGTACAAAATGCGCAGCACATCGGGGCCAACCTTGGTGTACGGAGCGCTCACGGCATCGTAATCATTGCTGGCCAGGGCCGCGTACCAGCTAGAGAGGTCCAGGGGGGCCAATTTTACCTCGAAGCCCGTGTCCTTCGCCGTGGCCTGGATCTGTTCGAACACACTCTGTTCAGCCGGAATGGACTGATTGGTGCTCACCGGAAACTCCACCGACAGGCGAACACCGTCTTTGATCCGGTAGCCGTCCGAATCGGTCTCATTCCAGCCAGCGTCGTCGAGCAATTTGCGGGCGGCCGCCGGATCAAATTTGAAGATGCTCGGGTCTGAAACCGCAGTGGCTTCTACGCTTGACAGCGCCGAGTACGACCGGGTGGCAGTACCTTGGAACAGGCTGGAGACAGCGTCATCGACATTAGCCGAGCGAATAAAGGCCTCACGAACGCGCACGTCGTTGAAAGGCGCTTTTGACGAGTTGAACTCGATGCGATTGGAGGCACCGGGTCGCGGGGAGTCAAGGTGCTCGATCGAATCGCTCTGCGCGGCCTGCACGATGGTATCGGGTTGGGCGTTATCGATGACGTCGACCTCTCCCGACTGCAAAGCGGCATAGCGTGAGGCCGAGTCGGGAATGAACCGCCAGATGATGGTGTCGAGGTAGGCCGGACCGGTATGGGCGGCATCGGTGGGAGGGGAGTCGTAATCGTCGTTGCGCACCAAAGTGACGGCGTTCTGCTTCACCCAACTCTTCACGACAAACGGACCAGTACCCACCGGGGCGGCACAGTTCTCGTCTTGACTGCGCTTGAGCGCCGCCGGCGATTCAATGGCAAGCCAGGGCTGCGATAACGATTCAAGAAGGGCACTATCGGGTTCGCTGAGCGTAAAGCGCACCACGGTGGGGGAGACCGCCTCGGTGCCGGTGACCTTGCCAAGGGCGAGATAGCCGGTTGATGAAAGGGTCGTCGGGTCTTGCAGGTGGGCGATGTTGGCTTGCACCGCAGCGGCGTCAAACTGCGTGCCGTCCGTAAAGGTGACGTCGTCACGCAAAGTGAAGTCCCAGGTCAGGCCATTGTCACTCGGTTCCCAAGATTTCGCCAACCAAGGAATGATCTGGCCGTCGACGTTGCGAGAAACCAGCGATTCTAGGTACTGCGCGCTGATGAGGGCTTGGGGGAAATTACCCCCAACGTGAGGATCGAGGCAGCTCGGTTCCGCATCACCGGAGGCATAAGTGAGGGTGCCACCGTTTCGCGGTTCACCCACGGGCTCATTAGAACCGGTCGCGGTGCAACCGGTAATAAGTAGCCCCAAGGCCACGATCCCGGCGGTAGTCGCGACAACGCGACGAATAGGAGTAGGCAAAACGATTCTCTTTCCCCAGCGGGTGCACGCCGAGTTTTTGATCACAATGTGTCTTGCGGGGCACCCCTTAACGTTAGGCCACGCCGGGCCAACAGGGGCGCCAGCCACCTCATTTTTTGCGACAAAGTTCTGTGGCTGCCTCCAGCGTGCCAGTACACCGAGAAGGGGTATTTTCCAGTACTATTAGACGTAATGACAGTGACCCGGCCATCACCGGGAAGTCTTCGGAAGAACGAATGTCGGCTTTCGAGTCAGCGTTCCAGTAGAACCGAACGGGTCGGGCCCGTCATAGCCTCTGAACAAGCGGTCGTTGGTGATGCAGATCTTCATAATCATGAACGGCAAGCGAGGTGGTACCGCGGCGATTTCTACCCAATCGTTCGTCCTCGTGGTGCAGGGCCCCAGCGACCCGTCCCGGTAGGAGAACAATTTGTACCCCAAGAAATTCAACAACGGTCTCGACAGTCCCGCTGCAGCGGCACTCGTTCCCTCACCAAACTTTCCCCAGCTCGAGCAAGAGGTGCTCGCGTTTTGGAAAGCTGACAATACTTTTCAGGCCTCGATCGATCAGCGCGACGGCGCGGAGGAATGGACCTTCTACGACGGACCGCCGTTCGCTAACGGGCTGCCGCACTATGGCCACCTTCTCACCGGCTACGCCAAAGATTTGTTTCCACGTTTTCAGACCATGCGTGGCAAGCAGGTGCATCGCCGTTTCGGGTGGGACACCCATGGCCTGCCCGCCGAGCTTGAGGCCGAGCGCAAGCTGGGCATCACCGATAAGAGCCAGATTGAACAGATGGGCCTGGCCGCCTTCAATGCCGTGGCCCGGGAGTCGGTTTTGGAGTACACCAAGGACTGGGAAGAATACGTCACTCGCCAGGCCCGCTGGGTTGATTTCGAGGACGACTATAAGACCTTAGATATCACCTTCATGGAGTCGGTCATCTGGGCCTTCAAACAACTGCACACCAAAGGCCTCGCCTATGAGGGGTACCGAGTTCTGCCGTATTGCTGGCGCGACCAGACACCCCTGTCCAATCACGAACTGCGCATGGACGACGACGTCTATAAGATACGCCAGGATCAGACTGTCACCGTTACCTTTCCGCTCGTCGGTACCAAGGCCGAAGTACTGGGCCTGACAGCGGTTCGCGCCCTCGCCTGGACCACCACACCCTGGACCCTGCCAACAAACTTCGCGCTCGCCGTGGGTCCCGACATCGTGTACGCCGTTGTGCCTGCTGGCCCAAACGGCGCACCCGACGCCGAAGTGCTCCGCGAGAGTGACAGAGAATCGGTGCAGGCCACGGTGCTCGGTGCCGAATATCTCATTGCCATCGACCTAGTAGGCAACTACGCCAAGGACCTCGGCTATGACAGCGCCGCTGAGGCAGTAGCTGCCATCTCGCGCACGGTGCTCGGTCAAGATCTGAACGGCGTCAGCTACGACCGGCTCTTTGATTACTATGCCGATGAGACGGTGTGGGGCACCGACAATGCTTGGCGTATCCTCGTGGCCGACTACGTCACCACGAGCGACGGTACCGGTATCGTGCACCAGGCTCCCGCCTACGGCGAGGAAGACCAGAAGATTGGTCAAGCCGCCGGTATCCCCGTTATTCTCTCGCTCGACGAGGGCGGAAAATTCCTCAGTGACGTCCCCGAGGTGGCCGGGCAGCTGTGGAGTGACGCCAACAAGCCCCTCACGGCGTTGTTGAAGGCAAACGGTCGTCTGCTGCGTCAGGCGAGCTACGAACACTCCTACCCGCACTGCTGGCGGTGCCGCAACCCGCTTATCTACAAAGCCGTCTCGAGCTGGTTCGTTCGGGTCACTGACTTTCGTCCTCGCATGGTTGAGCTCAACCAAGAGGTCAACTGGGTTCCCGAGAATGTGAAAGACGGTCAGTTCGGCAAGTGGATCGGCAACGCCCGCGACTGGTCGATTAGCCGAAACCGCTATTGGGGTTCGCCCATCCCGGTATGGAAGAGCGATAATGCCGACTATCCCCGAACGGATGTCTACGGCTCGCTCGATGAGCTCGAAGCCGATTTCGGCGTGCGTCCCACCGATCTGCACCGCCCCTACATAGACGAATTGACCCGCCCCAACCCCGACGATCCCACGGGGCAGTCCACCATGAGACGCATCACCGATGTGCTCGATGTCTGGTTCGACTCCGGATCCATGCCCTTCGCACAGGTGCACTATCCGTTCGAGAACCGCGAATGGTTCGAGGCACACAATCCGGCCGACTTCATCGTCGAGTACATCGGGCAGACCAGAGGCTGGTTCTACCTGCTGCACGTACTTTCCACCGCCCTGTTCGACCGGCCGGCGTTCAAGAATGTCGTCAGCCACGGCATCGTTCTCGGCAACGACGGCCAGAAGATGAGCAAGTCGCTGCGGAACTATCCCGACGTCAACGAGGTCTTTGATCGCGACGGTGCCGACGCTATGCGCTGGTTCCTCATGAGTTCGCCCGTCCTGCGCGGCGGCAATCTGGTCGTTACCGAGGAGGGAATTCGCGAGGGCGCCCGACAGCTCATGCTGCCGTTGTGGAGCACCTATTACTTCTTCTCGCTCTATGCCAATGCTTCCGGGCCCAGTGGAGAAAGCACCGCCGGCTACGAGGCCACGTGGCGCACCGATTCCACCGACGTGCTCGATCGCTACCTGCTCGCCAAAACACGCGACCTCATCGTTGGAGTGACCTCCGACCTCGAAGCCCTCGACAGCACGGTGGCTGCGGCGCGCCTACGGGACTTCGCCGATGTACTCACCAACTGGTACGTTCGGCGTTCACGTGACCGTTTCTGGGGCGGGGCCGCCAGCGGTGCCACCGCCCACGAAGCCTTTGACACGCTCTACACGGTGCTAGAAACGCTCTGCCGGGTTGCCGCACCGCTTCTGCCACTGGTTACCGAACGCATTTGGCAAGGCCTCACGGGTGGCCGTAGCGTGCACCTCGAAGATTGGCCAGACGCCACTCTCTTTCCAGCCGATACCGTGCTCGTCACGGCGATGGATCAGGTGCGCCTGATCAGTTCCACCGTGCTGTCCCTTCGCAAACAAGCGGGTCTGCGGGTGCGGCTCCCGCTGACCAACCTCACCGTCGTCACCACTAACACAACGACTCTGACGGCCTTCGTTGGCATTCTGCGCGACGAACTCAACGTTAAAACGCTCACCCTGATCGAGCTTGAAGATGACAGTGCCGCCGCCTACGGGGTGACCAGCAAACTCGTTGTCAATGCTCGCGCGGCCGGCCCGCGCCTCGGCAAGAGCGTGCAGCAGGTCATCAAGGCTGCGCGCGCGGGCGAGTGGAGTGAAACCGATGGCCTGGTAACCGCCGGCGGCATTTTATTGCAGCCGAACGAGTTCGAGCTGACCTTGGAGGCCAACAGCGAAGCCGGAGACGGCGCTGCCGCGCTGGCGCTGCTACCCGGTGGCGGATTCACGTTGCTCGCAACGGCTACGACGCCTGAGCTCGAAGCCGAGGGTTTTGCACGCGACCTTATTCGGGCAGTGCAGGATACGCGAAAGTCGGCTGGTTTCCAGGTGAGCGACCGCATCCGTCTCGATCTCATATTCGAAAGCGAAATGGATGCCGATTCATTCGACCTTGCCGGAGAGGTAGACGTGGCCGCTGAAACCCTTGCAACGAGCTTACGCACGCACCGTCCGTCGACCGGAGAGTTTGCCGTGACGTTGCCGTCAGAATGGCTGGAGGCCCGTGTTGGCGCTCCCGTAGAGCACTACGTTCGATTTGAAGCTGACCACTATGTAAATTTGGGCGCCGTCA